>Ga0302314_10012760_pt1 | contig 14496 bp, 16 predicted proteins | sample III_Palsa_N2_3_FD_200533 | JGI IMG/M metagenome (GOLD analysis project Ga0302314, IMG submission 200533) | Peat permafrost microbial communities from Stordalen Mire near Abisko, Sweden - III_Palsa_N2_3 | ecosystem: Environmental > Terrestrial > Soil > Palsa > Peat permafrost | place: Sweden... | reverse complement strand
CGGGACTCTCCGCCAGGGAAAACGCTCTGCGGCGATCGGCTCAAAGCGCTCGAACAGGTCCCGGATGTAGCGTTCTGCCTGCGCCTCACCCCGCATGTCGCGAGGTAGATCTCGTCCAGCCGATGGCTCGCGCCGTCCTGGACGCGGAAGAGGGTCACGCCGGCGCGAGTCGCGTGTTGCGGCAGATCACTGTCTCTGCGTTTAGGGACCTGTAGGCGCTGTCCGGCGCACCGAACGCCTGGGTCAGCTCGGCCTTGAGGTGAGACCGACTTGGGGTCTCTCGGCGATCGCGGGCACCGTGGCGAGGGTCGACGGGGAGGCGTGGGTCGACCCCTCAACCGACCCGCTACGGGGATCACTTCTCACCACAAGGGGAGAAGGGAGAGCCGCGCTAAAGCACGGTTTGGAGCGCCGCCCCGAGTTCGTCCACCGCCTCGGTCGTCGTGGCCCAGGAGCACATGAGGCGCACGGAGTGGTCGGCGAAGCGGGAGGAGATCCAGCCGGCGCCGGTGAGGCGCTGTTGGGCCGCTTCGTCCATGGTGAGGAACACGGCGTTGGTCGTCACCGGGTGGGCGAGCGGGAACGGGACGAGCGCGGCGAGACGCTTGGCCATGGCGTTGGCGTGGGCGGCGCGCGCGATCCAGGCGCCGTTCTCCAGCATGCCGATCCAGGGCGCGGCGAGGAAGCGCGACTTGGCCGCGAGTTGGCCGGCGTGCTTGAGGCGCGAGCCGAAACGTCGCTCGAGGGTCCTGTCCAGCAGGACGACGGCTTCGGTGGGTGTCGCGCCCACCTTGCTGCCGCCCACGACGAGGATGTCGACCCCCGCTCGCGCAGCGGCCGTCGCGTCGAAGCCGGCCGCGACGGCGTTGGCGAGGCGGGCGCCGTCGACGTGCGCCTTCAGCCCACTCGACTTCGCCGTCCCGATCAATCGCTCGAACTCCGCCACGCCATAGACCGCGCCGAACTCGGTGGCGTTGGTGAGTGACAAAGCTCCCGGCGGCTGCCAGTGCGGGTCGTCCTCCCGCGCCAGCGCCGCTTGCAGCGTGGACGGATCGACAAGCCCAACGGCGCCGGGAAGCCCAATCAGCCCCATTCCGGCGCCGAACAGGCCGGGCGCTCCGGCCTCGTCGACGATCACGTGGCTGTATCGGTGCGCCAGCACTGATTCGAACGGCCGGCATACCGCCGCCAGGGCCAGCGCGTTGGCGGCCGTGCCGGAGCTGACGAACCAGACCGGCGCGTCCGCGTCCAGGAGTCGTCGGATGAGATCGCCGGCGCGCGCCGTGACCTCATCGTCGCCATATCCCGCGGCAAATCCGGCGTTGAAGCGGCCGAGCGCCTCCAGCGTCTCGGGCATGGCGCCAGCGCAGACGTCGGAGGCGAAGTCGAAGCGCGCTGTCATGAACCGTTGGCCCGCGGGCGCCAGCGCGGGGCCACGGCGTAGTAGAGCTGCAGAGTGAAGATCGAGGCTATGCTCACGTAGGTGTCGATCACGCACAGCGCCGCGCTCAGGGCGTAGAGGGCCTGCGCGACCACGATCCTTCGCCGCACGGCCCGGGCGAGGTCGGGAGGGGCCTCGCCCGCCACCAGCCGCGCGCGTTCGGCGTAGGCCCAGCTGGCGTAAAGCAGGCTTCCAAGCACCACGATATTCGCCCAGTAGATCAGGAGGGCCACGCGAAAGCCGATGAAATCGGAGAGCAGGCGGGTGCTGAACGGCAGAGTGGCCACCGCGGCCAGGAAGGCGAGCTGGATCCAGGTGAGATCGCGGTCGGCGCGCTCGAACTGCTCGAGCTGCGCCTCCTGTCCTACCCAGAAGATCCCCAGGGTGAGGAAGCTCATCAGATAGGTCGCCGCTTCGGGCGCCAGCGCGATCACGGCGCGGGCCAGGTCGCTCTCGGAGTGGATGGGCGCAAGCGGCGGCACGCGCAGATCGAGGACGATTACCGTCATGGCGAAAGCGAACACGCCGTCGCTCAAGGCGGCCAGCCGCCCGACGCTGCGTCCGGCGATGAGGTTGTAGGTCTTTTCCATGGCCCCTACTTTGGGCTAGGCGGCCGCGTCGCGCGCCCAGGCGCGCACATCGGCGACGAACGGACCCGGCTCTTCCATGGCGGCGAAGTGGCCGCCGCGGGGCTCGACTGTCCAGCGGGTGATGTTGTAGGCGCGCTCCGCCCATGCCCTGGGCGGCGCCTGGTAGAGGGCTTCCCCGGGGAAATTGGCGAAGGCGGTGGGGACCTCGCAGCGCTGGCCCTCAGCGAGCGCGATGCCGCCGTCCTCGATCAGGGCGCGGTAGTACCAGGCGCCGGTGGTGAAGCTGCCGGTCATCACATAGATCATCACGTTGGTGATCAGCTGGTCCATGGTGAACACCGCCTCGAACGGCTTCTCGCGCCGGTCGCACCAGTCGTAGAAGCGCTCGACTATCCACGCCGCTTGGCCCACGGGATTGCCCGCCCCGAGCCAGGCCAGCGACTGCGGTTTGGAAACCTGGAGCCGGAAATAAGCGCCCAACTGGTCCATGGCCGCGCGCGAGCGAGTCAGCCAAGCGACCTCCTCGGGGCTTTTGGGACCGCCGGGGGGCCGCAGGCCGAGCATGTTGAGGTGAATGGCGCGCACGTGCGACGCATGGTCGAAGCCGAGGCACGAGGTCACCAGCGCGCCCCAGTCGCCGCCCTGGGCGAGATAGCGCTGGTAGCCCAACACCTGCGTCATCAGGGTGTTGAAGAGTCGCGCCGTGCCCCTCTGGCCAAAGGGGCGCGCCGGCTTGGAGGAGAAGCCGAAGCCGGGGAGGGACGGGATCACCAAGTCGAACGCGTCCGACGCCTCGCCGCCGTGGCGCGATGGCCACGCGAGCGGCTCGATCGCGGCCCAGAACTCATAATGGCTGCCCGGCCAGCCATGGCTGAGCAGCAGCGGCCGGCGCCCCTTGGCTTCGCCAACCACGTGCACGAAGTGGATGTCGAAGTCCTCGATCCGAGCGACGAACTGAGGGTGGCGGTTGAGCTCGTCCACGGCCGCCCGCCAATCGTAGCCGCCCAGCCAGTGGTCGCAGAACGCCTTCAGGTACCCTGCGTTGCAGCCATAGGCCCAGCCGTCTTCGACGGCCGGCGCGGGCGGCCAGGGATAGTCGCGGACCTTGGCCAGGACGGCGCTCACCGAGGTCTCGTCCCAGGCGACCGCGAAGGGTCTGACGCCGCTCATGATCCGCTCCCTCGCTGCGATGACTGACGCTGGGCGTGTGACGCGGCGGCGGTCAAGTCCGTCTGGCGATCTCGAACCTGGCCCGGGTGATGGCCTCGGTGAGCGCGGCGATCAGGACGCGCAGGTCGATGTCCGGCGTCAGCATGCCCGAAAGCTGGAGCATGATCGGGCCGTGCAGCGCCGCCCAATACATGTGGCCGACGAGGACTGGATCCTCGTGCAGCAGGCCGGCCGCCGCCAAATCGTAGAGGTGCCGGGTCATGGTCGCGCGCGACCGGTCGGAGGCGCGCACGAGTTCGGGATAGTCCCAGGCGTTGGGCTGGCGGATGTCGAACATCAGCTTGTAGGCCTCGGGATGAGCAAGCGCGAACTGCACGTAGGCCGTCTCGATCGCGTGCGCGCGCTCCGCCGCACTCGCCGCGGGCGCGGCGTAAGCATCCTCCAGAGCTTGGGCGTGAGCGTCGAACGCCCGGGCGCGCACGGTGGCCAGGATAGCATCCTTGTCTTTGAAGTAGCGGTAGGGTGTCATGGGGCTGACGCCGAGCGCCGAGGCCAGCTGACGGATGGTCACCGCGTCCGGGCCGTGCTCGGCGAACAGGTGCTCGGCGGCGTCGCACAGGCGGTCCTGGAAGTCGGCGATCTCTTCCGGCGACAAGTTCCTGGGCAAATTGTGGGTCCGTCCGCAAAATAGGGCTTGCGGGGTCCTATCCGATACGGCATAAATTTACAACGTAAGACATAGACATCCCCAGGAGGACGCCATGGACGGTTCGCAGCCCATCAATCCCTTCCTTTCCGGCAACTACGCGCCGGTGCACGATGAGGCCGATTTCGACCTCGAGGTGACCGGCGAGTTTCCGGCCGATCTGGCCGGCGCCTTCTACCGCAACGGTCCCAACCCGCAGTTCACGCCGCGCGGCGACCATCACTGGTTCGGCGGTGACGGCATGATCCACGCCTTCTTCGTGGAAGGCGGCAAGGTCCGCTACCGCAACCGCTATGTGCGCACCAACAAGTGGCGACTCGAGAACGCCGCCGGCCGCGCCCTGTTCGGAACCTTCGGCAATCCCATGACCACGGACCCCTCGGTGCTCGGCCAGGATTCAGGCGTGGCCAACACCAATATCGTCTGGCACGCGGGCCAGCTGCTGGCCCTGGAGGAGGGCCACAAGCCCACCCAGATGGACCCGATCACCCTGGAGACGCACGGCTATGTCGAGGCCTATCGGGGCCGCGTGACCGCGCATCCGAAGATCGATCCCGAGACCGGCGAGATGGTGTGGTTCGCCTACTCCAGCGGCGAGAGCCCGCTCAACGCGACGGTCTCCTACGGCGTGACCAGCGCCTCCGGCGAAGTGCTTCGGCGCGACGATTTCGAGGCGCCCTATTCGAGCATGGTCCACGACTTCCTGGTCACCCGCAGCCACGCGCTCTTTCCCATCCTGCCCCTCACCGGCAGCCTCCAGCGCGCCATGACCGGCGGCCCGGCCTTTGCCTGGGAGCCGGAGAAGGGCGCGTTCATCGGTGTGATGGCGAGGAACGCATCGGTAGAGACGGTGCGCTGGTTCGAGACCGACCCCTGCTATGTGTTCCACCCGATGAACGCCTGGGAGGAAGGCTCGCAGATCTTCGCAGACGTCATGGAGCACCCGGTCGCGCCGCTGTTCCCCAACGTCGACGGCACGCCGGGCGAGGACCTGGGCGCCCGCCTCGTGCGCTGGACCTTCGACTTGGCCGGCGCGTCCAACCAGATCAAGCGCGAGCCGCTCGACGACATGACCGGCGAGTTCCCGCGCTTCGACGAACGCCGGGCGGGCCTCTCCTATCGGCACGGCTGGTTCGCCGGCCATGCGCGGCCGGGCTCGGGCAACAGCTTCGACGCCATCGCCCATGTGGATCTGCATACCGGCAAGCGCGTCTCGCACGACCTGCCCCAGGGCGACGCCACCGGCGAGCCGATCTTCGTGCCGCGCTCGCCGGACGCCGCCGAGGGCGATGGCTGGCTGATCTCGGTGGTCTATCGCGGCGGCGAGGATCGTAGCGATTTCCTGGTCTTCGACGCCCAGGATATCGCCGCCGGCCCGATCGCCTCTGCGCGCGTTCCCCGCCGCATCCCGTTCGGATTCCACGGCAACTGGCGCCCGGCGTGACGTCGGAGCCAAGATCGGAGGCCGAACTTCGCCGCATCGCCACGCGCCGCGCCGGGGCGAAGTTCGGCTTCTATATCCACGCGCTGGTCTTCGTTCTGGTGAACCTGGGCCTGGTGGCGATCAACCTCGCCGCCACGCCGCACAGGCTGTGGTTCGTGTTCCCGCTGTTCGGCTGGGGAATCGGCCTCCTGGCGCACGGCTTTGCAGTGTTCGCCGTCACCTCGGGCCTGCACGAACGCGCCATCGCCGCCGAGATGAAGCGCCTGCGCCGCGAGTAGGGCAGGGGGTCCGGCCGAGTCGCGCTAACCCCTTCTCCCTGTGGGAGAAGGGATGCTCAACGCGACCCGGCGATGGGCGCTCGAACAACGGAGTCCGGGCCAAATGAGAGGGCTTGACAGCCAGGGTTAAGAAAATTAAGTCTCACATCAATAATCTTGATGTGGTCCATGCCTGACGTTGAAATCCATGATTGGCAGGAGCTGACGCGCCTCACGGGCGGTCAGGGGTTCGTGGTCGAACGGGTGCGGCTGGTCGGGCGCGGCATCGCCATCGAAGGGGCGTTCGCGCCGCCAAGGCTGGCGAGCCTCTCGGCCGAGGATCAGGTGTTCGTCGCCGCTTTTGTGCGCAGCCATGGCTCGATCAAGGAAATGGAGCAGGTGTTCGGGGTCAGCTACCCGACCATCAAGGCGCGGCTAGCCCGCATCGCCGGCGCGCTGGAATTCATCGACACGAGCCCGGCGCCAGACCGCGGCGAAGTGCTCGAACGCCTGGCGCGGGGCGATATCAGCGCCGAGGACGCCATCGCAGAGTTGGAGGGTGAGCCATGAGCCGCATGCGATCGATCCGCGAATTCCAACCCGCGGTTCACCACCAACACGTCGGTTGGGTCCCGCGCCGCCGCGTGGCGCGCGGACCGGTCGCGGTGCGCCTGTGGCTGCCGTTCACGCCGATCTTCCTGGTGCTCGCGCCCTTCGCCGTGATCACGGCGCCGCTGCTGGCGCTCAACCCCCGCACGCGGCGGCTGGGGCTCTGGCGAGCGCCCTGGGCGTTGGGCGCCCTGCTCCTCAGCCTGTCCGGAACCCTGGTGCGGGTGGACACCCCCAGGGCCCACATCCTCATTCGCATCCTCTAGGGAAGGAAACACCGATGAACGAAGACCGCAAACGCATCCTCGCCATGCTGGCCGAGGGCAAGATCTCTGCCGACGAGGCCGATCGCCTGATCTCGGCGCTGGAGCGGCCCCCGCTGCTGGGCGGCCCGAACGTGGCCAGATCCAACGGCGCGCCCAAGTACTTCCGTGTGCAGGTGGACGCCGACCGACCACTCAGCGGCCCGACCAAGGTCAACATCCGCGTTCCGATGTCGCTCCTGCGCGCCGGCGTGCGGCTGAGCGCCCTGATCCCGCCGGCCGCGCGCGAAGAGGTGAACGCGGCTATGGCCAAGAAGGGCATCAACTTCGACATCAATCAGCTGCGGCCGGAGAACCTCGAGGGCCTGATCGAGCAGCTCGGCGACTTCACCGTCGATGTCGACAACGACCGGGCCAAGGTGCGCGTCTACTGCGAGTAGGCGCGACGCGGCCCAGGCGCCTCTACTCCCGCGTGAACGCGTCCGGGATGTTCGGATCGGGTCCAGCCTTCCCCCACAGCACGATCTCGTTGCCCCAGGGATCGCGGAAGGCGTGGTTGTAGCCGTTGAATTCCTTCCAGTAATGGTCGCGCCACAGGATCTCGGCCCCTCGCGCGGTTGCCCGCTCCAGAATGCCTTCATACGACTGGCCGTCGCCCACCAGGATCCACACCCGCGCCTTGCGCCCCTCGCCCGCCAGGGTGCGCGGCGCGACGCCGTCCGGGTTAGGATGAGGCCGCGCGTTGTCGGCCTTGAAGATGCCCAGGTGCAGATTGCCGATCTGGCTCTCCGAGCCGTCGGGATTGATGAAATTGCCGCCCGGCACCATGCGGTGGAAGATGCCGAGTGGCCGCGCATCGTCCTGCCAGCCGAACACCTCGGCGTAGAAACGACCGGCGGCGGCGGGATCGTCGGAGGCCAGATCGACGAAGATCAGGGTGTTGGGCGTGTTCACCGGTGCTTCCTCGTTCCGATCACGCGGCGTATTCGGCGCGCTTGGGCGTGAAGACGTCGAGGTTGAGCACCGGCTCATCCCCCACCACCACGCCCCAATGGCGTGCATTCGGCGGCACTACCAGGAGGCCGCCGGCGCGAAGCCGCGTGACCGTCTCGCCGATGTGGAAATCGATCTGACCGGCCAGGATGTAAACGATCTGCTCATAGGAATGGCTGTGCGGCCGAGGTTCATGGCCCGGCTGGAGGCGGTTCAGCGACACGGTCGCGCCCTCGCCGGAAAACGCCTTCCGTTCCACCCCCTCGCGCACCCGTTCCCACGCCGTGGCGTCCCAGTCGATCGCGTGAATATCCATCGGTCCCGCGCCTCTCCTTGCCCAGTCTCAGGCCTGACCGTACCCGCCGCCGCCAGGGGTTTCCAGGAGGACGACGTCGCCTGGTTGCATGGTCATCTTCCTTCCTTCCGACACCGGAAGGCCGTTGACGAGGAAGCGGCCGGCCGCGCCGTCCTCGCCGCCCGCCAGGCCCTCGGGACCGCGGTCGAGGCGGCTGGGCACCGCGTTGAGGAGCCAGGGGGCGTTGGTGCGCATGTGGAAGCCGATGATCTGGCCGTCGCCACCGCGGGAGCGCCCGGCGCCGCCTGAGCCCGGGCGAAGCTCGCGGCGGTCGAACACGATCGGCATGGCCGCCTCCAGTATCTCCACCGGCACGGCCGCCACGCCGGTGGGATAGCAGGTGGCGCTGGGTCCGGCCTTGGTCAGCCGCGCGCCCATGCCGCCGGAATAGTTGAACATCGAGGAAGTGAAGGCCTCGCCGCTGGAGTCGCGGCCCTGGATCTGCACGGTCCACACCGCGCCGGAGCCCTCGGCGAGCACGCGGTCCGGCATCACCTGATGCAGGGCCTTGAGGATCGGCATGGGCACGAACATGCCCACCACGTGGCGAGCGTTGAGCGGCGAGGGGTAGGCGGCGTTGACGATCGAGCCTGCCGGCGCGGTCACCTTGATGGGAGCCAGCGAGCCGGCGTTGTTGGGCTGTTCGGGGTTGAGGCAGCTGCGCACGGCGAAGGTGGAATAGGCGTGGGTGTAGTTCATCACCACGTTGATGCCCATGGGGCTGGCGCCGGAGCTGCCGGCGAAGTCGATGGTGATCTCGCCCGCCTCGTTGTCGATGGTGACGGCGGCCTCGAGGGTGATCATCTCGCCACCAGGAACGTCGAAGCGGCTGTCGCCGTGCCAGGTTCCGGCGGGAAGGGCGCGGATGGCCCGCCGCGTCGCGGCTTCCGAGCGGGTGATGATCTCGTCGGCGACCGCCTCGATGTCGGCGAGGCCCTGGCGCCGGCACAGGGCGATCAGCCGCTCGCCGCCGGCCCGGCCGCTGGAGACCTGCGCCGCGAGGTCGCCGAACACATGATCGGGCGTGCGCACGTTGCGCCGGATGATGTCGTGCAGCATCGCGTTCGGCTCGCCCGCATCGTAGAGCTTGAGCGGGGGGATCCACAGGCCCTCCTCGTGGATGTCGCGCGCGCCGGCGCCGATGCCATAGCCGCCGATGTCCGTGTGATGGATGGTCGAGCCGATGAAGCCGATCAGCCGCCCGTCCCAGAAGATCGGGCAGAGGACGGTGATGTCGAAGAAGTGGCCGGCCGACATCCACGGATCGTTGGTGATCACGATGTCACCGGGAACGAGGCGGTCGTGGAAGAGCCTGGCCAAGGTCTCTCCGGCGGCGGCCAGGGAGTTGATGTGGCCCGGCGTGCCGGTGTTGGCCTGGGCCACCATCCGACCGCGCGCGTCGAAGAGGCCGCTGGCCAGGTCCCCGGCCTCGCGCACGATCGGGCTGAAGGCGATGCGCTGCAGGGCCTTGGCCTGTTCGCTCACGATGGCGATCAGGTTGGACCACAGGATCTCGAGTTCGATGCCGTCCATGTCAGGGCTCCCGCGTGGCGGTGATGCAGCCGATCTCGTCCACCACGCCCGCCCAGCCGGGCGGCAGGACGACGGTGGTCTCGCGCTCCTCGATCAGCGCCGGGCCGTCGACGATCTGCCCCCGGCGCAGCGCGGCGCGATCGTAGACGCGGGTCTCGCCCTGGTCCGGCCAGAGTGGGATGGCGCGTCGGGACTTGGGCGCGCCGGGCGCTCCCGCGGGCGCGCGGGCGCTCTCGAAATGGTCTTCGGGCCCCTGCGCGGTGAGCCGCCAGCTGACGATCTCGATCGGCACGTGCGAGGGATTGACGCCGTACTGGGCGAAATAGGCCGCCTCGAACGTCCGGGAAATCGCGCCTCGGTCATGCGCCCGGCGCGGGTCGTGTTCGAGGGCGATTCCAACCTCGTTCTGCTGCCCGGCGTAGCGCAGGTCGGCGCCGGCGCGCCAGCGCACGGCCTGGGCATCGACGCCGGCCTCGCCTAGCGCCTCCAGCGCCTCCGCGGTCATGTCGTCCAGCAGATCATCGACCTGCGCCCAGTCCAGGTCATCCAGAGCGCTCAAGGCGCTGCGCACCAGGTCGAGCCGCACGGGGGTGACCAGCGCGCCGAAGGCGGAGAGCACGCTGGCCTGAGGCGGGAAGATCACCGCCGTGCTGCCGAGCAGTTCGCCGACCGCGCAGGCGTGCACCGGACCCGCGCCGCCGAACGCCAGCAGCGGCAGGCCGCGGTGGTCGACGCCCCGGTCCGTAGCGTGGGCGCGCGCGGCCGCGGCCATGGTCTCGGCGACGATGCGATAGATCCCGGCGGCGGTCTGGGCGCGGCCGGTCCCCAGCGCGGCGCCCAGCCGGTCGATCGCTGCCTCCGCCACCGGCTGGTCCAGCGCCATGTCGCCGCCCAGGAAGCTGGCCGCGTCCAGCAGGCCCAGCACCAGGTCGGCGTCGGTGACCGTGGGCTCGGCCCCGCCACGGCCGTAGCAGGCCGGTCCGGGCTCCGAGCCGGCGCTACGCGGACCGACCTTCAAGAGGCCCAGGCCATCGACGCTGGCGATGCTGCCGCCGCCCGCCCCGATCTCGATCATGTCGATGGAGGGGATGGTGAGCGGCATGCCGCTGCCCTCGCAGAACCGGTACATGCGATCGACCTCGAAGGCCCCGGTGACCAGCGGCTTGCGGTCCTCGATCAGGCAGGCCTTGGCGGTGGTCCCGCCCATGTCGAACGAGAGCAGGCGGTCCAGGCCCAGGCGCTCGGCATACCAGGCGGCGGCGAGCGCGCCGGCGGCCGGTCCGCTCTCGATCATGCGCACCGGATTTCGGCCGGCGACCTCGGCCCCGATCACGCCGCCGGAACTGAGCATGATCAGCGGCCGGTTCACCGCCCCGGCCCTCTGCAGGCCGGCGGAAAGGCCGCGCAGATACGGCTCGACGATGGGCTGGGTGTAGGCGTTGATCGCCGTGGTCGAGGCGCGCGGATACTCGCGAATCTGGGGGGCGACGCTCGAGGAGAGCGACACGTAGAGCTCGGGCGCGGCGGCCTTGAGACCGCCCGCGATCGCCCGCTCGTTGGCCCCGTTGCGAAAGGCGTTGATCAGGCAGATCGCCACCGACCGCACGCCTGCCTCGCGCAGACGCGGGATCAGCGCCTCGACCTGCGCCCCGTCGACCGCGCGCAGGACGGCGCCGTCCGCCAGCACGCGCTCATCGACCTCGAAGGTCAGGGCGCGCGATATGAGCGGCTCGGCGAACTCGATCTGCGGGTCGTACATCTCGTAGCGGTGCTCGTTGCGGATCGCGAGCACGTCGCGAAAGCCGCGTGTGATGATCAGGGCGGTCGGCGGACCCTTGCGCTCGATGAGGGCGTTGGTGACGATGGTGGTGGCGTGCACCACCACCCCGTCGATGGCGCCGGGCTCAATTCCGGCTTTGGCGAGCACCAGATCGACGGCGCGGAAGCAGCCTTCCAGCAGATCGCGATGGGTGGTCAGCGTCTTGTCGACGGTGAGCGAGCCGTCGGCGGCGCGCAGCACCGCGTCGGTGAAAGTGCCCCCGATGTCGATCGCCAGCGAGTAGGACATCACCGACCCCTGCCAAGTCGCCGCGACCAAGGTCGCGGGCCGCCGGCGTGTCAAGCCCGGGGCGTGTTGACGCGGTCGCGCGCCAACCCCACTGGGTTAGTCCGCGATTTCAGGCAGGAGGTCGCGCAACTGGGCGAGCGGCGCCGCGTAGCGCCGCCAATGGCCCACACCTGCGGCGGTGATCGGCGAGCGCACCTGCGCGCTGCTGATGGTGAGCACGATTCCCGCGGCCTCGTGAGGACTCAGGCATGCCCGTTCGAAGGGCAGGCCGCAGCCGGCGAGGAGCCTCGGAATCTGGGCGCCGGGGTCGGTGACCAGGTCTTCGTAGGAGACCTCCAGCAACTGGTCGCCCAGGCAGGCGCGCCAGTGGTTCATGAGCCGTTCGTGCTGACGCCAGTGGGCCGCCAGATCCTCCAGGCGATAGGACCAGCCGTAGGAGTGGCCGTCGGCCAGCCACATCCTGTAGGCGCCGAACAGGGCGTCCATCGGCTCGCGCCGAAGCAGGATGATGCGGGCGCCGGGCAGCGCCAGGCGCAGCGGACCAATCAGAACGCTGTTCACCGGCAGCTTGTCGGTGGTGAACGCCGCGCCGCGCGCTAGGAAGGCGGTCCTCGCCAGATAGGCGGCGCCGAGCGCGCGCCAGTCGACGCCGCGCGCCTTCAACACCGTGCGGGCTGCGAACGAGGTGTCGGGCTCGCCGGCGGCGCGGCTGAACAACAGCGGAAAGAATGGCAGTTCGCCCAGGGCGCGAACCTGGCTGTGCGCGGCCAGGATGCGCTCGACGAGCGTGGTGCCGGTGCGCGGCAGGCCGACGATGAAAATGGGGGTCGCGGCGCCGGCGCGGACCGGAACGCGGCGGGTGAACATGCGCGGCGGGAATGTCCGGATCAGCGCGGTCACCAAGGCTTCGTCATCTGCCTGCGACCACGGCGCCGCCTCCTGGCGCGCGAGCGCGTTGGCGTCGCACAGCGTGGGCCACGCTTCATTGTGGCGGCCGAGGTCGTCCAGCTCCTTGAACAGGGCGAAGCCCAGCCGCGCGCGCTCGACGCGCGTAAGCTCTGGCTCGGCCAGCACGGCCCGCAGGCGGTCGACGTGGTTGGAATGCACCGTCCAGCGGCGGAGCCTGGCCAGCGCCAGGTGAGCGGAGGCCGCCGAAGGCCGCAGCGACAGGGTTTCTGAGAACCGCCGCTCGGCCTCGTCCAGGCGGCCGACCGAGGCTAGGGCCCAGCCGAGGTCGTATTGCAGATCCGCCGCCGTCGGGTTCGCCGCGGCGGCCCACTCCAGGTGCGGCAGGCCGCGCTCGGCCATGCCGACGTTGACCAGCGCCACGCCGATCCGGTTGCGCAAGGTGGGATCGGGCGGCGCGCATTGCTCGGCCATCGCCAGCCGCTCGGAGCCCTCGCGCCAGCGGGCGCACTGACAGAGCGCCCGGCCCAGCTGCGCGTTGATCACGGCCCAGCCCGCCGAACCGGGGACGGCTCGTTGCGCCGCGACCTGAAGCGGCTCGATCGCGGCGGCGAAGGCTTCGGACTCGGCCGCCGCAACGCCCCACAGCGCGAATGCTTCGGTCAAGTCGCGATCGGCGAGCGCGGCGCGGCGGGCGGCCTCCACGGCCTGCGCCATCTCGCCCGCCTGGAAACAGCGGCGGGCGGTGGCCAGATCCTGAGCCGGGGAGACGCCCGTCCTTCCTGTCGCGGCGGCCGGCGCCCGCACTGGACGGCGTGAAGCGATGGCCGCCTCCGTAGGCTTGCCCGCGCGTCAGCGCTTGAAGCGCATCGGGCCCAAGAAGTCGCGCTTGCCCAGCGGCGCGCCCTGGGAACGCAGGATGTCGTAGGCGGTGGTCGCGTGGAAATAGAAGTTGGGCAGGGAGAAGGAGAGCAGGAATCCTTCCACCAAGAACGGCATCTTGTTCTGCCCCAGATGGAAGATGACGTCGTGGCCCTCGAGCGCGTTCACCTCATCGGGCGTGACCTTGGCGAGCGCGTCGCGCGCGTCGGCCACCAGTTTCTGCAGGCCGGCGTAGTCGAGGGGCGGAAGCTGTGGCGGGTAGAACGCCCCCGCCTTCACCCCCTCGATGGCGCCAAGTGAGTGATGCCCCACGCAAAACACCTGGAACCGGAACGGCGCCATGTCCGGGTAGAGCCGTGTCTCGATCAGTTCGGCCGGATCGAGACCTTTTTCCGTGCAATGAGCCAGCCCCTTGTCGAGAAAACCGGCCACCGCTCCCAAGGTCTGCGTGAAGCAACCGACGGTCGCGTCGTAGAGTGAAGTCGTCATGGCGTGGCTCGCCTCCCACCGCGTCCAACCGCGTAGGCCGGGGTTAGTGGTTCCGCTGGCGCGGGGCAAGCCGCCTGGGCGCGATGAGCGCGCAGGCGTCGGCGAGTAGTGCGGCCAGCTCGTCCGCCTCGATCGCCTCCAGGCGGACCAGCAACGCCGGGTAGCCGCGATAGTGGTCTTCGTCGAAGAACCGGTCCGGCGCGGCGTCGAGGAGCATCGCCTTCCTCTCGAGCGGGCAGCGGACGGCCAGGACGTCGAGCCGCGGCCGACGCGGCTTCTTCGGCGCCGCGAGCTCCATCCACGTCCAGGCGAAGCCCTTGCCGGCGACTTCGAACCTCAGCGCGCTTTGCGTGGATGTGTCGCACGCCTCCGGCAGCGAGAGCGCGACGCGGCGCAGCGTAGGAAGGTCGACCATGCGGCGCTAATAGAAGCCGGCCGGCGCCCTGGCTCAAGCCCGGCGTTTCGGCGATAGGGCGTCGCCATGAGCGACATTCTGCACGATCTGCACGGCGTCCGTGTGCTCGAGCTTTCGGCCGACGGCCCTGCCATCGATGTCGACCGTGGCGCGAGCGATGTTCTGTCGGCGGCCTGGAGCGCCGGGGCGCGCATGGCGGCGATCCCGGTGGCGCGGCTGGGGACGGAGTTTCTGCGGCTGGGAACAGGGCAGGCGGGCGCCTTCCTGCAGAAGTTCGTCAACGACCGCATGCGCGTAGTGATCTTGGGCGACACGGCGGCGGCCGCGGCCGCCAGCGACGCGCTGCGCGACTTCATCCGCGAGTCCAACCGCGGT
>Ga0302314_10012759_pt1 | contig 14496 bp, 12 predicted proteins | sample III_Palsa_N2_3_FD_200533 | JGI IMG/M metagenome (GOLD analysis project Ga0302314, IMG submission 200533) | Peat permafrost microbial communities from Stordalen Mire near Abisko, Sweden - III_Palsa_N2_3 | ecosystem: Environmental > Terrestrial > Soil > Palsa > Peat permafrost | place: Sweden... | reverse complement strand
TCGCGTGATCGACCCATCGGCTTGTTCGAACCGCTCGAACAGGCGCGCGGCGGCCTCGGCGTCGAAGCCGATGCCGGTGTCGGTCACCGAGAGCGTCACCGCGGCCGCGCCATCGCGCGCTTCCACCGCCACGCCGATGCGCACCTGGCCCTCGGCGGTGAACTTCACGGCGTTGGACACCAGGTTCGAGATCACCTGGCGGATGCGCGGCGCATCGCCGACGTAGACGCCAGCCGCCTCGGCTGAAATCTCGACCTCCAGCTCCAGCCGCTTCGCCCGCGCCGACGGCTCGAACAGCGCGGCGACGTCGCGCACCGACTGCGCCAGGTCGAAGTCCTCCGCCTTCAGCTCCAGCCGGCCGGACTCGATGCGCGCCAGATCGAGCACGTCCGAGAGCAGGCTTTCCAGCGTCTCGGCGGAACTGGCGATCAGTCCAACCATCTCCTGCTGCGGCGCGCTGAGTTCGGTGCGGCCGAGGGCGCTGGCGACGCCCATGACGCCATTGAGCGGCGTGCGGATTTCGTGGCTCATATTGGCCAGGAACTCGCTCTTGGCGCGATTGGCCGCCTCGGCGGCGTCGCGGGCGCGTTGCAGGTTCAGCTCCGCGCGCTTTGCCTGGTCGATGTTGCGCAGCACGTTGACGATGCGCAGCACCTCGCCATCCTCGCCGCGGATCGCCTCGCTGGCGTTCTGCACCCAGATGTGGGGTCCATCCTGCTGCATCAGACGGCAGGTGACCTGAAAGGGCGCGCGTTCCTCAAGATGGCGCCGCCACGCCTCTACCACCGCCGGCCGATCGTGCGGATGGACGCCGGTCAGAATGCCGTCGGTCAGTTCCTCGAACGAACGCTCGACCTTCGACGGCATGGTGTCGATGCCTGCATCGGTCACTGTCCTGCGTCTCAGGTCGACTTCCCACATGCGCAGGTCGCCGATCTCAAGCGCCAGCTTCAACCGCTTCTCGGATTCCTCGGCCCGCTGCAACGCCTCGACCAGCTCGGTGATCTCGACGCTGACGCTGACGATGCCACCGACCTGGCCGCTCGCCTCGCGCCACGGCGTGTGCTCGTAGCGCAACCAGGGCCGGCGGCCATCGGGCAGGGTCAGCTGCACCTCGTGGCGCATGGTCTCGCCGGCGAGCACTCGCTGATGGATGTCGTACCAGTTGGCGTCCTGGAAGATGTCGTAGATCGAACGGCCGACCACATCGACGCCTGCCAGCGCGCGCTCCTCGCGCCAGCGCTGGCTCACCTGCAGGACACAGATATTGCGATCGGTCATCGAAACCGCGAACGGTGCGTTTTCGACCAGGGCGAAGGCGGTCGCGCGAGCCGCGGCGGCTTCGGCTTCGGCAAGCGCCTTGGCCGCCACCGCCCGGCGTCGCTCCACCTCGTCGGCGATCAGACCGGCTAGATCGAGCAGCCGCGCCGCCTTGGCGTCGTCGCGCGGGAGGGCGACGGGTCCGGCCACCGACAGCACCCCCAGGATCGGCCCGTCCGCAAGCCGGATCGGCGCGCCGACGTAGAGCCGATAGTTCTTGACGTCGTCGGCGACCTGCTCCGGATCGACCCGCGGGTCCTTGGTCCAGTCCTCGATCCAGAGCACGTCGTCGGATTGTTCGACCAAGCGCGCGACCGGTGCGTTCGGCGCCGTCCTGCCGCTGGAGCGCCAGACGCCATGCCGGGCGTGGATGGCGACCTCGCCGCCACCGCCGCCCAACAGCTCGACCGCCACGCGAACGATGCGGTTGAAGCTCTTGCGCAGCGTGTCGAGATCGATGTCCTCGATCGCGCTGACAGAATTGAGGTTCGTGGTGTCCCCGCCCCGGGCCATTGCTGCCTCAAGCAACTTGAAGTGGGGATTCTATCGACAGCAAGTTAACGTTGGATGGCGAAACGAGCGGTTATTCGCTGCCAGCTAGGTTTGGCGGGCGCCTGGCGACAGCTCGACCGGTCGCCCATGCGGCGTATGCCGATAGGCCTCGGCCCAATCGGCCTTGCGGGCGGCCATCGCCGTCGCCGCCACGAGGCCGCGTCCCGCCGTCAGGGCCTCAAGCGCGGCGACCCAGTGCTCGTAGTATCGAGAGCCGTCGTCGGTGGGATCGCGCACCAGCTCGGCCGACAGCGCCTGCGCCCACTCGGCCCAGGTGAACGCGCCGTCAGCGCTGAGTTGCACCGCCAGGGCGAACGCCTGCGCTTGCCAGGGCTCCGCGAACACTGGTCCCTCGGCATCGCGCGGGATGCCCGGCAGGGCCAAGGGGTCAGGCGCGCTCAAGATAGGGCTCCCACAGATCCAGGCTGAAGCTGTCGCGCTCCTCGGCGCCCGGCCCCCAGAGATCGCGGGCCATGAAGCGCACCGTGTAGAGCGGTCGCGGGTCTTCGCCGCCGCCATGGGCGTGGCTGTCGGGGAACACGTGCGCGCCGTGAGAGCGCTCCACCGCACCGATCCGGCCGCGCACGTACCTCGCCAGTCGGGTGTGGCCGACGGGGCTGAGATTGCGCGCCCTGACCCGCTCGCCGGGCGCGAAGGCCGGCGGGCTCGGATCGTCCCGCAGGTACGAGCCCGACCGTGACAGCGCCGCCGCGACCATCTCCGCGGAAAGCCTGGGGGTCGCCTTCGCCGCCGCTGGATCCGCACGTCCGCTCGCCAGTTCCTCGGCGCTGACAGCGCCGCCCTTCAGCAGCATCTCGCGCAGCGCCGCGAACCAGCGCTCGTAATAGGTCATGGCCAGATAGTCGGGGCCTGGGATCAGCTCGCGCTGATGGCGGCCGGCGTCGATGTTGCCCCGTGTCGGCGAGGCGATCACCAGGGCGTGGACCCGCCGCTCCCAGTCGTGGTGGAACACCGGCTCGTCCGGCTCGGGCGCGACAGGCCCCAGCCCGTGCATCCCGCCCATGTCGTGGACGCCGTTCACAGCCGCGCCGTGCCGATCATGCCGTCGCGGGTGACCAGCGCGGCGCGCGCTGCTTCGCCCAGGCCTTCCGTGCCGGCCGGACGTTCCGGAATGACGAGGTAGCGCACTTCGGCGGTCGAATCCCACACCCGCACCGCAACCTCCGCCGGAAGCTCGGTCCCGAACTCGGCCAGCACCCCGCGCGAATCGATCACGGCGCGGGAGCGATAGGGCGCGGACTTGTACCAGACCGGCGGCAGGCCCAGCACCGGCCATGGGTAACAGGAGCAGAGGGTGCAAACGACCATGTTGTGCGTAGCCGGCGTGTTCTCCACCGCCACCATGTGCTCGCCCTGGCCGCCGGTGTAGCCCAGCTCGGCGATGGCGGCGGTCGCGTCGGCCAGCAGCCGCGCGCGGTAATCCGGATCGCTCCAGGCCTTGGCGACGACGCGCGCGCCGTTTCGCGGGCCGACCTTGGTCTCGTAGTAGTCGACGATCGCATCGAGCGCCGCCGGATCGACCAGGCCCTTCTCCACCAGCAGCGACTCCAGCGCCTTTACCCTGAGCGCGATGTCGGACGGCGGCTCCTGGCCGTGGTTATGATCGTGGTGAGGATGATCGTGCGGCATGGGCGCAGACTGCCCCAAGCGGGCGTCCGGCGAAAGCTCGTCAGTCTGCGCCCGTTGTGGGAGAAGCAAGCGCAGCTGCAAGAGGGAAGAGATTGGCCGAGTACCGCGTCCGCCGCACCATCTTCGAGAAAGAGTCGATGATCATCGTCGAGAATGGCGCGCTGATCCGCACGGCCGCCCCCGGCATCCGCCAGGAGATCGGCCTGGGCGACATCCGCGGTGTCTCCCTGACCTATCAACCGCTGGGGCTGGTCGAGCGCTGGGTCTGCTCGGTGCGAGGACCGCACGGCCGCATCTGGCTGCCTTCAGCGAGCTTCGTTGGTCTTGGCCGCACAAGAGACCAGCGCGAAGCGTTCCGGGGCTTCGTCGAGGCGCTGCACGGGGCGATCGAGGCCGAGCCCTCGACCGCTCAGATCGCCTTCACGCAAGGAAGCAGCTGGTCGGCCTACAGCTCGCTCGTTCTGCTGGTCCTCTCCGGCGTCCTCGCTGTGCTGCTGCTGCTGGCGGTGGTCGGCGCGATGGCGGACGGTCACGGGATGAGATCGATATCCTGGGTGTTCCTGCCCGCGTTGGCGCTGTTCTGGGGCGCCCGGATGGTCTGGCCGATCTGGCGCCGCAACCGCCGTCACCTCTACGCCCTTGACGCGATCCCACCGACATTCGCGCCGCGGGCCTGAGCGAACGTCATAATGCGTGTGCACCATGCCCGACACCCGCGTCTTGGGCTATTGAGCGGCAACGCGGCGCAGGGATGAGACGCATGGGCCAACAACCGCCGATCGGCGCGCCGGAGACAGTCGAGACCAACCTGACCGGCGTCGCCCTGATGAGCAGCCCGATGCTCAACAAGGGCACCGCCTTCAGCGAGGAAGAACGTGACCTGTTCGACCTGCACGGCTGCCTGCCGCCGCATGTCGGCACGCTGGACGAGCAGGTCGTACGCCGGCTGAAGGTGCTGCACGCGTTCGACAGCGACTTCGAGCGCTACACCTTCCTGCGCGACCTGCAGGACACCAACGAGACCTTGTTCTACGCCCTGATCCTGCGCGGCATGCACGAGACGCTGCCGCTGGTCTACACGCCCACCGTCGGCGAGGGCTGCCAGCGCTTCAGCGAGATTTGGCGCAAACCCCGCGGCGTCTTCCTCAGCTATCCGAACAAGCACCGCATCCGCGATATCCTGGCCGCACCGAGGTTCGACAAGGTGAAGGTGATCGTGGTCAGCGACGGCGAGCGCATCCTCGGCCTCGGCGACCAGGGCGCCGGCGGCATGGGCATTCCGATCGGCAAGCTGTCGCTCTACACCGCCTGCGCCGGCATCCACCCCGACGAAACCCTGCCGATCCTGCTCGATGTCGGCACCAATAACCGCGAGCGGCTGGAAGACCCGATCTACGTCGGCTGGCGCCACGAACGGATCACCGGCGCCGGGTACGACGACTTCATCGAAGCCTTCGTCAGTGCGGTGATCGAGCGCTGGCCGAACGTGGTGCTGCAGTGGGAAGACTTCGCCGGCTCCAACGCCGCGCGCCTGCTTGAGCGCTACCGCGACCGGCTTTGCACCTTCAACGACGACATCCAGGGCACCGCCGCCGTCGCCGCCGGCACGCTGATGGCCGCGATCAACGTCACCGGCGTACCGCTGAAAGACCAGCGCATAGCGCTGCTGGGCGCGGGGTCGGCCGGCTGCGGCATCGCCGCGCTGCTGCGCCAGGCGATGATCGAGGACGGTCTTGCGCCGGACGAGGCGCAAGGCCGGTTCTTCGCCGTCGACCGCGACGGCCTCTTGATGGAGGGCATGAACAACCTGTCGCCGGCGCAGCAGCAATTCGCCCAGTCGCGCGACACGGTCGCCGGCTGGACCCATGAGACGCCGGGCCACATCAGCCTCTACGACGTGGCCGTGAACGCCAAGCCGACGGTGCTGATCGGCGTCTCCGGCCAGCCCGGCGCCTTCACCCAGCCGGTGATCCGCGCGATGGCCAGCGGCACGGAGCGGCCGGTGATCTTCCCGCTCTCCAACCCCACCTCGCGCTGCGAAGCGACGCCGCAGGACCTGCTCGACTGGACCGACGGCCGCGCGCTGATCGGCGTCGGCAGCCCGTTCCCCTGCCCGACCTGGGACGGCGGCGAGGTGTCGATCTGCCAGACTAACAACTCCTACATCTTCCCGGGCGTCGGCCTCGGCCTAATCGCCTCCGGCGCCCGCCGGGTCACCGATCGCATGTTCATGGCCGCCGCCCGCGCCCTCGCCGATCTCTCCCCCACCCGCACCGACAAGACGGCGCCCCTGCTGCCGCCGGTCGACCAGCTGCGCGCGGTGGCGTTCGAGGTCGCGCTGGCAGTGGCGCGGCAGGCGCAGGCGGACGGGGTGGCTGAACCGTGCGCCGACGATCTGCTGGCGGCGCGGATCGGCGCGCACGTTTGGGAGCCGAAGTACCGGCCGTACGCAAAGGCTGACGGAACGGGGGCTTGAATGACGAACTCAACGCCAAGCGAATTGGACATCTTCGGATTTTTTGAGGTTGAACCGACCAAGCTCGATCCAGATGCGCCCTGGATATACAACACTTCAACATACAAGCTTGACCACGATGGCTATGCAGTTCGATGCGAGCTTAGCCCTTCATATTCAACGGTGAAGGTCACGCTGGCCGTCGATGGAAGGGAAGTTGCGGCGGCCGAGGTCGCAGCCTTCACGAGCCTGCGCATCTCGACTAACGGCGCGCACGAGACGCTGGTTGCACGCTTTGGTGAGTCCAACGCTTCCGCGCTGTTCCTGACGCTCAGGCCTCACGTCCGGCTTTCGGTGGTTGCGGCCTCAGACAGCTGAGCCTGGGCGGACATCCCGCAGTTCGCCGAACTCCGCCTGGATCATCGGAATTGCTCATCGTCGCCCAATGCAATCACCTCAGCGATGTCATCGAGGGATGGTATCAACGGCGTCCCGGCGTCGAAGGCCCGTGTTCGGACATTCTTGCCACGGAGGCTTGGCGTCTTCCTCGTGGCAAGACCTCGACGAAGCGCATCGTTGACTAAGGTTTTGAGGCGCACGCCACGTTTGAGCCGGAGGGTCGCGAGCTGTTCGGCAACATCGTCATCAAGGGTGAGAGTAGTCCTCATGGTCACCGCATGGCCGCCACGACAGCCGTGTCAATCAAGCCCCGCCTCAGTGCATCAGCGCCTGTTTGATCCGGTAGGCCGCCGGTAGCATCAGCACGCCGATCAGGCAGGGGAAGATGAACAGGATCAGCGGGATCATCATCTTCGCCGGCAGGGCCATCGCCTTTTCCTCGGCGTAGAGCATGCGTTTGGAGCGCATGTCCTCGGAGAACACGGCGAGCGTTTCACCCAGGCTGGTGCCCATCTCTTCGGCCTGGCGCAGCATGGTGGCGAGGCTGGCCGCCTCGTCGATGCCGAGGCGCTCGGCGAAGGCGGTCCAGGCGTCCTTGCGCGACTTGCCGGCGCGCAGTTCCAGGGTCAGCACCCGCAGGTGATCGGCCATGTTCGGATAGCGCCGTTGCAGCTCGTCGGTGACGCGGTTGACAGCGGCGTCGAGGCTCAGACCGGCCTCGACCGAGGCCACGAGCAGGTCGAGCAGGTCCGGAAAACCGTCACGATATTCGCGCTCGCGCTTGGTTTTGCGCATCTTCAGGAACCGGTCCGGCCCGATAATCGCGGCGATGGCCAAAGCCGCGCCGCCGGCCAGCGGCAGCGGGCCGCCGTGTTTGCTGAGCGCGAACGGCAGCAGGATCGCGATGCCGACGATCGCCGCGATCATCGCCGCGGCCTTCACCCCGAGGAAGATCGCGGCGGCCTCGCGGCTGTAATAGCCGGCGTGCACCAGCTTCGCCCGCAGGGTGGAGAGCTGCGATGGGTCCTGGATGGCGATGCGATCACCGAGACGCCGTACGCCGGTGATCACGCCGGAAAAGGCGTCGGACGCGTTGCCGCCGCCGCCGGACGCCACCGCGCCGCCGGCCAGGCGAGCGCGGCGCTGCGAGATCGTCGCCACCGCGCGCATGCCGATGAAGCTGACCCCGCCGACTCCCAGCGCGATCATCACCAGGGCGACAGGCATGAGGACGTTGTTGAGCAGCGTCGGGTCCACGTCAGATCCTCATGTTGATCATGCGCTTCATCACCAGGTTGCCAGTCGCCAACAGGGTGCAAAGACAGGCGAGGCCGATCTGGACGAAGCGCACGTGAAGCAGGTCGCCGTAGTAGTGCGGCTGCGAGACGTTGATGAAGATGAAGCAGCAGATCGGCGCGCCGGTCAGGATGTAGGCGCTCATCCGGCCCTCGGAGGAGGCCGCGCGGATCTTCAGCCGCATCTTGCTGCGTTCGCGCACGGTCTTGGCCAACATCTTCAGGAGGCCGGTCAGGTTGCCGCCGGCCTTTTCCTGCAGCCGGATCGCGGCGGCGAACAGGTCGACGTCGGGGTGGCGGCAGCGATCGGCGATGCGCCCCACGGCCTGTTCCAGCGTCGCGCCGAAGGCGATCTCGTCGGCGGCCATGCCGAACTCGGAGCCGACCGGGTCGGGCAACTCGCGGCCGACGAGGTTGATCGACGTCGGGATCGGGTGGCCGGCCTCCAGGCTGCGCACCATCACCTCGAGCGCCTGCGGCAGTTGGGCGCTGAGCGCCTTGGCCCGGGCGCCGGCCCGGAAGCGCAGATAGAAGATCGGCGCAACCACGCCCAGCGCGACGCCGGCGCCCAGGGCGATGAACGGGTTGTGGCTGAAGTAGAACGCCGCGGCGCCGCCGCCCAACACCACGCCGGCGATCGAGAGCGCCCATTTGCGCATGTCGACCGTCTCGCCGGAGCGGATGATCAGGTCGGCGATCCAGGCCCAGCCGAAAATCGAGCGACCGTCCTCGCCGAGGCCACGCTGCTTGCGCAGCTCCAGCACCAGTTCGCCCAGCGAGCCGGTGCGCTCGGCGGTGGCCAGGCGCTTGTTGACCGCCCGCTTGGCCCGGCCGACGCCGACCAGACCCCACGCGGCCTGACCGAACGAGAACACGGTCGCGAAGACCAGGAAGAGGAAGATCCAGTGCGGATCGATCTGCATCGCGCCCTCGTCAGACCAGAGGCCGGCCGGGGTCGAAGTTCGCGGTGTCGTAGTGGATGCCGCGGCGGATCATCTCGTCCATGCACTTGGGGCGCAGGCCGGTGGCGCGGAACTCGCCGATCACCGTGCCGTCCTTATCGGTGGAGACGCGATGGAAGGCGAAAATCTCCTGCATCTGCACCACCTGGCCTTCCATGCCGGTGATCTCGGTGACGCTGGTCAGCCGCCGCTTGCCGTCGGAGAGGCGCATCACCTGGACGATCATGCCGACAGCCGAGGCAATCTGGCCGCGGATGGCGTCGGGCGAGAGGCTCATGCCGCCCATCGCCACCATCTGCTCCAGGCGGGTGATCGCGTCTCTGGGGGTGTTGGCGTGGATGGTGGCCATCGAGCCTTCGTGGCCGGTGTTCATCGCCTGCAGCATGTCGAACGCTTCCTCGCCACGCACCTCGCCCAGGATCACCCGGTCGGGCCGCATCCGCAGCGCGTTCTTGACCAGTTCGCGCTGGCGGATCTCGCCCTTGCCCTCGATGTTGGGCGGCCGGGTCTCCATCCGCACCACGTGCGGTTGCTGCAGCTGCAGCTCGGCGGCGTCCTCGATGGTGATCAGGCGCTCCTTCATGCGGATCGCGGCCGAAAGCGCGTTGAGCAGGGTGGTCTTGCCCGAGCCGGTGCCGCCGGAGATCACGGTCGAGACCCGCGAGCGGATCGCGCCGTAGAGGAACTCCGCCACCGGGGCCGGCATCGCGCCGACGCCGACCAGCCGCTCGAGTATTTCCGTATCGAGACCGCCGCCCCATCGATGGCGACCGGGCCGATGGCGGCGTTGACCCGGCTGCCGTCCGGCAGGCGTGCATCGACCAGCGGCGAAGACTCGTCGACCCGGCGTCCGACCCCGGCCACGATGCGGTTGACGATGCGCAGCAGGTGGTCGTTGTCGCGGAAGCGGACCGGCGCGATCTCGAGTTCGCCGCGCCGTTCAACGTAGACCTGGAACGGGCCGTTGATCAGGATGTCGGCGATCGAGTCGTCCTTCAGCAGCGGCTCGATCGGGCCCAGGCCCACCATTTCGTCGAAGATCGAGGCTGCCAGTTCGTCGAGCTCGCCGCTGTTCAGCGCCAGCCGCTCGGTCTTGGCGAAGTCGGCCACCAGGCGGCGCACCTGGCGACGCATCTCGCCCTCGTCCAGCTTGTCGAGCTTGGAGAGGTCGATCTCCTCGATCAGCTTGGTGTGCAGCCGCAGCCGCATGTCGAGCATGCTGTCGGTCGCGACGGGCCCGGCGTCGTCCGGGGTCTCGTCCATCGCGAAGTTGAGCTTCGCCCGCGGAGGCGTCGGCGCCGGCTCGACCTTCGCCCGGGCGGGCGGCGCTTCGCGGCTCGGCGCGGGCGCGTCGTCCTTCGGATCGGTCACGATCAGCCGGGGCGGCGCTTCGGCGTCTGGGACGCGGCGGAAACTGAATCTGGCCATCAGGCGCGCCTTGCTTGCGGTGTCTCGACCGGCTGGGTCAGCCGATCGACCAGCACGCCAATGTCACGAACGATCTTGGAGCGGGGGCGGTGGTGGCTGATCGAGCCGCCCAGGTTCACCGACGCGGCCGCCGCCTCCCAGTCGGAGGTGATGCCGCCATCGGCCTTGCGCTGCAGCGCCTTCTCCGCCTCGGCCAGCGATGGCGCGGGGCCGAACATGCGGCTGGCGAGGCGGTTGAGGATGATGCGCGGCTGGGCGCCGCCGGTGAGCTCGGCCTCGACCTCGGCGGCCAGGGCGCGGGCGGAGAGCAGCGCCGGCACGGTCAGCTCGGACACCACCAGAACCTCGTCCGAGCCGGCCAGCACGTCCAGCGTCCAGGGGTGCTGGTGACGCGGCAGGTCGATCACTATCCAATCGTAGGTCTGCACCGCCATCTCCAGCAGACGGCAGACCGCCGTCTGGCTGACGCGGGCGAAGGCCTTGGCGTCACGCGGGGCCGCCAGCAGGTCGAGACCGTCGGCGAGGCGGGTGGCGAAGACGTCGAGCATGGCGGCGTCGATGCGCTCGGGCGACGCCGAGGCTTCCACCAGAGACATGTTAGCGGTCGCGCCGAGGTAGGCGGCGGCGGAGCCGTCGGCCAGGTGCAGGTCGACCAGCGCCACCCTCTGGTCGCGGCCGGCCCTTTCGTTGAGCGCCGTGGCCAGCTCGATGGCGATCGTCGTCGCCCCGCAGCCGCCGACCGAACCCAGCACGCTCCAGCAACGCGCCTCGACCTGGTGGGTGGGCGCGGCGACCGGCGCCGCGGCGACGGCGCCCGCGAACAGAGTGGCGGCGGTGCGACTCAGGTCCACCGAGGTGAACGGCGCCTCGATCACGTCGGATTGCGGCAGCTTCATCAGCGCCCGCACCAGGCTGGCCGGCAAATGGCTCCCGGCCAGCAGCACAGCCGGCGGGTTCGAGCGCGCGGCGATGCCGGCGATCGCCACCACCAGATCGACCGGATCAGCCGCCTCGGCGTCGATCAGCACCAGGTCGATCACCACCGCCGCGGACCCCAGCACGTCTAGCCGATCGCCCGCAGCGACCTCGAACCGGGCCCCGATCAGCGCCTCCTGCGCCACCGGCGCCAGGCGTTCGCCGATGACCAGCACATGGCGGCCGTTGAAATCCGGCATGGTCATTACTTGCTCGCGACTTGGGCGGGGGCTGGCGACGCGGCGGCCAGCGATGGGTTGGCCAGTGACGGCGGCGTCGACGCCTCGGGTTGGGTCCGAGGCGGGATCGCGCCGGCCGGATAGAGGTCGCCCTCGGGATCGGGCGGCGTCGGCCCCGTGCTCTTGCCGTCGAGGATCACGTCGATCGCGGTCTGCTCCGCCGTCTCCTTCAGCGGATTGGGCAGGTCGTTGATGTTGCGGCTGGGCACCGTGAGATGCGGCGTGACGATAATGACCAACTCGGTCTCGTTCTTCTGCCAGTCCGACGAGCGGAACAGCGCCCCTAGCACCGGCACGTTCGAGGCCCCGGGGATCTGGTTGATCGTGGTCGAGTAGTTGCGCTGGAACATGCCGGCGATCGCGAAGCTTTCGCCGTCGCGGAGCTCGATCTGGGTCGAGGCGCGGCGGGTGGAGATCGCCGGCACCTGGAAGCCCTGGATGTTGATGCCGTCCTTCGGATCCAGCTCGCTGACCTCGGGGGCGACCTTCAGCTGGATCTCGCCGTTGTCCTCGACCGTCGGGGTGACGTTCAGCTTCACGCCGAACTGCTTGAACTCGATCGTGGTGGTGCCGATCGTGCCGCTGGGGATCGGGATCGGGAACTCGCCGCCGGCGAGGAAGGTGGCTTCCTGGCCCGACATGGCGACCAGGTTCGGCCGCGCCAACATTCGCACGGCGCCCTTCTGTTCCAGCGCCTGCAGGTTGGCGTCGACGTTCCAGGCGCCGAACTGGTGGCTAACCCCGATCGTCGCCTGAGGCTGGATGCCGCTTGGCAGGGCGCCGCCGGTGGAGAAGGTGAAGCCGCCGAGGCTGGTGACGTTGAGGTTCAGCCCCAGGTCTTTGAGCGCCGAATGGGACGCCTCGATCACCCGCACATCGACCTGCACCTGCTGGCCTTCGCGGACGGTGAGCTGCGACTCGACTTGTTTGGGCGCGTAGTGCTCGGCGATCTCGGCGGCGCGGGCCGCGGCGCTGGGCGTCGACACCTCGCCGGTCAGCAATATGCCACCGGCGAAGTTGCTGCAGTGGATCGCCTCGCCCGGCATCGCCGCGCTGAGGTCGCTCTGCAGGCCGTCGACATCGTAGCCGACGCGCACATCGACCACCTGCGCCAGATGGTGCTGGGTGTCATAGATCAGGATGTTGGTCACCCCGAGCTGCTTGCCGCGCACGTAGAAGCTGCGGTCGGTGGTCGCCACCAGCGACAGGGTGTCGGGCGCAGCGACCACGATCTCGCTGGCCGGATAGTCGAGCCGGAAGGCGGCCGACTTGTCCTTCGGCACCACGATGGTCTGGCCGCTCGAAGCGTCTTGGACCACTTGGGCGGCGGCCGGCAGGGCCGCGCCGGCCGTGATCGCGGCGCAGGCCGAGAGGGCGAGGAAGCGTTTCATGGTTCTGATCTCTCCGCGGGGCCCAAAGCGCGCTTTCACGCGCCGGCTCCGTAGCGTTCGGCCGGCACTTCGACCGAGGTGGACGCGTCGCCGTGGACAACGACGATGGTGTGGCCGGCGTGGATGACGACTTTGCCTGGGCCGCTCTTTTCGGTGTGCGATTTAGGCGCGCCCGCGCCGGCGGCGAGCCGCAAGTCGTCCGGGAAGACCGGTCCGGGGGCATGCGGCGCCGTCGACTTGAGGTCGCCGATCTCCACCGTCCGAACCGGTGTCACATCAGCCTGCCCGGCGCGGCGCAGGGCCAGCGACATCGTGCCGATCTGGGTCGCCACGGCCAGTCTCTGGGCGTCCTGCACGGAGACCTCGAGGGTCGCGGTGTGCGAGACCACGGACAGGGTGGTGGTCGGATCGACGTTGAGGTCCATGCCGAGCACCTTGACGTTCTGCAGCACCACGTCGGCGCGCTGGAACTTGCAGTCGTCGCACAGCTCCTTGATCGCCTTCGGCGTCGGCGGCTGGCGGGTGACGATGATGTCGACCCGGTCGCCGGGCAGCACGTGGCCGCCCACGCCGGCCGTCTCGGTGACGCCGATGGTGTAGGCGCGCATGCCATCCGTGATCGCCGCCGAGATGATCGGCCGGGCGCCGGGGCCGCTGAGTTTAGACGGCAGCAGCGGCTCGTGCGCGGCGATCGCCGTCAGCGCCACCGGCGCGCCGCCCTGCTGCGACAGGACCTGGGCGACGGTCGAATAGGCGCCCTGCGGTACGGCGTTCGCCGGCAGCCGCACGATTGCGAGGTGGCCGGCGTCGAGCTTGGCCCCGTAGGCGATCGCGCCGCTCGCAACCACCACCGGCACGGAGCCGGCGGCGAACTCTTGCGTCGGCTTGGCCTGGGGCGCGTGCGACGGCGTCGGCAGCCAGAACCGCGCGACCACCAGGGCGCCCAGGCCGAGAAGAGCCGAAGCCCCGAGACTAATCACGGTGCCGGTACGCATGCTTTGCCCAACCCCTACCCGACCGCGCAAATCTTGTGCGCTTCGTGGCGAAATCTGGACTTTGCGGATTTTTTTGTCGTTAAGTTACAGGGTGAACGATTATTTACTCTGTTCGACTGTGATTTGTTTGGCAAAATTACAGTAAATCAACTGTAACTGTCGCGGCGACGTGCGCCCGGCGACCTGACCGCCAATACGGTCAGGCGTGACTACAGCGCTTGACGAACCCACATGCGGCCTGGAATGGAGGGGGTCCAAATTCGCTTATTTTAAAGCGCCCGTCGCCTGCGGAAAGGCTGGCGGTAAAGGCTCCGCAGAGGGTCGCGCGGGAGGAACATTGAGATGCAAGATATTCTACAGCGCCAGTCAGAGGCGGCCGCCAAAGGCATGAGCCACAGCCTCTGGGCCGAACTCAGGGGCGATAAGATCGCCATTCACGACCCGCTCCAGACTCGCACGTTCCGCCAGATCAACGAGGCGGCCAACAAGGTGGTGCGGCTGCTGCGCGAGCGCGGCCTTAAGGAGGGCGACGCGATCGCCCTTATGTGCAGCAATCGCGCCGAATTCGTCGAGGTGCTCTCCGGCTGCCTGCGCGGCGGCTATCGGCTGACGCCGGTGAACTGGCACCTCAACGCCGACGAGGTCGAGTACATCATCAACGACTGCGATGCGAAGGCGCTGTTCGCCGAGACGCGCTATCCATCCGCGCTGACCGCCAAGACCCCGCAGGTGACCCTGAAGGTCTCGATCGGCGACGACGCCGAGGGCTGGGAGTCCTACGCCAAGCTGCTAGGCCAATTCGACGGATCGGACATCGCCGATCCGGTGGCCGGCT
>Ga0302314_10012753_pt1 | contig 14502 bp, 10 predicted proteins | sample III_Palsa_N2_3_FD_200533 | JGI IMG/M metagenome (GOLD analysis project Ga0302314, IMG submission 200533) | Peat permafrost microbial communities from Stordalen Mire near Abisko, Sweden - III_Palsa_N2_3 | ecosystem: Environmental > Terrestrial > Soil > Palsa > Peat permafrost | place: Sweden... | reverse complement strand
CGCACGCTGGGCAGTAGCCCAGCAGGGTGGCAAAGGCGACCGCTTCATCGTCGCCGTCATCGCGGCCGGAGAAACCCGCCAGGACGAGACCCTTCGATTCGCGCTCGAAGACCTCCTCGGTGCCGGGGCGATCATCGATGCCCTCGCCGATGTCGGCATCGATTACTGCTCGCCCGAGGCCGCCGCCGCTGCCGCCGCCTTCACCGGGCTCCGCAACGCGACCGGTCACCTCATCGGCGCATCCTCGAGCGGCCGTGAGCTCGCCGAGCGGGGATTCCGGTCGGACGTGGACATCGCCATCGAGCTGAACGCGTCCGAGACGGTTCCGGTCTTGCGGGAATTCGTGTTTCGGGCGGAACGTTAGACGGAAGGTGCGCGCGCACACGTTCGTGCACACAATTTCCGCGCAGTGGAGGACATCATGAAGGCAGTACTGGACGGCACCGTTATCGCGGAGGCCCCCAAAGAAGACCTGATTTCCATCGAGGGCAACTGGTACTTCCCGCCGTCGAGCGTCAAGAGCGATTTTCTCGTCGACAGCGCCACCCCGTACACCTGCCCCTGGAAGGGCGAGTGCCAGTACTTCTCGGTGAAGGATGGCGACAAGCTCCTGCAGGACCGCGCCTGGAGCTATCCCACGCCGTACCCGACCGGAATCGAGAGGGTCGGCAAGGACTTCTCCAACTACGTGGCTTTCTGGAAAGAAGTACAGGTCACCGAGTAGTTCGCAGCACCTGGGCGGTCGCGGGGACCGGGTCTAGTGCGCCGACGCGCGCTCGCGATGCGCCCGAACCTTGGCGCGGTTGCCGCACCGCTGCATTGAGCACCAGCGCCGGGAACCCGCGCGCGAGTCATCGTAGAACACGAGTTGGCAGTCCGGGGCAGCGCACTGTCGCACGCGGTCGCCGCGCTCGGGCGAGAACATCGCGACCGCCTCGCGCGCCATCGACGACAGTGCCTGCGCCGGTCTCGCGGTCGACCGTCCGGCCCGGCGCGAACCTCCGATCAGCACCGGAGGGATGTCCGGGGTTGCGGCGTACAGGTTGATCATGTCGACATCGCCCGGAGTGGGCCGATAGCCGCGGGCGAGTTCGACGGACGCCGTAGTGAGCGCGGCGCGCGGGGCACGGGCATCCGCTAGCTCGCGCTCGCCGATGTCGGCGAGTGGCACCGGGAAGCGGTCGGCTAACCAATCGGTCAGGTCGACCTGCGCGATGAACGATTCGAACTGCGTGCGGAAGTTCGCGGTGTACATGAAGTCGAGCGCGGTCGCGCCGGCGTCGAACCACCAGCGCCGGCCATCAGATGAATCGATCCACTGCCCGGTTGCGGTCGACTGCTCCATGTAACCACTATAGGCAGTTACCGCTGGTCGCCTGCCACATTCGCATTGCGGCGGGACGCGGCGGTGACGGAGCGTTGCTGCCAGTCGATCGCGTTGGCGGAATCGAACCGGCGGGAGCATCGCCCGCACGCGAGCACCCCGCGCGGAGTCTTGTAGCGATAGTGCACGTGCCCGGCCGGGCAGGTGCCCACCCAGGGCGCGAACTCGTGGGCGATCGCCCCATCGTGCGTGCGCTTGCCGTCGTAGCCGAGACCCTTCGCGATGGCGCGCCAGCGGGGACCGTGACCGACCCGCGGCCCCGCGAGTGCATGCGCAACCTCGTGCAGCAGCACCTGGTGGATCTCGTCGTCTTCGTAGCGCCCGGCCAGGTACCGCGACACCGAGATGTGGTGACGGTCGAAGTTGCAGAGGCCCGCGCGGGTCTTGGCGTTATCGAACCCGAACGACCAGACGTGCGGGTCGAGGTGGAGCGCGATCAGGGCTTCCGCCCATGTTCTCACCCGGTCCAGTTCAGCCACGGATCGAATCTAAGCCGACTGCACGGGTTCGCGCTGGGAGGCGCACCACCCGTGGAGAGTGTCGACCAATTCTCGATCCTGAGGGAGTGGAGTGGGCGCCTAATCCTTTTCGGGCCGCACCTGGAAGATGCTGCGCGACGGCGGGGGCGACGGGATCGCCGTCGCATCCGTCGTGATCGGTGCCCCCGCGATCCAGTCGCGCAGTTCCTGCCCGACAACGACCTTCGACGGATGCGGTCCGCCGGCGAGCAGTCGCGGCATCCAGTCCAGCGGCAGCCGACCCTTCGACCCGACCATGACGACATTGCCGAATCGCCGTCCCTTCAGGATCTGGGTCTCGGCGAGGATGGCCACGTCATCGACCGCCGCCAGCAGGGTTGCGGCCTGCGACCGTGCGAAACGCAGGCCGGGCCCATCCGCGATGTTGACCGCGATGACGCCATCCGGTGCGAGAAGCGATGCCACCTCGCTGTAGAACTCGAGGCTCGTCACGTGCGCGGGCGTTCGCGCACCGCTGAAGATATCGACGACGACCAGGTCGGCCGTGCCCTTGAGTCCGGCGGGCAGCCGCCCCAGCATTGCCCGGGCGTCACCGTACCGCACGCGAATCGACGCGTCCCTGGGCAGCGGGATTTCAGCGCGCACGAGGTCGACGAGTTCTTTTTCGAGCTCGATGACCTGTTGCCGGGATCCCGGGCGGGTGGCGTGGATGTAGCGGGGGATCGTCAGCGCGCCGGCCCCCAGGTGAATCGCCGTGATCGGCTCTCCGGGCGTTCCGAGCTGGTCGATGACGTGACCGATTCGCTGCACGTACTCGAAGAACAGCGCTCCGTTGTCCTCCGTGGAAACGTGTGACTGCGGCGTACCGTCGACCACGAGCAGGTAGCCGCCGGACACCCAGCGGTCCGGCTCGATCACGGCGAGATAGCCGCTCGATTTCAGGACGACGTGGGGATACTCGGGCACCTTTCGATCATCCCTCATCACGCCGATCCACGTCTCCGCGCGTCTCCACCCGGGGTGTCCACCCGGAAGTCCACCCGGCGATGGGGGCATTGCCGTGGCGTTCGCGAGAGAGTTGTCTCACCACACATCAGGGAAGAAGCAATGAACGTCCAGAACCTCATCTACGGGATCCTCGCGCTGGCTGTCGTCGGCTGGATCATCTACCGCCAGCTCACCTGGCAGGCGGTGACCCCGTCGCGGATGTGGCGGATGCCGATCATCCTCGCGGTCATCGGGATCTTCGAGCTGTCGCAGGTCAAGGGCGCCACCTCTGTTTCGGGCACCGACCTCGGGATCCTCGGGGGAGAGCTGGTGCTGGCGCTCGGCGTCGGTGCAGCGATGGGCGCTCTCGCCCACTTCCGCACGCGGCCGCAGCGGGAGAGCGACGTCGCATCCGGTCGACCCGATGGGCAGAGCGAGAAATGGGATCCGACGCGCACGATCGTCGAATCGCGCACCGGTGGCTGGGGAGCCGCGCTGTGGATCGTCATGATCGCGGTCCGGGTCGGAATCGAATTCGGCGCTCGAAGCCTGGACAACTCGGCGCTGGTCGCATCCACCGGCGTCATCCTGCTGGTCATCGCGGCAAACCGCATCGCTCGAATCGCGATCATCAGCTACCGGATGGATCGCAAACAGCTCGTCGCCGCGTAAGCGGAGGCGGCGGGCGGCCTCGTCGTCGCAGCGGCCAACAGCGGATGATTAACCTATGAATGACTACCCGGGCGGATCGAACGGCTGGCTGAGCCGCGTCCTGAGTGTCCTGGGTTTCGCACTCATCGCGATCTCGGTGGTCTCCCAGTACATCCGCGGCGACCTTGCCGTGTGGGCGCAGATCGTGTGCCTGACCGCCGGGGTGGCCTGGATGCTGCTGGTGGTCGTGCGGATTCGCGGGCCCCGGATCTCCCTGGTGTGGCTCGCGGTGATGTCCGTCGGGGGTGCGATTACCGGTCCTGTGACCGACGGCACCTCGCTCGTGATCGCGGTCATCGCCGTTCTCGTTCTGACCCGGGACCTCCGGCGTCCGATCGGCTGGGGCGTTGGCCTCGGCGTCATCACCATGTTCATCCTGTTGGGTGCCGAATTCTTCACGCCGCTCGCCCCGCTCGCTGAGTTCGCGATGCAGGCGGGTGTGGTGGTCGGCTTCCTTGCCGGGTCGAGCCGACGCCAGTTCGTGCTGGCGGACATCCGCGCGCGGGAGCTCGTCGAAGAGCAGGCGCGCACCGACGTGCTCGCCGCCCGGGCGCAGCTCGCCCACGACATCCACGATGTACTCGCCCACAGTCTCGGGGGCCTCGTGATCCAGCTCGATGCCGTCGATGCACTGCTCGAAAGTGGTGAGTTCGATGCTGCGGCGGCGCGGGTGCGTGATGCCAGGGCGCTCGCCGCCGAGGGCATGGGAGAAGCACGTCGCGCCGTTGCGGCCCTGAGCGCCGGCGTGCAGGACCAGCCTGTCGCAGGACGCACCGTGATCGCAGATATCGAAGCCCTCATCCAGGTGCATCGCTCGCTCGGCGGGAACGCCCGGCTCGAACAGCGCGGCGCCCCCATCGAGGTCAGTGCGCTCCTCGCGACCGCACTACGCCGGGCTGTTCAGGAGGGGCTGACCAACGCCAGGAAGCACGCCCCCGAAGCGCACGTCACGGTCTCGCTGGCCTGGGGATCCGACGGGGTGGATGTCGCAATCTCGAACCCACTCGTCACGTCCGCTCGCCCGAACGGATCCGATACCTCGACCGGCGGCGGCCACGGGTTGGTCGGGATGCGGGAGAGGTTCTCGCAGCTGCCCGGCGGCAGCATGACCGCGGGAGTTGCCGGCGAGCGTTTTGTCGTGACGGCACACGCAGCGACCCCCCGACCCGCGCAGCCGGCGGCGGTGATCGCGTGAGCGACCTCATCCGCGTCGTCGTCGTCGATGACCAGGCGATCGTCCGCGAGGGACTCGTGACGGTCCTCTCGCTTCTTCCCGACATCGAGGTACTCGGCGAGGCCGCGGACGGTGAGGCGGCTGTCGCGCTTGTCGAGGCCGAGGTTCCCGATGTCGTGCTGATGGACCTGCGGATGCCCATTGTCGGCGGCCTCGAGGCGACGCGGCGCATCACAACGGCGCACCCGGAAATCGGCGTCCTCATCCTCACCACGTTCGCCGACGAGGCGTCCGCGGTGGATGTCCTCCGGGCAGGAGCACGCGGGTTCCTGACCAAGGACGCGGATCGCGCGGAGGTCGCGACGGCGATTCGCGCGGTGGCGCAGGGGCACACCACGCTCGGCGCGGACATCGGTTCGAAGCTGTTCGCGGCTTCCGCCGCGCCCGCTCGTACCGTCGATCTCGCCTCGCGGTTCGCGCTGACGCCGCGCGAGGACGAGGTGCTCGGACTGATCGGCGAAGGGCTCAGCAACACGGAAATCGCCGCGCGACTCTTCGTCGGGGTTGCGACGATCAAGACCCACATCAACGCGATCTTTGCGAAACTCGGCGTTCGAGACCGCGCCCAGGCGATCGCTTTGGTGCATTCCTCCTAACTTGCTTCCGCGAGCCGCGGATGCTGCGGCGCGCCTCATAGGCTCGGAGCATGGCATCTCGCGAACACCTGACCCGCGCACTGTGGACCCTCTTCGAGCCCATCCACGCCGTGACTTACTTCTCCGAGCAGTCCCGTGAGGCGCTCGCCGCAATCGGGCTGACGCGGTACTGGGACGGGTATTTCGCCGGGCGCTCCGCTCCGCTCGGTGCCCTATCCGGGCCACCCGTGACCGCGATGTTCAGCGGCTTTGCTCCGTTCCTCGTCGATCGAGCGCTTCCCGCCGTCTGGTCGGTCGTCACGCCGGCGCAGGCGATCGAAGCCCGCTATGCCGGTGCAGCGGCGACGCTTCGCGCGATCGTGCCGGATGAGCCTGTGGTGCGGGCCGCCGCCGATGCACTCACCCCGCTGGTGGCCGACCTCGACACGATCGGCCGACCCCTGGCTGCCGCATTCGCCGCACTCCCGCTCGAGGACGACCCGTACCGCCGGCTGTGGCAGGTCGCGGGCACCCTGCGTGAGCACCGCGGCGATGGGCACGTCGCCGCCCTGGTGACCCTGGAGATCGCCGGGATCACGACGCTGGTCCTGCGCTCCGGACTCGACCTCGACGCCCAGTCGATGCAGAGGGCACGCGGATGGAGCGACGAGGAGTGGAGTGCGGAAGCCCAACGTCTGGCCGCGCGTGGCCTGCTCGACGACGAGCGCAGGACGACGCCCGCCGGGGTCGCGCTCCTGGATGAGGCCGAAGAGCTGACCAACCGTCTCGCCGTCGGCGCGATAAAGGGGCTGAGTGACGACGAGGTGCGATCGGTGGCGGTCGCGCTGTATCCGGTGGCCAGCGCCGTTTCGTCCCTGTTCCCATACCCGAACCCGATCGGGATGCCCGGATCCTGGGATCCCGCCTCCGATCCGGACGCGACGGCGATCGGGGAGACGCTCACCCGCTGACCGCGTACTAGCCCTGGGCCGCCCGGGTGGTCGTGGTGAACGTCGTGCCGTCCCAGCTCCAGGTGACCGAACCCTCCGAGAGCGTCAGCCCACTGATGTCGAATGCCGCCGGCGTCGCACAGGAAGCGCCCCCCAGTTGGTCAGTTCCCGTCGACGGCTCCGACCAGAGCAGGCAGATGTCGGTGTCGGTGCGGGCGGCCCAGAGCGTCGCGCCGTCGGAGATGTTCATGATCCGGTGCACCGAGGTCGGCTGGATGTCGAGGGTCGCGGCGTACGACTTCAGCGGGAACTTCAGGTCGGGTGTCGTCTGCAGGACCAGCAGCGACTGGAGCGCGGCGCTGGCGTCGCCACGATGCGGAGTCGGCGTCGCGGTGGGCGCGCTGCCGATCGTGGTCGAGGGCGAATCCTGCAGGTGCGCGATCAGCACGCCGGCGACCGCTCCGACGAAGAGACCGATCACCAGCAGCAGCGGGATGAGGCTCCGCGGTCGTCTGACCGGGCGATCCTCATCCTCTTCGTCGATCGCCGGGGCCGATTCGTGCATTTCGGTAACCGGATCGATCTCCGCCTCGGAGTCCGGGATCGAGGCGGCATCCGGCACGTCCGCCGCCGCATCGAGGGCGACCAATTGCTTGAGTGCGTCCTGAGCCGCCGCGATTTCTTCCGGGGTCTCGGCCCGTGCAAAGGCGATCCGCTCGAGTGCGTCCCGGGCGGGGGCGCCGTCGTCTGTGGCCGCCATGCTGCCAACTGTAGGCTTCGAAATCGCACCGCGTGCGGGGTTATAGACCAATTTTGGAAATCGGTCAAGGAATAACTTGCGGCTGTGGATAGTTCCGGCCTATAGTTGTTCTTTGCGCTCCCAGATAATTCCTGTCGTCATATTGCGGACGGCGAGGCGTGCGCCCCGAGTATAGCGGCGGGGCAAATCCCCCCAACCTTCACCACTAACTTCCCCCGGGAAGCAATATGGCGCAGGGGACGGTGGCCTGGTGGGCCAATTCGATTAATCAATCGGCTCTCTTACCGACAGTTATGGCCCATGTAGGCCCACGGAGGTTATTTCCTTGGCTGCTGCGAAAAACGCAACCACCAACAAGTCCCCGAAGAACGGCCGCTCAGCTTCGCGGCTCTCGTTCGCAAAAATTACCGACACACTCACTGTCCCGGATCTGCTCGCGCTGCAGACCGAGAGCTTTGACTGGCTCGTCGGTAACGACATCTGGAAGCAGCGTGTCTCGGAGGGTGTGGCTGCCGGCCGCACAGACCTTCCGTCGCAGAGTGGACTCGATGAGATCTTCGAGGAGATCTCGCCAATCGAAGACCTCGGCGAGACCATGCAGCTCTCCTTCACGGGACCCGAGCTCGAAGAGCCCAAGTACTCGATCGACGAGTGCAAGGAGCGCGGCAAGACGTTTGCCGCTCCGCTCTATGTGAACGCCGAGTTCATGAACCACCTCACGGGTGAGATCAAGACCCAGACGGTGTTCATGGGCGACTTCCCGCTGATGACGGAGAAGGGCACGTTCATCATCAACGGAACGGAGCGCGTCGTCGTTTCGCAGCTCGTCCGTTCACCCGGTGTGTACTTCGACCGCATCCCGGAGAAGCTGTCCGATAAAGACATCTACTCCGCCCGAATCATCCCGAGCCGCGGTGCGTGGCTCGAGTTCGAGATCGACAAGCGCGACCAGGTCGGCGTTCGCATCGACCGCAAGCGCAAGCAGTCGGTCACCGTCTTCCTGAAGGCGCTCGGACTCACCAGCGAGCAGATCCTCGAGGAGTTCAAGAGCTTCCCGTCGATCGCACTCACCCTCGAAAAGGACACCATCCTTACGAAGGAAGAGGCGCTGAAAGACATCTACCGCAAGCTCCGTCCGGGCGAGCAGGTCGCGGCCGAGGCTGCGCGTGCGCTCCTCGACAACTTCTACTTCAACGGCAAGCGCTACGACCTTGCGAAGGTCGGTCGTTACAAGATCAACCGCAAGCTCGGTATCGACGCTCCGCTCACCAACTCGGTGCTCACGGTCGAGGACATCCTCGCCACCATCAAGTACCTGGTCGCGCTGCACGACGAGACGTCTCCCGAGGTCACCCACCACGAGAACTCGTTCCCGACCCTCAAGGGCATCCGCGACGGCAAGAAGGTGGATGTCCGTCTCGACATCGACGACATCGACCACTTCGGCAACCGTCGTATCCGTGCCGTCGGTGAGCTCATCCAGAACCAGGTTCGCACCGGCCTCTCGCGCATGGAACGTGTCGTCCGCGAGCGCATGACGACCCAGGACATCGAGGCGATCACGCCCCAGACCCTGATCAACGTGCGTCCCGTCGTCGCTGCCATCAAGGAGTTCTTCGGAACGTCGCAGCTCAGCCAGTTCATGGACCAGAACAACCCGCTCGCGGGCCTGACCCACAAGCGTCGCCTCAGTGCTCTTGGCCCTGGCGGCCTTTCGCGAGAACGAGCCGGCGTCGAGGTGCGTGACGTTCACCCGTCGCACTACGGCCGCATGTGCCCGATCGAAACTCCTGAGGGCCCGAACATCGGCCTGATCGGTTCGCTCGCCTCCTTCGCTCGCATCAACGCGTTCGGGTTCATCGAGACCCCGTACCGCCGCGTTGTGAACGGCAAGGTCACCGCGACCATCGACTACCTCACCGCAAGCGAAGAAGACGACTTCATCGTCGCCCAGGCGAACGCGCCGCTCACCAGCGACTTCCGTTTCGCCGAGGCTCGCGTGCTCGCCCGTAAGAAGGGCGGCGAGGTCGACCTGATCCCGCACGAGGAGATCGGCTACATGGATGTCTCCCCGCGCCAGATGGTGTCGGTCGCAACATCCCTCATCCCGTTCCTCGAGCACGACGACGCAAACCGCGCACTCATGGGTGCCAACATGCAGCGCCAGGCTGTGCCGCTGCTGCGCAGCGAGAGCCCGCTCGTCGGAACCGGTATGGAGGGCTTCGCGGCCATCGACGCCGGTGACGTGATCACGGCCGACAAGGCCGGCGTGGTCGCCGAGGTCTCGGCCGACCAGATCACCATCCAGCTGGATGACGGCGGCACGCAGGACTACTTCCTGCGCAAGTTCGACCGCTCCAACCAGGGAACCTCGTATAACAACCGCGTCATCGTCTCATCCGGCGACCGCGTCGAGCAGGGACAGGTCCTCGCGGACGGCCCGGCGACGGAGAACGGCGAGCTCGCACTCGGCAAGAACCTCCTCGTCGCGTTCATGCCGTGGGAGGGCCACAACTTCGAAGACGCCATCATCCTCAGCCAGAACCTGGTCAAGGACGACGTGCTCTCCTCGATTCACATCGAAGAGTACGAAGTGGATGCCCGCGACACCAAGCTGGGTAAGGAAGAGATCACCCGCGACCTGCCGAACGTCAGCCCGGAACTCCTGGCCGACCTCGACGAGCGCGGCATCATCCGTATCGGTGCCGAGGTTCGCCCGGGCGACATCCTGGTCGGTAAGGTCACCCCGAAGGGTGAGACCGAGCTGTCGGCCGAGGAGCGCCTGCTGCGCGCCATCTTCAACGAGAAGAGCCGCGAGGTTCGCGACACGTCGCTGAAGGTGCCACACGGTGAAGCTGGAACGATCATCGCGGTCAAGGAGTTCTCCGCCGACAACGATGACGAACTGGGCTCCGGTGTGAACCAGCGCGTGGTCGTCTACATCGCCCAGAAGCGCAAGATCACCGAGGGCGACAAGCTCGCGGGCCGCCACGGTAACAAGGGCGTCATCTCGAAGATCCTGCCGGTCGAGGACATGCCGTTCCTCGCCGACGGAACTCCGGTCGACATCATCCTGAACCCGCTCGGTATCCCCGGTCGAATGAACTTCGGCCAGGTGCTCGAGACCCATCTCGGATGGATCGCGAAGCAGGGCTGGGAAGTCAAGGGTTCGCCGAAGTGGGCTGCCAACCTTCCGGCCGAGGCGCACAGCGCCGCGCCGAACACGAAGGTCGCGACCCCGGTGTTCGACGGAGCGTTCGAGGCCGAGATCGAGGGACTCCTCGACTCGACCACCCCGACCCGCGACGGTGACCGCCTGATCGGATCCTCTGGCAAGACGCAGCTCTTCGATGGCCGCTCCGGCGAGCCGTTCCCCGAGCCCGTGTCGGTCGGCTACATGTACATCCTGAAGCTGCACCACCTTGTCGACGACAAGATCCACGCACGCTCCACTGGCCCCTACTCGATGATCACCCAGCAGCCGCTCGGTGGTAAGGCGCAGTTCGGTGGCCAGCGCTTCGGTGAGATGGAGGTCTGGGCTCTCGAGGCCTATGGCGCTGCATACGCACTGCAGGAGCTGCTGACGATCAAGTCCGACGACATCCTCGGTCGCGTCAAGGTTTACGAGGCCATCGTCAAGGGCGAGAACATCCAGGAGCCGGGTATCCCCGAGAGCTTCAAGGTGCTCATCAAGGAGATGCAGTCGCTGTGCCTGAACGTCGAGGTCCTCTCGGCCGATGGTTCGACAGTCAACCTGCGCGACACGGATGACGAGGTCTTCCGTGCAGCAGAAGAGCTGGGCATCAACATCTCCACGCGGTTCGAGTCGTCGTCCATCGACGAGATCTAGTTCCCGTAGCTCCCTTCGTCGCGACCCCCGCGGTCACCTCAACTAAAGCTTTTCGGTTCTAAGAGAGAAGAAAAATACATTGCTCGACGTTCACGCGTTTGACGAAATCAAGATCGGTCTCGCGACCGCAGACGACATCCGTCGCTGGTCGCACGGTGAGGTCAAAAAGCCCGAGACGATCAACTACCGCACCCTGAAGCCCGAGAAGGATGGTCTGTTCGGCGAGCAGATCTTCGGACCGAGCCGCGACTGGGAGTGCTCGTGCGGCAAGTACAAGCGAGTCCGCTTCAAAGGAATCGTTTGTGAGCGCTGCGGCGTCGAGGTCACCAAGTCCTCGGTGCGCCGCGAGCGCATGGGCCACATCGAGCTCGCCGCTCCGGTCACTCACATCTGGTACTTCAAGGGTGTGCCGAGCCGCCTCGGCTACCTGCTCGACATGGCGCCGAAGGACCTCGAGAAGGTCATCTACTTCGCCGCGTACATGATCATCTCCGTCGACGAGTCCGCTCGCCACGAAGACATGCCCGGCCTTGAGAACGAGCTTCGTCTTGAGATCAAGACTCTCGAAGGACAGCGCGATGCTCGCATCGCCGACCGGCTCTCGCGACTCGAAGAGGACCTCGCGGCCCTCGAAGCCGAGGGTGCGAAGAGCGACCAGAAGCGCCGCGTGCGTGATGGTGCCGAGAAGGAGATGGGACAGGCCCGCAAGTCATTCGACGAGCAGATCGCCCAGCTCGAGCGCGTGTGGGATGACTTCCGTTCCCTGAAGGTCGGCGACCTCAAGCCCGAGGATGCCGTCTTCCACGACCTCCAGGACCGCTTCGGTGTGTACTTCGAGGCGTTCATGGGTGCCGAGGCGATCCAGAAGCGCCTGCAGGACTTCGACCTCACGGCCGAGTCCGAGCTGCTGCACGACCAGATCGCCAACGGCAAGGGCCAGAAGAAGATCCGCGCGATCAAGCGACTGCGCGTGGTCAACTCCTTCCTGCAGACCGGCAACTCGCCGGCCGCCATGGTGCTCGAGGTCGTCCCGGTCATCCCGCCGGAGCTTCGCCCGATGGTGCAGCTCGACGGTGGCCGCTTCGCGACCTCCGACCTCAACGACCTCTACCGTCGTGTGATCAACCGCAACAACCGTCTTCGTCGCCTGCTCGACCTCGGTGCCCCCGAGATCATCGTCAACAACGAGAAGCGGATGCTGCAGGAGGCCGTCGACGCACTGTTCGACAACGGTCGCCGTGGTCGCCCCGTCACCGGTACCGGCAACCGCGCCCTCAAGTCCCTGAGCGACATGCTCAAGGGAAAGCAGGGTCGTTTCCGCCAGAACCTGCTCGGAAAGCGCGTCGACTACTCGGGTCGTTCGGTCATCATCGTCGGACCGCAGCTGAAGCTCCACCAGTGCGGCCTGCCGAAGCAGATGGCGCTCGAGCTTTTCAAGCCGTTCGTCATCAAGCGACTCATCGACCTCAGCCACGCGCAGAACATCAAGAGCGCAAAGCGCATGGTCGAGCGTTCGCGTCCGCAGGTGTGGGACGTGCTCGAGGAGATCATCCGCGAGCGCCCCGTGCTGCTGAACCGTGCGCCAACCCTTCACCGCCTGGGCATCCAGGCGTTCGAGCCACAGCTCGTCGAGGGTAAGGCCATCCAGCTGCACCCGCTCGTGTGTGCCGCGTTCAACGCCGACTTCGATGGTGACCAGATGGCAGTCCACCTGCCGCTGTCCGTCGAGGCGCAGGCCGAGGCGCGCATCCTGATGCTCGCGTCGAACAACATCCTGAAGCCGTCTGATGGACGTCCGGTCACCCTGCCTACGCAGGACATGATCATCGGCCTGCACCACCTGACGACGCTCAAGGCCGGTTCGACCGGTGAGGGCCGTGCGTTCTCGTCGATCGCCGAGGCGATCCTCGCGTTCGACCAGCACTCGCTCGACCTGAACGCCAAAGTCCGCATCCGCCTCGAGAACCTGCACTTCGCCGAGGGCGAGGCCCCCGAGGGCTTCACCCAGGGCGACATCGTGCTGCAGGACACGACGCTCGGTCGCGCGCTCTTCAATGAGACGCTGCCGACGGACTACCCGTACATCGAGGCCGTGGCCGACAAGGGCCAGCTCTCAGCGATCGTCAACGACCTCGCTGAGCGCTACCCCAAGGTCGAGGTCGCTGCGTCGCTCGACCGGATCAAGGATGCCGGCTTCCGCTGGGCAACCCGTTCCGGTGTGACCGTCGCGCTGTCCGACATCCTCACTCCTCCGAACAAGCGCGAGATCATCTCGGGCTACGAGAAGCAGGCCGCGAAGGTGCAGGACCAGTTCGACAAGGGTCTGACCACCGAGGCCGAGCGTCGCCAAGAGCTCATCGAGATCTGGAACCGTGCTACCGCTGAGGTTGCCAAGGCGATGGAAGACAACCTTCCCGAGTCGAACAACATCAACCGCATGGTTTCCTCTGGAGCCCGTGGTAACTGGATGCAGGTTCGCCAGATCGCCGGTATGCGAGGACTCGTGTCGAACCCGAAGGGTGAGATCATCCCGCGTCCGATCGTCAACTCGTACCGCGAGGGACTGTCGGTGGCCGAGTACTTCATCTCGACCCACGGCGCCCGCAAGGGACTGGCTGACACCGCTCTGCGAACCGCTGACTCGGGGTACCTCACCCGTCGTCTCGTGGACGTCTCGCAGGATGTCATCATCCGTGAGGACGACTGCGGTACGACCAAGGGCCTCGACATGCCGATCGCCAGGCAGGATGCCGCAGGCAACTGGGTTCGCGACGACAACGTCGAGAACTCGGTCTACGCCCGCAGCCTCGCCGCTGACGCCGTCGACGCCAAGGGTAAGGTCATCGCCGCGGCTGGATCAGACGTGGGTGACGTCCTGATCGAGCAGCTGCTGGCCGCCGGTGTCAACGACATCAAGGTTCGCTCGGTGCTCACGTGTGAGTCCGCTGTCGGTGTGTGTGCTGCCTGCTATGGCCGCTCGCTCGCGACCGGTCTGCTGGTGGACATCGGAGAGGCCGTCGGCATCATCGCCGCACAGTCGATCGGTGAGCCCGGAACCCAGCTGACGATGCGTACCTTCCATACCGGTGGTGTGGCGTCGGCCGATGACATCACGCAGGGTCTGCCGCGCGTCACCGAGCTGTTCGAGGCACGCACGCCGAAGGGCGCGTCACCGATCGCCGAGGCCGCTGGCCGCATCACGATCGAGGACACCGACCGCAGCCGTCGCCTCATCCTGACGCCGGACAACGGTGACGAACCGCACATCTACCCGGTGCTTCGCCGCGCCAGCCTCCTCATCGAGGATGGCCAGCACGTCGAGCTCGGACAGCAGTTGCACATCGGAAACCTCGACCCGAAGGAAGTTCTTCGCGTCAAGGGTGTGCGTGCCGTCCAGCTGCACCTCGTCGATGGTGTGCAGGGCGTCTACCGTTCACAGGGTGTCCCGATCCACGACAAGCACATCGAGGTCATCGTTCGCCAGATGCTGCGGAAGGTGACCGTCGTCGAGCACGGCGACACCGACCTGCTGCCCGGCGAGCTGGTCGACCGGCTCAAGTACAACGAGCTCA
>Ga0302314_10012752_pt1 | contig 14502 bp, 7 predicted proteins | sample III_Palsa_N2_3_FD_200533 | JGI IMG/M metagenome (GOLD analysis project Ga0302314, IMG submission 200533) | Peat permafrost microbial communities from Stordalen Mire near Abisko, Sweden - III_Palsa_N2_3 | ecosystem: Environmental > Terrestrial > Soil > Palsa > Peat permafrost | place: Sweden... | reverse complement strand
CCGATCGCGACGGCGTCTGGCTGACGGTCGAGAATGCGTCGGTCGACCTCGATGTCCTGGCGTTGCTGCGCGGCACGGCGCGGATCGACCGGATCGCCGCCGGCCATATCCTGGTCGCCCGCGCGCCGCTGCCGCCGACCCAGCCGGCGCCGGCGACGTCGAGTGCGACGTTCAAGCTGCCGCATCTGCCGGTGGCGCTCGAAGTCGGGACGCTCAGCGTGCCCGCGATCGATCTCGGGCCGTCGCTGCTGGGCGAACCCGCGAGTTTTACTCTCGCCGGTGCTGCCAGCTTGCACAGCGGCGAGGCCAACGCTTCGCTGTCGCTGGTTCGACTGGGTTCTGCGCAGGGCAGTGCCACAATCAAGCTGACGCTCGACGACAAGCTGCTCGACCTGGATCTGCAGGCCCTCGACAGCTCCGGGGAGCTGTTGGCCGCGCTTGATCCCGATGCCGGCCGGCAATCGCTGTCCCTGGCGCTCAAGGGCCGTGGGCCGCTGTCGGCCTGGCAGGGCCGGCTCGACGGCACCACCGGCGGCGGCTCCAAGCTGGGCGCCGATCTGACGCTCGGGCTCGAGAATGGCTGGGCCGCCTCGATCAAGGGCTCGGCCGCAATCGCTTCCCTACTGGCCGACCAGGTCAAGCCGGCCGCCGGCAACGCCATCACTTTCGACATCGCCGGCGCCGGTCCGACCGGCAAGCCGATGGTGCTGGACCATGCCGATATTCAGCTGGCCGCCGGCACGATCGCGGCCAAGGGCTCGTTCGATCCAGCGCACCAGACCGTCGACGCCACGGCCACGATCAAGGGCGATCTCCAGACGCTGGAGGGACTGGCCGGCCAGCCGGTCTCCGGCAGGTTCCAGCTCGATCTCGGCGTGACGGGCGCCACGGCGCGCCCCGCCGTCTCGATGCTGTTCAACGCCCAGGCGCTCGGCAACGGCGACAGTGGCGTCAGCGACGCCACGGCCAAGCTCGATCTCGCCGTGGGCACGGACGATCTGCTGCATGTCACCGGCAGCGGCCGGTTCAGCGGCATCAAGGCGGCCGGGGCACCACCGCCGGATGCGCTGGGCGACAGCGTCGACTGGACGCTCGACCTGACCAGCGACCGGCAGGGCGGCAAGATCCAGCTCGGCAAGGCGACCGCCACCGGCGCCGGCATCCAGTTCGATGCCTCGGGCTCGTTCAATGGCGTCACGGCCGACGGCAAGCTGCATCTGGCGGCGGCGGACCTGTCGCGCTTTGCCGGACTGGCCGGGCTCGATCTGGGCGGGGCGGTCACGCTCGACGGCACGGTCACCAGTCCGGACGGCAAGGCGGTCGATGCCAAAGTTAGCGGCCGCCTCACCAATCTCAAGACCGGCATCGCGGAGGCCGACGGGCTGTTCGGTCCTGCGGTCACGCTCGATGCCGCCGGCGGCCGCGCGGCTTCTGGCGCGCTCAGCCTGACCGACCTCAAATTGACCGGCACCGATGTCGGCCTGACCGGCAAGGGCACGTTCGATCCGGCGACGCAGAAGCTCGACGGCAAGGCGGCGCTGACACTGCCGCGGCTCGCAGCCCTCGGGCCCGGCTATGCCGGCCAGGCGACCGTGACCGCGGACGCGACCGGCCAGCCGAAGGATCCGGCGGTGACGGTGCAGGTCGACGGCACTGGCATCGCCGCCGGCAGCCGTAAGATCGATCGGCTGGCGTTGACCGCGACGCTGGCCAGCCTGGTGCAGCGCACAGTCGTGCTGACGGCCAAGCTGACCTCCGGCAGCCTCACCGCCACGCTCGACGGCACCGTCGCCCAGACCGGCGATACGGCCTATGCGGTCAAAGGCCTGCATCTGGTCGGGCCGGGCACCAAGCTCGCCGCCGATTTGACCATCGACACCGCGACCAGGCGCGGCGCGGGCACGGTCACCGGCGCGGTCAACGACCTGGTCGTCTGGGCACCGCTCGCGGGCGAACCGATGGGTGGTGCCGTGAAATTCTCCGGCAAGCTCACCGGTGCGGCGGCCACGCTCGACGCCGACATCGCCAAATTCTCGTTCGGCGCCGGCGCCGCCGACCAGCGCACCACGCTCGACCATCTGACCGCCAAGGCGGACCTTACCGATATCTGGACCAAGCCGCGCGGCAAGCTGGCGGTCGATGTCAGCCGGCTCGCCGTCCCCGGGGCTTCGGTCACCCAGGCGAAACTGGCGGTGGCGAGCGACAAGGCCGGTGCCTTCGGCTTCACCCTCGACGGGGCCGGGACGGCGCAGAAGCCGTTCCAGCTCGTGTCGCAAGGCACGCTGACACTTGGCGCCGGCCAGGACCTGTCGCTGCGTCTGGCCCGCTTCGAGGGCAAGCTCGGCGACCTGCCGCTGACGCTGCACCGGCCGCTGACGCTCGCGCGCAAGGGTTCGGGCTATACGCTCGCCGACCTGGCGCTCGGTATTGGCCAGGGCAACCTCACCGGCAGCGGCAGCGCCGACAACAAAAGCCTGCGGCTCGATCTCGACGGCAAAGGCCTGTCGATCAGCGCACTGGGCGCGCTGGCGGGACAGGTCGGGACCGAGGGCACCCTGGGCCTGGCCGTCCATATTTCCGGCTCGGCCGCGAAACCCGCCGGCACGATCACGGTCGCGGTGCCCGATCTGAAGCTGGCGGCGGCGACCCATCCGGACCTGCCGCCGGTCGGCCTCGCCGTCACCGCCGATCTGGCGCCGGGCCGGGTCGATCTCAAAGGCAAGCTCGACGGGCTGAGGGATCAGGCGATCGGCTTCTACGGCCATGGGCCGCTGCAGATCAAACCGGATCTGTCAGGTGTCGTGATTCCGCCCGACGGGTCGATCCAGTTCAAGCTTGAAGGCGCCGGGCGGCTGGAGACGCTGAGCGAAATCCTGCCGCTGGGCGAGGATCGGGTCAGCGGTGCCTTCACCATCGACCTGTCGGTTGGTGGTACCGTGGCGCGCCCCGAGGCCGGCGGCCGCCTCGCGATCAGCGACGGGCAATATGATAATGACGCCTCGGGCATGACGCTGCGCGCGCTGACGGTCGAACTCGACGGTACCCAGCAGAGCTTCGTGCTGAAGAGCCTGACGGGCAACGACGGTGGCCAGGGCACGATCGGCGCCTCCGGCCGGGTCGATCTGGCAGCCGCCGGCGGTCCGACGCTCGATCTCAAGGCCGAGCTGAAAAGCTTCACCGGCGCGCGTGGCGACACGGCGACGGCGGTGCTGAGCGGTACCGCCTCGGTCACCGGGCCGCTCGCCGGGCCGGCGGTCAAGGCGGCGATCACGCTCGACAAGGCCGACATCAATATCCCCGACCAGCTGCCGCCCAATGTTGCGACGCTCGATGTCGTGCGCGTCGACAGCCGCTATCCGAAGCGGGAGGGGCCGGCCGGGCCTGCGGTCGCGGCAGCACCGCCGTTCGCGGCCACGCTCGACGTCGATTTCACGTCGCCCGGCCAATGCTTCATCCGCGGCCGCGGCCTGAACAGTGAATGGCGCGGCAAGATCCAGGTGAAGGGTACCAGTGCCGCACCGATCGTGACCGGCAATTTCGAGGTCGCCAACGGCACGTTCGATATCCTCAGCCATACCTTCACGATCGAGCGTGGCGTGATCGGTTTCGCCGGCAATACCAATCCGGAACTGGACCTGCTGGCGACGGCGAAGACCGCCGACATCACCGCCAACATCACCATCCAGGGTTCGCCCTCCAGCCCCTCGATCAAGCTGACCTCGACCCCGGACCTGCCGCAGGACGAAGTGCTGTCGCGCGTGTTGTTCGGCACCTCGGTCGGCCAGATCTCGGCGGTGCAGGGGCTGCAGCTCGCCGCGGCCGCGGGCTCGCTCGCCACCGGCGGCGGGCCGGGCGTCTTGGATCGGCTCCGGAACGCCACCGGCCTCGACCGGTTGACGCTCAGTTCCGACAATACGTCGACCTCCAGCGGCTCGACCAACGGCAACAACCAGAAGAGCGCGCTGGGCGGCGCTTCGGTCAGCGGCGGGAAATATGTGGCGCCCGGCGTGTTCCTGGGCGTCGATCAGGGTGCCGGCGTCGGCACCACCAAGGCGCGTGTCGAGGTCGAGGTGCTGCCGCGCGTCACGGTCGATGCGACAGTCGGCGCAGGCTCGGATTCGACCAGTCTGGGCGTAAACTATAAGTTCGATTATTAATCGAGGGATTGCTCGCGGAAGTTTGATCGTTGGCCCAGGCCTGACCGGCGTAAGGTCGGCCATAATCATATCAGGAGGGATCGTTCACCATGCCCAAAGTCGCATCCGATTTCACCGGCCTGTTCCCCACGATGGACCTGAGCCGTCGCGGCTTCGTCGTCACCACGCTCGCCGCCGGTTTCGCCATGACGGTCCAGCCGGTGGCGGCCTCGACGATCACGACCGACACGGACAATTTGATCGCCGGCGAGGTGAAGATCCCGACCAAGGATGGCACGATCCCGGCCTATCGGGCGCAGCCGGTCGGTTCCGGCCCCTATCCGACCATCCTGGTGGTCGAAGAGATTTTCGGCGTGCACGAGCATATCAAGGACATGTGCCGCCGCTTCGCCAAGCTGGGTTATCTGGCCATCGCGCCGGAACTCTACAGCCGGCTCGGCAATGTCGTGGCGATGACCGACATCAAGGAAGTCATGGCGGTGGTGAACAAGGCGCCGGACGCGACCTGCTTCGCCGATCTGGACGCGACCGTCGCCTGGGCCGCCAAGAACCGTGGCGACGTCAAGCGGCTGGGCATCACCGGCTGGTGCCGTGGCGGCCGGATGGTCTGGATGTATGCCACCCACAACCATAACCTCAAGGCCGCCGTCGCCTGGTACGGCCCGCTGGTCGGCACGCCGACGCCGGAAATGCCGACCAACCCGGTCGATGTCGCGGGCCAGGTCAAGATCCCGGTGCTGGGCCTCTATGGCGGCCTCGACCAGGGCATTCTCGCCGACCATGTCGCCCTGATGCGGCAGAAGCTGGCGGAAGCCGGCAATACCAAGTCGCAGATCGTCGTCTATCCCGACGCCCCGCACGGCTTCAACGCCGACTATCGTCCGAGCTACGTCGAGGCCGACGCCAAGGACGGCATGAGCCGCTGCGTCGCCTGGCTCCGGGCGAACGGGGTGGGTTGAGCTACCCATTTCGCCATTCCCGCGCAGGCGGGAATGGCGACCGTGGTCGTTACTTCGACATCCCACACCCGGTCAGCTCCGGCGCCAGGAAGGCTTCCTTGGCCGGAATGGTCGCGACTTTTTCCAGATAGTCCCAGGGGTACTTGGACTCCTCGGGCTTCTTGACCCGCATCAACAGCCGATCGAACACCAGCTTGTTGTTCGACTGGATCTCGCCATGGGCGGTGAAGATATCCTCGACCGGCGCTGCCTTCATCGCAGCCACGACCGGCGTCGTGTCGGCTGTGCCGGCCTTCTGGATCGCCTGCAGGTAATGGGTGATGGCCGAATAGAGCCCGACATGGGTGTCGTTCGGCATGCGGTTCATCTTGGCGAAATAGCGTTTGGCCCAGGCGCGCGTCTTGTCGTCCGTGTCCCAGTACCAGGACTGCACGATGAGCAGCCCCTGCGCATTCTTCAGCCCCATGCTGTTGACGTCGGACAGATAGACGATCGGGGCGGTCACCTGCTGCTTCGGCGAGATACCGAATTCGACCGACTGTTTCAGCGAGCCGACCAGGTCGGCGCCGGCATTGGCCAGCATGACCACCTTGGCGCCGGAGCCCTGGGCCTGCAGCAGGAAGGACGAGAAATCGGCGGTGTTGAGCGGATGCTTGACCGAGCCCTTGACCGTGCCGCCCAGCTTGGTGATTTCGCCGGTGGCGTCGGCCTCCAGGCTGCGGCCGAAGGCATAGTCGGCGGTCAGGAAGAAGAAGCTGTCGGAGCCCTGCTTCATCAGCCCGCGGATCGGTGCCACCGCGTTCGACCAGTTGTTGTGGGTCCAGCCGATGCCCGTGGCGGTGCAAGCCGAGCCGGTGAGGTCGGACGAGGAGGCCGACGTGAAGATCGCCAGCTTGTTCTCATCCTTGGCCAGCGACTGCACGGCGAGTGCGATCGCCGAATTGGTGAAGTCGATGATCATGTCGACATGGTCGGGCCCGTACCATTGCCGCGCGATCGACAGGCCGATGTCCGCCTTGTTCTGATGGTCGGCGACCAACAGCTTGATCGGCTTGCCGCCGACCGTGCCGCCGAAATCGTCGATCGCCATCTGTGCGGCCACGACCGAGCCCGGGCCGGCCAGATCGGCATAGGGGCCGGACTGGTCGTTCAACACGCCGATGCGCACCGCGTCGCCGGTAATCTCTGCCTGTGCCGTGGCAGCCGTCAGCATCAGGGCGAGCGCGCCCAGGATCCGTCTCATCACCATGAAGCTCCTGTTGAAGGGGCGCCATCTGACGGGCGCTTTTGGCCGAGTTTAGAGCGGGTTAGGCGCGCACGTCACGGACGAATCTCCCTCTCCGCCCTTCAGGGGGGAGAGGGCCGGGGTGAGGTGGGTCGTGCTGACGAAAGCTATCGGGAAACAACTTACCGGCGGCACCGCCCACCTCATCCTAAATCCTTCTCCCCCCTGAAGGGCGGAGAAGGACTTAAGCCCGCCCGAATCCCCCGCCGCCCGGCGTTTCGATCACGAACACGTCGCCCGGCGCCATGGCGGTCTCGTCGGTCGAGGCCAAGGCCTGCACCGTGCCGTCGGCGCGCTCGACCCGGTTTGCACCGGTCTGGCCCGGGGCACCGCCCTCGAGGCCATAGGGCGGCACGATGCGGCGATTCGACAGGATCGCGGCGGTCATGGGCTCCAGGAACCGCATGCGGCGCACGGTGCCGTCGCCGCCGCGAAACTTGCCGTCGCCGCCCGAGCCCGCGCGGATGCCATAGCTTTCCAGCAGCACCGGGAAGCGCCATTCCAGCACTTCCGGGTCGGTCAGGCGCGAGTTGGTCATGTGGGTATGGACGGCGGTGGTGCCGTCGAAGCCCGGACCGGCGCCGGCACCGCCGCAGATCGTCTCGTAATATTGATGGGTCGCGTTGCCGAAGGTGAAGTTGTTCATGGTGCCCTGGGCGCCGGCCATGACGCCCAAGGCGCCATAGAGCGCATCGGTCACCACCTGGCTGGTCTCGACATTGCCGGCGACGACGGCGGCCGGATAGCGCGGGTTCAGCATCGAGCCCTCGGGGATGACGATCTCCAGCGGCCGCATGCAGCCGGCGTTCATCGGAATGTCGTCATCGACCAAGGTGCGGAAGACATAGAGCACGGCCGCGAAACACACCGCCGAGGGCGCGTTGAAATTATTGGGCAATTGCCCGGACGTGCCGGTGAAATCGATCCGGGCGCCGCGCTGCGCCCGGTCGATCGTCACCGCGACCTTGATGACCGCGCCATTGTCGAGCGCGTAGCTGAAGGTGCCGTCCTTCAGCACGTCGATGACGCGCCGGACCTGCTCCTCGGCATTGTTCTGCACATGACCCATATAGGCCTGGACTGTGGCGAGGCCGAATTGCTCGGCGATGCGCTTCAGTTCGCTGACACCCTTCTCGTTGGCGGCGATCTGGGCGCCCAGGTCGGCGATGTTCTGGTCCGGGTTGCGCGCCGGATATTTACCGGACGAGAGCAGTGCGCGCATCTCGGCTTCCCGCATCCGGCCACGCTCGACCAGCAGGAAGTTGTCGATCAGCACGCCCTCTTCCTCGACATTCTTGCTGCCGGGCGGCATGGAGCCGGGGGAGATGCCGCCGATGTCGGCGTGATGGCCGCGGCTGGCGGTATAGAACAGCGGCCAGACGCCATCGCCCAGGAACACCGGCGTGACGATGGTGATGTCGGGCAGGTGGGTGCCGCCGTTATAGGGCGCGTTCAGCACATAGACATTGCCCGGCACCATGGTCGCGGCGTTCTGGCGGATCACCGTCTTCACGCTTTCGCCCATCGAGCCCAGATGCACCGGCATATGCGGCGCGTTGGCGATCAACTCGCCGTCGCCATCGAAGAGCGCGCAGGAGAAATCCAGCCGTTCCTTGATGTTGACCGAATGCGAGGTGTTCTCGAGGGTCGAGCCCATCTGCTCGGCGATCGACATGAACAGGTTGTTGAACACCTCCAGCATGATCGGGTCGACGGTGGTGCCCATGGCATGGTCACGCGCCAGCGGCACGACGCGCTCCAGCACCAGATGGCCCTTTTCGGTCAGTTCGGCGCGCCAGCCCGGCTCGACGATATTGGTGCCGGTCGGCTCGACGATGACCGCAGGCCCCTCGACCCGGTCGCCGGCGCGGAGGCCCAAGCGGTCGAACACCTGGGCGTCGCGCAGACTGCCCTGGGCATAGAGTTGCGTTTGGGCGAGCGGCATCGGCGCCTCGGTCGAGGCCACGACCGGCGCATCCTCGTGCCGGTCCATATGGCCGATCAGCTCGACCGCGACCGCCTCGACGATATGGCGCTTGCCCGGCACGGTGAAGCCGTAGCGGCGGATATGCGCAGCCTCGAACCGGCGGACCAACTCGTCGGCGGCATCGGGGCCGGCCGGCGGCAGTTCGACGACCAGGAACGCGTCGGTGCCCTCATAGCGCAGGCGCGCGGTCGGAATCGCCGTCATCTGGCTGTCCGGAATGCCCTGGGCCGCCAGATCACCGCGCGCGGCATCGCTGAGCGTCGCCACATGGGTGGCCAGGCTATCGAGCGTTTCGGCGCTGACCGGCGCTTCGATCGCCAACTCGCGCATCACCCGGAAATCGGCCAGGCCCATGCCATAGGCCGACAGCACGCCGGCGAACGGATGCAGGAAGATTCGAGTCATGCCCAGTGCGTCGGCGACGGCGCAGGCATGCTGCCCGCCGGCGCCGCCGAACGAACAGAGCGTGTATTTGGTGACGTCGTAGCCGCGCTGGATCGAGATTTCCTTGATCGCATTCGCCATGTTCTCGACCGCGATGGTCAGGAACCCGTCGGCGACTTCGTAGGGGCTGCGCGTCGTGCCGGTCTTATCGGAGATCTCGCGGGCAAGCGTCTCGAACTTCGCCTCGACCGCCGCCTTGTCCAGCGGCTGGTCGCCATCGAGCCCGAATACCTTCGGGAAGAATTCCGGCGACAGCTTGCCGACCATGACGTTGGCGTCGGTCACGGTCAGCGGGCCGCCGCGGCCGTAGGCGGCGGGGCCGGGATTGGCGCCGGCGGAATGGGGGCCGACGCGGAAGCGGCTGCCGTCGAACGACAGGATCGAGCCGCCGCCGGCCGCGACCGTATGGATCTGCATCATCGGCGCCCGCATGCGCACGCCCGCGACCTTGGTATCGAAGGCGCGCTCGTATTCGCCGGCATAGTGCGAGACGTCGGTCGACGTGCCGCCCATGTCGAAGCCGATCATGCGGTCGAACCCGGCCGACAAGGCCGACTGCACCGCGCCGACGATGCCGCCGGCCGGGCCGGACAGGATCGAATCCTTGCCCTGGAACAGCCGCGCGTCGGTCAGGCCGCCGTTCGATTGCATGAACATCAGCTTGGCGCCGCCCAGCTCGTCGGCGATCTGGTCGACATAGCGGCGCAGGATCGGCGACAGATAGGCATCGACCACAGTCGTGTCGCCGCGCCCGACCAGCTTCATCAGCGGGCTCGCCTCATGGCCGACCGAGACCTGGGTGAACCCGATCTCCCGGGCGATCCGGGCGACCGCGATCTCATGCTCACGCCAGCGATAGCCGTGCATGAACACGATGGCGCAGGCGCGGATGCCGGTGGCGTAGGCGTCGGCCAGATCGCGGCGGGCGGCGTTGAGATCGGCCGCCTGCAGTACAGTGCCGTCGGCCATCACGCGCTCGTCGACCTCGACCACGCGTTCGTAGAGCTGTTCGGGCAGGATGATCTGGCGTGCGAAGATCAGCGGCCGGTCCTGGTAGGCGATGCGCAGCGCGTCGCGGAAGCCCTTGGTGATGACCAGCAGCGTGCGGTCGCCCTTGCGCTCCAACAGCGCGTTGGTCGCGACCGTGGTGCCCATCTTGACCGCGGCGATGCGCTCGGCCGGGATCGGATCTTTGCTGCCCAGCTCCAGGAACTCGCGGATGCCCTGCAAGGCTGCGTCGCGATAGCGTTCCGGGTTCTCCGACAGCAGCTTCTTGGTCGCGAGCGTGCCGTCAGGCCGCTTCGCCACAACGTCGGTGAAGGTGCCGCCGCGATCGATCCAGAATTGCCATTGCTTGGGCGCGGTTTCCTGCATCGTCTCGTCCTTCGGGTCATCATCGGGTCGGCGGCGATTTAGACGCGCGCAAGCTTGCGCGTCCAATTTTCAATTTCTATGCAATCCGATCAATTCTGGTGATGGGTGTTTCTCCCTCTCTCATTTATGGGAGAGGGCTGGGGTGAGGGCATTGCGGCTTGATAAGGTCGACGATCTACAGTGCCAAGCCCGACCACCCTCACTCACCCGCGTGCCGCGGGTCCCCCTCTCCCATAAATGGGAGAGGGCTAGAGTCAGTGCCGGGTGCTTTTGGCGGCGATCTTGAAATTGCGCAGTTCGCCCAGCAGGGACTGCACTTCCGGAAAACTCATCGTGGCGCTGCTCCAGGGGTCGTCGCGTACCGCAACATCGTCCTTGGCCGGGCTCTTGCCGGCATAGGCGCCGAAGATGACTTCCTGGCCGGCCGCATCGAGATAGCTGACCTTGTGGCTCGGTACCTTCGTCGTGCCGCCGATGCCGATCCGTACATTGGCGTTGCCGTGCTTGCGCTTGCAATCCATCAGGTTGCCAAGAATGGCACGGACGTATTCTTCCTTGTTCGCCAACGTGGGCAAAGCATCGGTGATCGTCGCGTTCGGCTCGAAAATTTGGACTGCCATGGTCGCTCCGTTCTATCCAGCCGGCCAGTATAGAGACATAGCGGTCCGGGTACGAGCTTTGCGGCACTCGGGCGGGCGGAATAGGGGAAATCAGGTTCTCAGCCGATCGCCCAGCGTTTCGAGCCAATGCCAGAACGCCGCGTCCCTTTTTATCGATGGTAGCGTGATGATGAAGGCCTCGCGCGATGTTTGGCGAGGCAGCAGAACCAGGATGTTCTTGAAGTCGCTGAGCCGGAAACCGGCAAGCTCGTCCCGCCGGATCGATTTCTGCCGTAGCCAGGGACCGTAGACGATCCGGTCGGGGTGGAGCGTCACGGCACCGCGCCACAGGAGGACGGGCACCCAGAGCGACCATGGGATGAAGAAAGCGCCCATGATGAGCACGGGGATTAGCATCATCGGCTCGGCCGGTTTGATCACGGCGATCATGATGATCCGGACCAGCACGATCATCGGTGCGAGGCTTCCAATCGAAACGAGCAGCAGCAGCCACGGCCGCATTCGATAACGCCGTGGATAGTCTGCCGGATCGAACGCCGCGCTCACCCCCGCCGGCGCCGTCCCCCGCCGGCCGGTTCGTCGAACAGCTCTGCCAGCTTCTCCATCACCGTGCCGCCCAGCTGTTCCGCATCCACGATCGTGACCGCGCGGCGATAGTAGCGGGTGACGTCATGGCCGATGCCGATTGCGACCAGCTGGACCGGCGAAGTGCGCTCGATCATCTCGATCGCTTGGCGCAGGTGCTTTTCCAGGTAGTTGCCCGGGTTGACCGAGAGGGTCGAATCATCGACCGGCGCGCCGTCGGAGATCACCATCAGGATGCGGCGCTGCTCGGTGCGGGCGATCAGCCGGCTATGGGCCCAGAGCAGGGCCTCGCCGTCGATGTTTTCCTTCAGGATGCCTTCGCGCAGCATCAGACCCAACGAGCGGCGCGCCCGGCGCCAGGGCGCGTCGGCGGCCTTGTAGACGATGTGGCGCAGGTCGTTCAGGCGGCCGGGGTTGGCCGGCTTGCCGTCGGCGATCCAGCGTTCGCGCGATTGGCCGCCCTTCCAGGCCCGGGTGGTGAAGCCCAGGATCTCGACCTTGACGTTGCAGCGTTCCAGCGTGCGCGCCAGGATGTCGGCGCTCATGGCGGCGACGCTGATCGGCCGGCCGCGCATGGAGCCGGAATTGTCGATCAGCAGGCTGACGACCGTGTCGCGGAAGTCGGTATCCTTCTCGCGCTTGTAGCTGAGCGGATAGGCCGGGTTGGTGACGATGCGCGACAGGCGCGCGGCATCGAGCATGCCCTCTTCCAGGTCGAATTCCCACGAGCGGGTCTGCTTCGCCATCAGCCGGCGCTGCAACCGGTTGGCAAGCCTGGAGATCACGCTCTGCAGGTTCGACAGATGCTGGTCGAGCATGGCGCGGAGCCGCGTCAGCTCGTCGGCGTCGCACAGTTCCTCGGCCAGCACGACCTCGTCGAACGCGGTGGTGAAGGCGCGATAGGCGTTCGGATCGTCGGCGCCGGCGCCGGTCTGGCGCTGATTGGCCTTGCCGGGCTGGCTTTCGTCGTCGTCCTCGGCGCTGCCCGGCATCATTTCGCCGGACATTTCCTCGGCTCCGCCATCCTCGCCATCTTCGGGCGCACTGTCGGACGGCATGGTCTCGGGCTCGCCGCGCTGGCCTTCGCCGGATTCCTGTTTGGCCTGCTGGCTGTCGCCGGCCTCGCCCTCGTCGGACCCGTCCTGCTCGTCGTCGCCCTCGGTGCTGTCGCCCTCGGCGTCGCCCAGATCCAGGTCCAGATCCTTGATCAGCCGGCGCGCGGCGGTGGCATAGGCCTCCTGGTCGTTGATCGTGCTTTCCAGTGCCGCGAAATCCTGGGTCAGCTTGCCTTCGAGGAACGGGCGCCACAGTTCCATCAGCTGGCGGGCGGCCGGCGGCGGCTTGGCGCCGGTCATCTGCTCGCGCGCCAGCAGGCGGATGGCTTCCGGCAGGGTCGCCTCGTTGCGCTCGATCACCCGGTCGAAGCCGGCGCGGCGATAGCGCTCGTTCAGGCCCATGGCCAGATTGTCGGCGACGCCGACCATGCGGCGGGCGCCGATCGCCTCGACGCGGGCCTGCTCGACCGCTTCGAAGATCGCGCGCGCCTGTTCGCCGGCCGGCACGCGGCGGGCGTGCACCACCGGATCATGGTGTTTCAGGCGCAAGGCGATCGCGTCGGCGGCGCCGCGCACCTGGCCCGCGATATCGGGCGGCAGGTCGCGCGGCGGCGCCGGCAGGCGGGCCTTGGTACCGGTCAGGCCGGGCGGATCGGCGGCATAGGCGACCGTGACGTCTTCACGCTCGGCCATGGCCCGAAGGGTCGCGGCGGTGGCCCGCTTGAACTCTTCGACCGCGTCGTCAGCTTGCGTCATTTAGGCCCGGCCAGCCCTGATGCCGGTCTCCTTCAGCTCGGTGCCGAAGCAGCGCTGATAATATTCGGCCACGGTCGCGCGCTCGATCTCGTCGCATTTGTTCAAGAAGGTCAGGCGGAAGGCGAAGGCGACGTCATTGTCGAAGATCCGCGTGTTCTCGGCCCAGGTGATGACCGTGCGCGGCGACATGACGGTCGAGATATCGCCGTTGATGAAGCCGGCGCGGGTGAGGTCCGCCAGCGCCACCATGGACGAGATCATCTTGCGGCCGGCCTCGTCGTCATAGTTCGGCGCCTTGGCCAGCACGATCGCGACTTCGTCCTCATGCGGCAGATAGTTGAGCGTCGCCACGATGTTCCAGCGGTCCATCTGGCCCTGGTTGATCTGCTGCGTGCCGTGATAGAGGCCGGTGGTGTCGCCCAATCCCACCGTATTGGCGGTCGAGAACAGGCGGAACGCCGGGTGCGGACGGATGACCTTGTTCTGGTCGAGCAGCGTCAATTTGCCCTCGACCTCGAGCACGCGCTGGATCACGAACATCACGTCCGGGCGGCCGGCGTCATATTCGTCGAACACGATCGCGGTCGGGCTCTGCAGCGCCCAGGGCAGGATGCCTTCGCGATATTCGGTGATCTGGACGCCGTCCTTCAGCACGATCGCGTCCTTGCCGATCAGGTCGATACGGCTGATATGGCTGTCGAGATTGATGCGCACGCAGGGCCAGTTGAGGCGGGCCGCGACCTGCTCGATATGAGTCGACTTGCCGGTGCCGTGATAGCCCTGGACCATGACGCGGCGGTTGTAGGCAAAGCCGGCCAGGATGGCGAGCGTCGTGTCGCGGTCGAACTTATAGGCGTCGTCCACGTCGGGCACATGCTCGGTCGGCGTGCTGAAGGCCGGCACCTGCAAATCGCTGTCGATGCCGAAGGTCTGGCGCACCGAGACGGTGATGTCCGGCAGCTTGTGGGCGACGGTTTCGGCAGCGGAAGGAGAGGCGGAAGGCATCGGCTTGGCAATCCCGTACTTGGTTGACGTTTCGAGGGTGGCGGGGGGCTGGCACTCTCAGGCGAAATATTTGGCCTTCAACAATGCGAAGGCCTGGTTGATCACTTTCAAACGCTCTTCGGAGTCCTTGTCGCCGCCATTGGCGTCTGGATGATGGCGCTTGACCAGGAGTTTGTAGCGTTTTTTCAATTCGACCAAGGTGAAAGGCGGGTCGAGCTCGAACACCGACAGCGCTTTTTCCTCGATCGTCAGTTCGCGCTGGCGCGGATGGCCGC
>Ga0302314_10012751_pt1 | contig 14503 bp, 9 predicted proteins | sample III_Palsa_N2_3_FD_200533 | JGI IMG/M metagenome (GOLD analysis project Ga0302314, IMG submission 200533) | Peat permafrost microbial communities from Stordalen Mire near Abisko, Sweden - III_Palsa_N2_3 | ecosystem: Environmental > Terrestrial > Soil > Palsa > Peat permafrost | place: Sweden... | reverse complement strand
CGCGTAACTCCGAAGATAATCCAGGAAAGTAAAGATGCGAGGAAAAGGAAGGTCAGCAGACCGAGCCAAATTGCCGCGGCCCGGTAAAAGGCGCGCAAAGTGGGGTTCGTATAGCGGAAGGCGAGTAATGATGCTGCCACAAAGCTGACCGACAAAAGGCCCAGAGCCAGTTTTAACCAAGAAGCGCCGTAAGATTCGTTGGCGGCAGGCAAAAATGCCCACGTCTCATAAAGGAAAAAATGTGCCAGAAAAAGAACCGATTGGATCGTCAGAATGAAACCGATTAAACGCTTCGGAACGTGCATGTTTCATTAGATTCACTAACTGGCCCTTCGGATTGTTGGAGCAATGGGACTGCCGTCATCGGCGCTTCGAACTTGGGCGCGAAGCACGGCGCGGCCCGCCTTGGGCTTTGACCTTCGCTTTCGGCGGCGGCGGTTCCAATGCGAGTACCTCTTCGATTTGTTGGCGTAGCCAGCGGTTTGCCGGGTCATTCTCCACGCTCTCGTGCCAGTACAAATGGGCTTCCAGCCGGGGAGCGGGAAGCGGGAAGGGATGAATCTGGTTGACCGGGCCCGTGTTCAGCAGTCGCGCGTGGCGCTCTGGCAAGGTCAATAGCATGTCCGTCTTGCTGACCACCATGCAGGCGGTGAAGTTATGCTGGCTGCGCAGAAGTACCTGGCGGCGAAGCCCGCGCCGGCTAAGTTCCACATCGATCAGGCTGGGGCCCTGGCGGCGGGAGGAGACCTGAATATGGCGCTGGCCGAGATAAGTTTCCAGATCGAGAGTGCCCATGATCGCCGGATGATCTTGACGCGCAACAACGGCGAATCCTTCCTTCAAAAGCCATTTCTGCCGAATGCGGTCGCTGACCGTCATGGGTATCTCGATGGCAAGATCGACCGAACCGCTGGCCAGTTCGGTCTCAAGATCCCGGCGTTTTACCCGCGACGTCATGATCGACATTCCGGGTGCGGCGCTTGCCAGACGTTTCAATAACGACGGTAGAATCAGGGCTTCGAGATATTCCCACAGGGACAAATGAAAGCTCCGCCTCGAGTCTTCGGGAACAAAGCCGTGGCTCTGGCTGAGGTTTACTTCCAGGATTTGCAGCGCCTGCCGCACTTGTTCGATGATGTTGCGCGTGAACGGGGTCGGCATCATGTGCGCGCCCTGGCGGACGAATAGCGGATCCTGTAAAAGATCGCGCAATCTCTTGAGCGCATGGCTGATGGCGGGTTGAGTGAGATTCAGTTGCTGGCCGGCGCGAGTGATGTTGCCCTCGCGGTAGATCGCCTCGAGCACTACAAATAAGTTGAGATCGACCTGGCTTAAATGCACGCTGCATATATTACAAGATTCGTAGAATTCATTTGGAGAATTATGCGGGAATCGTTAGGCTAAGGTGCTTTCGCGGGCGCGTTTTTCTATGGATTTTTCCACATCATCAAAAGCCGGCAGTTACATCGAGCGCCTGTCCGCGTTCATGCAAGAGCATGTCGTGCCGGCAGAGCCCGAGTATTGCCGGCAGCTGAAGAATGTTTCCGACTGGCGTCAGTGGAAGCAGCCTGCGGTTATGGAGAGTTTGAAAGCCAAAGCGCGCGCGGCCGGACTGTGGAACCTGTTTCTTCCGGACAAGAAATATGGAGCAGGGCTCACCAATGTGGAATATGCGCCTTTAGCGGAAATTACCGGCCGTTCTCAGATCGCCGCTGAGGTTTTTAACTGCAATGCTCCCGACACTGGCAATATGGAAGTGCTGGTGAAGTATGGATCGGACGGGCAAAAACTGCGCTGGCTGGCGCCGCTGCTCGCTGGGGAAATTCGTTCCGCATTCTGCATGACCGAACCGGATGTAGCTTCGTCGGACGCTACCAACATGCAGGCTACGGCGCTGATTGCGGGCGATCACGTCGTCCTCAACGGCAGGAAGTGGTGGAGTTCGGGCGTCGGTCACCCTCATTGCCGGCTGCTGATCTTCATGGGGCTGACGACTCCCGCAGCCGCCAAGTATGAGCGTCACTCCATGGTGCTTGTTCCGCTCGAAACACTGGGCGTAAGAATCGAGCGCATGGTGCCGGTGTTCGGCGCTTATGACGAGCCCTTCGGCCACGGCGAGGTTACCTTCACGAATGTCCGTCTGCCGCTGGAGAACATTATTGCCGGGCCGGGCCGCGGCTTTGAAATCGCGCAGGGCAGGCTGGGACCGGGGCGCGTCCATCACTGCATGCGCACGCTCGGAGCGGCCGAACGCGCGCTTGAACTCTTGTGCCGGCGCTCGCTCCAGCGCGTAGCCTTCGGCAAGCCTCTGGCAAAACTTGGCGGCAACGCCGATATCATCGCCAACGCACGCATCAAGTTGGAGCAAGCCCGGTTGCTCACACTAAAGGCAGCCTGGATGCTCGATGAAGTCGGTACGAAGGGCGCGCGCAGCGAGATCTCCCAGATCAAAGTTGCGGTTCCGAACATTGCTTTGGAGATTATCGATCAGGCGATTCAAATGCACGGCGGCGCCGGAGTTTCCAGCGACCTCCCCTTGGCCGATTTATATGCCACGATCCGAACACTGCGGATTGCGGACGGACCCGACGAAGTGCATCGCGCTCTGATCGCCAAACTGGAGCTAAGGAAATATTGCGCTAAGATTCCGGCATCGACCTGATTGCTCGCGTAAGCGAGACAGCAGCTTCGATGGGCGCCTTATACTGCCTCAGAACGTAAGCCGTAACCCGAGTTGGATCTGGCGCTTGGGAAAGGCTGACGTGAACGCCAGGGGCGTGCTGGAAGTGGCCGTCCCACCCCCGGGAAGCGCAGTTCCCGGCCTGATCCCACTCACGTTGAAGGTGGTGAACCCTGGAGTCAGTCCGAACAGCGGGCTGACTTCGTTGTTTACGCTGGCGTAGTTTGTCCGGTTCGCGAGGTTGAATCCTTCCGCAGTGAATTGCAGGTTAGCCTTCTCGCCGAGTTTGTGCCCCCAGGTCAAGCGCATGTCAAAGTCAACGTAATCGGGACCCAGACCGGTATCGCGCGGAGCTCCGATGGGACGTTCGTTCGTAGTGTGATTGTCACCGTTGACCTCTCCTCCCGCCAGCAAGTTGAAGGGATGTCCGCTGTGGTAGGAGAAAATCGGAGCCAACTGAAAACCCGACAAGACGCTCTGCTTCCAGGGACTGCCGAACACTCCGGCGATCACCACTTTGTGCCGTTCGTCAAACTCGGAAAGACTGCGGTCCAAATTGAGGTTCGTCGGATCCTGCGGTCCGTAGTCCGTGTTGTAGTCCGTGGACGTGTCAATGCCTTTGCTCCAGGTGTAATTCCCGAACACCGAGAAGTGATTATTGAAGCGCTTTGTGATTTCAACGATACCGCCCTCGTAAAGAGCATACGACTCGGAGCTGTATTGGTTATTCTGCACAATGAGTGGATTCACAAAGCACTGTTGGGTATTGCAAGGCAGGCCCTCAATGCCACCCAGCGGGTCGGCTCCCGACGCCGTGGTATTCCAGTTGCGATAGGAAGCCGTCTGGCCATTGGCCAGGGTTACCGTGGTAAACGGAGCCGGCAGCAGATTGGTATCGATTGCGATCGGGGTCCTCTGTGTGTGCGAATAGATAGCGCTGAGAGAAATGGAGATCCCAGGTCCGAGTTCCCGCTCAATTCCAAAGGAAGCTTGCTGGGCGATGGGGGGACGATAATTCGGCTGGTTCACGAAAAGTACTTGCAGTGGAGAGAGCGGACCGCTATTCGTAACGTCGACGCCCGGTTGGGGTGAGAGAGGGTTGCCTACTGTAGCTACCGCAGCCGGCGTGATGCAGGCATTGTTCCCCGCGGTCGCGGTTGTGCACTGAATCAATCCCTCTGCGAAGAGCGTCTGGAAAATGGTTGCCGACCCCGCAACATTCAACGCCGGAATCCCGCCGATTGGATCGGCATAAATGGAAATCTCCCGGTTGCAAGGGCTAGAGCCGTTGCCTCCAAGACCGGGGAGCGGGAATCCGAAATAGGAGACTCCGCAGATCGCGCTGACGTTGGCGACCTGGCCGGCACCAGGAGCGTTCTCGACCGCGGACTTATTCTTGTTCACAACCCCCAGGCTCAAGTCGACGTCCGGGATCTGAACGTCCACGGGTCCGTAAAAGATTCCGTAGCCACCCCGGATCACCGTCTTGTGATTCTTGGCGGGGTCCCATGCGAAGGAAACCCTGGGACCAAAATCCTTCTTATAGGTGGTCAACGGAAGAAATTGCGTGTCCAAGTCGTAGCGCAGACCGTAGTTCAGAGTAAAGCTTGGCGTCACTTTCCAGGAATCCTGCGCATAGAACGAGGTCAGCGGCCGGGTATAGTACGGGTAGGTCGGGTTTCCGAAACCCTGCTGGTAAACCTCCGGCAGCCCGAACGACGCCGATTGCAACGGGTTGATGGTCGTGGTTGCAAGCTGCGGGCTGATCAAAAATCCGGGAAGCGACCCGAACACAAAGCGCCCTGGGAAAAAGGTGTGCGATTCGGTGTGATTGCCGCGGAGCAGTTCGTAAGCGCCGAACTTGAAGGTGTGATTGCCCTGAATCTTGGTGAAATTGTCCGCGAATTCATAGCGGCGCAGGATGGTGAGGTTGGGGAGGAAAATGTTCGTTCCAATGTTGTTGATAAAACTTGGAATCTGAAGCCCCACTTCTGCCGGCTCGTTGGGAATCACATTAAAGCCGAAGTAGTCCCACTGCACCCGCGCCTCGTTCTGCGCGGTCGGAGTTATCTGGCGGTACCAGGTAGCTTGCAGGTCGTTGTCATAGTCGTGGATCGAACTTCCCGCCGAAAAAGCGGTCAGGGAATTCACGTCCGGCGATTCCTCTAAATCGTGCCCGTACCGGTAGGTCAGGGATATCTCGTTGTTCACATTAAAACGGTGATCCAGGCGGGTCGACACTTGGTATTCGCGGGTGTTGAAAGGAAACAGTCCGCCCTCGGTCTCAAACTGGTTTAGCAGGAAGCTATTCAGAGCGGACTGGCCCGCCGACACGAAGGGGTTCGTAAGACCGGGATTTGGGTTCAGCGTCAAAATGCTCTGGAGAGCAAGGCCACAAACACTCGGCGGCAGGGGCACATTCGGCAAGCAAGCTACCGGGACCGGGGAAGGGTTCGTCTCCAGCCCGCCAATGATGGCATTCTGCGCGCTCGTTGGACGGAAGATATCGGTATTCGTCAGGAGAGGAACTGCGTTCTGCGCATTCTGTCGCAAACCTTCGAAAGCGACAAAGAAAAATGTCTTGTCCTTTTGAATCGGGAAACCCAGCGTTCCGCCGAATTGCTGGCGCGTCAAGGTATCTTTAACTGGCGTACCGAGAGAGTCGGGGTTGGCAGGATTGAAGGTCTGGCCGGGCTGCAATGCCTGGGTGAACGAAAATGAATTTTGGGCGTCCAGGGCATCATCGCGGAAAAACCCATAGAGGCTGCCATGAAGATTGTTGGTGCCCGACTTGGTCACAATGTTGATGGAAGCGCCGGTGGCTCCTCCTAGGTCCGCGCCGTAGTTGCTGCGATTGATCTGGAATTCCTGCACCGCATCCTGGCTTACGGTAAGGCGCTGGCCCCCGCTATCGCCGGAGGTTTCACCGCCGTCGATGGTTATGCTGTTGCCTCGACCGTTGCTGCCGTAGAACGACAGCCCGCTGGTGGGCGTCTGCTTGACTCGGAAATCCTGGTCCCCTGCCAGCCGCGTGGCATCGGAGACTCCGGGAGCGAGCAAGGTAAACGTAAGATAGTCGCGACGGTCAATGGGCAGGTCGGCGATGTACTGTTGCGAAATCCTATCCGCCTGGCCCCCGAGTTCGGTCTCGACCACCGGCGGCTGATCGGTTACTTCCACAACGGTCGCGACCTTGGAAGGACTCAATTTGAAATCGGATATTACGGTCTGCTCGATCGCGACCGCGACGCCTTTCCGAATCTGCGTGCCGAAGCCCGCCATTTCCGCGCTGACGTCATACGTCGCCGGCAAGAGGCCTGTGATGCGGTATTGACCGGTAGTATTCGTGGTGACGGCGCGCTTCAACCCGGTCTGGGGATCCACGACAGTAACAGTCGCCTTGGGCAAGAGGCCGCCGGTGGAATCGGTCACCGTCCCGGCAATTTCTCCCGACGAGCCTACGCCCTGGGCATGAGCCATCAGGGTCGCAAACAGCAGGCAGGCGAGAACGCCGCCTATAAATTTCCGGATTTGGTTTTGAGTGGAATGGGGTGAGCGCGAACGCACAAGAGCTTCCCGCGCTCCGAACGCAACAGGGCGTCGAATCTTCATGACGGGCGTGAGCGTATCTGCATTCGCAGAATTCATCAAATGAATTGTTTTGATGAAGAAGTATGCTTGCCGGGAATGTCCAGTTTGCGCATATTTCGACGGCCGAGTGTTTTTCAATCGGCTTTTTGCTGGGTGTTGCCACCGGCATGCAACCCTAGAAAATCGAGGATCGCCCGGTGTGCCGCCTGAGTCTGGTCTGTGAGAAACAGGTGGCTGGCATGATCGAGCAGAACGAGCTTTGCGCCCGGAATCCGGCCGGCGATCAGCTCTCCATTGGCGGGCGGCACCAGTGCATCCGACTTTCCGTGAAGGACCAGCGTCGGCGCAGTGATCTGGGCAATTCGGCTGTAGCCCTCCCAGGCGAGAATGCCCTGTAGTTGTGCCGTGTAACCTTCCAAAGAAGGCAGCCGGCGCTTGCGCAAAATCGCATCTTCCTCGATTTTCTCCGCCGGCGTGCCTGCGTCGTAGATATAGGGAATTATGGCCTCGCGGGCGTGTTCCAGAGTCATGCCGCGCGCCATCAGAATATCGGCGACGTTGCGTTCTGCGCGCACGGCAGAAGGCCCACCGGCTGACGTGCAACCTAGAATCAGCGAGCGCGCCCTCGCCGGATATTGCAGAGCGAATTCCTGTGCGATCATTCCGCCCATGGAAACGCCGAAAATATGGGCGCTGGAAATGCCGGCTGCATCCAGCACTGCCGCCGCGTCGGAGGCCATGGTGGAAATTGAATACGGCCCCGGAGGAACATCGCTCGATCCCACGCCACGATTGTCGAATGCGATGGTGAGGAAGTATTGCGCCAGCAAGGGCCGGGTTCGATGCCATAGAGACGAAGGGTAGCCGAGGCCCATGATGAGTAGAATCGGCTCCCCTTGGCCTTGTTCATCCCAGTAAATTTTTATTCCTTCATTCTCAACGAAAACCACTGGCGCCTTTCTCAAACCGTATAACGTTCGTTCGCCAACAACCGCCTCGCAATTTGACGCCTCAGTTCGATCGAATTGACGGGCTCGTGAGCAGCGTAGGATTGCAAGCGGGCAAGATTGCGCCGCAGTTCATCGCCCTCCGCGCAGGCGCTCAGCACGGTTCGTGACGACTGTTCGATCCTGGCCATGGCATCACGCAAGTACACGGCGCACGCATCCGCCGCATTTGCCCCGCCGCCGGCCGCAGCCAGTTTCCGGCTGCGCAGCAGGCTCGACTCCATGGCGAACACTTCCATGATGATGTCGGACAAATTCATAACAATCTCCTGCTGTTGTTCGAGCTTCGCGCCGTGCTTCTGGAATGCCAGCCCGAGGGTGAATAGGGCAATCCTCTTTGCATTGTGGACAAGACTCATCTCCGCATCGCCGGTCTGCGCAGAACTCAATCGATCTTGGTGAACCCCTTCCGCAACCACGGCCCGGGCGGCATCGAGAAGCGGTAATAGTCCGCGAACCGCGCGCTTCAACGGCATGCCCGTGATCACCAAACGATTAATTTCGCTGGTACCTTCAAATAGACGATTGATCCGCGAATCGCGATAGGCGCGCTCCACAGCATAATCCTGGTGGTATCCGTAGCCGCCATGAATTTGGACTCCCTCATCGACCACATAGTCGAGCATCTCGCTGACGTAAACTTTGATCATCGAGCACTCGGCGGCAAACTCCTCGATGGCTTTTAATTCCTGCGTACCGTCAGAGGGGTTCGAAGACCCGCCGTGCATTTGATTTTCAATGAGGCCAACCACCCGCCAGGTCATCGACTCCGCCGCAAAAATGCGGATCGCCATCTCCGCCAGCTTGTGCTGAATCGCCCCAAACTCGGCAATCGCCGATCCGAAAGCTTTGCGCTGTTTGGCGTACTTAATACAAATGGCGAGAACATTTTTCGCGGCGCCCACGCCCGCAGGACCGAGTTTGAGCCGTCCGATGTTCAGGATGTTGAATGCGATGACATGCCCGCGCCCGATCTCTCCCAAAACATTTTCGACTGGCACGTGGACGTTGTCGAAATACACCGCGGTGGTGGAGCTGCCCGTGATGCCCATTTTGTGTTCCTCCGCGCCACTGCTTACGCCGGAAAAATTGCGCTCGACCAAGAAAGCAGTGAACTTCTCGCCACCGACTTTGGCAAACACGGTAAACAGATCGGCCGCGCCGCCATTCGTGATCCACATTTTCTGGCCGTTTAAAATGTAATGCTTCCCATCGGGCGAGAGATCGGCGCGCGTCCGCGCCGCCAGCGCGTCCGAGCCCGCCAGCGGCTCGGTCAACGCATACGCGGCCAGCATTTCGACTTTAGCCAGCTTCGGCAGATACTTGCGCTTCTGCTCGGGCGTTCCAAAGTAGACGACTGGCAGTGTGCCGATTCCGGTATGAGCCGAATGCCAGCCACCATAGGAGCCGTCGCGTCCCATGCGCTCGGCCGTTACCATCAACGACGGCAAGTCCATCGCCATGCCGCCATACTCTTCAGGGATCGCCATCGCGGTCAGGCCCAGCTCCACCGATTTCCGCAGCACCGCCATCGCGGCGCCGGGCTTCTTTTCGCGAATCGCCGGAAGATTCGGCTCAACTTCGTTCGCCCAGAATTCCTCGACCATTTTGCCGATGGCGAGATGTTCCTCGCTAAGATCTTCGGGTGTGAAAATGTCTTCTGGCGTCGAATCTTCGATCAGAAATGCGGTTCCTTTTGTCGTCTTGCGCGGGATGTCTGTTAATGTCGTCATGAAAAACTCCTATGCCACCTTTTGAAATTGAAAATCTGAATTCTCTGAAACAGTTCGAAGGACGCGAATTTCCACCGACGGACTGGTTCGTCGTCACACAGGATCGCGTCCAGAAATTCGCCGACGCCACCGAAGATCGCCAGTGGATTCATCTCGAACCAGATCGCGCCCAGCGTGAGTCGCCCTTCGGCGGCTGCGTTGTGCATGGCTTTCTCACGCTTTCGCTGCTGAGTTATTTCTTGAAGCAGGCGATTCAGATACGGACGAGCCTTGCGATGAGTGTCAACTACGGACTCAACAAGGTTCGTTTCCCTTCCGCCGTTCGCACCGGCTCGCGAGTTCGCGCCCGCGTAACTCTGCTCTCGGCGAGACCTTCGGTGGAAGAATCGCCCGGATTTGTCGACGCTGCTTTTCTCATTCATGTCGAGAGCGAATCTTCCGGCAAACTGTGCTGCGTTGCGGAATGGCTGATTCGCTACTACGCCCAGTGAACGGCTCGTCATATTTGCCCGCTTTCCGCGCAGCGCCATGAGGCGCGCAGCAAAGCACGGATTCTTTCCGGCATGGCGGCGAACCGTTCGTCGTGCGTCAGCCCCTGAGCGTAGCGGTAGTAGATCTGCTGAATGATGACCGCCACTTTGAAGCGGGCGAAGGTCAGATAGAAGCTCATATCGCCAGGGTCAACGCCGGTTATTGCGGCGTAGCGCTCAACTAGTTGTGCCCTGGTCAACGTGCCCGGCAGCGTGGTGGGCGCGGAACGAATTTCTTGAAGCTCTTCGGGGTCTTGCGGATCGGTCCAATACGCCAAGGCCGTTCCAAGGTCGGTCAGCGGATCTCCCAGCGTGCACATCTCCCAATCTAAAACGCCTACGATCTTTGTCACATCATCCGGATCGAGCACAACATTGTCATACTTGTAATCATTGTGGATCAGCGCAGTGTGATGGCTCACCGGCATTCGATTCACAAGCCAGGCGGAAATACGCTCAACTTCCGGCAGGTCGTGCGTTTTCGAATTAAGGTAGCGTTCGATCCAACCTTTGACTTGGCGTTCGAGATAGCCTTGCGGCTTGCCCAGATCCGTCAAGCCAATCAAGGTGAAATCCACGCGGTGGAGATGCGCGAGGTTATCGAGGAAGGCCTCGCTCAACCTGCGCGCCATCTCTGGAGGAAAGTTGATCCCCGGCGGAGGATCGCGGCGGAGAATCATTCCGTGAATCGGCCGCATCAGGTAGAAGGGCGCGCCGAGAATTGATAAATCGCCGCAGTAGAGGACAGTTTCCGGCGCGACTGGATATGTGCCATGCAACTTGGATAGCACGCGGTACTCGCGATTCATATCATGAGCCGAGCGGACCTTGCTTCCAAAAGGCGGACGCCGCAGCACGAGTTCGCGGCTTCCCAGCCGCAGCAGATAAGTGAGATTGGAGTGGCCGCTGGGAAATTGTTCGACTGCAATCGAGCCGTTATAAGTGAGGTGTTCGAATAGAAATGGCGCCAGCCGGTCGAGATCGAGTTCTTCGCCCGCCCTCACGGTTCCGGCTTGATCGCAAAGTGTCGGCATACTCACAAGACTTATTTACTACCAGTAGGTCAGTAGTTCATCCTCATCGAGATGTGGGTGCGCATTGAACGCGCTTAGCGTCACACTTTCGTCAGAAGCACGCAGATCGGTGAACGAAGCGTTGCGCGACATCCAGGACATCTGCAGCGTGTCCTGTGGAGAAAGGTGCAACGCGCAGCGCAAGGCCGCTCCAATCGGTCCCGCGGAAGTGAAGATCACCGCGGTTGACGCAGTTGTGTCGCACATTACTTGCATCAGTCCTCGTTCCACTCGCAAACAGAATTCATGCCACGTTTCGATGCCTTCGGCCGCCGTCTCGCCCGCCACCCATTTGCCGGTCACGGCTTCGAACAGCTTTTGAAAAGTCCTGCGCCGCTCGCCTGGTTCGCGGCAACTCTGATACGCGCCGTTCAGTTCGGCGATTTTGGAGTTCACTTGCATAAGCTGCGGAAGGCAGGTTCGCATCACCGCCTCGGCCTGATATTCATCGAACTCGCTCATCTCCACAATTTCGGGAAAACTCTGCCCGGCGTTGCGATAGACTTCGGCCACGATTTGCGCCGTCTCTCGTTGCCGAAGGCGTGGACCCGAATACACCTTGTGAAAAATAACTCCTCGCCGCAACCAAAACGCTCCCAGCAATCTGGCTTGCGCCTCGCCATTCGTACACAGCTTGTCGTAATCCGCCTCCAGAAAAGATGCTTGCCCGTGGCGCACCAGAGTGACTTGCTTCATGCTGAACTCGCCGGCTCGAACAGCCTGTCCGCGGACTGCTCCTTGTCGAATTCGGCGAATGTCTTACCCGATTCCGCCAGTCGCTGTAGCAACGGAGCCGGCGCCCACAGTTCGCCATGCCGCTGGTGGAATTCGCAAATGCGTTGATAAACCCTCCGCAATCCCACCGTATCGGCGTGCCACATGGGGCCGCCCCGGTAGGCGGGAAATCCGTAGCCGTTGAGATAGATGATGTCGATGTCAACCGCGCGCAGCGCGTATCCTTCTTCGAGAATCCGCGCGCCTTCGTTGACCAGCGCATAGATGCAGCGATCGACAATCTCGGCGGCGGAGATTTGCCGCTGTGGAATTCCCGCTTCAGCGCTCCACTTCCGCACCAAGGCCGTCACTTCGGAATCCGCGCTGGCACGCCGATTCTCGTCGTATCGATACCATCCTTTCGTCGTTTTCTGGCCGTACCGTCCCAGTTCGCAAAGACCGTCTTCCGAGAAGGGCCGGCGGACTCCAGGTTTTTCCAGATGCCGATACTCCTTGCGAATGCGCCAGCCGACATCGAGGCCTGCCAGATCGCCCGTCGCCAGCGGGCCCATGGCGTTGCCAAAATCGACCAGCGCCTGATCGACGGCTTCCACCTCCGCTCCTTCTTCCACCAGAAATTGCGCTTCGCGCCGGTACGGTCCGAACATGCGGTTGCCGACAAAGCCGCGGCAATTTCCTACCAGCACTCCGATCTTGCCCAGCTTTTTGGAGAGTTGCATACACGTGGCAATCACGTCTTTGCCGGTCTTCTCTCCGCGGACAATTTCAAGCAGGCGCATCACGTTGGCCGGGCTGAAGAAGTGCGTTCCGATCACCGCCTCCAGCCGCGAGGTCTCTCCCGCGATTTCGTCGATATTGAGCGTCGAGGTGTTGCTCGCCAAAATCGTTCCGGGTTTGCAGGCGCGGTCCAAGTCGGCGAACACGCTCTTCTTCAACGCCATGCCTTCGAAGACCGCCTCCACCACCATGTCCACACCGGAAAACGCATCGTAGCTGAGCACGGGCGTGATCAATTGCAGGCGCTGATTCATGAATTCCTGAGTGAAGCGTCCGCGCTGCACTGAACTGGCGTAGTTTTTAGTGATCTTCCCCATGCCGAGGTCGAGCGCCGGCTGATCCACGTCCTTGAGCAGTACCGGAATGCCCGCATTGGCAAACACCATCGCGATGCCGCCGCCCATGGTTCCGGATCCGACCACCGCGACGCGGTTCACAGGCAGGAGCGGAGTCTCTTTCGGAATGTCAGGAATCTTCGCTACTTCGCGCTCGCCAAAGAAAACATGGATGAGCGCTTTCGACTGATCGGAGAAAAGGCATTCGTTAAACAGCTTCGCCTCGATCCGGCAACCTTCTTCGAACGGCAGCGTTGTCGCCGCTTCCACTGCGTCGATTGCGGCCAGCGGCGCTTTCAGTCCTCGCTGCCTCTTGCGGGCGGCGTCGCGGGCCGCAGCAAGAACCGGCGTGTTCTCGGCCACAGTTCCCAGCTTCTCCGTGCGTTCCCGAGTTTTGGGCGCGGGCTTGCCGGCAACTTCGCGCGCGAACGCCACGGCGCCGGTGAGCAAGTCCCCCTCGATCAAACGGTCGATGAGTCCAATCGAGGCAGCATCGCGGGCAGAAACCGGCTTGCCTTCGGCGCACATCTCGACAGCCTTGGCAACGCCTACAAGCCGCGGCAGACGCTGCGTTCCGCCAGCCCCCGGAATGATTCCAAGCTTCACTTCGGGCTGGCCCACCTGCGCCGTAGGCGCTGCAACGCGATAGTGGCCCGCCATCGCCAGTTCCAGTCCTCCGCCAAACGCCGTTCCGTGAATCGCCATCACCACCGGCTTCGCGCTGTCTTCAATGTGTAGTAGAAGCGGTAACAGGCTTCTACGGGGAGAAGCTCCGGAGGTCATTTTGCCGAATTCCTTGATGTCCGCGCCCGCGACAAACGTGCGGCCAGCGCCGATCACGACCACCGCTCTGACCGCGGGGTCGGCGTTCACTTCGTGGATCGCCGCACCGATTCCCTCGGGCACGCCAGGGCTGAGAGCATTCACCGGAGGATTGTCGATGGTGATCACTACAACATCGTTCTCATTGCTCACACTCACGAGGTTGTTCATAGGCACTCTCGTAAACTTCCTGAACTCGCTCCACGGCGCATCTTTAACGGGGAGCGGAATCCATCTGATACTTCTTGCGCAACTCCCTCTTCAAAACTTTGCCCGTCGCCGTCCTGGGCAAGCTCTCACAAAAGCCGATCGACTGCGGGCACTTATAATGCGCCAGGCGCGCGCGGCAGAACTCGATCAATTCAACTTCCGTGGGCCGACACCCAGGTTTCGCTACCACAACCGCCCTGGGCACCTCACCCCATTTCGGATCGGTCACAGGAATTACCGCGGCTTCGTAAACTCCAGGGTGGGCTGACAAAACTTTTTCGACGTCGAGCGACGAAATATTTTCTCCGCCACTGACGATGATGTCCTTCTTGCGATCGACAATTAATATGTAGCCGTTCTCCGCGATCACGGCCATGTCCCCCGTGTGAAACCATCCACCCCGCAATGCTTCGGCCGTGGCTTCCGGCTGTTGCCAGTAGCCCGCCATCACTCCATCGCTGCGGGCAATGATTTCCCCCATCGTCACCCCATCGCGCGGCACATCGTTATCTTCGGCGTCGACCACCCGAAGCTCGCACCCTGGAAACGCCCAGCCAGTCATGGATTGCGTAACGTAGCGCTCCTCAAGAGTGAGCTGCATGTCCGGTTTCAATTCCGCGGTGGAAAGAGAGGGAGAACACTCCGTAAGCCCGTATCCCGAGAAGCATTTGAATCTTAAAACCTGCTCCGCGTTCCGAATCAGAGTTGGAGAAGACGCGGCGCCGCCAATCGAGGCCCATTGCACGCTGCTTAGATCGTACTTCGAGCGCGCTGGCGAATTCACTAATGCCGCGGCCATGATCGGAACCAGGCTCAGCTGAGTCACACGCTCGCATTGCACCAGACAAAATACCTCCTCCGGCACAAAGCGCGGAAGCATGACATGCGTTCCTCCCACCATGGTGACCGTGTGGGCCGCTCCCCAGCCGTTGGCGTGAAACAGAGGAATCGTGTGCAGCACGACGTGCTCGTAGGCGATGCGATAGTGCAACGCAATGTTCATCGCATAC
>Ga0302314_10012748_pt1 | contig 14506 bp, 11 predicted proteins | sample III_Palsa_N2_3_FD_200533 | JGI IMG/M metagenome (GOLD analysis project Ga0302314, IMG submission 200533) | Peat permafrost microbial communities from Stordalen Mire near Abisko, Sweden - III_Palsa_N2_3 | ecosystem: Environmental > Terrestrial > Soil > Palsa > Peat permafrost | place: Sweden... | reverse complement strand
GGCTGGAATGCCGGCGTCATGGAGCAGTACACCGATTTCAGCACCCTCCAGGACGAGGGTCGGACGGTCGAGAACACCTACGACCAGTTCATGCGCAGCTCGACGACGCAGCTGACGCTGGGCTACCGCTGCGATCAGCGCTGGGCGGTCTCGGCCTTCATCCCCTATATCAGCCGCTCCTATGCGCGTCCCGATGACGGTGCGATCGACCACGGCACGGTGTCGGGACTGGGCGATGCCTCCCTGGTGGGGTCCTGCCGGCTGCTGAGCATCGAGCACCGGCGTGCGGCGCTGAGCATCGGCATCCTGGCCGGGGTGAAGATCCCGACCGGAGACCCCGCGCAGCTGAAGTACGAGGAGCAGGGGGGCGGCGACCAGGATCCCGCCTCGGCCACCGGCGGCCATGATCTGGCCCTCGGCTCCGGGGCCTGGGATCCCCTGGGTGGCGTGGACCTGATCGGCCGTCTCGGCCGCTGGTACGCCGAGCTGCAGGGGACCTACACCTACAACACCGAGGGCGCCTACGAGTACCGTTACGCCAATGAGCTCGCGGGCTCCGCCGGGGTCGGGTACTTCGCCTACGTGCAAAGCCCATGGCGCATCAACGCCCAGCTGAACCTCAGCGGTTCCAGCAAGGGGCTCGACACGGTCGCCGGTACGCTCACCGATGATACCGCCAACCATGATTGGTTCATCGGTGGCGAGTGTGCCTCCGCCTACCTGCACATGCTCTCTGGCGATCTGGCGCTGGACCTGCCGGTCATCGAGCGCAATTCGGCGACCCAGCTGGTGCCCACCTGGCGGCTGCGCGCGGCGCTCACGGTCTTTTTCTGATCAATCGCCGCCCACGCCGGGTCCCGGCGGGCGCGGGAGCGTCGGCTCGCAGCTACCGCAGATCGGCGAGCAGGGGCCCGGTCACGGGAGTGATCTCGACGTGGGCGGTGCCGGTCGGCTCGACCGTGATGTAGACCTCCGCGATATTCGAGTCGCCCCACTGGTCGGTGACATCCCAGTAGAAGTTGTCGTCACCGACGAAATCATTGTCCGGCGTATAGGTGAAGTCGCCGCTGTCCTGGTCCACGTGCAGGTTGCCGTTGAGCGGACCCTGGTCGATGTAGAAGGTTGCGGTGTCGTCGTCGAGGTTGTCCGTGTCCAGAGTGTCCGCGAGGATGGTGTTCTCGGGCAGAACATAGGTGACATCGTTGGCGTGCGGCGGTCCCGGATGGTGGTGACCGCAGCCCGCCAGCAGCGGCAGGAGGGCGCAGACCAGGGCAGGAAGCATCACGCGGCGGTGCAGCATTGGGGCACTTCTTAGGCTAGGAGTCTCGGACAGCATCCGAGCATAGAGGGGGGTCGTTGCTCATGCCAGCAATGAGGCCCGAACCTCTACACCGTCGGAAAGAGACCCCACGACCCCGGGCGCACTCCGCTTACAGATTGAAATATTTGGCCAGCGGGTGGTGCACGATCAAGGCACTGGTCGACTGCTCGGGGTCGAGCTGGAATTCCTCCGAGAGCTCGATGCCGATGTCCTGCCAGCGCAGCAGGTCCTGCAGCTTCCGCTGGTCCTCGAGACGCGGGCAGGCGGGGTAGCCGAAGGAGTAGCGTCCCCCTTGATAGCCCTGGGTGAAGAGCTCCGCCAGCTCCAGCGCGTCGTCGCCGGCGATGCCCAGCTCCTGGCGGATGTGCTTGTGCCAGTACTCCGCCAGCGCCTCGGCCGTCTCGACCGAGAGGCCATAGAAGTACAGGTACTCCTGGTAATTGTCCGCGGCGAAGAGCTTGCGGCACTGCTCGCTGGCGACATGGCCCATGGTCACGACGTGCGTGGCCAGGACATCGCGCGCGCCATTCGCCCAGGCCGCGGGCGGGATGGAGGTCTGCTCGTCACCCACAGGCGGCGCACCGCGCGGGCGGAAGAAGTCGGCGACGCACAGGTGCCGGGAGTCGTCCTGCATCTGGCGCGGCAGGTCGAGCCGGCAGCGCTCGGCCCCGCTCTCGGGATCGAAGATCACCAGCGCGTTTTTCTCGGCGGCCACGGGGAAGTAGCCGTAGACCACCGCCGGCGCCAGGAGGTGGTCGCGGGTCGCGCTGGCGATCAGGCGCTTGAGCACCGGCTGCGCCTCCTGGTCGACCAGCGCCTGCCACTGCTCCTTGCTGAGCTCCTGGCCCTGGCGGAACCCCCACTGACCGCGGAACAGGGCGTTGGTGTTGATGTAGCGGCAGATGGTCGGCAGGTCGAGCTCCTGCGCGGATACGATGCGCCGCCCCCAGAAGGGCGGCCGCGGGATGCGCGGGGCCGGCGCGAGATGCGAGGGCACGTAGGCCGCGCCGGCGAGGAGCTTCTCGTCCAGGATCTGCGCCGCCGTCTTGGTGCTGGCGGTCTTGGCCTTGCGGGTGGTGAGGCGGAACTGCTCCTTGGGGATCTGCTGGCAGATCTCGTCCATCAGCTGCAGGCCGTCGAAGGCGTCCGCGGCGTAATAGACCTGGGCCTGCTCGTGGGTGCGCGTGCCGGCCTGATAGCAGTTACGCAGATCGACCTCGACATAGCTGCGATTGAGCGCCGCCCCGCCGAGCAGGACGGTGTGGTTGAGGCCGCGCGCGGCCATGTACTCGAGGTTCTCCTTCATCACCACCGTGGATTTGACCAGCAGCCCCGACATGCCGATGGCGTCGGGCCGATGCTGCTCGGTGGCGGCGAGGATCGCCTCGATCGGCTGCTTGATGCCGAGGTTGATGACCTTGTAGCCGTTGTTGGTGAGGATGATGTCGACCAGGTTCTTGCCGATGTCATGGACATCGCCCTTGACCGTCGCCAGCACCATGGTGCCCTTCTGGCTGCCCTCGATGCGGTCCATGAACTGCTCGAGGTAGCGCACGCTGGCCTTCATGCATTCCGCGGACTGGAGCACGAACGGCAGCTGCATCTTCCCGGAGCCGAACAGCTCGCCGACCACCTTCATGCCGTCGAGCAGGATCTCATTGATGATGCGCAGGGGCGTATAGGTCTGGCGCGCCTCATCGAGGTGCTTCTCGACCCCGATCTTCTTGCCGTCGATGATGCGGCGCTTGAGCCGGTCCTCGATGCCCAGGGCCATCTCCTGGTCGGCGGTGGCGGCCTGCTGGTTGGAGGTCTTGGAGAAGTGGTCGACGAAGGCGAAGAGCGGATCGTACTCGACGCTGCCGTCGCTGGCCAGGCGGCGGCGGTCGTAGATGAGGTCGCGGCTCATGCGCAGCTCATCCTCGGGGATCTGGTTGACCGGCTTGATCTTCGCGGCGTTGAGGATCGCGGAGGTCAGCCCGCGCTTGATCGCCTCGTCCAGGTAGACCGAATTGAGGACCTGGCGTGCGTGCGGCTTGATGCCGAAGGAGACGTTCGAAAGCCCGAGGATGAAGCCGACGTCCGGCATGGCGCGGCGCACCTCCGCGATGCCCTCGAGCGTCCACAGCCCGAGCTTGCGCGTGTCCTCATCGCCCTGGGTGATGGGGAAGGTCAGCAGGTCGAAGAGGATCGCCGAGCCGGGCAGCCCATGGCGCTCGGTGATCAGCTGGTACATGCGCTTCGCGATGGCGAGCTTGCGCTCGACGCTCTTGGCCATCCCCGCCTCGCGGTCCTCGTCGATGGTCAGGGCGACCAGGGCCGCGCCGTAGCGCTTGGCGAGGATGCAGACCTGGTCGAACTTGCCCTCGCCGTCCTCGAGATTGACCGAGTTGATGATCGCCCGGCCGCCAAGGTGCTTGAGCGCCTCCTCGAGGACGTCGATCTGGGTCGTGTCGACCATGATCGGGATGGTCACGGCGGTGCTGAAGCGCGCGATCACCGCGCGCATGTCGCGCACCTCATCGCGGCCGGTCCAGGCCACCGACACGTCCAGGACGTGCGCGCCCTCGGCGACCTGCTCCTGCGCCAGGGCGACCATGCGGTCCCAGTCATCCTTGAAGAGCAGCTCGCGGAAGGCCTTCGAGCCGGTGGCGTTGGTGCGCTCGCCGACGATCATGATGCCGGCGTCCTGGGTGAGCGGCAGCGAGGTATAGAGGCTGCTAAGCGCCGCCGGATAGGAGTCGCGCCGCTTCTTGCCAGCGCTGTGCCCGTGCAGGACCTCGGCCACCGCGCGGATGTGCGCCGGGCCCGTGCCGCAGCAGCCGCCGACCGCATTCACGCCGTAGTCCTTGGCGAACTTCTCCAGCCATCTGGCCAGTTCCGGCGGGGTCAGGGGATAGGAGGCGCGGCCGCCGACATTGCTCGGCAGTCCGGCGTTGGGCAGGCACGAGACCCAGCGCGTGGCGTTCTCGGCCAGGTAGCGCAGGTGGCTGTCCATGAGATCCGGACCGGTGGCGCAGTTCATGCCGATGACGTCGACCGGCAGGGACTCGAGCACGGTCAGTGCGCAGGCGATGTCAGACCCGGCCAGCATCTGCCCGGTGGCCTCGACCGTGACCTGGCACTGGATCGGCAGCTCGGTGCCGACCTGGCGCATCGCCTCGCGCGCGGCGAGCACCGCGCACTTGCTCTGCAGGATGTCCTGGCAGGTCTCGATCAGGATCAGGTCCGCGCCGCCGATGATCAGCCCGCGCACCGCCACCACGTAGCTGGCGAAGAGGCTGTTCCACGGGATGTGGCCCAGCGAGATGAGCTTGGTGCCCGGCCCGATCGCGCCGGCGACGAAGCGCGGCCGGGCGGGGGTCGAGACCTGGTCGGCGGCGGTGCGCGCCACGGTGGCCGCGAGGATCGCCAAGGGCTCGGCCTCGGCCTCGAGCCCGAACTCGGAGAGCACGTGCGGCATGACCCCGAAGGAATTGGTCTCGATCACATCCGCGCCGGCCGCGAGGTAGCGGCTGTGGATCAGCGGCATGATCTCGGGACGGGTCCGCAGCAGCCACTCCGGGCAGCCGTTGGTGGCCTCCCCGCCATAGTCCTCAGTCGTCAGGTCGAAGGTGAAGAGCTCGGTGCCGGTGCCGCCATCATAGATCAGGATGCGTTCGCGCAGCGCGCCCAGGTAGGCCAGGGCGTCGGCCCGCGCGTCGCGGCGGTAGCCGAGGTGGTTGCTCGGCTCGACCGTGCCCCAGCCCGCGCCGCGCAGCTGATGCCGGCAGGCGGTGGTGCAGATGTGCAGGTCGCTCATGCGCGCCCCCGCCGGGCATCGGTTTTTCCGAGCCGGACGCCGCTGAGGATGAGGGTCTGGAAGCGCGGCGGCCGGGTCTCCGGCGGCAATGCGGTCAGCTGCACCTCGCCCAGGCCCCTGGTCCAGCGCTTGAGGTCATCGGCGGTGAAGCCGCGATGGCGGTGGCCGTAGCGCTCCGACTCGGGGAACTGGTGCTCGGCCAGGGTCACCACCAGCAGCCGGCCGCCGATGGCCAGGACGCGCAGCGCCTCGGCCAGGGAGAGCGATGGATCGCCGACGTACTGCAGGCTCTGCAGGAACAGCACCGAGTCGCAGCTCTGGTCCGGCAGCGGCAGGCGCTCGGCCTCGGCCGCCAGGTAGGTGACGTGGCCGAAGCCGAGGTTCTTCAGCCGCTCCTGGCCGGCCTGGACCATGGCCGGCGAGGGATCGATGCAGGTCAGCTCGCTGCACTGCGGCGCGATCAGTCCGAGCATCGCGCCGTCACCGGCGCCGACGTCGCAGCAGCGTCCGAACTGCGCGAAGCGCAACAGGCCATGGCAAAGGCTCTCCCAGCTGCGACCCGGGGCGTATTCCCGGTGCAGGCTGCCGGCGACGCGCTCCACCCAGGACTGGTTGCGGCTTTGCAGGGTCTGGTCGAGGCGCCGGCGGTCGTCGCTGAACTGCGGTTCGCTTTTCGAGAGGTCGCGCACCGAGGCCCAGGCCTGGAGGATGCGCTTCTCGATGTCCTCGCGCATGCGGTAGCGCCGCGCGCTGCCTTCCGGCAGGTCGTGGATCAGTCCCGCCTGCTTGAGCTTGGCGAGGTGCCCTGAGATCGAGCTCTGCCCGAGGTCCAGGACCTCCTGCAGCTCGGCCACGGTCAACGCCTCGGCTTCCAGCAGATGCATGACGCGCAGCCGCGTCTCATCCCCCAGCAGACGCAGAAAGTCTCCGACGACCATCTTTCCATCGTCGCATCGCGATACAGCGATGCAAGGGTAAGCTTGCGAGGATTACGCCTATGATCGCTGCCAGGACGACCGTCATGCGCACACGGCGCCCGAAACCATACGACACCCGCATCAGTCCGGTCGGCTGGTACTCCGCCTGGATACTGATGCGCTTCCAATGGGACGATGAGGACCGGTCCAGAGACCTGCGGCGCTGCCTGGCCTGGGAGAATCAGATCCTGATCCAGGCCCGCACTCCCCAGCAGGCCTACCGCAAGGCGATGGCGCATGGTCGCCTGGGGCAATCAGCCGGGCGATGCTGGGCGCGTGACGATGAGAGCCGGACCGGATCCTGGATGTTCGTCGGTCTGACGAGCCTCGTGCCGATCTCCGACCGGCTCGAGGATGGGGCCGAGATCACCTGGAAGGAGTTCGAGAACGTGACCGTCCGACGCATCACCGGTTTGGCGCGGGCCAAGCATGAGCTGGAAGCCTTCAGGAAAGGACCACGTCCCTGAGTCCCTTGGGGGATTCCCGACGGCCTGCAGCACGTGCGGCTATTGCAGGATGCGGTCGCGCTGGTGCGCGATGCCGGCGAAGCACGCCGCCAGGCCGGCGGCGTCATCCGGCGAGACCGAGCCACGGCCGGAGCGCCAGGCCAGCGCGCTGACCACACCCAGCGCGCGGGGCAGATCCTCGTCATGGCGCGAGATGCTGTCGCCCAGGAGGATCCAGGTCTCCTGCCAGAAGACCTGGGGCTCCTGGCTCAAGGTCCGGGCCGCGCGCTGCGCAGTGGAGATGTCGCCCGAGGCCACCGCCGCGCGAAACGGCCAGGAGGTGGGATCGATGCAGTTGCGGATCGGCACCAGCTGCGAGCGCTGCCGGCACCACCACAGCTGGTGCGACAGCTGCGCCATCAGCGAGGCGATCAGTTCCGGCTCGATGAGCGGGGCCAGACGCTCCAGGGCTGTGGCCCCCATCAGCACGTGCAGAGCCACCGCATCGCGGTCATGGAACTGGCGCTGCACGGCGATCGCCAGCGTGCCCAGGACGCGCGCCAGGGTGCGCATGTCGAGGTGCGGATCGAGATGCTCGGCCAGGCAGCGGTAGGCGCCTTCGGGCGTGGTCTCCAGCAGCAGGCCCTGGAGGGAGGCGACACTCGGCGGCACCGGGTCGAGGGCGGTGGGCAGCATGCGCTGCCAGGTGCGCAGCTGCTCGCGTGAGGCCTGGCTTTCGAGCGGCGCGCTGCGCGTGGTCAGACCATTGAGGAAGCGCACCCGCAGCAGGGGGCGCTCGTCGCTGGCGACATGCGGCCAGAGCTGCACCAGCGCCGCGAGGCTGGCCAGGCTCAGGCCGATGTTCGCCGGATGGTCGCCGATCGCCGGAGCCAGCTGCTGGCAGAGTTCGCGTTCGGTGGTCGGGATCGGCGCCTGGTTGAGCACGCCATGATAGGGATGGGCGGAATCGGTGCCGACCTCATCCGACTGGTCGAGCAGCTGCTTGAGCGCCTCGGGGCAATCCTCGCGGTCCTGCAGCGCCGACATCAATGCCTGGGAGATCGCCTGCTCACCGAACCCCTGGCCCTTGAGCAGTCGGGCGATGATTCGGCGCGCGGCAGCGTGACGCATGACAGGAATCTAGAGCGATATGCGGCTCCGCAAGAGCTTACCCGGGCGGATCGGCCAGATTTCCCGGAGAGTTGCGTATTGGCACGTCTTGCACTTCCCGTCCACGGGGCGCCAGGTAGGGGGCGCGCGGCGGCGCTGCGAGAGCCGTGCGTTCGCACAGCAGGTAGGCGATGCTGCAGCCTTCCGATTTCTTGTAGCGCTCGAAGACCGTCGGGAAGCGCGTCGGGATGTCGATCCGGTAGCCCGCGGGCAGGTAGGCATTGCGCCACAGGCCGGGCAGGGTGGTGAGATTCGACAGGCACTGCCAGGCGTATTCATGGGTGTCGGACGCCATGATGAGGCGGCAGCCCGGCGCCGCCGCATGGCTCAGGTCGAGCAGGAACCCACGGCTAAGCAGGCGCCGGCGGCGATGACCAATCTTCGGCCAGGGATCGGGGAAAAGGATGTAGATGCGCGACAGGCTGGCCTCAGGCAGGCGCATCCGTACGAAACGATGTGCATCGTCGCTGAACAGGCGGACGTTCGCCACGCCGTTTTTCAGGCACTTGTGCGCGGTCTTGGTGACGCGCAGGGCGTCATGCTCGACCCCGATCAGGCGCTCGTGGGGATGCTCCTGGGCCAGCGCGGTGATGAATTCCCCATGGCCGAAGCCGATCTCGAGGCGCAGCGGGGACTGGGTCGACTGCTCGGGAAAGAGCGTTGGCAGATCGAGTGCTTCCCCGTCCGCAGGTCCGACCAGCGAGGCCTGCTGGGCGGTGCGGACGCGATAACGGCGCATGCCGGCGGTGACCATCCGCGACTACTGCTGCGGGATGAGGTCAGGGTGGGGCGGGACCGGCGGGATGGGTGGCGGCGGGTTGGCGAGCGGGTCGGGCAGGGTCTTGGCCGGAGCCGGCTGCATGCCCTGCGGCGCCGGCGCCACGGACAGCCCGGAGGCGGTGGTGGCGGAGGTGGAGGTCGCCGGCATGCCGGCGGTATTCACTCCCGAACCTGCGGCACCGACCCCGGCGTCATGACTGCCCAGGGTGTCAGGTGGGGTGGTCGCCGATTCGGGAGCCGCAGGCGCGGCCGCCGCCGAGAGGGTCAGGGGCGCCGCCGCCGTCCCGGCTGCAGGCGTAGCCGGAGCAGCCGGTGTCACCACGCCGCTGGGGGCTTGGACGGGCGCGGTGGTGGTGGCATCTGGAACCGGAGCGGCTCCAGCGGTACTCGCCGCGGGCGGTGGGGGAGCGATGCCCGCGTTCGCGTCGGCTGCTGGCGGGGCGCTGCTGGTCGCGGCCGTGGCGGCGGCTGCGCTGGCGGTTCCAGCCGCCGCCGCCGGCGCCACTGCGCCAGGTGCAGGTGCAGGCGCGGCCGCAGCCATCGGGGCCGTCGTGGCCGCGGCAGCAGTGGCGGCGGCTGCAGGAACGGGAGTTCCGGCGAGGGTCGCGGCCGGGGCTGGCGGCGGCGTGGCCGCCTGGACCTGCAGGGGCAGGACCTGCACCTGGGTGTCATCGCCCAGCGCCAGGTGGATGGCGGCGTTCGGACCGCTGGGAATGGTCACCGTGCCCACCACCTCGTAGCCCTCGCGGCCTCCGGTCGCCTTGACGGTCAAGAACAGCTGGCGATGCGGGGTGAGGGGGACGATGAAGGCGTTGTCGCCCCACTTCAGTTCGCGCACGAAGACGTCAGCCGTCGCGATCGCGTCGCCGCCATAGAGGTAGACCGAGGTCGCCGAGAAGGTCAGGCTCAGCCCGCTGCTGACCGACGGGCCGCCCATGGTGCTGGAGCCGACCGCGACCGCGCCACCAGGGGTCCACTGCTGGTTGTGCATGTGGCGCACGTAGCTGCGCGCGAGATGGATCTGGAAGGAGACCGGTTCGCCGCCGGCGTCGCCATAGCGTCGGCTCTCCCCGCACCCGGCCAGGACCAGCGCCACCATGAACCCGGAGAGCATCATCGACTTCATGCTAGGACTCTAGCGACCCCGACCCGTACGGAACAGCGAGACGAAGCCGAGATGCGACGCCGACGGGTCTGAGGGACCCAGGACCGCCGCCTGCCGGCCGGGTTGGTGCTGACAGGGCCGTGCGGTCGCCATGCTCTGCGCTGTCCGGCACGGGCAGGCCTCATCCCAGGACGGCCCAGGATCGAACGGAGCATCATGGAACCAGGACCTGCACCCTACCAAATCACTGAGCAGCAGCTGCGGCTCGGTGCCCGGACCCTGATCTCCGGTCTGGACCCCGCCTTGAATCTGAGCGAGCCGCTGGCGTGCGGGACGATCATCGGCTTCCAGTCCGACCCCCGGTCCCGCCATCGCATCGTGCTCGGCACGATCAGCAGCCTGACCGCCTTCACCGCGCTGCACCGCACCTCGCCGTTTTGGATGGTGCCGAGCGCCGGCCATGACCTGGCCAGCGTGCCGCTCGAGACGCAGTGGCTGCTGGCCAGCCTCAGCGACGGCACCTGCCTGATGCTTGCGCCGCTCATTTCCGTGAACCGGCGCTGGACGCTCGAGATCGAGGCCGGACGGCTCTCGCTGCACGGCAGCGCCAATGACAGCGCCGTGGTCGAGAGTAGCGGGCCGGCGCTGTTCGTGGCCCATGGTCGCGATCCTTATGCACTGATGCCGCAGGCCGCAGCCGCCCTGGCGAACCGCATGGGCTACCGGCTGCGCGCCCAGAAGCCGCGTTCAGCCCTGAGCGACACCCTCGGCTGGTGCTCCTTCAACGCCTACTACGCCGACATCTCGCACGACAAGATCCGTGCCTCGCTCGCGGCGCTGCGCAGCGCCGGGATCCCGACCCGGTGGCTTCTGATCGATGGCGGCTGGCAGACCGCGCTGCGCGCCGGCGCCAATGAGGAATGGCTCGCGGCGATCCCGGCGGATGCGCGCAAGTTCCCGGGCGGTCTGTCGCAGACCATCCGCATGGCCAAGCAGGAGTTCGGTCTCGACGCGGTCATGGTCTGGCACGCGCTGCTCGGCCTGCCGGGGGGAGTGGCCGACGGTGCGGTGCCGGGATTGCCGGTCACGGTCAAGGACCGCCGCCAGCCGCCCGGCATCTACGCGGTCCAGCCGACCATCGACGACTGGTGGGGGCCGCGCGTCAGCGCGCCGGCGGCGCGCGATGCCGGGTTGTTCTTCGATGCCCTGCACGGCTACCTCCAGGAGCAGGGCGCCGACTGGATCAAGGTCGATTTCCAATCGACCCTGGAGTCGGTGTGCCAGGGCGAGGGCGGCCGGGTGGCCTACGACCGGGCCTGGCGCAGCGCGCTCGAGTCCTCGAGCAGCCGGCGCTTCGCGCATGGTTTGATCAACTGCATGTCCTGTTCGAATGAATGCCTGTACCTCGGTCGCGACAGCGCGCTGGTGCGGACCTCAGACGACTACTATCCGAACCGCCCCGCGATGCATGGCCTGCACCTGCACACCAATGCGCAGATGGGCATGTGGTATGGGGAGTTCATCCAGCCGGACTGGGACATGTTCCAAAGCGCCCATCCCTACGCCGGTTTCCATGCCGCCGGCCGGGCGCTCTCAGGCGGCCCGGTGCTGATCACCGACGAGCCCGGCAAGCACGATCCCGGGCTGATCCGCCGCCTGGTGCTCGCCGACGGCCGGGCGCTGCTGGCGGACCATCCCGGACGACCATCACCGGAGAGCCTGTACGCGGACCCGACGCGCAGCTCCAAGGTCCTGAAGATCTTCAACCGCGCGGGAGGCGCCGGCGTGGTCGGCATGTTCCATGCCAACCATGCGCAGCTGCTGACGCTGGAGACCGCGCTCTCCAGCCGCGATGTCCCGGGCATGGCCGATCAGGAGGTCGTGGCCTTCCTGCACCAGGCGCAGCGTCCGGTGCGCCTGCGCCCCGGGCAGTCCATCCCGGTGCGCCTCGCGCATGCCGGCCATGAGACGGCGGTCCTGGCACCGGTGGTCGACGGCCTGGCGGTGCTCGGGCTGGGGGACCGCTACTGCGCGAGCGCCGCGCTGCACGAGCAGGAGGATGCGCACGGCACCTACCGCGCGCGCATCGCCGGAGGCGGTCCGCTGCTGGCCTGGAGCGAACGGCAGCCGCGCCGGGTCCAGGTCGACGGCCAGGCGGTGGACTGGCACTGGGATGCGCGCACCGGGCTGGGCTCGATCACGCTCGATGAGCAGCCGCATGCCATCGAGATCCAGCGCTGAGCGCCAGCCGGCAGGATCCGCTGCGGCCGGAGCGCCATGACGGCTCGGCGGCCGCACGCGGTCGCGCGGGTTGGCGTTGGTTGCCGTTGGTTGCTGTTGGTTGCTGTTGGTTGCTGTTGGTGGCCGGCGTAGCGTCCCCAGGATGTCCATTCCTTGCCAAGTTGCTGGAGGTCCGCTTCCCATGAGCGTTGAGACGATGGCGTTGACGCAGCTGGGGATGGAGGACCTGCTGCGCTGGGTCGATCTCCACCGCCTGGTGTGGCAGAGCCTGCAGGATCGGGAGGCGCTCCTGGCCCGTCGCCTCGGGCAGCGGGACGCAGCACAGACGGCGCAGTGGTCGCAGGCGCAGGTCCACCTCGTGCGCCGCGCTGGCCAGATCGCCGCGATCTGCTACTCCTTTCATCGCGTTATCGCGCTCGGCTCGACGCAGCGAACGGTGCTGGCCCTGGCCGGCGTCAGCACCCACCCCGACTGGCGTCGTCAGGGCCTGGGGGCCACGGTGGTGCGGGCGGCCTGGGCGCGGGTCGCGGCCCCGGTCACGGTCTGCCTCTTCCAGACGGACGTACCGGCCTGGTACGAGCGCCTCGGAGCGCGCTGCATCGACAACCGGATTGCAAATAGCATCGGTGATGGCCGCGCGTTCTGGTCATCGCACGCGATGATCTTCCCATCCGCAGGGCCCTGGACGTCGGATCCCATCGATCTCCTGGGTCCGGGATGGTGAGGACCCAGCCAACCGGTCGGGACGCACGCCCGGGAACGTGGTGACCCGGACCGCCCGCTAGCTGACGAGATTCGAGACCACGGTGAACTGCTGCAGCAGCGTCGGCCCATAGGAGGTGGTCAGCGCGGTCTCGGCGGCGTCCCGGCCATAGGCCATCAGGATGCGTCCCTGGCGGGGATGGTTGTGGCGGGCGTCGAAGGTGTACCAGCCGGAGGAGAGGTAGACTTCGAACCAGGCCGAGAAGTCCATGGGCGAGGGATCCACCGGTACGCCGATGTCCCCGAGGTAGCCGGTCGCGTAGCGCGCCGGGAAGCCGAGGCAGCGGCACAGGGTGATCGCGAGATGGGCGAAATCGCGGCACACTCCCTGCTGCTCGACGAAGGCGTCGTAGGCGGTCTTGGTCGAGCGCGCGAACTGGTAGCCGAAGCGGATGTGGTTGTGCACGAAGTTGCAGACCGCCTGGACGCGCAGGTAGCCGGTGGGGCCGAGACCGAAGGTCTGCCAGGCGAAATCCGACAGCCTGTCGATCTCGCAGTACCGCGACGCCACCAGGTAGCGCAGCGCGTCATAGGGCAGCTGGTTGATCGGCACCTGCATGGCGTTGATATCGACCAGGTCGGGCATGTCCGTGGTCTGCACCTGGGCGTCGCAGGCGATGGTGAAGATCCCGGCGGGTGCGACCAGGCGCGTCACGGCGTTGCCGAACATGTCCAGAAAGGTCTCGCTCGGGGTCCCCGGCGTGAAGCTCAGCCGCTCCTGGCGCATGAAGGGGTAGCGGTAGGGGTAGACATGCAGCTGCAACATCATCGGCGTCGGCGCCGGCACGCTGAAGCCCATCTGGAAGCCGATCTCGATGCGCATGCTGAACTCCGAAGCCTGGTGATGGACGATCCCAGGCTGCGCGCGCGGGCAGGCGCACACAGCCTTATTCATCGACAATTGGCCGCTGCACTGCCACCGGCCAGCCCGGGCAGCATGGCGGCAGCGGCCAGCACCTCCACCACGGCTGTACCGACCTTGTGCAGATACGCCCGCACATGGCGTGATGCGGGTGGCGGGATCGATGTGACGGCGTCGCAGCGCAGCGGCTTGTTGGCAGCGGTGCGGTTCCTAGGATCGCGGTGATGCGCTTCAACCTCTCCTACAACGAGGTCGCTGGCCGCAATGTCGAGCGTCTCGCGGCCCTGTCCGATGGCCTGTTCGGCGTGGCCATGACCCTGCTGCTTCTGGAACTGCACGTGCCGGTCAAGGAGGCGATCCAGAACGAGCACGATCTCGCGCGCTTCCTGCTGCACCTCGCCCCGCAGCTGCTGGTCTACCTGTTGAGCTTCATGACGCTCGGCATCTTCTGGATCGGGCAGGAGGTGCAGCTGAGCAACCTGATCGCCAGCGAGCGCCATCTGACCTGGATCCATCTCGCCTTCCTCTTCGCCGTGACGCTCATGCCCTTCTCCACCGAGGTGCTGGTCGAATTCATCCATTTGCGCACCGCCCTGGTGCTGTACTGGTTGAACATCGTGCTGCTCGGAAGCTTGATCTCCCTCAGCTGGGGCCGGGCGTTGAAGAGCGGGCTGGTCAGACCGGAGTTCACCAAGGAGCAGGTGCGATCTGTCTTCCATCGCGTCCTGCTGGCGCAGTTCTTCTATGGCCTGGGCGCGGCCCTCTGCCTGATCAATACCTTCGTCAGCATCACCGTCATCATCCTGGTGCAGCTGAATTTCGTCTTCGCGCCGACCTATCGCAACCGCACCCAGCCGTCCGTGCCGGCCGCCAAGGCGGACTAGGATCGCGACACCGCGGACTGCGACCGGACGGACGCCGCCCGCATGGCCGGGGATGCGGCAAGGGGCATGGCCGGACTGCCAGTCCTGCCTGGGGAGGGGGCTTCTCGCGTGCCATGAGGCGCTTGTCCGGGCGGTTGCGGCTCTACCATGCCGCCCGCT
>Ga0302314_10012747_pt1 | contig 14507 bp, 11 predicted proteins | sample III_Palsa_N2_3_FD_200533 | JGI IMG/M metagenome (GOLD analysis project Ga0302314, IMG submission 200533) | Peat permafrost microbial communities from Stordalen Mire near Abisko, Sweden - III_Palsa_N2_3 | ecosystem: Environmental > Terrestrial > Soil > Palsa > Peat permafrost | place: Sweden... | reverse complement strand
GACTGTGCCGGCGTAGACGAGGTTGTCGTCCTTGTCGTAGTAACCGAGGAGCAGCGCGCCGAACCCGACGCGGGACCGCTGCGGGTCGGTGTAGCCGCCGATCACGAACTCCTGGGCGTTCTCGCACTTGAACTTGAGCCAGTCGCGACTGCGGGTGCCCGTGTAGGGGGCGTCGGCTCGCTTGGCGACCAGCCCCTCCCAGCCGTCCCGGCAGGCCTGCTGCGAGAGGGCCTCGCCGTCGCGCTCGCGGTGCTCGGTGAACCGCAGCGGGTCGGCGAAGTTCACCACCTCCGCCAGCAGCTGCTTGCGCTCGAGAAGCGGCCGGGACCGGGTGTCGCGGCCGTCGGCGTACAGCACGTCGAACACGTAGTAGAAGACGGGGTAGTCGCGCAGCAGCTTGTCGCTGGGGGTGGCGACGCCGAGCCGCTGCTGCAGCCGCCCGAACCGCGTTTGCGCTCCGTCGAACGCCACGATCTCCCCGTCCACGATCAGGTCGCCGCGCCGCTGCGCGGTCAGCGCCGCGGCGATCTCCGGGAAGGTGCGGGTGATGTCGTGCTGGCTCCGGCTCATCAGCCGGACGCCGTCCGGGCCGGCGAAGGCCAGGCAGCGCTCACCATCCAGCTTCCGCTCGAAGATCCAGTCCGGTGAAGAGAAGCGTTCTCTGGTCAGGGTCGCGAGCTGCGGCTCAACCCACGACGGCATCGCCGTCGGCCGCTGCCGCTCACCGTCAGGCTTGCCCGCCATGGTCGCTGGCCGTCCCCTCCGCCGCTCGCCCTGAACTGATGCGGAATCCATACCGCGTGACGGCCAGCTGAAACGGTTTCCGCGGGTGGCGGGCTGGCGGCGTTACGCCCGGATCCGGGTACGCGTGACTCCGTCCACGTCGGCGACGGTCGCCGTCAGCCGGTCCGCAGCCGGAACGGCTCACACCCGCCACCGGGTACGGGGCCTCCCCGTCCTCGCCGGTGACCGGGGCCAGCGCGAGCACCTGGGCCCGGCCCGGGAGCAGTTCCTCCGACTCGGGGAAACCAGCGGCTCCGGCCGCCCCGAGGTCGGCTGCCAGCGCCGCCGGATCCGCCCCCCTCCGCGGACCCCTTGTCGATCGCCTCGACTGCCCTGGAAATCGCAGGCCGAACATTGGCGACCACTTTCCGTCAGTTCTCCGCGTCACATCCGGCTCTGCCGCGCCGCCCCGCGGCCGGGGATACGCTCACGGCGATGGCGACAATCGTGGCGTTCCACGCTCATCCCGACGACGAGGTGCTGCTGACCGGCGGGACGATCGCCCGGCTGGCGGCTGAGGGCCACCGGGTGGTCATCGTCGTGGCCTGCGACGGTGAGGTGTGGCCGGGGCCAGCGCCGGGTCAGCGGCTGGACCAGCTGCGGACGAGCGCCGCGATCCTTGGCGCGGACAAGGCAGTGCATCTCGGCTATGCCGACAGTGGCCACGGGCCGGTCCTGTTCGACGACCCGCCGGGCCGGACGCGCTTCGCGCGGGCAGACGTCACCGAAGCGGCGCGGAAGCTTGCCACCCTGCTGGCACAAGAGCAGGCGGAGCTGCTGCTGAGCTACGACCCGCAGGGCGGCAACCATCATCGCGACCACGTCCGGGTGCACCAGGTCGGCGCAAGGGCGGCCGAGCTCGCGGGAGTGCGGATCGTGGAGGCGACGGTACCGCGTGAACTGGTCGTCCGGATCGCGCGGCCGCTGCTGCTGTTTCGCCTGCTGACCCGCTACCGTCTCGATGAGATGCGCGGGTACGGACTGCCCCGGTCAGCGATCACGCACCGGGTCGACGTCCGCCGGTACGCGGCGCAAAAGCGAGCGGCGCTGGCGGCGCACCGGACGGCGGTGTCCGGCCGCGGACGAGGCGCCCGGCTGCTGCGCGCGCTGCTCAGCTGCCCGCTGCCGGTATTCCGCGCTGTCTGCGGGACAGAATGGTTCGCCGAACCCGGTGGGCGAACCGGCGATCTTGTCCCCGCGGCCAGGCGACCGGCCAGGCAATCCGGCCAGGCGACCCGGCCGTCCGGCCGGATTAGCGTCCGCGGCCAGTTTCCGCCCCCGTGCTTACCGGTTCACTCGTGGACCCGCTGGTGGTCATCCGCGGCGGGGGCAGGCCCGCCGGTCAGCCGCTCGGTGTCCTCGCCCGGCTGCGGTGCGCGGGTTCGCCGGGCGGGGCCGGCGTCAAGCAGCGCCGACGGCAGGCCCTGCCACGGCAGTCCCGGCCACTGGACCTGCTCACCGGGGAAGAGTTCGAGGGGCTGGTAGAAGCCCCGGGCGTGCAGGTGCGCGTCCGCGGCGACCTCGTCCGGTGAGCGCACCTTCGACCACGGCAGCTGACGCTGCTGAGCTTGGTCGAAGACGAACTGCGCGGGATGCTGGCGGCAGAAGGCAGCGATCGTGTCGACGATCTCGTGCATGACCTGCTGCCGCTGGCTCACCGTGGCGTAGCGGTCATCGTCGAGGCCGTGCTCAAATCCGTGCGTGTCGAACAGGTCGATCAGGGCACGGAACCGCCGGTCGGTCAGGTACAGCGTGAGGGCGCAGACATAGCCGCCGTCCGCGCACCGGAACTGCCAGGCGGGCGGGGTGAACTCGCCATTCGCGTGCTGGGCGGTGTGCCGGAAGCCCTCGATCCGGCCGAATTCCCACATCGACACGTAGGACTCGGTGGACACCGCGACCGCGTCGTGCATGGACAGGTCGAGGGACAGCACGCCGGTGGCGGGCCGGTCGGCCAGCGCCGCCACTACCGCGATGCCGGCCAGCAGGCCGACGATGTGCCGCGACTGGCCCCCGGTGGGGCTGATCGGCTGGCTGGGGCGGCCGTTGACCGAGTCGTAGCCGGACTGTGCGGTCACGCCGCCGAGCGTGAGCGCGATCATGTCCGACGTCCGGTGACCGCGCCACGGGCCGGTCTGGCCGAACGGGCTGACCGAGGCGTGGATGAGGCCAGGCCGCAGCGCGCCCAGCCGTTCCCGGGTCAAGCCAAGCGACTGCGCCACGCCCGCGCCGAGCCCGTCAAGCAGCACATCGGCGGCACCGATCAGCCGGTCCAGGCTCGCCGCCTGACCGGGGTCGGCCAGGTCCAGCGTGACCGACTCCTTGCCCGCGTTGTAGTAAGCGAACGGGATGCTGTGCTCGTTGCCGTCCTGGCCGCGGTAAACCGGCGTCGCCTGCCGCTGCTCGTCGCCGCCGGGGGGCTCCACCTTGATCACCCGGGCCCCGAAGTCGGTCAGGATCTTGCCGACATAGCTGATGTAGCCGGCGTCGAGCTCGACCACGACCACCCCCGCCAACGGCGGGTCAGCCGCCTGCGGGTCCGGCCGGGCCGTCGTCACGACTGCGTCCCCTCGTAGCTGGGCCGGGCGAGGCCCGCCGGCCAGATGGCCCCGTTGCGGTGCAGCTCCTCAATCTCGTCGGGCGAGAGCCCCAGCTCGTCGCGCAGGATCGTTTCGGTGTCCCGGCCGAGGATCGGCCAGCACGGCCGCAATGCCAGCGGCTCGCCGTCGGCCAGCATCGGCACCGACTCGTAGCGGTGATCGCCCAGCAGGTCGTGCGTCAGCCACTGGAAGACGTCGTGGTCGCGCAGCGCCTCGTCGTTCTCCAGCCGGTCCCGGCCGGTCTGCAGCGCCCCGGCCCGGACCCCGGCCGCCCGCAGCATCGCCATCAGCTCGTACTTGCCGTGGCGGCGGGTCCACTCGCCGACGTGCATGTCGAGCTCGTTCTGATTGCGGATCCGGGCGTCCTGGGTCTCGTACTTCGGGTCCGCGGCCCACTCCGGGTCACCCATGACGGAGCGCAGCCGGTGCCACTCCTGCTCACTCATCACCGAGATAGCGCAGTAGCAGTCATGGCCGGGGTCGTTGGTCGGATACAGGTTGTACGGCGCGCCGGTCTCGTAGCGGTAGCCGTCGACAGTGCCCCGCGGCCACTGGGCCCGGTTGCCCGGCGGGAACTGCTCGCCCGTCAGCGCGGTGCCGTTGAGGTTGCAGTCGAGCAGGACCGGCCCGATCATCGCCGCGCCCACTTCGACCTGCGAGACGTCGAGTCGCTGGGCCGGCCCGCCGCGCAACTGCTTCAGCCGCGCCGCGACCACGGCCAGCGCCGCCTGGTAGCCGGTGATCACGTCGAGGTAGGAGTAGCCGTAGCCGGCCGGCGGCAGCCCGGGCTCACCCGAAGCGGCGGTCACGCCGCTGGCCGCTTGTGCCGTCGGCCCGTAGGTGACGAAGGAGCTCTCCGGACCGGTGTGCCCGAAGCCGGACACGCTCAGGTAGATGATGCCGGGGTTGATCTCGGTCATCCGCTGGAACGTCCAGCCCCAGCCGGACATCACCCGCGGTGAGTACGACTCGACAATCACGTCGCTCCAGGCCAGGAGCTTGTCGACGAGCGCGTGCCCGGCGCCGGTGGTGGGGTCGGTGGTAAAGCTGCGCTTGCCGACGTTGACTGAGCTGAAGAATCCGCTGGAGTCGAATACGCCTTCCTGGAACGGCGAAAAGCCGAGCGCCCGCCCCGGGTCGGCCCGCGCGGGCCACTCGACCTTCACCACGTTCGCCCCGAGCGCGGCCAGCACCTTGGTCGCGGTTGGTCCGGCCACGTTCCAGGAGAAATCGAGCACCTTGGTGCCGGCGAGCGGGCTAAAGGTCATGACGGACCTTCCTCATCGCATCAGGGGCTGTCCGCTGGCCACCGCCCGGCGCTCATCGCGGGCAGTCTTTCCAGGTCATCAGCCCGGACCTCGACGCGCTGTCCATCATTCACAAGACACTCTGTCAACTCTTTTGTCAAGTGGTCCGCCAGGCGTGCGCCGGATGGTCAGCGGGCACGCCAGCGCACCCGTCCGAAAGAGCCCTCATCCGAACGGGTGCGTGGCTTCGCCTTCCCGCCAGGCGCTGCCCTGGCGGCAGCTAGCGCTCGGGGGTGCCGCGCCCGGAAGCGGCCTGCAGTTCGTCGATCAACCGGGAGGCGTCGGCCTTGGACATGCCGTCAAGCGCTACCTCCCGCCCGGCTTCGCGGGCCAGCGTCTGCAGGTACGACTTCTGCGGGCCGGTCATCGGCTCGTCCCCGGTGACCCAGTCCGCTGGATCCTTCTCCGGGTTTTCCTGGGGGCTCACGGTGTCGCTCATGCTTTCCTCCCTTTCGTTCGCCGCTACCTGCCCCGGATAACCCGGATCGAACAACCTTTCCCCGGGGGTGCGCGCAGCCGGGTGGCGGCGCCGCTGCGAGCAGGGCCGAAGCGATTTTATCGGGCCGCGCAGGCCGGGTCATTTCGGGTAGATATGGGGTGTTGACTCGCTTGACAGAGCGTCTAGTCTTGTAGGCATGACTGAGGTGGACGGCCCGCTGTCAATGCGCGAGCAGCAGCGCGCTTTTACCAGGCGCAGGCTGATGGAAGTCGCGCAGCAGCTGTTTGCCGCGCGGGGCTACCCGGACACCACCGTCGATGACATCGCCCGCGCGGCTGGTGCCAGCCGGGCCACCTTCTACCTGCATTTCAAGAGCAAGGCCGAGCTGATGGGAGCCTCCATCGACGCTTCGGTGCCGATGGCGGTCGAGACCTACCAGGTGCTTGACGAGGAGCTGGCCGACGACGGGCCGCAGTTGCCCGGCCGGCTGCGCGCCTGGCTGGCGGAGTGGCTGGAACGCTGGACGAACGGTGCCCAGGCGTCGCACGCGACGCTGCAGGCGACCATGCTCGAGCCCGAGGTCGAAATGCACTACCTGCGGCTGTCGGAAGCTCTGGTTGACAGCCTGGTCGGATACTTCGGCCGTATTCCCGCCGCCGAGCGGGCGACCGCCCGCGAGCGCGCCCTGGTGCTTGAGATCATGACGCAGCGGATCTTCGCGCTGGCGAGCAGGTCGAAGCTGCCGGTGGCCGAGGACGCGCTGCTCGACATCCTGGCCGAGTTCTGGCTGCAGGTCTTTGCCAGCGACGTGGCCGGCCATCAGCTGCCGCACCAGCCGGACGGCCCGGCGGCTGACCCGGCGGCGGCTGCTTCCGCGCCCCTCGCCACCGGGCTTGCCCAGAGCGACGGCGGACCGGCGGAGTAGGCCCCGGCGCTAGCCACGGAAGGTCCGGTCCCCTGGGCGGGACCGGACCTTCCGTGGTTGCGCGGCTGGTGCCGCGCGGGGGTGGACGGTGGGAAAAGAAGGTGCCGGTTACACCGTCGCGGTGTAGGTGATCGGCTCGAGCGTCGGCATCTCGTGCACCGCCGGGACGACCTCGCGGCCAAACAGTTCCAGGCTCCGCTGAGAGACGTCGTGCGGCATGGAGCCGTACCGGCCGGTCAGCATGAACTCATCCGGGTGGAAGGCGTCGACCAGCTTCTGGATCTTGGCGATGCACTGGTCGGGCGTGCCCCAGATGCAGTTGTCCACCCAGGCCTGGCCCGGGTTGTAGTCGGCCGCCGCCCGGTTCTCGAGCTGGGCGGTGTAGTGCTCGTAGCCCTTGATGTTCTTGAAGTGGTCGCTGGTCAGCTCGTAGTTGCGGTTGGCCGAGTCCAGGTACTCGAGGATGAACCTGGTCGCGTTCTCTTCCGCCCGCTTTTCGTTCTCGTCGCAGTACATGTGCAGGTGGATCCGCGGGCGAGCGGGGGCGTAGCCGGCCTCGGCCCGCGCCTTGCCAAAGTCTTCCAGGTCCTTGTGGTACTCGGCGAAGGCCTTCTGCGGGATGATCAGCGGCCGCAGGCCGAGCGACGCGCCGACCGGCGCCGACGACGGGCTGCCCCAGGAGAAGCAGAAGTCATCGACGAGCTGCGCGGCGTCCCGCGGACGGGGCCGCATGGTGGTGTTCTCGTAGTGCTGGAACTCGCCGTTGTAGGAGAACCGCTCCTCGGTCAGCGCCAGCTTGATGACGTCGATGCCTTCCTTGAACCGCTCGCGGGACTGGTTCTGGTCCACGCCAAGCGCCTTGTACTCGCGACGGCCGAGACCGCGCCCGAAGCCGATGAAGGCCCGGCGCCCGCGCAGCACGTGCTGCAGCATGGTGATCTCTTCGGCCACCCGCAGCGGGTTGTGCCACGGGACGACGACGATCATGGTGCCGACGTCGACCTTGGTCGTCGCGCCGGCGAAGAAGGTCAGCGCCTGGATGGCGTTGGTGATCATCGTGTACGGGCTGACGTGGTGCTCAACCGTCCAGATGGAGTCGTAGCCGAGGTCCTCGAGCTTGAGGGCGGTGTCGATCTCCTGGGCCCAGATCTGCGCGTCGGTGTTCGGTTCGAGCGGTTGAACTTCCCCGCCGTTCTCCTGCTCCCCGAACCGCCCCCAGTCCTGGTAGTTCTGGATGTACATCGTGGTGCCGATCTTCATGCTGCTCTCCGTCCTCCACCTTGAGGCCATGGCGGCCGCCGTCTCGACTGGCCCTGATGCAGGCCTTCACAAGACATGGTGTCTTGTCGCTATAAACGATGTCAAGTAAGAAATCTAAGTGACGCGTGAGACTGGGAATCGCCGGGTGACCGGCGGGTGTCTCAGGCATGCTGGCAGCCGGCCGGGCCCGCGCGGGCCCGGCCGGTGCCAAGGACAGCCGGGAACGGCTCAGAACATGATGACGGACCGGGCCGTTTCGGCTTTCTTCATCTGCGCGTAGCCCTCGTTGATGTCATCGAGGCCGATGTGCTCGGCGAGGAGTTCGTCGAGCTTGAGCCGCCCCTGCCGGTAAAGCTCGATGAAGAAGGGCATGTCGGTCCTGAACCGGTTGGATCCCATGATCGAGCCCTGCAGCTTCTTCTCCGCCAGCAGCGCGGCGCCGGGGATCTCCAGCATCTGGCCGACCGGGATCATGCCGATCACGGTCGCCGTACCACCGCGGCGCAGCACGTTGAAGGCCTGCTCAGCGGCGATCTTGAGGCCGATGGCCTCGAAACTGTAGTGCACGCCGCCGTCCGTCAGGCCGATGATCTCGGCGACCGGATCAGCCTGCGACGCGTTGACCGTGTCGGTGGCGCCGAGCTGGCGGGCCAGCTCGAGCTTGGCGTCGACCCGGTCCACCGCGATGATCCGGCTCGCTCCGCTGAGCCGGGCGCCCTGCACCACGTTCAGCCCGATGCCGCCGCAGCCGAAGACGGCCACGGTCGAGCCCGGCCGCACCTGAGCCGTGTTGAACACGGCCCCGAGCCCGGTGGTGACCCCGCAGCCGATCAGGGCGGCGCGGTCCAGCGGCATGCTGTCGTCGATCTTGACCAGTGCCCGCTCGTGCACCAGCAGGTCCGAGGAGTAGGAGCCGAGGCCGGCGAACTGGGTGAGCGGGGTGTCGCCCAGCCGCAGCCGGGCCGGCTCGCCCGCGGGGCGGCCGTGCGTGGCCGGGCTCTGGCAGCGGGCGGGATTGCCGCTCAGGCAGTCCTCGCACTCGCCGCAGAAGGCGGAGACGCAGGTGATGACGTGGTCCCCGGGCCGCACGTAGCTCACCTCGGCACCGACCGCGGTGACCACGCCGGCCGACTCATGGCCGAGCACCGCCGGGCAGCCGATGGTGTACTTGCCCTCCATGAAGTGCAGGTCGCTGTGGCACAGCCCGGCGGCCACCGTCTGGATGAGTACCTCGCGTGGCCCGGGGGTGTCGACCTCGATGTCCTCGATGGTCAGGTCGCCCGGGCAGGAGTAGAGAACAGCGGCGCGGGTCATGGCTTCAGCAGCACCTTGATCTGGCGGGTGGTGCCGCTGGTGAGCTCACCGAACCACCGCTCGGCGTCCTCCAGCGGCGCGATGGTGGTGATCAGGTCCGCGGCCGGGATCTTGCCGCTGGCCAGGCTGTCCAGCGCCTGCCGCCAGTCAGCGCTGGTGTACGCGAGCGACCCGCGGATCGTCACTTCCTTAACCGCGATCTGGGCCGCGTGCACGGTCGACGGGTGGTTCGGGACGCCGACGATCACGATGCGTCCGGCCGGGGCGACCATGTCGATGGCGGTGGGCAGGCCGACCGGGTGGCCGGTGCAGTCAAAGACGACCTGGGGCGGGCCGCCGAGCACATCGCGGACGTTGTCCTGTTGTCCCGCGACGTCGCTGACCGCGAAGCCGATCTTGCCCAGCGTCTCCCGCCGGACCTCGGTCGGCTCGATCACGATGACCTTCTCGAAGCCCTTGGCCCGCAGGCCGAGTGACGTCATGATGCCGATCGGGCCGCCGCCGAGCACCACGCAGGGCTCGGACGGCTCCGCCTGGGCCAGGTTGACGCCGTGCAGCCCGACGGCGAGCGGCTCGGCGATGGCGCCGTGCTCGTCGCTGAGCCCGTCCGGCAGCCGGAACAGGCTCGCCTGCGGCGCGACCACCGTCTCGGCGTAGGCGCCGTAGTAGGGGCCGAGTCCGATGCCGCGCTTGGTGTTGGTCGGGCACAGCTCCGGGTACCCGGCGGCACAGGTCTCGCACTGGCCGCAGGGATCGAACGGGTTGGCCGCCACATGGTCACCGGTCTTCCAGCCGCTGACGGCATTGCCGGTCTCGGTGATTACCCCGGTGAACTCGTGACCGAGCACGATGCCGGCCGGGATGGCGGGCATGTCCCGCATGTGAAGGTCGGAGCCGCAGATGCCGCAGTAGCTGACGGCAATCCGCACTTCGTCGGGTTTCAGGTCGGGCTCAGACACCTCGACCAGCTGTAGTGACCGGTCATCGGCGATGGCTACGGCGCGCATCTGCTGCCCCTGTCGCTCGGGTTGCCGCCGCGAGGACGGCCTGGCTGTGGGCCTATTAGCGGACCATAATCTGGTCTTACCAAGACGTCAATAGCGCCCTAACCGGGTCAGTCAAGGAGGTGCGGAGTCTGGCTCGGGTTCCGGCTGGGGAGCACGGGACGGGTGTGCCGCCGCCGTCAGCGCGTCCGACGGCCAGAACCGTCAATGATGGCATTTGCGCTGGTCAGACGATTATATCGTTCATTGACACCTTGGCCAGACCTCATTAACATAAGACCAGATCTGTCTAGGAAAGCGTCAGGTGTCGGCCAATGAAGATGCGGACAAGATGAGCGAACAGCCAGCTGGAGCGCCAGACGAACCGATCCGGGTCCTCACCGCCAAGGTCGGTCTTGACGGGCATGACCGGGGAGTCAAGATCATCTCCCGGGCGTTGCGGGATGCCGGCATGGAGGTCATCTACAGCGGCTTGCACCGGACGCCGGAGGAGATCGTGGCGACGGCGATCCAGGAAGACGTCGACGTCATCGGGCTCAGCATTCTCTCCGGGGCGCACATGACATTGCTTCCCCGGATCCTCGCGCTGCTAAAGGAGCGCGAGGTCCTGGATCGGTTCATCGTCGTCGGTGGCGGCGTCATCCCCGATGACGACGTGGAGGTGCTGAAGAAAATGGGCGTAAGCGACATCCTCGGACAGGACACGGCACCGGACTACGTGGCTGTTCGCATCCGCGAACTGGTATCGGACAGGGGCCCGCGAGCCTGATGGAGCACTGGGACCACTGGCCCCCGGCCTACGACGAAAAGTACCTGCCCGATCCTGACCAGCCGTACTGGTTCCCGCAGCGGGAGACCATGGACCCCGAGCTGCGGGACGCGGCCATCTTGCGCCGCATCCAGTCGGTCATGCGCTACGCGGCCGCGCACGCGCCGTTCTACCAGCGTAAGTGGGCGGCCGCCGGAATCAGCCCGGAGGACATCCGCACCCTCGAGGACTTCGAGCAGGTGCCGGTGGTGACGAAAGAGGAACTGCGGCGGGCCCAGGCGGAGCACCCCCCGTTCGGCGACTACCTGTGCGTGCCCCAGAGCGAGATCGTCCGGGTGCACGGGACCTCGGGCACCACCGGCCGGCCAACGGCGTTTGGCGTCGGCCGGGCCGACTGGCGGCGGATAGCGGAGGCGCACGCCCGGGTGATGTGGGGGATGGGCATCCGCCCCGGGATGCGGGTCTTCATCGGCTCGGTGTTCAGCCTCTACATGGGTTCGTGGGCAACGCTGGTGGGCGCCGAGCGCATCGGGGCGCAGGCGTTCCCGTTCGGCGCGGGCGTCGCGGGCCAGACCTCGCGGGCGGTGGACTGGCTGCTGCAGATGCGCCCGGAAGCGATGTACGGGACGCCGTCCTACGCGCTGCGGATCGCCGAGGTCGCCGAAGAACGCGGCATCGATCCGCGGGACTTCGGCATCCAGGTCCTGTTCTTTTCCGGTGAGCCGGGAGCGTCCATCCCGTCGATCAGGAAGAAGATCGAGGACGCCTTTGGCGGCCAGGTCTTCGACTCCGGGTCGATGGCCGAGATGACGCCGTGGGGCCACCTGTCGGAAAGCACCGGGCACACCGGCATGCTCTGCTATCAGGACATCGTTTACACCGAGGTGTGCGATCCCGCCACCAACCGGCGGGTGCCGTTCGGGTCGGAAGGCTCGCCGGTCTACACGCACCTGGAACGCGACAGCCAGCCGATGATCCGGCTGCTGTCCGGTGACCTGACCCGGTGGGAGGCGGCACCGAGCCCGTGCGGGCGGACCTACCCGGTGCTGCCGCACGGGATCTACGGCCGGATCGACGACCAGTTCACCGTCCGCGGCGAGAACATCTACCCAAGCTCGATCAACGACATCGTCAGCACCCTGGCCGGCTACGGCGGCGAGCACCGGATCATCGTCTCCCGTGAGGACACGATGGACCGGCTGGTGGTGCAAGTCGAGCACATCTCCGACCTGTCCGCCGATGGCGACAGCGTCAGCAGCTTCCGGCAGCTCGCCAAGGACCGGCTGCGCACCACCCTTGGGGTCAGCACCGAGGTGGTCGTTGTCCCGCACAACACCTTCGAGCGCTCCGACACCAAGACCCACCGGGTGATCGACGAGCGGGAGCTGTTCCGAGAGATCGCGAGCCAGCAGTGACCGCTCCCCGGCGTGATCTTTCCGCGGAGCTGACGAAGGCCAGGGACGGTGATGTCGTCGCGCTGAGCCAGCTCGTCTCGGCGGTCGAGTCACGCCGGGGGGACCTCGGGCCGGTGCTGCACGATATCTACACCACCGGCGGCCACGCCCGGGTGATCGGCATTACCGGTCCGCCGGGCAGCGGCAAGAGCTCACTCACCAGCGTGCTGCTGCGCGAACTGCGCCAGCGGGGCCAACGGGTGGCGGTGGTCGCGGTCGACCCGTCGAGCGCGCTGACCGGCGGCGCGATCCTGGGCGACCGGCTGCGGATGACCGAGCACAGCGCCGACACCGGCGTGTACGTGCGGTCGGTGTCGGCCCGCGGTGCGCTCGGCGGGCTGTCCCGGGCGACCGCCGACATCGTCGCCCTGCTGGACTCGGCCGGCTGGGACACGATCATCGTGGAGACGGTCGGTGTCGGGCAGGACGAAGTCGACATCATGCGGCTCGCGCACACCGTGGTGGTGGTGTCGGTGCCCGGCCTCGGCGACGACGTCCAGGCGATGAAGGCAGGCCTGCTCGAGGTAGCCGACCTGCACGTGGTCAACAAGGCTGACCGCAAGGACGCCCACCGCACGACCGTCGAGCTGCGCGCCATGCTGCGGCTTGGCGGCCCGCGCAAGCCCGGTCAGTGGCACCCGAACGTGCTCGAGACCATCGCGCTGAACGGGACCGGGATCACCGAGCTAGCCGACGAGCTCGACCGGCATCAGGCCTGGCTCAGCGACAACGGCGAACTCGACCGGCGGCTGCTGACCGCGGCCGCCGAGCGGATCAGGTCGATCGCCAAGGAAAAGCTCCTGCAGCGGCTCGGTGACCCCGCCGCGGCCAGCCCGTTCGGCGCGCTGGCGCGGGACGTCGCGGCGCGCAAGATTGACCCGCACGCCGCCGCGGACAAGCTCGTTTCAGGACTAGGGACAGGCCAGGACTAATTGCAACCAGGGAGCGCAGCAATGGATGACACCGCAGCCGAAGCTGGCCAGCCGGCGGAAGATGAGGCGAGCAGCGTCGCGGCGCAGGTGCGCGCTTGGCAGGACAACGAGCTCGCCAAGTTCCTGGCGAAGCGACCGGAGACCAAGCAGCAGTACTACTCCGGTTCCGGCGCGCCGGTGCAGCGGGTCTACACGCCCGCCGACATCGCCGACGTCCCGTTCGAGGAGATCGGGCTGCCCGGCCAGTACCCGTTCACCCGGGGACCGTACCCGACCATGTACCGCGGCCGGACCTGGACGATGCGGCAGATCGCGGGCTTCGGCCTGCCCGCGGAAACCAACCAGCGGTTCCAGTACCTGATCGCGCAGGGACAGACCGGCCTGTCGGTCGACTTCGACATGCCCACGCTGATGGGCTACGACTCCGACGACTCGATGAGCCTGGGCGAGGTGGGCCGCGAGGGCGTGGCGGTCGACGTGCTTGAAGACATGGACCGGCTCTTCGAGGGCATCAACCTCGAGGAGATCAGCGTCTCCATGACGATCAACCCGTCCGCCTTCATCCTGCTGGCGATGTACATCGCGGTCGCGCGGCGCCGCGGCTACGACCTGAACAAGCTGTCGGGCACGATCCAGAACGACATCCTCAAGGAGTACATCGCGCAGAAGGAGTGGATCTACCCGCCGCAGCCGAGCATGCGCATCGTGCGGGACACCATTACCTACACCGCGACCCGGATGGCGCGCTACAACCCGATCAACATCAGCGGTTACCACACCTCCGAGGCCGGCTCCAGCGCGCTGCAGGAGATCGCGTTCACCATCGCCGCCGCCCGTGAATACGTCCGCACGGTCGTGGCGACCGGGATGGACGTTGACACGTTCGCGCCCCGGCTGTCGTTCTTCTTCGTCTGCCAGGCGGACTTCTTCGAGGAGATCGCGAAGTTCCGCGCGGCCCGGCGCTACTACGCACGGATGATGAAGGAAGAGTTCGGCGCGTCCAACCCCGACTCGATGCGGATGCGGTTCCACACCCAGACGGCGGCGGCGACGCTGACCAAGCCGCAGCCGTACATCAACATCGTCCGGACCGCGATCCAGGCGCTCGCGGCGGTGCTCGGCGGCACCCAGTCACTGCACACCAACGGCCTCGATGAGGCTTACGCGATCCCGTCGGAGTTCGCGATGAAGCTGGCGCTGCGCACCCAGCAGATCATCGCCGAGGAAACTAACGTGACCCAGGTGATCGACCCGCTCGGCGGCTCGTACTACCTGGAGCGGCTGACGGCCGACATGGAGGCGGGAATCCGCCGTTACCTGGACGACATCGACGAACTCGGCGGCACGCTGGAGTGCATCGACTCGAACTACTTCCAGAAGGAGATCGCGGACTTCGCCTACGAGTTCGCCCAGCGCAAGGCGAGCGGTGACCGCACCGTGATCGGGGTGAACAAATTCGTTGACGCCGTGGAAGAGCAGCAGATCGAGGTGCACCGGCTGGACCCGGACAGCGAGCGGCGCAAGATCACCCGGCTGAAGGAAGTCAAGGAATCGCGCGACCAGGCGGCCGCGGCGGCGACGCTGGCCGAGCTGCAGCGGGTCGCGGCGCTGCCGGACGAGAACCTGATGCCGGCCACCATCGCCGCGGTCGAGGCGGACGTGTCGATGGGGGAGATCGTCAAGGCACTGGAAACGGTATTCGGGCGCTACACCGAACGAC
>Ga0302314_10012745_pt1 | contig 14508 bp, 5 predicted proteins | sample III_Palsa_N2_3_FD_200533 | JGI IMG/M metagenome (GOLD analysis project Ga0302314, IMG submission 200533) | Peat permafrost microbial communities from Stordalen Mire near Abisko, Sweden - III_Palsa_N2_3 | ecosystem: Environmental > Terrestrial > Soil > Palsa > Peat permafrost | place: Sweden... | reverse complement strand
CTTCACGCGGCGAGATATTGAAGAACAGCGGATCGAACAGATCGACGCCGTCGATAAAGCCGCCCCACTTGCTATACGTCTTGCCGGCCTTGCTGCGGTCTTCGTCGAAATACAACGTGTGATCCCAACGCTCGACGGGAATCTCGGTGATGCTGTCTTTACCCTGGCTCAGGTTGGCCCAGAACTGCTCGAGATTGCCCGCCTGCGGATAACGCCCCGCCACACCAATAATGGCGACGTCGCCCACATCATTACTTGGGGCTATAGGGTTTGGCCGTCCAAACTCGCCGGCGCGCGCTATCTCGTTCGGAGACGAACTGCGCGCCATCCCAAAACGGGGGCGACGGCCCACACCCGGCGTCACGATAGCGGCGGGTGTCTCCTGGTCGCGCATCGGTGGCGCTGCAGGCGCGACCGGCAGTGCCTCGCCGAGCACCTCGCTCAGCCGTACCCGATGGTCCTGCAGAAAATGGACGGCCAACGCGGCAATCGTCTGATATTCGAAAAGCAGCGTCTTGGAGAGCGAACCGAACACCTGCTCCAGGGCTCGGGTCAAATCCATCACCAGGATGGAATCGATGCCGTAAGCCTCCATCTGGGCGTGCGCGTCGATACTGTGCGCGGGCCGTTTGAGCGTACTCGACAGCAATCGGACGAAGTAGCGCTCGGCTTTCTCTTGCAAATCGTCAGATACCACGTTCGATGCGGCGTGCCCAGTCGTGGATATGGAAGTGGCGGGTTTCGCTGTGCTGGACAAGCCCGATATGAAACGGCGGATGGCACCCTCGACCACCAATATCAGCGGCAGCCCGGTTGACAGGGCGTTTACCAGGGCCTCACAGCCGCTGGCACTACGCAATGGAATCAATCCGATCTGCTGAGTCAGGTTCTCGCGCAAGGCAGCATCCAGCTGCATGCCGCCCTCTTCCCACAGCGGCCAGTTCACCGACAGTGTGTGTCCATGGCGCTGGCCTTGAGCTACCAGGTCGCTGCGGTAGTACGCGTACGCATCCATGAAAGCATTGGCTGCTGCATAGTCCGCCTGACCCACATTGCCCAGCGCGGCCGAAACAGATGAGAAGCAGATGAAGAAATCCAGTGCTATTTCACGACTGGCCTCGTCCAGATTCAGTGTGCCGATCACCTTGGCGGCAAGCACTTCGTGAAGTTCCTGCCGGGTCTTCTTGATCATGAAGCTATCGCGAAGCACGCCGGCGCTATGGATGATGCCGTCGAGGCTTTCAAACTCTTCCGGGATGCTTTGTACCAGGCGTGTCAGCTCGGCCGCGTCGGTAACGTCGACCGCGTGGTAACGCACTACGGCGCCCAGTACTTCCAGTTCCCGGATATGCGCCTGGATGTCTTCGTTCAGTGCGCTGCGCCCGGTCAGGATCAGCGTGACGCCCCTGGCCCGACTCGAAATCTCTCGCGCGAAGATCAGGCCCAATCCACCAGCACCTCCGGTGATCAGATAGACACCTCGTGTCTTCCACGGCGACACGGCATCGGATGCTGGCATGCACTCAGCCCAGCCAGCCTCCTGGCGTACACCGCTGACATAACGGATCTGCGAGGCCAGGCTGTCGCGGTTCTCCAGCAACGTCTGCGCCACGTTCTGTCCAGCCTCGACGCTGATTACCTGCGCCACGATGCGCGGGTTCTCCAGGTGTGCCGTGCGCAGCATGCCGCCCAGTCCTGCCATCAGCTGGCCCGAGCCCTGGCCTGCCACGACGCACTGGATCAGATGTTGCCCCGGTTGACGGCTTAGCGACTGCAGTCGCTCCAGCAACACGCTGGCAGCCGATGCATAACTCTGCGCCAGGTCCTGTTCCTCGGCGATAGTCACGTAGTCCGCGCCCGGCAACTGTTGTTGCAAGCCAACACCGTCCACGCCGCATAGCAACACCAGATGTTGCGTGTGATGCGATGCATCGGCCGCTATAGCTGGTTGCGCTTTCCACGCAAGCTGCAGGAGCGCCGTGCGTACGGGCTCATCGGAAACAGCAGAGTTTGTCGCACGCGCGCAAAACTCGCGGAGGCTTGCACATACCTTCCCGCTTTCATCGCACAGATCGATATCAAATTTCTGCAGGGCGTCAGCGGCTGCATATCCTTCGCTACGACGTATCACCGCCCATGTGCAGTCAGCACACGGCGCCATGACGGCCAGAGATCCCAGTGCGAAAGGCAGCATCAGAACAGCCTCCAGTCCATCGGAGAGGTCGGCCTGAAAAGCTATGGCCGCCTGCAGCGCAGCATCGAGTACGCTGGGATGAAGGACGTAGCTTTCCTGCAGCGCTTTCAGTGAATCGGGCAGCGCGATTCGCGCAAGCGCCTGCTCCTGTCCGATGAACACTTCGATCACGCCACGGTGACCCGGACCATAGTCCAGCCCCATCCGCTCAAACGCGGCATAACACTCGGCCGCGCTTATATGTGACGTCGAACAATTTCGACGAATGGCCGCAAGGTCATGTGCTGTCGCCAGCGCCGGCTCCGCCTGCGTGGCGGAGACCATCGAGCCCTGGCTGTATACCCGTCCCTCGCCGCCCGCAGCGTCGTCATAAAGCTCAAAACTGAATTCGCCGTTGCCCTCGGGAAACAACGCGACATGCATCTCCAGAGGTTCTAGACCTACCACGATGGGCCGTAGCCAGACAATGTCTTTCAAGCAATGCGGACCAGTGATTGCAGCAGCCAGGCTTGCGGCGCATCGTGCCATTTCCAGTTGTGCCGCACCTGGCAGGGTGCGCGCGCCCTGTACTACATGGTCGGCCAGGAAAAACTCCTCGCCGGTAAAACGACTGCTAAAACGCAGCCCGGCGAAGTTCGACGTATTGCGATGCAGAAGCGGATGAATAGCTGTTTGGGATGAAACCGATTCCATCGACGCCGCCGGCTTCGCTTCCACCCAATGTTTTTCTTTGACGAACGGATACGTGGGCAGCGCCAGACGACGGCGCCGGCCGATGTCATGCAAAGACACCCAGGCAAAAGCGTGGCCTTCGACCCATTTCTTCGCGACCTCCTGGAGCGCCTCGGCGGTTAAACGCGTCGTCAGCCCAGGAACGCTTTCCAACTCGCCGTCGCCGTGCGCCAGTGCGTCGGCGGATAGTTGTCCGGTGAAAACATCACCGGCGCCGGACGAGGAGGCCAGCCAGTTCTCAAGATGAGCCTGCAGGGTTTCGAAGGAATTCGCCACCAGCGACATGCGCGCTGCCATGGCCTTCCGCCCGACCTGCAGCGTATAGGCCAGATCAGCAAGGCCCGCTTGACGAATGTCAGGCGATGCGATGGCTGCTAGCAATTGCTGGACGCGTTCGCGTAGCACCGGCTCGGTCTTGGCTGACAGCAAGATCAGGACGGGCGACTGTTCGGACGAAGCGTCACGCGCGACGTCGCTGCGCTCGGGTTCGAGATATTCCTCGACAACGACGTGCGAGTTCACACCACCAAAACCAAAGGAGCTGATACCGGCGCGCCGTGGAATGACATTTCCGCCAGCGTCGACCAAGGCTGGCCACGGCCGTGCCGAGTCGACGATAAAAAACGGACTGCCATCCAGCGTGATGCGCGGATTGAGCTTCTGGTAATGCACCAGCGGCGGAAAAGCCTGGTGCTTCATGCACAGGATGGTCTTGATCAGACCCGCCACGCCGGCGACGGATTCCAGGTGGCCGATGTTGGTCTTGACGCTGCCGATGCCGCAGGAATGCTCGCTCAAGTTCTCCCCGCGGTCGGCCGCGATCCTGGAGAAGGCCATTTTCAGGCCTTCCACTTCGATCGGATCGCCTTTAGGGGTACCGGTCCCATGTGCTTCGACGTAACCGATGGTACTCACGGGCACGTTCGCCTGACGCAGCGCCGCGGCGATGACATTCGATTGTGCAGTAGCTCCTGGATAGGTCAGCGTGCGTGCGTGGCCGCCGTGATTCACAGCTGTTCCGCGCAGTACGGCGGCAATTCGGTCCCCATCTCGAATGGCCTTGGCGAGAGGCTTGATCAGAACCATGGCGGCGCCTTCGCCCCGCACATAGCCATTGGCGCGCTCGTCGAAACTCTTGCAGCTGCCGTCGGGCGACAGCATGCCGGTCTTGGAAAATGAAATGAAATGCGTGGGGCTGCACAACACGCTAACCCCACCCACGAGCGCGTAGTCGCATTCACCACGACGAACCGCGTGTGCCGCCTTATGCAGTGCTACCAGTGAGCTGGAGCACGCCGTGTCGATCGGCATGCTCGGGCCGTGCAAATTCAGAAAAAACGAAATCCGGTTAGGGATCAGCGCGGTATGTGTCCCCGTCGAAACATGTCCCTCGATCGCATCGAGGGCGTTTCTCAGATGATCTTCATAATCGAAGTTGAACACACCGATGTAGACCCCGGTGTTGCTGCCACTGAATACCTTGGGGTCATACCCTGCGTCCTCGATACACGCCCAGGCCTGCTCCAGCATGATCCGCTGCTGGGGATCCATCACTTTCGCTTCACGTGCAGAGACTCCGAAAAAATCCGAATCGAAATTCTCAACGCCATCGATGAAGCCGCCCCACTTGCTGATGGACTTGTTTTTCTCCTGCACGTCGGTCGAATAAAATGCGTCCTTGTTCCATCTGTTCGCCGGGATTTCGCCCACGCTGGACAAGCCATTGCACAGGTTTTCCCAGAACTGTGCGTAATTGTCGGCGCCAGGGAAACGGCAGGCCATGCCAATAATGGCCATATCCCCATTGTCAAATGGATCGACGGTACGATCGGCGCCCTCTTCAGCAGTCAGTGGCGATGGACTTTCCTGGGGCGGAGCCTGACGAGAATTCATGACCGTGCATATCCTGTAGTGTGTACTTCCGGATGCTGCTTCAACCAATATCGATGAGCGCCTAACCACCTGGCCGAAAAAATTGTTGGCCCACGATGAGCCGCTGGAAGACCGGCGGGCCAACGTCAAGTGGAGCAAACACCGCTACTTGATTGCTGTGCATACCTGGCCTGCCTGGCCTGCCTGAGCGCTGGATGGAGGCTCAACGCGAATCGGACCAGATGGCTTTCACGGCTTTCTCAGGCATCGAGAAAACGTGCAAAGGACTGTGTCAAATGCGCCGCCGTGGCATCCATGATCTTGACCGCAATGCGATCCACATGTCGCCTGGTCCAGTCTTCCATGTCTGTCCCTTTGACCCACTGATTGAATGAGCCTAGCGCGGGCCCCGTCTGAATTTGATAATTCACGCGATCATCACCGTTACCGTCCATCGCAATGCGCGTGCTGTAGGCGAAGTACCAGCGAAACACCAGGGCCATCTTGTGTTTCGCATTGGCCTCGGCCTTCGCAATTTCATGCTCCATGTTTATGGATCTGAAATAACTTGCCGTTTCGCGCCAGATCTCATCGAAAGTCTTCTTGAAGTAAGTGCCCTCCAGCTGTTGCCGGGTGCGCGCCGGTATGTCGTCAAGGCTGTCGTAGTGACGATAGAGCGAGAGCAATTTATTCGCCCGCGCCGGAAAGAAGACCGACTTCTTCATCACCTGAACTTGCGCTCCGATCTCGAACATGTCCCCTGCCGGCGCATATTCCGTGTCCTGGATGTCCATTTCCTGCAGCATCGATTTTCCGGCCGGGCTCATGCCCGCCTCCACGGTGCATTGATTGATCGAGCCGGTCAGTATGAAATCGGCGCCGAGAAGGAACGCGGCGGCAGCCGCTTCGGGCCCACCGATGCCGCCGGCCAACCCCATGCAGATAGGTTCTGCATAACCGTACGTCCGCTGCATCTCGTCACGTAGCCGCAGCAATGGCGGCAGCATCACAGCCGAGATGCCGCCATCAGTATGGCCACCGGAGTCCGCTTCGACGCAGACATCGTGGCTGACCGGAATTTTTTGCGCCCACTCGGCTTGTTGCGGCGTGATGAGCTGTCTTTCGAGCAGCTTCTCCACGATGGCCGTCGGCGGCGGACTCATGAACGCTTTTGCGACTTCGGGCCGCGATACCTTCGCGACGATTCGATGATCACAAACGAGCTCGTTTTGCGCGTTGGTGCGCAGGCCTTGCAGGCGATACCGGATAAGCGCCGGGGTCATCTGCATGAATGCTGCCGCCTCGACGTTCTTGATCCCGTACTTGAGATAAAGCTCGACAACACGCTCTTCCTGAGCGGGATATTCATAGTTCGCCAACAAGTTCATGCCATAGGGCTGGCCCGCATTCAGCTCTGCCTGTATACGGACGATATTGGCTTCGATCTTTTCCAGCGAAAGACCGCCCGCGCCAAAAAAGCTCAGGAAGCCTGCGTGGCCCATCTTTATCACCAGCTCGGCAGAGGCCACCCCCCGATACATCCCGCCCGCCATATAGGCGTATTTCAAACCGAACCGACGCTGAAATACATCGCTGCCAAGTGACGTAGCCGCGACTCGAAGCGCTCCGTTCTTTCTGGCTGCCTGCGGTGCTTCACGGGTCTGACTTACATCGCTCGGAGCGTTCTCGCCTTCAGCTCGAATCGCTTCGTGCGCACCGGGATCGCCCAAGGCCTGGGCAGCCAGTACGTCATCAAAAATCGGTGTCTCTCGAGCTTTTATCTCCACCACCATTTTCGAAAGTACGCTGGCCCCGATCTCCTGGAACTCAACTTCGCCTTTCCCCATCAGGTAGCGAATCGAGTCCACCCACTGCACGGGAGAGGCAATCTGTCTGGCCAGCGTGTCCGCGATGCGCGCCTGGTCATAAGGACGAGCCGTGACATTGGCGATCACCTTCACGCCAGGCGCTTCAAAATGGAACTGTTTCAGGAATTCAGCGAAATCGGCTTGCGCCGATTGCATGTGACGAGAATGGAAAGCTGCGCTGACATTCAACAACACACAGCGCAGGTTCTTTTGCGCAAACATTTCCGCCGCCGCCGCCAGCTGGTCTCGCTTGCCCGCAATAACCGTTTGTGTCGGCGTGTTGAAGTTCGCGATGTCGACCTGCCCAAGCTGGTGCTCATCAAGCATCGCCCGAACTTCGCTGGACGAAATACCCAGCACGGCAGCCATCCCACCACCGCTGGCTGCGCCCATCAGCTCTCCCCGTTTCTTGACAAGGCGCAGACCCGTTTCAAAGGAGAACACACCCGCGGCGAGCAAGGCGTTGTACTCACCAACACTGTGCCCGGCAAGGAAATCCAGCTGCGCGTCGATCTTGGCAGCGGTCTGCAGTTCTCGCTGCCGATAGTAATGCAGGGCATTGACAACGAACAACGCCGGCTGCGTGTATTGCGTCTGCGACAACTTCCCCTGCGCGTCGTTCAGGCACAAATCCTCAAGCGAATAGCCCAGGATCTCCGATGCGCTTTTTGTCCGTTCCGAGAACAGCGGAAAGACGTCCTTGCCCATTCCCTTAAATTGGGAGCCCTGCCCGGGGAAGATGATTGCCTTCATTTTGTGTGACTCCATGGTGCGCTTGCTCCGTGCCTGGTTGTCTTGAAGACCGGATATCGCCGTGTCTGTTTCGCGATTTATGTGCCACGCCACGGACTTGGATGCCGCAGTTAATTCGCTCAATCGGTCCATGTCGCCGCCGAAAGGCGACATGATTTTATGAATCCGGGAGGTTGAACCGACCGGCAATTCATACTTAAGAAAGGTCGCCATCGTGCCGCCCGGGCCAACATCGATATAGTGGCAGCTGCCCTGCGATTCGATCAGGCCAATGGTTTGCATGAAGAGAATCGGGTTGCGCGCAATCGTCCAGAAATGATTCGCCGACCAGTCGTTCAGCTGCCTGCCAGCGGCACAACAAATTATCGGAAGATGGCCCTGCCGAAGTTTCAGGGTGCGCAGGAACTCGCGATAAGGCTGCTCGATGGTGTCAATCCAGCGAGAATGAAAAGCAAAGCCGATCGGGAGCCGTTGGAAAACGATGCGGTGACGGCGAAGATAGGTTTCGACCGCTGCCAAGTTACGTTCCGGTAGCGAGATCACCGTATGGGTGGCGAAGTTGTTCGCTCCAAGCTCGCAGTACGCGAACAATTCAGGCGTGAGATAACGCGCCGGCTCACCCATAACGGCGATCATGCAGCCAGGCTCGCCGCGCTCCTCCAGCACGATGGCCTGCTCGATCACAGCGAGCAAGGCGTCATCTGGATCGATGCAGCCCGCCACGGCCGCCGCGACGAAGGTACCCAGGCTCGCGCCAAGTACCATATCCGGTCGAACGCCGCTGTCGATCAGCGATTTCGCCAACGCGTATTCCACCATGAATATGGCGGGATGGCTGTGTAACAGGCGATTGAATGGGATGTCCCTGGAATTGCTCTCGGCAAACAGTGCGGTCAATACGGATACACCGCAACGCTCGCGTACCACGCTATCGGCATGTTGCATGGTGGCTCGAAAACACGCATCGCGGTCAAATAGCTCCCGACCCATTTGAAAATGGTGTGAGCCCTGCCCTGAAAAAAGAAATGCGGTTTTCATCGGCACACAGGTGGAAAGATCCTTCTGCTCCTACGCACCACGCAGCACATACATTCTTGGCCACGATTCCGCTTCAAAATCACACCACCCATGCGTAAATGAATTTTCAAATTTGAAATAGCTGGCAAACAACCGCCCGCGGCAAATGCGCGAACGGGCACATGGCACCCAGAAACACTCGCAATGGAATAGCCGTTGCTCATCTGACAGGTCTATTACCCAGGACAGCATGCCGTAGTTCTATTTCACCGCGTGCGACGCGACTACTCGGGCTGCAAAGATTGCGCCGGCACACGCAGCGAAAATGGACGCATATCGGTCCACGCGTCGCGAATGAACTCGAGGCAAGACTCTTTTGCACCCTGCTTATCTGCCTTAGACCATCCCTGTGGTAAGGCTTTATCCGCTGGCCAGATCGAATATTTCCCATCCTGGTTGACAACCACTTCATACACCGCTCCTGACTGGGTCGAGCTGATGGACATGAATGTTTCTCCGCATGAGTAAGGCGCGATAGCCTTTGCTTACCTTTAACGTATCAGTGCATGGAAAAGAGGGTTGTACAGGACTTGGGGATGTGGACCGCCCAACCCCGTTGGAGTTTGGTAGTTACTTGTCCCGGGCTTTGCCTGGGTCAAACTGGCCCACGATCTGAGCGCGTCAGTCGCGCTGCTGATGATCGAGGCTGAGTCGCAACGGGGCATCCGTCTTGGCAAACGGCTGAACCTGGATACCAGGGCAACTTGAAACACTGGATGCAACTCAACCCGCCAAGAGGTCGACGTGTTCGCTGGAACGATGCAGTCTTGTTCGCGTGAGTCGCAGCTCGCCCAAGCGGTAGCCGTTGCTACGTAGTCAGGCTCGAAACATGGCTCGCCATGAGTACAACTCAATAAACGAATCGACCGTACGCCTATCTGCTGCACTGAGCGTGACCATCGTGAAACTGCCGATGACGAATTAACAACCACATCCCTCATGCGTTGCTCCTACTGAGACTCCCGGCTCAGTGGTGATTACCGCCCTGCGAACGAGTGCCCCTAAACTATCCCGTCCGCAATTCCGCTCACGGCAACCTTGTTGGTTGAAGCAATCATGCGTTGGAATATCGACCTTTCATCGAATGTATCATATGAAACTTGATGAAACTGCGATGCCCTCAACGAGGGCACTCCTCGATGCGATGAATCTCAGTAGATCGAAGACCCAGCAGCTTTCTCAATTCGCTTGATTCACCAGCGCCGCGGGACACGGCTGCGATTCAACAGCGAGCGGCTGTATCGATCTTTTGCGACGGAGTGCGCAAAAAAACGCCGCGCGCAAGCAATTTCTTAAGTGAACCGCAGTGCTGGCCGTTCTAGCCAACTTCTTGCGCATGCTTTCGCCTATCTCGCAAAATCCCGCGTCGTGTGCTGCGAACGCTATACCGAATAAATCAGGGTTCGCTATTGCTCACGGTAAAAATATTAACTACGACACCAGATATCAGAGTATCCAGTGCCAATGAGATAGTGACCCGCTCGTCGTTCGCCAGCAGGTCGACCAAGCGCAGCGGAGCGGGGTAGCTGAGCACAGGGTTGTTTTCGGTCAGGCGTACGTCGATTGAGCACAGGTCATCACTCAGGCCCTTGCCGGTGGCTTTCAGCACCGCTTCCTTCCGCGTCCAGCAACGCTTGAACAGTGCCAGCCGTCGATCGGGCGCGACCTCCTCGATACTCCTGCGCTCGGCCGGATGAGTCGTGCTGGCCAATAAGTCGCGATAATCCTGCAGGTGTCCGAAGGTTTCAACGTCGATACCGACCCCATTGCTTCGACTGATCGCACAGGCGACCCAGCTACCTGAGTGGGATAAATTGTAGACCGGGCAATCGGGTAGGAAAGGTTTGCCATGGGCGCCAAATGAGAAGGCGATGGGCACCGACACACCTGACGGTCGAACAAGATGGTGGACCATCGTGCGGCCCAGCACGAAATTGCTGCGATCGCGGGCTCGTCGAAATCGCCTAGCACGCTGAAGATCCTCTTCGACCAGTAGGCGTTCGTCGGCGAATACATCGGCGTTGTGCAAGATCGCCACGAAGGCGAGTCCTTGCGCCAGCGCCTCGTCACGTGCCCGTCGAGCGTCCGGCCACAGTGTGGTCCGTACGGCGTTGACGTGGGTGAATATCCCAAATGTCGAGCTGGTTGCCTGGTCGGTGTCGAGTTCACGCATAACGTCGATATCGCAAGCCCCGCTCACTGACAGCAATTGCCGAATAACGTGAAGCGAAATCTGTAATCGGCCCTTACCTTTGGATATGTTTCAAACGAAAATGTACCATCAGACATCACGCTATTGATCCGGTACAGTGAAGTTTGAAGTACTCGTGTCGCGCACTCACGGAACTCGCTCAACTCGCAAGATCGGCAGATTCAAACTTTACCGTACTGGATCAATGAGGTGATTCCCATGAGCGGGATGGAATCAATGATGCCGACTATCGACCAATAGAGGGGGCGAGCCCGAGATAGTAGACAAACGGACTTTGGTGGTTAGCCACTATAAGAACAAGCTGGCCTCGACCCCTTGCGACGATCACCGCGCTCAATGCGCGCTATCAAGGCCGGCATCAGCAAGTACGCGATCGGCGCTCGTGAATGCAGGGCTTGCCGTCGACCAGGCTAAAGCGCGGCAGAGCTATCGCCCTGCGCAAATCCTGCTGTGAGCGCGCGAGTAGTGGAAAGGGATTGTGGATCGTCTCGCCGATGCCGGCCGGAACATCCCGGCGGTCAGGTCCGCATTGCGCGAACTGCTTGGCGATCGCATGATCATCCATCAGAAACGAAAACGGCGACATCTTTAGCAGAAGTCGCCGTGTCGAGTAGTGAGACAACTGTGGTAGCGGGGGCAGGATTCGAACCTGCGACCTTCGGGTTATGAGCCCGACGAGCTGCCAGACTGCTCCACCCCGCATCAGAGTCCGAAGATTCTAACGTGATGGCCAGTTTCTTGCAAGCCTCAACATCAACAAATCCATCTTCAAGCAGTAAATCAGCGCGCCATGCGCCTGGAATTCAGTACCCATCGATCAGAGCCCGAACGCATGACGGCACCAACTCAACAGCGGCCCCCAGTAAAGACCAAGCACCAGCAGCGACAACGCATTCAATGACAGCACCACGCGCAAGGACACATCCGGCTTGGCTTGCAGCACGCTGCCTTCTGCCGGCTTGTCGAAATACATCACCTTGATCACGTACAGGTAGTAATACAGGCCGATGATCGCGAACACGATGCCGACGATGGCCAGCCATAGCATGCCTGCATGGATCGCAGCTTCCAGCACCAGCGCCTTGGCCCAGAAACCAAACAATGGCGGCACACCGGCCAGCGAAAACATCGCCAGCAGCATCAGGAACGCCATCCACGGCGACTTCTGATTGAGTCCCTTCAGGTCGGCGATTTCCTCGCACTCGAAACCGGCACGAGTCAACGCCAGCATTACGCCAAATGCAGCCACGCTCATCAGTGCATAACAGATCGCGTAGAACATCGCCGCGGCGTAGCCTTCCGGTCCTGCAGCCGCCAGACCCAGCAGCAGGTAGCCCATGTGCGAGATGGTCGAATACGCCAGCATGCGCTTGAGGTTGGTCTGTACGATCGCGACCAGGTTGCCGATCGCCAGCGATGCCACCGCCAATACCGCCAGCATCAGCTGCCAGTGCTGCGACAGGTCGCCCATGCCCGAGCTGAGCAGACGATACGCCATGCCGAATGCAGCCAGCTTGGAGCCCGAAGCAATAAAGGCGGTGACCGGAGTCGGTGCACCTTGATAGACGTCCGGAATCCACATGTGGAACGGCGCGGCACCGAGCTTGAAGCCGATGCCGACAATCATGAAGATCAACCCGAACAGCAACAGTTTCGGCGCCGTAGTGTAGGACGCCACGTTGTGCAATTGCGCGAGATCAAGGCTCGGCGTACCACCCATGCCTGAAGCACCATAGACCATCGACATGCCATACAGCAGCATGCCCGAGGCCAGCGCGCCGAGCACGAAGTACTTGATCGCCGCCTCGGACGGCAGCTTTGCATCACGGTTCAATGCGACCAGCGCATACGACGACAACGACAGCAGCTCCAATCCCAAGTAGACGGTGACCAGGTTGCCGGCCGACACCAGCAGCATGATGCCGATCACCGCGAAGATCATCAGCGTGTAGAACTCGCCGATCAGCAGCTTGCGGTCGATCAGGTACGGTCGCGCGTACACCATCACCAGCGCGGTGGTGCCCAGTGCAAAGATCTTGAGGATCTCGGATGCCTGGTCCCGCACGAACATCCCGCCAAACGCGGTCGTAGCCTGTTCTGGCTGGCCGACAATCAGCAGATAGATTGCCACCAGCAGCACGGCGATCGAAATCCAGTGCAGCACGGGGCGCTGCTCCGGTTTCATGTAGGCATCCAGCAGCAACAGCACGCATGCTGCTACCACCAGATAGAACTCCGGCAACATGATCAGGATGTCATTGAGATTCGGCATGTTCGGTCCTGATCAAATCTTGTGAATGGCGATCTGATGCACCAGCTGCGACACCGAGCTGTCCATCAGATGGACCAGCGGCTGCGGCCAGATGCCAAGCGCCAGTACGGCGGCGGCGAAGGCGACCAGCACGAAGGTCTCGCGGCTGTTGATTTCCTTCATCTCGGCCACGTGCGGATTGGTGATGTCACCCCACAGCACGCGCTTGACCAGCCACAGCGTGTACGCCGCGCCGATGATCAGGGTGAACGCGGCAAACAGGGCGATCCATGGATTTGCGCTGAAGCTAGCCAGGATCACCATGAACTCGCCGACGAAACCACTGGTACCCGGCAGACCGCAGTTCGCCATCGCAAACAGCACATAAAAGAAACCGAACCACGGCATCACGTTGATGACGCCGCCGTAATCCTTGATCTGTCGAGTGTGCATGCGGTCATACATCACGCCAATGCAGGTGAACATCGCGCCTGAGACGAAGCCGTGCGAGATCATCTGCACCATCGCGCCCTGCATGCCGAGCAGTGCCATGTCGGTATTGCCCGACTCACGCACCAGCAGGAACGCGATGAAGACGCCCAGCGTGACGAAACCCATATGGGCCACCGAGGAATACGCCACCAGCTTCTTCATGTCCTCCTGCACCAGCGCGACATAGCCGATGTAGACAATCGCAATCAGGCTCAGCACGATGATCAGCCACGCGAAATGCGCACCTGCATCCGGCACGATCGGCAGGATGAAGCGCAGCATTCCGTAGGTACCGACCTTCAGCATCACCGCTGCCAGCACCACCGAGCCGCCAGTCGGCGCCTCCACGTGGGCATCCGGCAGCCACGTATGCACCGGCACCATCGGCACCTTGATCGCGAACGCGATCAGGAACGCGAAGAAGATCCAGGTCTGTTCCTTCATCGTCAGCGGCAACGCCGCCAGGGTGGCCATGTCGAACGTGCCGGCCTTCTGATACAGGTACAGCAGCGCGATCAGCATGAAGACCGAGCCGAAGAACGTGTAGATGAAGAACTTCAGCGTCGCATAGACACGACGCGGCCCACCCCAGATGCCGATCAGGATGAACATCGGGATCAGGATCGCCTCGAACAGCGCGTAGAACAGCAGCGCGTCGGTGGCACAGAAGACGCCGATCAGCAGGCCTTCCAGGATCAGCATCGCAGCCATGTACTGGTGCGGCTTGTCCTGGATGACTTCCCACGCGCCAGCGATCACCAGGATGCCGACAAAGGTGGTCATCAGGATCAGCGCCACCGAGATACCGTCGACCGCCAGGCTGTAATGGACACCCCACGAGGCGATCCACAGATAGCTTTCGGTCAGCTGCATACCGCCCGCGTCAGGGTGGTACTGCACCAGCAGGAACAGGCTGACCACGACGGTCAGCACGGCAACCAGCAGCGACAGCCAGCGTGCCAGATTGGGCCGACCGGAGCCGGCAAGCAGCACCGGAATGGCGCCGGCGACGGGGAGCCAGATAAGCAGGCTGAGCAAGTGAGTGAACATGTGTGCT
>Ga0302314_10012742_pt1 | contig 14510 bp, 10 predicted proteins | sample III_Palsa_N2_3_FD_200533 | JGI IMG/M metagenome (GOLD analysis project Ga0302314, IMG submission 200533) | Peat permafrost microbial communities from Stordalen Mire near Abisko, Sweden - III_Palsa_N2_3 | ecosystem: Environmental > Terrestrial > Soil > Palsa > Peat permafrost | place: Sweden... | reverse complement strand
GCCGCAATGCGTCGGGTTGAAGTTCTTCAACGTGTTCGGCCCCAACGAATATCACAAGGGCCCGATGATGAGCGTGCTGGCGCGGCGCTTCGACGAGGTCAGATCCGGCGCCAAGCTGCAACTGTTCAAGTCGCACCGCGAGGGCATCGCCGACGGCGATCAGCGGCGCGATTTCATCTATGTCGACGATGTGGTGCGGGTGATGATGTGGCTGCTGGCGACGCCGTCGGTCAGCGGCCTCTTTAATGTCGGAACCGGCCACGCCCGCAGCTTCAGGGATTTGATGCTCGCGGCCTATGCCGCGCTCGGGACGCAGTCGAACATCGATTATATCGACATGCCGTTGGCGATCCGCGATAGTTACCAGTATTTCACACAAAGTGATGTCGATCGGCTGCGGTGCGCCGGCTATAATGCCGGCTTTACGGCGCTGGAAGACGCGGTCGGCGTTTATGTCAAAGATTTTCTCGACCGGCCCGATCGTTTCCGCTGACTTGCACAGATATTGCAACAGATATTCGAAGAGATATTGCAAAAGAATTTCAAAAAGAATCGTAAAAATAAGCCCTGCAACAGATAACGAGTTCCGATGTTCGATTTCGACGCCCTGTCGCATGCGATGACCCGCCAGACCGTGCTGTGCGTCGGCGATCTCATGCTCGACGAATTCGTCTATGGCGAGGTGTCGCGGATTTCACCGGAGGCTCCCGCGCCGGTCATTGCGGTGCAGCGCAGCGAGACCGATATCGGTGGCGCCGGCAACGTCGCGCGCAACATCGTTTCGCTCGGGGCGCGTTGCATCTTTGTCGGACTGGTCGGTGAGGACGAGGCTGGCGCGAGGCTTGAGGCCGAGCTCGGCCGTGACAGCCTGATCGAGAGCGTGCTGGTGCGCGACCCGACCCGGCCGACCACGCGCAAGGTGCGCTTTGTATCCGAACATTTCTCCACCCATATGCTGCGCGCGGATTGGGAATCGACGGCGCCGGCCTCGGTTGCGACCGAACAGAAACTGATCGACGCCATCCTGCCGCTGTTGCCGCGCGCCGACATCGTGTTGTTGTCGGACTATGCCAAGGGCGTGCTGACCGCGCGCGTGCTCCGTAACGCGATCGACGCCGCGCGAAAACTCGGCAAGCGGGTGATCGTCGATCCCAAAAGCCCCAATCTGGCGATTTATCGCGGCGCGACCTTGCTCAAGCCCAATCGCAAGGAGTTCGCCGAAGCCACCCGCAGCCGCCTGGATACGGAGCAGAGCATCGCCGATGGCGCCCAGGAGATCATGCAGCTTGCCGATTGCGAGGCCGTCCTGGTGACGCAAAGCGAGCACGGCATGACGCTGGTGCCGCGCAATGGCGACGTCATTCATGTCCCGGGCCTGCCGGTCAGGGTGCGCGACGTCTCGGGTGCCGGCGACACGGTCGCCGCGGTCGTCGCGGTGACGCTGGCGGCCGGGGCCGATTGGGAAGCAGCATTGCGGATGGCCAATGCGGCTGCCGCGGTCGCCGTCAGCAAGCAGGGCGCGGCCGTGGTAAGTTTGGCGGAGCTGCGCCGCAAGATCCTGCCGCATGCGTTTCTCGCGGCCGAAGAAAAAATCATGGACTCGGCCGGCGAGCTCGAGGCGCAGCTCCTGGCGTGGCGCAAGCAGGATTTGCGGATTGGCTTTACAAACGGCTGTTTCGACATCCTGCATCCCGGCCACGTCAAGCTGCTGACGGCGGCGCGCGCGACCTGCGACCGGCTAATCGTCGGCCTCAACAGCGACGCTTCGGTCAAGCGTCTGAAGGGTGCGGATCGCCCGGTTCAGAACGAGCGCGCCCGCTCGGAAGTGCTGGCGGCGCTGGAGGCAGTCGATCTCGTGGTGCTGTTTGACGAGGATACGCCGCTCAACCTGATCACACAGATCAAGCCTGGCGTGCTGGTCAAGGGCGCCGACTATACCCGCGAGCAGGTGGTCGGCCACGAGATCGTCGAAGCCCATGGCGGCGAAGTGCGGCTGGTCGAGATCCTGCAGGGTTTCAGCACGACCTCGCTGGTCGAGCGCGCCCGGGGAGGCCGGACGTGAGCGCAGGCTTGGCAATTTCCCAGGCGAACCTCGCACTGCCGGCGTGGCGCGACCCCGCGAACTGGATGAAAGCGGCGGATATTTGCGCGGTTCTGGTCGCCGCCGCGCTGCCGTGGTCGACCTCGCTGGTCGGCATCTTCATTGTGGCGTTTCTCGTCGTGATGACGCCGACCGTTGAGCCGCGGGCGTACTCACAGTCGTTGCGACGTCCCGTCTCCGCGTTGCCGATCGCATTCTTTGTGTTGGCGGTGATAGGCACGTTGTGGTCCGAGGCGCCATGGGGCGCGCGGCTTTACGCCATCGGGCCGGTTGCCAAACTGCTGGTGCTGCCGGCAATGCTTTATCATTACGAACGCTCGTTGCGTGGCACCTGGGTGTTTACGTCGTTTCTGATCTCCTGTGGCGTGCTGATGGCATTCTCCTGGGTCGTCGCTTTCCACCCGCAGTTTGCGCTGAAACCCGACGCCGAATACGGCGTGCCGGTCAAAAACTATATTGACCAGAGCCAGGAATTCGCGCTGTGCGCGGTTGCGCTCGCCTATCCGATCATAAGCCTTTTGCGAACGAAGAGATTTTTGCTGGCCGCGCTGCTGACACTGGTTGCGCTGAGTTTCGTGCTGAACATGGTTTTCGTCACGATTTCGCGCACCGCGCTAGTCACCGCGCCCATCACGCTGCTGGTATTCGCGCTGCTGCATCTGAAATGGCGACACGTCGTTGTCGGCCTGTGTTTGACGGCCCTGTTGGGAGCGCTGGTCTGGACCGCGTCACCTCATCTGCGGAATACCACATCGACGTTTGTGCGGGACTATCAACTTTACAAAGAGCGCAATCAGCCGACATCGATCGGATTAAGGCTCGAGTTCTGGAAGAAGTCGCTGTCCTTTCTCGGCGAAGCTCCGGTGATCGGTCACGGAACCGGCTCGATACGCGGCCTGTTCGAACAGGCCGCTACCGGCTCGAAGTTGACCGCCTCGGCTGAAATCATCGGCAATCCGCACAATCAAACTCTGAATGTGGCGATCCAATGGGGCATCCTCGGCGTCGTGGTGCTGTATGCCATGTGGCTGTTTCATCTGTTGCTGTTTGTCGGCGACAGCCAGGTGGCTTGGATCGGATTTCTTGTGGTGGTGCAGAATTTCGCGACGTCGTTGTTTAATTCGCACTTGTTCGATTTCAATGAGGGTTGGATATATGTTTTGGGCGTGGGGATCGCCGGCGGCATGGTGTCGGCGATGGCGATAAGGACCGAGCCGATCATTTCCTCGGCCCCGGCCAGGGAACCGGTGCCCGTGGAGGGAGCATCGAACGCGTGCGGATCTTCCTTTGCCCCACCGGGTTCGCTGCGGCGGAACGGGCCGGAAAACATGCGCCAATCATGACGGCTGGCAAGCCTGCGACAGATGAGCTATCAGCCATTAACACAAGTATTATCTGCCACCGGCCGGCTATATGACGCGTCTTTCAAGTCTGACCTCGCGCAACGCTCTCATTGCGGCGCATGACGCGCTGGCGACGGCGCTGGCGCTGTTCGCGAGCTTCTATGTGCGGTTCGAGGGCAGCGAATATTTCTATGTGCGTGTGCCGCTGCTGTTGCACATCCTGCCCTATTTCATCGCGTTCAGCGTGGTGGTGTGTTACGTCTTTAACCTGACCACCACGAAATGGCGCTTCATTTCGCTGCCCGACGCGCTGAATATCCTGCGCGCGGCCAGCGTGCTCACGGTGGCATTGCTGGTGCTGGACTACATTTTCGTCGCGCCCAATGTTCATGGCACGTTCTTCGCGGGCAAGATCACGATCATCCTTTACTGGTTCCTCGAAATATCCTTTCTGGGTGCGCTGCGCTTTGCCTACCGTTATTTTCGCTATACGCGCGTCCGTCGTCATGCCCGAACCGATGGGGCGTCGCCGGCGCTGCTGGTCGGCCGGGCTGCGGACGCCGAAGTGCTGTTGCGCGGCATCGAAAACGGCGCCGTGACCCGGCTATGGCCGGTCGGCGTGTTGTCGCCCTCGATGGCCGATCGCGGCCAGTCGATACGGAATATCCCGGTGCTTGGCGGGATCGACGACATCGAGGACGTGATCCGCGATTTCGCCCGGCGCGAGAAGCCGATTGCCCGCGTGGTGATGATGCCGTCGGCGTTCGATCCGGAGGCGCATCCCGAAAGCGTGCTGATGCGGGCGCGCCGGCTCGGGCTGATCGTCAGCCGGATGCCGTCGCTGGAGGGCGGCGACGCGCCGCGGCTGACGACGGTCGACGTCCAGGATTTGTTGCTGCGTTCCAGCGTCGATATCGATTATGCGCGCCTCGAGGCGCTGGCGAAGGGCAAGGCCGTTATCGTCACCGGCGGTGGCGGCTCGATCGGCTCTGAGATCTGCAACCGGGTCGCGACCTTCGGCGCGGCGCGGCTCTTGGTGATCGAAAATTCCGAGCCGGCGCTCTATGCGGTGACGGAGGCGCTGGCGGCGCGCGAAACCAGCGCCGTGATCGAAGGCCGGATCGCCGATATTCGCGACCGCGCGCGCATCATGCGGCTGATGGCTGCGTTCAAGCCCGATATCGTGTTTCATGCCGCCGCGCTCAAGCACGTGCCGATCCTGGAGCGCGACTGGAGCGAAGGCGTCAAGACCAACATTTTCGGATCGGTCAATGTCGCCGATGCGGCGCTGGCCGCCGGCGCCAAGGCGATGGTGATGATTTCGACCGACAAGGCGATCGAGCCGGTCTCGATGCTCGGCTTGACCAAGCGATTCGCCGAGATGTATTGCCAGGCGCTCGATCATGATCTCGCGACCCAGTCGGGCGGCGCGGCGCGGATGCGCATCATCTCCGTGAGGTTTGGCAATGTGCTGGCGTCGAACGGTTCGGTGGTGCCCAAATTCAAGGCGCAGATCGACGCGGGCGGCCCGGTGACCGTGACGCATCCGGACATGGTCAGGTATTTCATGACCATTCGGGAGGCCTGCGATCTGGTGCTGACGGCGGCGACCCACGCCCTGACGCCGGCGCGCGCGGATGTCTCGGTCTACGTGCTCAACATGGGACAGCCGGTCAAGATCGTGGATCTCGCCGAGCGCATGATCCGGCTCTCAGGTTTGGAACCCGGCCACGATATCGAGATCGTGTTCACCGGAATGCGGCCGGGCGAGCGGTTGAACGAAATCCTATTTGCCAGCGAGGAGCCGGCGGTCGAGATCGGCGTCGCCGGCATCATGGCGGCCAAGCCCAACGAGCCGCCGATGCAGACGCTTCGCAAGTGGATCGCGACGCTCGAGCAAGCCATTGCGAACGACGATCGGACCACCATCAGGGCCATTCTGAAGGACGCGGTTCCCGAATTCGGTTCGACCGCCGCCTGATCCGGCGCGACAACGCCGAAAGCATCGATGCAGCAGCCCGCAAAAATCGTCGTCGTCAGCCAGCACTACCCGCCTGATCACAGCACAACCGCGGCTATTATGGCGGCGATATCGGGCCATCTCGCGTCGGAGGCGCCGGTTCTGGTGCTTTCGGGAATGCCCGGCTCCGCCAATCAGGAGGCGATCGGCTCGGGACGGCCGGCCGTGGTCGAAATCAGGAACCGGATGACGGCCAAAGCCGCGTTGGTTCGGCGCGCGACTGCGGAAATATTTTTCACGATCCGGGTATTTGTGGCGCTGCTCGGGCGATTGCGGGCAGGCGATGTGGTGCTCACCGTCACCGCGCCATTCATGCTGCCCTATGCGGTCGCTGCTGCTGCGAGGTGCAAGCGCGCACGCGCGGCCCTGATCATGCACGATCTGTTCCCCGACGTGCTGGTGATGGCCGGGATTCTGAAGCCTTCGTCGTTGATTGCCCGACTGATCCGCGGTGCGAACGCGCTGATGTTTCGCCTGCTCAGCGCGGTCATCATCATCGGGCGCGATACCGAAGCGCTGCTGCTGCGCTACAAGGGGCTCACCCGCGAGCGGATCTGCTTTATCCCGAATTGGGCGACACTGGCGCCGGGCGTGCGGCCGATCGATCCCGCGAACCCGTATCGCCGCTCACGCGCGCGCTTCGTGGTCGGGCTTTCCGGCAATCTTGGTTTCACCCATGACCCGAACATCGTGTTTGAAGCGGCGCGCGCCTTGCGCGATGAGCCCGATATTCACTTCATGCTCTCGGGGTGGGGGATCGGCTTCGAGCGGCTGAGGGACATGCAGGCGAGCGCAAATCTTCCCAATGTCAGCCTGGTCGAACGGGTTCCGGAACAGGACCTCGAGGCGTTTCTTTCCGCCGCGGATGCCTGGCTTATTCCGTATCGCAAGGATCTGGCCGGCGTGTCGGTGCCGAGCCGGTTCTACAATCTGCTCGCGATCGGCCGGCCGGTCATTCTGGTGTCGGAAGCCAATGCCGAGGCGGCGCTGACCGTGTCCGAGCATGGCCTCGGCTGGGTCGTAGAGCCGGGTAATTCCGACGATCTCGTTAGCGCGGTCCGCGCGGCGTCCTCGTCCGTGGATTCATCGATGCGCGAACGCGCGGTGTCGATCGCGCTGCGCTACAATTTTGCAAGCGCCATGGCGAGCTATGCCGAACTGATGCGGAAGCTGTTACGGAGTTGACGAAGCAGGCTTCGAACAGCCTTACGAAGAACGCCGTTGCGAAAACCGGTACATCAGCGATGCCGTTGCAAGGCTGCCAACCACGAGCAGCAGGACACCGACCGCGGCCGATGGCGCTGCGACCGATTTGATCGCGAGCGCCGCCAGCACCACATTGAGCGCGAATACTTCGCGCACCACGCGCCACACCGAAAAGCCGTTATCGGTCGCGCGTTGGTAGAAATGCGAGCGATGCGCCGCCCAGAACGGTTCACGCCGCGCCATCCGGCGCAACAGGGTCGCGGTGGCGTCGAACAGATAATACATCGGCAGCAGCAGCGCGGCGGCGAAGTGTCCATGAAGAGCGAGCTGCAACAGGCACCAGCCCAGCATCAGCCCGATCGGCAGGCTTCCGACGTCGCCGAGAAAGATCTTCGCGACCGGACGGTTGAAGGGAGCAAATCCAAGCATGGCGCCGCACAAAGCCGCGGCAACAAGGGTCGCGGAAGCGGGAAAATCGGCTGATATGCCGAGCGTCACCATTGCTGAGGTGATCGGGACCACTTCAGCTACCGTCATCAGGTCGAGCCCGTCCATGAAATTGACGAGGTTCACGAACCATAGGCCGGCCAGCAACAATATGCCGCGCTCGATCCAGAGCGGGCAGGCCGGGACGATCCGCAGATCGCCGGACGATGTGAAGATGATAGCCGCGACGGCGGCGGCTTGCAGCAACAGCCGCGGCAGCACGTCGATGGATTTGACGTCATCGGTGAAGCCGACAATGGCGATGAACAGCGATGCAGCGAAAATCGCGGCCGGGACTTTCAGATCCGTCGTGCCGGCGCAGGCGATGATGGCGCCGGCGACCACGAGCGTGGCCGCGATCACCGCGATGCCGGCTCCCTGAGGCGTCGGAATGCGATGCGAAGACCGCGCATTGGGCCGCGCCAGCGCGTGTCGCAACAACAACGGCCGGATCGCCCATGTGACGACAGCCGACAGCATCGACGCGGCGACGAGGGCTGAAAGCGCTAGGAGCAATCGGGAAATGATCATTCTATGACAATGTGATCGTTACTCAATGATCTCGACGATCTCGACTTCGCTCGGCAGCTCGATCGGCGTTGCGCCCTTGGCCGCCTTCTCGGCGCTGAAAATCCAGACCAGCCCGCCGATCGCACCGACGATAAAGGACACCGCGCCAAACAGCAGCGAGACGTTGACGCCTTCATTGGCCGCGAGCCCGGCATAGCCGAATGCCAGTCCCATGGTGGCTTCGCGCAGGCCCCAGCCGGCGATCGAGATCGGCAGCATGGTGATCAGCATCACCGGCGGTATCAGCTGGAAGGTCTGGCCGAACGTCACGGGTGCCGCGATCGATTTCACCACGCACCAGCCGATCACGACCGCGAGCACGTGAACCAGGGCCGATAGCACGGCGAGTGCCGGTCCGTGCTTGCGGCTGAAAATCACCCGGTTCGCGATCACCGAACAGGCATAAAAATGATGCGTGAGCCACCAGCTTTTCAGAAACGGCCAGGGCAGGTTGCCGAGCAGGAGAAATCCGAGCCCCGCTCCGAGTGCTGCAAAATCGACCAGCAGCAGCGCCGAGCGCCCGTCAGGATCGCGGATCAAGCTATAACTCCACGGCAGGCTCGCGACGATGACGATCGCAAGCGCAATCAGGCCAATGGCGCGATCGACGAAGATCGAGTAAGTGGCCGCGCGCCAGCCCGCGCCGCCGCGCGCCACCAGCCACAGCCGCATGGCGTCGCCGCCGATCGCGGAAGGCAGCGTCTGGTTGAAGAAGGTTCCGATGGTGTTGAAGCGCATCGCCTGCGGAGCCGTCAGCGGCGCGCCGCATTCAGCGCTGATCTGGCACCAGCGCAACGCGCCGGCCAACAGTTGCAGGAAGCTCACCGCGACGGCGAGCGCGATCCAGCCGAGGCTCGAGACATTGATACGCGACGCCAACTCGGAAAGGTTGACCTTGCGAAGCGCCAGATAAAGCAGCGCCGCGGAGATCACGATCTTGAGGGCAGAAAGCAAAATCTGGCGCATCTCACCCGCGCTTCGCGTGGTTTGGAAATGAGGCAAAATAACAGCGCAAATCCGGCGCCGCGCGCCGAACTTCGCCGCCTTGGTATGGTGTTAGAGCCAATCTGGCAATAGCGCGCAAACGGGTATTGCGACACCCGCGATACGGCGGGTAAAGAGGCCCAAGGTCAATGTGATGGGCGGCGCGGCGGAGCCGAACCGATGCCCCACGAGGATGCGATGTCGGATCAGGCGATTTTGGTCACGGGTGCGGCGGGTTTTGTCGGCTTTCATGTTGCCAGCCGCCTGCTGGCCCAGGGCCGCGAAATCGTCGGGCTGGACAGTCTCAACAACTATTATGACCCGGCGTTGAAAGCGGCGCGGCTGAACATCCTGCGCGCCGATCCGCGGTTCATCTTCGTGCACGCCGATCTTGCCGACCGCGCCGTGATGTCCGAGTTGTTTGCCAGGCATCGCTTCGCGGTGGTGATCCACCTTGCGGCGCAGGCCGGCGTGCGCCACTCGATCGATCATCCCCATGCCTATGTCGAGGCCAATCTCGAAGGTTTTGCCAATGTGCTGGAGGGATGCCGGCACAACCAATGCGGTCATCTGCTCTATGCATCGTCATCCTCGGTGTATGGCGCCAACACCAAGGTGCCGTTTTCGGTCGATGACAAGACCGACAGTCCCGTCAGTTTCTATGCCGCGACCAAGAAGGCCAACGAAATGATGGCCTATTCCTACAGCCATCTTTACCATCTGCCGGTCACCGGCTTGCGGTTCTTTACCATCTACGGGTCGTGGGGACGGCCCGACATGGCAATCTTCCTTTTTACCAAAGCTATCCTTGAAGGCGCCCCAATCAGGCTTTTTAACCACGGCAAGATGCGCCGCGACTTTACCCATATCGATGACGTCACCCGTATAGTAATACATCTGATCGATCACGTTCCCGCCGGTAACGGAGTTGCGCCGGCACGAATCTACAATATCGGCAATCAGCATCCGGAAGACCTGATGCACGTGGTAGAACTGCTGGAGAACGCGCTGGGCCGCACGGCGATCAAACAGATGCTGCCGATGCAGCCCGGCGATGTCACGGAAACTTTCGCCGACGTGGAAGACCTGATGCGCGACACCGGGTTGAAGCCCGAGACCCCGATCGCGGACGGCATTGCGAATTTTGTCGCGTGGTATCGCGACCACTACAAGGTTTGATGCTGATGGACCGACGAATTGTTCCACTGATCATGTGCGGCGGTGCCGGAACGCGGCTGTGGCCGGCTTCGCGCGAAGTGCGCCCAAAACAGTTCTTGCCGCTGTTCGGCACGCGTTCGACGTTTCAGGATACGATCCTGCGGGTGTCGGACAAGGCGCTGTTCGAACGCCCGATCGTGATCACCAATGCGGCGTATCGCTTCATGGTGCTGGAGCAATTGGCTGAGATCGGGCTCGAGGCCGATATCCTGCTCGAGCCGTTGCGACGGGATTCCGGTCCTGCGATCACCGCAGGCGCTGTATTTGCCGAAATGCGCGATCAAGAGGCGATCGTGCTGGCGCTCGCCGCCGATCACGTGGTCGGCGATACCGCCGCGTTTCTTGCCGCCTGCCGGCAGGGGCTGGTCGCAGCAGCCAACGGGCACATCGCGACATTCGGGGTCCAGCCCGAGCGCGCCGCCACCGAATATGGCTATATCAGCCCCGGCGAGAGCATTTCAGGCGACGTCCGCGCGGTCGCCAAGTTCGTGGAAAAACCCGATCCGGCAACGGCGGCCGAGTACATCAAGGCGGGCTATCTCTGGAACAGCGGCAACTTCATGTTCCGTGCTTCCGTGCTGCTCGACGAATACCGCAATGTCGATGCCGCGAGCGTGCAGGTGGTCAGCGAAGCCGTCGCCAAGGCCGGACGCGATCTCGGCTTTATCACGCTCGATCCGGAATCATTTGCGAAAGCCAACGCGATCTCGATCGACTACGCGGTGATGGAAAAGACCGCGCGCGCCGCGGTGGTGCCGGTGTCGTGCGGCTGGTCCGACGTCGGCTCCTGGCATGCGGTGTGGGAGTTGTCCGACAAGGACGGCCAGGGCAATGCCGCGCAGGGCAGCGCCGTGTTCGAGGACTCGCGCAACTGCAACGTCTCGACCGACAAGGCGCTGGTTGCGCTCGAAGGCGTCGACGATCTCGTGGTGGTAGCGACCCAGGATGCTGTGCTGGTGTCGCGCCAGAAGGACGCCAATGGGCTGAAGCGGCTGGTCGCCCGGCTCAAGACGTTGGCGCCGGAAGTGACCGAAAGCCATCTCAAGGTGCATCGTCCCTGGGGCAGCTATCAATCGGTCGACAATGGCGACCGTCACCAAGTCAAGCGCATCGCGGTAAAGGCCGGCGGGCGGCTCTCGTTGCAAAAGCACCATCACCGCTCCGAGCACTGGATCGTGGTGCGCGGCACCGCGCGCGTGACGGTCAACGAACTCGTCAAGATCGTGCATGAGAACGAATCGATCTACATCCCGATCGGGGCCGTCCACCGGCTGGAAAATCCCGGCAAGATCCTCTTGGAACTGATCGAGGTTCAGACCGGCAGCTATCTCGGCGAGGACGACATCATCCGCATCGAGGACGATTACCAGCGCTCCTGAGCGGGCAGGCGGATCGTTCAAGTTCCAATCAAGACGGTTTGAACGGCCAGCCCGGCGCGAATCTCTCGAAAACAGTGTAATTCTTTGAATCAAAACGTGTTCGGGATGCGTTCTCGGCATTCGCCACATTTGTGGCGGCATGCTAGGAGAACCACCGGGGCGTTCAAGACGAAGCTATTATATGGCTATCATTGGGGTTTGACGGGATGAGTTCCAAAGGGTCCGCATCGGGCGGAAAGAGCGACGCGAAGCAATCGCTGCGCATCGGGGTCATCGGCGCCGGTGTGATGGGCAGCAACCATGCCCGCGTGCTGGCCGGCCTACCGGACACGACATTGGTCGGGATCGTCGATCCGTTGCCGGCGCACCGGACGCGGGCCACCGAACTGACCGGCTGCCGCACCTTCGAGAGTTTTGACGAACTGGTCGCCGAGGGCGTCGATGCCGTGACCATCGCGGCACCGACGCATCTGCATCACGAGCTTTCGCTCGCCGCCATCGCGCGCAAGATCCATGTGCTGGTCGAAAAGCCGATCGCGTCCTCGGTCGAGGAAGGCCAGGAGATTGTCACCGCGGCCCGCGAAGCCGGCGTGACGCTGATGGTGGGCCATGTCGAGCGCTTCAATCCCGCCGTCGCCGCCATCAAGCAGGCGATATCGGGCGAGGACATCCTTTCGATCGCCATCACCCGGGTCGGTCCGTTCCCGCCGCGGATGTCGAATGTCGGCGTGGTCATCGACCTTGCCGTGCACGACATCGATCTGATCCGCTGGTTCACCGAGTCCGATATCGTCGAGGTGCAGCCGCAACTCTCGAGCGCGGTGGCCGAACGCGAGGACATCGCGCTGTTGCAGTTCCGCACCGCCTCTGGCGTGCTCGCCCATATCAACACCAACTGGCTGACGCCGTTCAAGGCGCGCAACGTCACGGTCGCGACCCGCGGCAAATATGTGATGGGCGATCTTTTGACCCGCCAGGTCACCGAATGCTTCGGCTTCAAGCCGGACGGCAGCTATTCGATGCGCCATCTGCCGGTCGGCCATGATGAGCCGCTGCGCGCCGAGCTGATCGCGTTCCTCCATGCGGTGCGCACCAATGGCGTGCCCGCGGTGACTGGCGATGAAGGCGTCGCCAGCCTCGAAATCGCCATCCGTTGCCTGGAAACCCCGGCAAGGCCGGCCGCGACCGCGTCGCCCCGCAAGGGCCCGCGCCGCGCCGTCGGCTGATCCACTCTGAACTTGTTGTCGAAGGCTCCATGAACCAGCACATGCCCCCGAATCCCGTGCCCTTTATCGACATCGGCGCGCAGCGTCGTCGGCTTGGCAAGTCGATCGACGCCGCGGTCGCCCGCGTGCTCACCCATTGCCAGTTCATCAACGGTCCGGAAGTGACCGAGCTCGAGGCGCGGCTCGCCGAGTTCTCGGGCGCCAAACATGTCGTGAGCTGCGCCAGCGGCACCGACGCGCTGTTGATGGTGCTGATGGCAAAGAACATCGGCCGCGGCGACGCCGTGATTTGTCCCTCTTTCACCTTTTGCGCGACCGGCGAAGCGGTGGCGCTGACCGGGGCAACACCGGTATTCGTCGATGTCGACGCAGCGACCTTCAACATCGACGCCACCTCACTGAAAAATGGCATCGTGGCGGCCAAGAAACAGGGCCTCAAGCCCCGGGCGGTGATTCCCGTCGATCTGTTCGGGCAGAGCGCCGATCACGACGCCATTGCCGCGGTCGCCGAAGCCGAAGGCCTGTTCGTGCTCGATGACGCCGCGCAAGGATTTGGCGCCAGCTACAAAGGCCGCCGGCTCGGCACCTTGGGCCATGCCACCGCGACCAGCTTTTTTCCAGCCAAACCGCTGGGTTGTTTCGGCGATGGCGGCGCGATCTTCACCGACGATTCCGAACTGGCGGAGACCTTGCGCAGCATCCGTGTCCATGGCCAGGGTTCGGACAAATACGACAATGTCCGGCTTGGTTTGACCGGCCGCCTCGACACCATGCAGGCGGCGATCCTGATCGAGAAGCTGAAGATCTTCGACGACGAAATCGCCGCGCGCAACGAGGTCGCCGAGCGCTATGCGCGTGGCCTCGGCAATGTCGTGACCGTGCCGCATCTTGCCGCCGGCTGCAGCTCGGTCTGGGCGCAATACACCATCCGGCTGCCCAAGGGCGTGAACCGCGACGGTTTTGCCGCCGCGCTGAAGGCCCAGGGCATTCCGACCGCGATCTATTACGTGAAGTCGATGCATCAGCAGACCGCCTACCGGGATTATCCGGTCGCCGAGGGCGGCTTGCCAGTCAGCGAGCAGCTCTCCGACATTGTCATCAGCCTGCCGATGCATGCCTATCTCGACGAGCCGACGCAGGAGCGGATCATCAGGGCTGTGCGTGGCGCGGTTACGGCATGATCCCGAAAAGTGGTCTTCCGATTTTCCACGGGAAAAACGCCAAACGTTTGCCCGGAGATCATGCCCAAACTGTGAACGGGCTGATTTCGCCGTTTTGAAGCGCCGCCGTATGCGCTAGAAGCGGCGCATGCTCGGTCGTATCTTCACCGTCGGCGGCTATACGCTCCTTTCGCGGCTGACGGGCCTCGCGCGCGATATCATGCTCGCGGCGTTTCTCGGCGCCGGGCCGATTGCGGACGCGTTTTACGTGGCCTGGCGGCTGCCGAACAATTTTCGCGCGATCTTTGCCGAAGGCGCGTTCAACACCGCCTTCATTCCGGCCTATGCCCATGTCCAGGGCAAGGGCGGCGAGGGCTCGGCGCGATTGTTCGCGAGCCGCATCTTCACGCTGCTGTTCCTGTCGCAAGTGGTTCTGCTTGTCGTGGCGTGGCTGTTCATGCCGCAGGTCATCCACATTCTGGCGCCCGGCTTTGCGGACGATTCCGAACAGCGCCGCCTCGCCATCGAACTGACCCGCATCACCTTCCCCTATCTCTTGCTGATCACCCTGGTGACGCTTTACGGCGGCATGCTCAATGTGATGCATCGCTACGCCAGCGCCGCGGCGGCATCGATCTTTCTCAACATCTCGATGATGGCGACCCTGGCGCTGGCCGCATTTTTTCCGACCGTCGGCCACGCCGCGGCCTGGGGCGTGCTGATTTCGGGTTTCTTGCAGTATGTCCTGCTGGCCGGCGATCTCGGCCGTCATGGCGGCCTGCCGCGCTTTGCGCCGCTGAGGCTCGATGAAGACGTC
>Ga0302314_10012740_pt1 | contig 14511 bp, 11 predicted proteins | sample III_Palsa_N2_3_FD_200533 | JGI IMG/M metagenome (GOLD analysis project Ga0302314, IMG submission 200533) | Peat permafrost microbial communities from Stordalen Mire near Abisko, Sweden - III_Palsa_N2_3 | ecosystem: Environmental > Terrestrial > Soil > Palsa > Peat permafrost | place: Sweden... | reverse complement strand
CTCCGACGCCGACGGGATGATGGTGTCGATGATCCAGTCCAACTTCCGCGGCATGGGCTCGGGCCTGGTCGCCGACGGTCTGGGCTTCATGTTCCAGGACCGCGGCGAGCTGTTCTCGCTGCAGGACGGCCACCCCAACATCTATGCACCCGGCAAGCGGCCGTTCCAGACCATCATCCCGGGCTTCGCCTCCAAGGATGGCGTGCCGTGGATGGGCTTCGGGGTCATGGGCGGGGATATGCAGCCCCAGGGCCAATCGCAGATCATCATCAACCGGGTCGACTACGGTCTCGACATCCAGGCGGCCGGCGACAGCCCTCGCTGGCACCACGAGGGGTCGTCCCAATCGATGGGCGAGGACCCGCCGAACCTCGGCCCCAAGGGCATCCTGCGGCTGGAGTCCGGCGTGCCGAAGGCCACCCGCGAGGCCCTGATCGCCATGGGCTGGCCGATGGCCGAGAGCGATGGCGGCTTCGGTCGTTACGAGTGCATCGAGCACCGCATGAACGGCGCGGACCGTGTCTACAGCGCGGCTTCCGAGATGCGTGCGGACGGGTGTGCGCTCGCCTACTGACAGCCCGCCGAGCGCCCCACGGTCGAGGTTGACCAAGACCCAGACTCTCCGCCTAAACGGCGGCCGAATGGGCGGGGGCGACGTGGATCAAGCAGCGGAGTTTCTGACAGCGTATTTAGAGCGTTACCGGGAGATGTTCCCGGTGCGCCTGCTGTCGGTGGCGGCCATCGGCGTCGCGACCGCGGTGCTGTTGTCGCCGGTGTGGGGCGGGCTGTTCGTCGCGATCCAGTTCGCCGCCTACCTCGTCTTCATCCGGGTCGTCGCCGAGGCCGGGAAAGCCGTCGACGACCCCTCCGCGCTGGGCCGGCTGCGGGGATGGACCGAGGTCCTGACCATCGTGTTGACCGGACATGTGGCGGCCTTCGTCTACATCGTCTGGCAGGTCCACCCGCGCCTGCTGCTGGAATGCCTGCTGCTGATCGTCGGCAACATGGTGCTGGGCGGACTGCAGGTGCACATGAGGTGGCGGGGCTTCCTGCTGGCCACAGTGCCGCCATCGATCGTGCTGGTGCCGATGATGGTCAGCCTCTCGCACGGCGACCCCGGCGTGGTCGTGTGCACCCTGGTGTTCGAAGTCGCGGTGATCGCCGCCGCCTGGCGTCAGCAAGAGTCCGACCTCTGGTCGGCGCTCGCGCGCTCCGAACGCGCCGGAGCGGCCGAACAGCTTCGCCACGCGCTGGAAGCGGCGGAGCAGGCCCGCATCCGTTCCGACGAGGCCAACCGCGCCAAGTCCAAGTTCCTGGCCATGATCAGCCATGAGGTGCGCACGCCGCTAAACGTAGTGCTCGGCATGGCCTCAGTGCTGAAGCCCCAGGTCGTGGGCGCACGCCAGAGCGAACTGGTCCAGGAGATCGAGGCGGCCGGCGGTATGCTGCTGCGCCTGCTGAACGGCGCCCTGGACCTGTCCAAGATCGAGTCCGGCGAAGCGGTTCTGATATCTGCGCCGGTCGACCTGCGCGAATGCCTGAACGCCATCGCCCGCGTCTGGAAGCTGCGGGTGCAGGAGCTGGGACTGACCCTGACCGTCGCGTTCGATGGGACGCCCGAGCATTTCCGCCTGCTGACCGACGGCGCTAAGATCGAGCAGACCGTCATCAACTTCCTGTCCAACGCCTTGAAGCTCACCCCCAAGGGCGAGATCGAGATCCACGCCAGCGCCAGGCCGGATGCGAACGGCGTCGTCGTGCGGATCGAGGTCCACGACGAAGGGCCCGGCGTGCCCGAGGCTTATCGCCAGAAGGTGTTCGAACCGTTCGAGCAGCTCGAGGAGGGCCGAGCCGCGGGCGGTGCCGGACTGGGCCTCGCCATCTGCCGTGCGAACGTCCAAAGTCTAGGCGGCCAGCTGGGCGTCGAGAACAAATCCCCTCGCGGCGCGATTTTCTGGTTCGAGTTCCCGGCCGAGCCGACCCTCATGGAGGAAGCCCCCACGCCCACGCCTCCGACATCGCCCGGCGAGCCGGTCCTGGACCGGCCCGTGCGCGTGCTGGCCGCCGAGGATCATCCGGCCAACCGCATGCTGCTGTCGCTGTTGCTGGAGCAGTTAGGCGCCGACGCGACCCTTGCGGAGAACGGCCAAGCGGCGGTGAACGCCCATGCCGAGGGTCGCTACGACATGATCCTGATGGACGCCCTGATGCCGGTGCTGGACGGCGTCGGCGCTCTGGCCGCAATCCGCGCCGTCGAAGCGGGGACCGGCCGGCGGACGCCGATCTACATGCTCACCGCCAACGTGTTCGAGGACGATGTGGCCCGTTACCTGGCCGCCGGTGCGGACGGCGTGCTGCGCAAGCCCATCGAGCTGCCCGCGTTGAGCGCCGCCCTTACCAAGGTGGCGGAAGCTGTCGCAGCGGGGACGCCCGCATAGCGTTCGCCCGCCTCAGGCCGCCTTGGTCGGGTCGACCGAGGAGACGTGGGTGACGGCGATCACCCAGCGCCCATCGACCTTGCGCATCAGCCGCGTGTTGACCCCGAGCTGCGGATCGATCGCCTTCTTCAGGTGGAAATGGCTGACGAGCTGAGCGGCGTCCGGGGCCAGGAACTCGACGGTCATGTCATAGAAGTGCAGGTCGCCCCGCGCGCCCGGCTTGCCGTAGTCGCGGATGTAGTGGTCCAGCGTGCCCTGCCAGCCTGTCTGGATTTTGCCCTTGGAGACGAAGACCACCCCGGGGTTCAGGAAGCCGGCCATGTAGCCGCGGAAGTCGCTGCGGTTCCAGGCGGTCTCCATATCGGCGATCACCTTGCGGATGGCCCGCTCCTCGGCCGCCGGATCGGCGGGACCGGACGGCGAGCACACGGGTTCAGCCGCCGCGCGCGCCGAACTGGCCAAACCGGCGACGCCGAACGCGCCGGCGAGCAGGGCAAGGGCGCCGCCTCGTTCACGCCGCTGCCGAGCGACGCCTGCCTCCTCGGTGGCCGCGAGGGCCTCGCGGCTCTCCTTGGCGTTCATCTGCGTCCCCTCCCTCAAAGCTGCCGTGCGCGGGCGATGGCGGCCTCCACCGCGGACTGTAGCAGCGGCGTGAAGCCATGCTCGCCTTCCAGGATCGCCAAGCCGGCCGCCGTCGTCCCGCCCTTGCTGGTGACTGCGTGCTTGAGGGCTGTGACCTGGTCCAGCGTCTCCGCCATCGCGCCCGCGCCGATCAGGGTCTGCACCGCGAACCGCTTGGCCAGTTCCCCGTCCAGGCCCGTCCGTTCGCCCACGGCGGCCAAGGCCTCGGTGAAGGCGAAATAGAAGGCGAGCGCGCTGCCCGAGATCGCGGTGACCACGTTCAATTCGTCCTCGGTCTCCACCCAGGCGCCGCCGCCCGCGGGCGCGAACAGGGCGTCGGTCTTGGTCCGGTCGGAAACGTTGCGCGCCGAGCCGGCGTCGGCCGTGGAGCATAGCGCGGTCAGGCCTTCGCCCTTGGCCACCGCCAGGTTGGGCAGGCAGCGGATCACCGTGCTCGCCTCCGGCAGCGCCTCGCGCAGGAAGGCGCAACTGACACCCGCCGCCATCGAGATCACCGCCCGGCCCGCGCACAGCGGCGCGAGGTCTCCGACAATCTCGCGCAGGATCTGCGGCTTCACACCGATCATCACCGCATCGCAGTCCGCGACCTGCGGCGCCGTGGCGTCGGTGACGATCACGGCCGGCGTACCCGCCAGGCGCGCCGCCATCCGCTCGCGATCCCGGGCGATCACCACCATCCGGGGCGCGCCTTCGTCCCGCGCGAACCCCCGCACCAGGGCCGAGCCCATGGACCCGCACCCGTAGAAGGCGACACCGCGAAACTGCTCGACTGACGACACGAACGACTGCTCCTTCACAATGGGCGCACCTGCGTCCCAATCTCAGCTATTGCCGGCTCCAGCCGGCCAGATAGTATAACTTCTACCAAGCGCACGGCCGACGTCGGCAGGGAAATGATCAGATGACCAAGTTTTTTGCCGGTGTCGGCTGCCTGGCCGCCATCCTGGCGAGCGTATCGGCCGTCCACGCCCAGCCCTCTTCCGCCGACGCCAAGTTCAAGAGCATCTACAGCACCGAATGGTCCTGGCGGCAGGCTCAGCGCGGCGAGACCGACGAAGACCATCACGGGATCGATCCCCACCTGCCCAAGGTCGACCTCGCCACGCAGCAGGCGCGCCTCGCCTACTGGACCAAGGTCATGCGCCAGCTCGACACCGTCCACGAAGGCGATCTCTCGCCCAAGGAGAAGGTGAATTACGAGGTCTACAAGGCCCAAATCCAAGTCAACATCAACAACCAGACGTTCAAGGAATACGAAAAACCCCTGAACGCCGATACCGCCTTCTGGTCCAACATTGTCGGCGAGGCCCGTCGGCCATTCAAGTCGGCCCAGGAATACCGCGACTTCATCTCGCTGATGAACGACATCCCGCGCTACTTCCACGAGGAAGAGACCAATATGCGCGCGGGCCTGAAGCGCGGCTTCACCCCGCCCAAGGTGACGCTGCAGGGCCGAGACTCCTCGATCAAGTCGGTGGCCGAGGCCAAGTCCCCCGAGGACGTGATCTTCTTCCGCCCCTTCACCAAATTCCCCGACAGCATCCCCGCCGCCGAGCGTGAACAACTCAAGGCCCAGGCGCTGCAGGCGATCCGCCAATCGGTGGTCCCGGCCTATACCGAGCTGCTGCATTTCTTCGACGACGAGTACGAGCCCCACGCCCACGTCCCACTCGCCGCCGACACCCTGCCGGACGGCAAGGCCTACTACCAATCCAAGATCCTGGAGTTCACCACCACCGAACTGACGCCCGAGCAGATCCACCAGATCGGCCTGGACGAAGTGGCCAAGATCCACGCCGAGATGCTGGCGACGATGAAGCAGACCGGGTTCAAAGGCAGCTTCCCCGAGTTCCTGCAGTTCCTGCGCACCGACCCGCAGTTCTACGCCAAGACGCCCGACGAGCTGCTGAAGGACGCCGCCTGGATCGCCAAGGAATTCGACGAGGTGTCGGGCAAGTACTTCGGCTACCTGCCCCGCCAGCGGTTCGGCATCGTGCCGGTGCCGGCCGACCAGGCGCCCTTCTACACCTCAGGACGAGGCGGACCGGGGACCTATCTGGTCAACACCTACGACCTGCCCTCGCGCGGCCTGTACGCCCTGCCGGCCCTGACCCTGCACGAGTCCGCCCCCGGCCACGCCTTCCAGATGCCGATCGCCTCGGAACACAAGGACCTGCCCAAGTTCCGCGAGGTCTACATCTCCGCCTACGGCGAAGGCTGGGCGCTCTATTGCGAGCGGCTGGGGACCGAGATGGGCATCTACCACACGCCCTATGACAGCTTCGGCATGCTGAGCTACCAGGCCTGGCGCGCCGCGCGCCTGGTGGTGGACACCGGTATCCACACCCAGGGCTGGACCCGCGAACAGGCGCAAAACTACCTGCGCGACAACACCGCCCTATCCACCCACGAGATCGAGACCGAGGTGGACCGCTACATCGCCTGGCCGGGCCAGGCCCTGTCCTATTATCTCGGCGAGATGGCGATCTTGAAGGCCCGGCATAAGGCGGAGGCCGCGCTTGGGCCGAAGTTCAACCTGCGCGCCTTCCACGACTCGGTGCTCGAACTGGGCTCGGTCCCCCTGCCGGTGCTCGAATCCCACATCGACGCCTTCATCGCCCATGGCGGAACAGGCCCATATCCGGATATGGAGCGGTAAGAAGATTGGGAGTGATAGCGTGACCATCACCGGCGAAATCATCATCGGCTCCGCGCTCGTCCGTGGGGCCGAGACCTATCAGGCCATCGACCCCTCCACCGGCCAGGCGCTCGACCCGCCGTTCTCGGCCGCCGGCGCCGCCGAGGTGGACCGCGCCTGCGCGCTGGCCTGGGCCGCCTTCTCCGCCTACCGCGAACTCGACCGCGAGGCGCGCGCCAAGTTCCTCGAGACCATCGCCGACAACATCATGGCGCTGGGCGACGAGCTGATCGTGCGCGCCATGGCCGAATCCGGCCTGCCGCGCGGACGGCTGGAAGGCGAGCGTGGCCGCACCACCGGCCAGCTCCGCCTGTTCGCCACTGTCGTGCGCCAGGGCGACTGGCTGGGCGTGCGGATCGATCCTGCCATGCCCGAGCGCAAGCCGCTGCCCCGCTCCGACATCCGCCTGCGCAAGATCCCGCTGGGTCCGGTCGCGGTGTTCGGCGCCAGCAACTTCCCGCTGGCCTTCTCGGTGGCGGGCGGCGACACGGCCTCGGCGCTGGCCGCCGGTTGCCCGGTGGTGGTCAAGGGCCACCCCGCCCATCCCGGCACGGGCGAACTGGTCGGGCGCGCGATCCAGAAGGCGGTCAAGGACTGCGGCCTGCCGGAAGGCGTGTTCAGCCTGGTCGGCGGCCCGTCGCACGAGCTGAGCGGCGCGCTGGTGCGCGATGCGCGGATCAAGGCGGTGGGCTTCACCGGTTCGCGCGGCGCGGGCCTGGCGCTGGCTGGCATCGTGGCCTCGCGCCCCGAGCCGATCCCGATCTATGCCGAGATGAGCAGCGTCAATCCGGTCTTCCTGCTGCCCGAGGCGTTGAAGGCGCGGGCCGAGGCGCTCGGCCAGAGCTTCGTCGGCTCCCTGACCATGGGCGCCGGCCAGTTCTGCACCAATCCCGGCCTGCTCTTCGCCGTCGACGGGCCGGACCTCGACCGGTTCATGGACGCCGCCAGCCAGGCCCTGGCCGCCAGCCTACCGTCGGTCATGCTGACCCCCGGCATCCACAAGGCCTATGAGCAGGGCGTGGACAAGCTGGCCGGCCACGGCGGCGTGCGCGAGCGCGTGCGCGCCCAGACCTGCACCGGGGCCAACCAGGGCCGCGGCGTGCTGTTCGAGACCGACCTGGCGACCTTCCAGGCCGACCCGGCGCTGGCGCACGAGGTGTTCGGCTCCTCGTCGCTGGTGGTGCGCTGCCCCGACGCAGCGAGCCTCCCGACCGTGATCGCGCCGTTGGAGGGCCAACTCACCGCGACCCTGCACATGGATGCGGGCGACCAGCCCCTGGCCGCGCGCCTGATCCCGGAACTTGAGCTGCGGGCCGGACGCATCCTGGCCAACGGCTGGCCGACCGGGGTCGAGGTCAGCCACGCCATGGTCCACGGTGGTCCCTTCCCGGCGACGTCGGACAGCCGCTCGACCTCGGTCGGGACCCTGGCCATCGAGCGCTTCCTGCGCCCGGTCTCCTACCAGGACATCCCCCAGGCCCTGCTGCCCGACTACATGCGCGACGGCGAGCAGACTGTGCGCCGTCTGGTGGATGGGGCTTGGGTGTAAGGCGCCCACGCTAGTTCGGAAGCATCCTGCTCTCACCCCCATCCCGACCTTCCGCCGTCTAAGGGAGAAGGAGGGCGTTCGCGCTTCCCCCTCTCCCTCGACGGGAGAGGGTCGGGGTGAGGGTGTTCTCACCGCCGATGCCGGAAAGCTTCTAGAGGAGCCGCCCCCGATACATCGTGCGACCTGAGCGCCATCTCCCAACGCCACGCTTTTGCCCACGCGGCCGGCGCCGTATCACCGGGGGGTGAGCCCCCGAATCGCCAAACTGGCCGGCAAGCCCGGCGTCAGGATCGCAGAGCCGCCCAGCCTGGCGCTCGAGATCCTGCATCCGCCCCCCGTCTGCGGCGTGGACGAGGCCGGCCGGGGGCCCTGGGCCGGTCCCGTCTCGGCCGCCGCGGTGATCCTCGACCCCGCCCGCACGCCCCCCGGCATCAACGACTCCAAGAAGCTCACCGCCAAGGCCCGAGAGCGGCTGGCGATCGAGATCAAGGCCTCCGCCATCGCCTGGTGCGTGGCCTACGCCTCGGTCGAGGAGATCGCCGAGCTCAACATCCTGCACGCCACCGGCCTGGCCATGCGCCGCGCGGTGGAGGGCCTACAGGTCGCCGCCGCCTTCGCCCTGGTCGACGGCAACTATGCGTTCAAGCTGCCCTGTCCCGTGCGCACGGTGATCGGCGGCGACGGCGTATCGCTCTCCATCGGCGCCGCCTCGATCCTGGCCAAGACCGCCCGCGACGCGGTGATGGCCGAGATGGACGATCTCTACCCCGGCTACGGCTTCGCCTCCCACAAGGGCTACAACGCCCCCATCCACACCCATGCCCTGCGAACGCTTGGCCCCTGCCCGATCCACCGCCGCAGCTGGGCGCCGATTAGGCTGTTGCTCGAAGGCGCGGACGAGCCGACATGACCGTGGACGCGGATCACGCCAGACGGCCGACCGCGAGCGGCCTGCCGATCCGCAACCCACTGCCGGCCAGCGCGCGCGGACTGCTGGCCCAGGTCCGTTCGCTGGTCCGCTCCAGCGAGATCCTGCTGGTGCTGTTCTCCGGCCTAGTCGGGTCGATGGCCGGCGTCTTCGTCACCCTGATGAGCGACATGTCCCAAGCGGCGCATGTCCTGCTCTTCCATATCGCGCTGGACGAACGGTTGAGCGCCACCGCCCGCGTCCATCTCCCCACCGCCCTACTGGCCCCGGTCGGCGGCGGCCTGTTGCTTGGCGCGACCGAGATGTGGCGGCGCTGGCGCGGCGGGCGCACGCCGGTCGATCCGGTGGAGGCCAACGCCCTGCGCGGCGGACGCATGTCGTTTCGCGACAGCATCCTGGTCAGCCTGCAGACGGTGATCTCCAACGGCTGCGGCGCCTCGGTAGGACTGGAGGCGGGCTACACCCAGATCGGCGCGGGCCTGGCTTCGCGCATCGGCATCATCCTCAACCTGCGCCGCAGCGACCTGCGCATCATCGTCGGCGCAGGCGCGGCCGGGGCCATCGCCGCCGCGTTCGCCGCGCCCCTGACCGGCGCCTTCTACGCCTTCGAACTGATCGTCGGCGTCTATTCGGTGGCCAACGTCGCCTCGGTGATGGCGGCGGCCCTGGCGGCGGTGCTGACCACCCAGGCGCTCTCCGGCGCGCCCTATTCCCTGCACGCCCCGCCCATCGCGCCCCTGCACAACATCCACTACCTCGCCATCGTGTTGCTGGGCCTGATCGCCAGCGGCATCGGCGTGCTGGTCATGCGGATGGTGGCCTATGTCGAGCGCGCGTTCGAGTGGACCCGCGCACCGCAGGCCCTGCGTCCGGCCATGGGCGGACTGATCATCGGCGCCCTGGCCCTGATCACGCCCCAGGTGCTGGGCGCCGGTCACGGAGCGATGAAGCTCGACTGGCCGCTGAATCTGTCGATGCAGACTCTGGCCCTGCTGATCGTGCTGAAGCTCAGCGCCTCGATGATCTCGTTGGGCTCGGGTTTCCGGGGCGGGCTGTTCTTCGCCTCGCTGTTCGTAGGCTCCCTGCTCGGCAAGCTCTACGGCACCGCGCTGCAGCACCTGATGCCGCACTTCGGGCTGGACATCACCGCCTGCACCCTGGCCGGCATGGGCACCATGGCGGTGGCCATCGTCGGCGGCCCGCTGACCATGTCCTTCCTGGTGCTGGAGACCACCGGCGACTTCACCCTGACCGGCGCCGTGCTCGCCGCCTGCGTGGCCACCAGCCTGTCGGTGCGCGAGACCTTCGGCTACTCCTTCTCGACCTGGCGGCTACACCTGCGCGGCGAGACCATCCGCAGCGCCGCCGACGTCGGCTGGGTGCGCTCGCTGACCGTGGGCCGGCTGATGCGCAAGGACGTCGCCACCATCCCCGACAACGCCAGTATCGCCGAGTTCCGCCGCCGCTATCCGTTGGGGTCGCGCAACTTCGTCATCGTGCTGGACAGCCAGGACCACTATGCCGGCCTGCTCGCCACCGCCGAGGCCTTCGCCGCCGAACTGGACGACAAGCTGGCCCGGCCCATCTCGGACCTGGCCAAGCTCAAGGATACGGCCCTGCTGCCCGAGATGAACGTCAAGCAGGCAATGGACACCTTCGGCTTGGCCGAGGCCGAGACGCTGGCGGTCGTCGATGGCGCGGAGACCAAGCAGGTGGTCGGCCTGCTGAAGGAGGCCTACGCCACCCGCCGCTACGCCGAGGCGCTGAACAACGCCAACCGCGACGTGGTCGGCGCGCTTTAACCTTTGCTTAGCCAAGTTTGGTGAATCGCCCTTAACCAACCGGGCCCCAGATTCTCCCTTGTGCTTCTGCGACGACCTCGGCTCTGCCCAAGGCGTAGCGGTCGCGTCACGTCTGGTATGCGGAGAACGTTATGGTCGAGGCGGCGGAAACGATCCTGCAGGGCGATTGCCTGGAGATCCTGGCGGGACTACCGGACAAGTCGGTGGACCTGGTGTTCGCCGATCCCCCGTACAATCTACAGCTCGGCGGCGACCTGCACCGGCCCGACAATTCCAAGGTCGACGCGGTGGACGACGCCTGGGACCAGTTCGACAGTTTCGAGGCCTACGACAGCTTCACCCGCGCCTGGCTGAAAGAATGCCGCCGGGTGCTGAAGGACGAAGGCGCGCTCTGGGTGATCGGCAGCTATCACAACATCTTCCGCGTCGGCGCGACCCTGCAGGACCTGGGCTTCTGGCTGCTGAACGATGTGGTCTGGCGCAAGACCAACCCGATGCCGAACTTCAAGGGCACCCGCCTGACCAACGCGCACGAGACCCTGATCTGGGCTGCAAAATCGCAGGGCCAACGCCGCTACACCTTCAACTACGACGCGCTCAAGGTGTTCAACGACGACGTGCAGATGCGCTCGGACTGGACCCTGCCGATCTGCACCGGTGAAGAGCGGCTGAAGGGCGTAGACGGCCTCAAGGCGCACCCGACCCAGAAGCCCGAAGCCCTGCTGCACCGCGTCCTGCTGGCCTCGACCCGGCCCGGAGACCTGGTGCTCGACCCCTTCTTTGGCTCGGGCACCACCGGGGCCGCAGCCAAGCGGCTGGGCCGCCGCTTCATCGGCATAGAGCGTGAGCAGGCCTATATCGACGTCGCCAAGGCCCGCATCGCCGACGTCATCCCCACGCCCCCCGAACAGCTTGCCGTCACCACCAGCAAGCGGTCCGAGCCCCGCATCCCCTTCGGCATGATCCTGGAAGCGGGCCTGCTGCACGCCGGCGACGAGCTCTACTGTCCCAAGGGCAAGCGGTCGGCTCGCGTTCGGGCCGACGGCAGCCTGATTTCGGGCGAGATGTCCGGCTCGATCCACAAGCTGGGCGCCCTGGTGGACGAAGCCACCGCCTGCAACGGCTGGACCTTCTGGCACATGAAGACCGACCGGGGCTTGGCCCCGATCGACGTCCTGCGCGTACGGGTGAGGGCCGGCCTAGCCTGACGATCTACCTGTTGTCGGCCGTCATTCAAAACGATTCTTCGGTCACTCAAATCGATTCAGGGTGGGAAAATCCCACAAACAGGGCGACTTGTAATGTGGTGCGGGCCTCAGCCCCGCTAACGTGGAAGGCTTGAGCGCGACTTACCTCCACTAGACGAGCGATTGGATTTTCAACAGACACAACCAGAGCGTTATGCAATTTAACCTGCATGACATGTCAGCACTGCGTCGAGAAACCGTCAGCTTCATAACCTTTAATATACGCATATTTTTTGTATCTACTGGTAGATACAGCTGGACTGCCTTCCGGCGCGCCTCGTTCGGTTAGACTGACGATCAAGGTTAGGGCGCCCACGGTTCGCCGAGCAGCAGCCCAGGCTCGAACCCGATCCGCTCGAGCGCGCTGTTGTCGCCTGAACCGCGGCATGACGTCGGAGGGTGCTGTCAGTCCAACGCGAACTTGTCTCCACTTGGACGTCGCTCCCCCAAACCCGAGCGAGCTCTATCCCACGACCTGCCGCCACTCGGCCAGGGCGGCTGGGCGTCGGTCTTTGTAGGTTGTGCGGCTGATAAGGTGGCGCTCCTGGTTGAAGTGGTTGTGGAAGGGATGCATGGACCGAGGCGAACTACTGGAGTGTCTTTATCCTCCGAAACCTCAGCATCGCCCGCTCTCGTCGTCGAAACGGCTGGTGGGAGTTCTCCGCCCTGTTGTTGGCCCGCCAGCCTATCTCCTGGCGATCAGCGATGTTCAGGCGCCCGGTAGGAGCGCAATCCATCGGTGGTGATGGTCTTGGCGCAGCCGTGCCGCTTCATCGCCTTCCTGATAAATTTCGGCGCCGCAGCCTTGTCCCGCTCCTTGGTGACAAAGGGATTCCAGCACCTCGCCCTCATGATCGACGGCTCGCCAGAGGTAGCGCATTTCACCGTTGATGCGGACGTAGACCTCATCCAGGCGCCAGCGCTAATGGGTGTGCTGGCGCATCGCCCCGACCCGCTTCTTACGGATCTCCGAGGCGAACGTCGGACCAAAGCGGGTCCACTACAGCCTCACTGTCTCATGGCAGATGGTACGCGTCCGGTGAGTACCGCGGCACAGTCGTGAGTCCGGCTGATCCGTTCAGGCGGCCTGAGTGCGGGTGGCGCGCTGGGCTTTCCAGTTCCAAGGTAGGAGATCGTCAAGCCGTTGGGCGGGGTGGCTAGCGATGCGGGCCAGCACGTCGGCGAGCCAGGCCTGTGGATCGACGTCGTTCAGCTTGCAGGTGACGATCAGGCTGTACATCTGCGCTGCCCGGTAGCCGCCCCGGTCTGAGCCGCAGAACAGCCATGACTTGCGTCCCAGGGCCAAGCCTCTCAAGGCGCGCTCGGCGGCATTGTTCGTGAGGCAGACCCTGCCGTCGTCGAGGAAGCGGGCGAACGCCGCCCAGCGGGTCAGCATGTAGTCCAGCGCCTTGGCCACGGGATCGTGGCGGGAGAGGCGGGCGCGCTGCTCGCGCATCCAGGCTTCCAGATCATCGACGAGGGGGCGGCTGTGCGCCTGGCGCGCGGCGAGCCGCTCGGCGGCGGGGCGGCCGTTGATCTCGCGCTCGATGTCGAAGATCAGGTCGATGCGCCTCACCGCCTCCAGCGCGATAGGCGAGATCACGGCGGGCTTGCCCCGCGCGGCGCGCCGCGCGCTCTCGGCGACGTCGGCGAGCTCATAGAAGTGACGCCGGCCATGGCTCCAGCACAGGGCCTGGGTGATCGGGCCTGGAGACCGGCCTGACTCGTAAAGCTTGTTGTAGCCGCCGTAGGCGTCGGCCTGAAGCACGCCGGACCAGGCGGCGAGGTGAGCCTGAGGATGCTCGCCGCGCCGGTCGCGCGAGTAGTAGAAGATCGCCGCCGGCGGCGCCCCGCTGCCGAAGGTGCGGTCGTCGCGGACGTAGTTCCATATCCTCGCTACGTCGGTCTTGCCGCTCGCGAGCACCGGCACGGTCGTGTCGTCGCCGTGCAGCCGCTCGGCCGCCAGCACGTGGGCCTCCAGCCGCCGGTAGAGCGGCAGGGTAGCCATGCAGACCGCGCCCACCTGGTCGGCCAGGGTGGAGAGGCTCAGGGGCACGCCCTCGCGGGCGTAGCGCTCGGCCTGCCGGTTCAACGGCTGGTGCTGGCCGAACTTCTCGAAGGCGATCATCGCCAGGAGCCCCGGACCCGCCCAGCCCCGCGCGGTGACGTGGAAGGGCGCGGGCGGCTGGGTGATGCTCTGGCAGTCGCGGCAGCTGAACCGCTCGCGCACCGTGGCGATCACCTTCCACTGGCGCGGGACCACCTCCAGCGTCTCGGTCACGTCCTCGCCGAGCTTGGAGAGGCGGGCGCCGCCACAGCACGGGCAGGAGGTCGGGGCGGCGACCATCACCCGCTCGCGCGGCAGGTGTTCGGGGAAGGGCTGGCGCGAGGGTCGGCGACGGGTGAAGGCCTGGACGGAGGTGGTCCTGGCGGCGGCCATCTCCGCCTTCAGCTCGTCAAGGGTGGCGGACGCCTCCAGCTCCTCCAGCTGCAGCTCGTACTGGTCGAGCAGGCGCTGGCTACGCTCGGAGGTCTGGCCGAACTGGGTCCGCTTGAGCTTGGCGATCTCCAGCTTGAGATGGGCGATCAGGGCGGCGTCGGAGGAGGCCTTGGCTTCCACCACGCTGGCGCGCGCCTCGGCGGCGTCGGCCCTGAGCTCGGCCGCGGCGAGGGCGGCGCGAAGCGCTGCGACCTCCTCCAAACCGAGCTGAAGCCCTTCCGCCATGAGGGAAGTAGAGCACGGATCGGGCCGCTTGAGGCACCCCGGAATGCGCCGGAGTCACTGCGTCGCAGCCTATCCGGCGGCCTGGGGACGCCAGCTTTGCTGAGGGTTCCTCCAGTCGATCCCCTCGAGCAGATAGGCCATCTGCGCCGGCGAGAGTGGGATCGCGCCCTCTGCCGCGGCAGGCCAGATGAAGCGGCCGCGCTCCAGCCGCTTGGCGTACAGGGACACGCCGAGATCGTCGCGCCAGAGGATCTTGCACAGGTCTCCGCGGCGCCCGCGGAAGACGTAGAGGTCGCCGCCGTACGGATCGCGCTTCAGCGCCTCCTGCACAAGCAGCGCCAGGCCCGGCATCCCCTTCCTCATGTCGGTGTGGCCCGTCGCGATCCACACCCGCACCCCAGCGGGGATCGGGATCACCGGCGCAGCGCCTTCAAGGTCGCGCTGACCAGGGCCGCCGGCGCGTCCGCGGAGATCACCACCCG
>Ga0302314_10012739_pt1 | contig 14511 bp, 12 predicted proteins | sample III_Palsa_N2_3_FD_200533 | JGI IMG/M metagenome (GOLD analysis project Ga0302314, IMG submission 200533) | Peat permafrost microbial communities from Stordalen Mire near Abisko, Sweden - III_Palsa_N2_3 | ecosystem: Environmental > Terrestrial > Soil > Palsa > Peat permafrost | place: Sweden... | reverse complement strand
CGGCCCCGGGTGAGCCGGGTGCCGAACATCGCGTCCACGGCGTCGTCCACCGCCTCCTCGCGGGCCGCGAGAAACGGCACGAGGTCCATGCCCCGGCCGGGGGCGCTGCCGTGGTCGCCGCCGCCGCCGTTGCTGTCGTCGTGGTCGGTGTCGTCGTGGTCGCTGCCGCTGGTCCGGGCGGCGGCCTCCCGCTCGGCGTGGGCGGTCGCCTCGGACAGCCGCTCCCCGATACGGATCGCGTAGGAGACCAGGAACGACTGGCGGAACGCCCGGGTCCGCGACTGGCCGTAGGCGTCCCGTTTCCCCCCGGCCCGGACCATCGCCGTGTTGGCCTGAACGAGCAGCGAGGTGAACAGCAGCTCGACCGCGTCCAGGTCGGCCGGGAAGCCGATCACCGTGACCAGGCCGACCTCCTTGGACCACACGGTGCGGGAGCGGTTGGCCTGGGCCACGGTCTGCAGGAGCGCTACCTTGGGCGCCTCGTAGGGGTTGTCCACGGCGATCCGCCGCCCGCCGGGCTCCTCCGCCCGCCCGGCCTGGGCGGCGAGCAGGGCGTGATCGATGCTGTACTTGGCCATCAGCTCCTGGGCGCGGGCCGACAGGGCCTCGGCTTCCTCGGAGAACTCGGTCGACTCAGCCTTGGACAGCAGTGCCCGGATCCGGCTGAGCATCCGCTCGTCGGCGGGCTCCGCGTCCCTGGCCCGCTCGGGGACTCCGGCCCGCTCGGGCGTGATCGGGGCTGCGGTACCGGGCAGGGGGAGCAGCTTCTCGAGGACGGGCACGCGCCCGAGCGCGTCGAGCGTCTCGATCGCGGTGGCGACCGTGCCGATGAACTCGGCGTCTCGCCCGCTCGCGTACCAGGCCCCCAGGTACTCCGCGTCGCTGCCCCACCAGGCGGTCCGGCCGGACGCGCGCCGGGCGGGCGAGGAGGCCTCGATCGCGGCCACCTGGGCGGCCCAGCGGGCGTCCACCCGGGCGGCGGGGTAGCCGCGCATCTCGTCGGTGATCATGTCGCCGGCCATCTCCGCGTGCGCCGCGGAACGCTCGCGGCCGACCTCCCTGACCAGCTCGGCGGGCTGCCAGCCGTGTTCCCAGGCCCGCGTCACGGTCACTCGCAGGAACTCGACCAGGCTGAGGCTGACCGTCTGCGTCCAGCCCGGCGTCCGCTCGATGGCCAGCACGTCCAGGTACTCACCGAAGGCGTCCCGCCGGCCGCCGTCGCGCAGTGCCGCCAGCACCTCGCCGATGGCCATGACCGCCAGGTCCCGTTGCGAGGGAACGTGTTCCGTCCCCGGCCCGGCCCCCGGCCCGCCCGCCTGCTCGCGCCCGGCCGTCCCGCTTGCCTGTCCGTGTCCAGCGGCTTGCCCGTGCCCGGCCGCCTGGTGCGCGCGCCGACGCTCGCGCTCCTTCTCCTGCCGCAGCCGCCGCTGTCGGCCAGCCTTCCCCATGACCAGGACCCTTCCGGCATCGTGCCTGCTTCCGACCCGGTCCCGATTCTCCCATCGCCGGCCGACGTTTCGCGGCGTTACGTCCGCGCCGCCTGCGGCAGCCGATGGGCCGGGGGCATACCGTCCGTCCCTCCGGGCCGGCGGTCATGGCGCTGTCCGTCCTATTTCGTCCGCGGAGCGCTGGGCAGGGGGGAGTCGGTGTGCCGATGCAGCCAGCCGCTGATCTTCCCTAGTTCCTGGTCTCCCCAATGTGCGGGATGGGATCCGGGGAGGGAAATGTCGAAGTGTCTTTCGAGCCAGGCCTTGATCTTGTCCCACTCCTGCTCGACGAGCGCCTGGACCGGTTCGAAGGGGCGGCCGTCGAAGTACCTCACCTGAGTGGGAGAACCGTCAGGATAGCCATGTCCGGTGTCGATCGACTTTCGCCAGTATTCGGCGTGCTCGGCCCACTTGACCTGGTCGACGTGGCTGGGTGCATCGAACCAGACGTTCCAGCTCAGCGTGTTTCCCTGGCGCAGGATATTGCCGGACACCACGTTGAAGATGTCCATCAGCAGGGCATTGAAGTCATCGACCACGGGATGGTTGCAAGTCAGGATCGGCCCGATCTCCACCTCCACGTTGGCATAGGCCCAGGCGTCGTCATAGTGAAGGGCAAAGGCGGGGTTCGGAAAATTCGGATTCAAGCCCGAGCGGATCGGGAGAATAGGTTCGAGCGGGTCGCCCACCCGGTGGAGCAGAACGTGGATCGCGTGCGGCTTATCGAACGGGAAAGGCAGGTTGTGGTGATCGAAGATCCCCTTGATCAGGAGATAGAGCGCCCTGTCCTTGGCACTGGGCGCGAACCAGATCTTGCCGGTCACCGTCATATCGGCGGCGAGGAGATCGCGGCTTCGGTCTTCTGCCGTCTCATCGATCCAGCCACGCTGGGCGGTGACCGTCACTTCGATGTTCAGGCTGCCGAGCAAGGGCGAGTAGGACCCTTGCTGCGGGCAGATGATCGACCAGAACCGTCCGGCATCGTCGTAGCCGCCGCGGGAGATATCGGGCGCGAACATCTCGTAACAGCGAGAGTCCGGGTTGCCGATCTCCGTTTCCCAGCTGAACTCCGGCCAGAGGACGTGGAACTGGCGCTTCAGGCGGCAGATGTTGTCCATGTTGCCCAGCATCGGCAACGATTTCAGGTCCGGGTCGGGGTAGGAGAATGCCGGATTGGAAGACGAGAAGCCCCCGATCCAACCGGGTGCCGGAATCCTATTATTCGGAATCTTTTCAGTCGAAGTCATGCCTCTCTCCCCATTTCTTGGCTCGTTCAATCCTGTATGGCGAACCGAGTCTGGTCAAGGGCCGCAAGGCGATGAGGACGACGGCGTGATCACGAAGGATTTGCCCGCGTAGGGCCTCGACGGTTAGCAAGTTGGCCGTCTCGGGCGTGTCGCCGCGGTCATGGCCGCCCGATTTATTGGCTTATGCCCGCTTCGGTGCCTGGGCCCGGGAAGATTGGGTGTTGCCGGTACCGCTATTTGCGGCTAATGACACCCAATCATGCAGGTCAGCGCCCCAGGCGGCAGGGCGGGCGGTTTACCAGGCGCCGGGGCCACGGGGCGGCCAATGCCGGCTTATGTGGCGACGCGGCCTATAGGATGTTTTCCCTTCGTCAGGAATCAAGTCTTCGTGATCATGGGCGTTAGCCAAAGGCTCTTTCCGGTGCGGAGGTGTGGGAGCGACGGAAAGGGCACTCACCCTGCGGCGCGCGCTAGGAGGTGACGCGGATCCAGGTCTTGCCCGGGACGGTGCGGGCCGCGCGGAATGCTTCCGGCGCCTCGGCCACGGGGTAGCTGGCCCGCAGGATCCGGTCCGGTGACGGGACGGCCGAGGCGAGGGCGGCCGCGAAGTCGCCCGGGTGGTCGTAGATCAGCGATCCCCGCAGGACCAGCTGGCGCCGGACCAGCAGCGCCGTGTCGACCCGGGTCGCGTGACCGCCAAGGCCGATCATGACCACGGTCGCGCCGTACCCGGCCCGCCTCACTGCCTCGGCCAGCGCCGCCTCGGCCCCGGACGTCTCGAAGATCGTCTCGAACCCCCGGTCGTCAGGCCCGGCCGCCTTGGCCCCGAGCGATACCGCCAGCTGCAGCCGGCCGTCGTCCGGCTCGAGTACGTGCGGGGTGACACCGTGGGCGGCCAGGGCCAGGCCGAGCAGGCCGCCCTGCGAGCCCGCCCCGACGACCAGGCAGCTGCCGCCGGGCCCGATCCCGCTGCGCCGGATGGCGGCCAGGGCCACGGTCAGCGGCTCGGCGCAGGCCGCGTCGCCGTCGGACCAGTGGCCGGGAACCGGCCAGGCGTGCGCCGCCGGGACGGCGGCGTACTCGGTCAGCAGGCCCGGCGCGGTGAAGCCGACGAGAACCCGGTGGGGGCACATCGAGGTAAGCCCGGCCAGGCAGGCCGGGCAGCGCAGGCATGGGTAGTTCGGCTCGATGACGACGCGCTGGCCGATCCGGGACGGGTCGGCGCCGTCCCCGGCGGCGACGATCTCGCCGAAGGCCTCGTGCCCGAGCACCCACGGATAGGACGGCGCCCGGCGGGCGTGGGAGATCAGCGCCAGGTCAGAACCGCAGATGCCGACGCCGACCACGCGCACCATGACCTGGCCGGAACCCAGCTCGGGTTCCGGCCAGTCATCGGCGACAGCGAGCGACCAGGGAGTGTCTCCTAGGACAACCGCACGCAACGAATTCCGCCTCGCAGGTAAGTGAGCAGGGATTTAGGGGATGTAGAAGTACTTCGCGAACGCGGCCTGGCTGGCGTCAGCGGCGGTGATCAGCACGTCCGGGAGCTGAACCGTGGCGGTGATGCCGCTGGTGTCGCCGGTGATCTGGTCATAGGCGAACTGGGCGGCGTCGGCGCCCTCCTGAGCCGCGGGCTGGGCGACCACCGCCTGGATCTCGCCCGACTTGAGCAGCCCGACCTCGGTCGGGCTGGCGTCGAACCCCACGTTGACCACCTTGCCGGTCAGGCCCAGCGCCTTGAGCGCGGCGGCGGTGCCCTCCGCGTTCGGCTCGGCGCTGCCGAAGAAGGCCTTGACGCCGGGATGGGCGGCGAGGATCGAGCGGGCGACGGTCTCGCTGTCGCTCGTGGCCTGCGCGGTGTACTGGACGGGGAGGACGGTGATGCCCGGGTAGGCGGCCTTGATCTCCTTCTGGAAGGACGCGATCCGCTCGACCTGGGTGGTGGCGGTCGGCGACAGGCTGAGCAGCGCCACCTGGCCCTTGCCGCCGAGCGCCTGGCCGACGAAGTCGGCCGCCGCCTTGCCGCCCGAATCGTTGTCGGTGGTGATCGCGCTGGTGAGCTTGGCCGTGTTGGTCAGCCCGGTGTCGGTGGTGATGACCGGGATTCCCGCGTTGAGGCAGGTGTCGATGGCCGGCGCCATGGCCACAGGATCGGTGGGCGAGACGATGAGCGCGTTCGGGTGCTTGGTGCAGACCGCGTCGACGATCGGCGTCTGCGAGGCGGGCGCGAAGTTCGGGGAGCCCTGGTAGATGACGCTCAGGCCGAGCGTGGCCGCCTTGGCCTTCATGCCCGCGACCAGCGTGTCGTAGAAGGCGACGCCGGTCGCGCCGGGGACGTAGGCGATCGTGTAGTGCGTGGCCGGGCTGGCGCTCGCGGCGGCGGAACCACTGGCCGCGGTGGCCGAGGCCGCCGCCGAAGCCGAAGATGAGGACGACGACGACGAAGAGCAGGCCGCTGCGCCGACGGTGACCAGGGCGACGACGGGTGCGAGCGCCAACAGGCGTCTTGTTCTGAAGCTAGACACTGGTTCCTCCCACGAGCACGGGTTATTTCCTGGCGGTCTTGCGATTGCGAAGCTGGTCGATGTAGACGGCGGCGATGAGCACGGCGCCGACCGCGACCTCCTGCCAGAACGGCGGGACGTTGATGAGCACGAGGCCGGTGAGCAGGACGGCGATGATGCCGGTGCCGATGACCGAGCCGATGATCGTGCCCCGGCCCCCGAACAGGCTCGCGCCGCCGATGACCACGGCGGCGATCGCGTTGAGGTTGTCGGTGGTGCCCGAGTCAGGCGAGCCCGCGCCGAGGCGGGCCATCACCAGGACCGAGGCCACCCCGGCGAGGACCCCGGAGAGCGTGTAGATCTCCAGCAGGTAGCGGCGGTCGTTGATGCCGGCCCGGACGACCGCCTCCCGGCTGTCGCCGATGCTCAGCGCGTACGCGCCGAACCTCGTCTTGGCCAGCAGCAGGCCGCACCAGATCGTGATGACGGCCGTAATGAGAACGGGTACTGGTACCCACCCGCCTAGGTTGGTGTTGCCGAAGGTGACGACTGATCCGGGGATCGCCGAGATCTCCTGCCCGTTGTTGAGCAGGAAGCCGAAGCCGGTCGCGATGCCGAGGGTGCCCAGGGTCACCACGAACGGCGGGATGCCGGCCCAGGCCACGAGGAACCCGTTGGCCAGGCCGAACGCGGCCCCGGCGGCCACCGCGGCGGCGAAGCCGAGGGCGACGATCCCGATCGAGGCGCCGGCCGGCGACCCGGAGATGAGGTGGGCCATCACCCAGGCGCCGGCCGTCCCGGCGAAGCCGAGCACGGCCCCGACCGACAGGTCGATCCCGCCGGCGCAGATCACGAACGTCTCGCCCACGGCCAGCAGCAGCACCTCGGTCGCGGTGCTCGACGTATTCAGCCAGTTCGCCCGGGTCAGGAAATAAGGCGAGCCGATGCTGAACGCCACGATGAGCGCCAGCAGCACCCCGCCGATCCACAGGTCGCGGACGGCCGCCTGCCCGCGCCGCCACAGCGTGTGGTGCCGGGGGAGGGTCGGCGCGGGGGCCTCGGCCTTGGTCTCGGCCATTACGGCTCCCTCCCCGGCATCGCGCCGGTGATATAGCCGACGAGGTTCTCGCTGGTGAGCTCGGTGCCCGACAGCGTGGCCGCCAGCAGGCCGAGCCGGAGGACGACGGCCCGGTCGCACACGGCCAGCACGTCGGGCATCTGGTGGGAGATCAGGATCACCGCGATGCCTTCGGCCGAGACCCGGCGGATCAGGTCGAGCACCTGCTGCTGCTGCTCAACCCCGAGCGCGCTGGTCGGCTCGTCGAGCAGCAGGACCTTGCCGGTCCAGGCGGCGGCGCGGGCGATCGCCAGCGCCTGCCGCTGACCGCCGGACAGGTCCCGCGACGCGAGGTGCACGTCGGGGATGCGGGTCCGCAGCCGGGCCAGCTCGCTGCCGGTGTGGGCGGCCATGGCCTTGCCGTCCAGCCAGCCGACCCGCCGGGCCAGCCAGTTGCCCGACAGCTTCTCCCGGCCGAGGAAGAAGTTCGCCACCACGTCCCGCTGACCCGCCAGGGCCAGGTCCTGGTACACGGTCGCGATCCCGGCGTCGTACGCGGCCGCGGGGTTGGCGAACCGCACGGGCCGGCCGTCGAGCAGCACCTCGCCGGAGGACGGGAACACCGCCCCGGACAAGATCTTCAGCATGGTCGACTTGCCCGCGCCGTTGTCGCCGACGACGCCGAGCACCTCGCCCGCGTCGACGTGCAGGCTGAGGCCGCGCAGGGCCTGGACCCCGCCGTAGTGCTTGGTGAGATCGCGGACCGCGAGCCTGGCCGACACTATGGCCGCTCCTTTTTCTGAAAGGTGGACTGGGACGCTGCTCGAGACAGGACCGAATCGAGGGCCAGCCGGGCCCGGGCCGCGAATTCCTCCGGGCTGGTGTCGTCGGCCGCCCGCGGTGCCTCGACCGTGACCGGGATGCCGTCGGGAAGCGCGGTGAGCAGGTCGGGCAGCGGCAACTGGCCCTCGCCAGGCAGCAGCCGGGCGGCCCGGGCCTCGTGCACCGGGTCGGGCGGCGCGGCCAGCGGGGCGTCGCACAGCTGGACGTAGGTCAGCAGGCCGGGGTCGGCCGCCCGCAGCGCGGCCAGGTCGGCCAGCGCGACCCCGCACCGCTGGACGTGCAGGGCGTCGACCAGGACGCCGCCCCCGCCCGAGGCGGTGGCGATCGCCACCGCCTCGCCGAGGGTGCGGACGCTGCGGTAGGCCATGAACTCGACCACGGCGCGGAGGCCGTAGGGCGCGGCCGCCGCGACAAGGCCGGCGAACGAATCGGACAGCCGGCCCAGGTCCGGGTCGTCGCAGATCGCGTTGACGTAACGTGCCCCGAGCGCAGCCGCCGCCTCGAGCACCGGCGCGTAATCCGGTATCCGGGGGCCGAGCCTGATCGCCTCCACGTCGAGCACGGTGATCCCGGTGTCGGCGCAGCGGCGCACGGTCTCGGCCAGCATGGGGGAGCCGGGGGAGACCGGCCAGGGCCGCTCGCCGTCGGTCGCCGGGGCGATGCGCAGGCCGACCGAGCCGAACCCGGCCTTGGCGGCCACGGTGACCAGGTCCGGCGGTGCGACGCCGAGCAGGGTCAGGTGCTCGAGCCCGGTTTCTACTGTCATAGCGGCACCTTTACGGCTATGTACTAACTCGATAGTTCATAATATGTACCGGATGAACCGTGGGCTGTAAAGGCGCGGCCCCGGTGGGATGACAGGTAGCGGTATGGTCACGAGGGGAGGGTGAATCGGATGGCAGGAGTTTCGCGGCCGGGCGATACGCCGGCCGCCCCGCCGGCTGGCCCGGAACGGCAGCGGGACGCCGAGCGGACCCGCCGGGAGATCCTTGACGTCGCGATCGGCGAGTTCGCCAGGAACGGCTACTCGGGGGCGCGGGTCGACGAGATCGCCGCCCGGACGAGCACGACCAAGCGGATGATCTACTACTACTTCGGCGGCAAGGAGCAGCTGTACATCACCGCGCTCGAGCAGGCCTACGCGACCGCCCGGGCCGCCGAGCAGATGGACGTCGATCACCTGGACCCGGTCTCAGCGGTGCGGACCCTGGCCGAGCTCACCTTCGATCACCACGAGTCGCACCCGGATTTCGTCAGCCTCGTCGCCATCGAGAACATCCACCACGGCGAGTACATCGCCAAGTCGGCGGCCATCGCCGCCCTGAACTCCCCCGTAGTCTCGGTCATCGCCAGCATCCTGGAGCGCGGCTACGCCGCGGGCGCCTTCCGCCGCCAGGCGGACGCGATCGACATCCACCTGATGATCAGCTCGTTCTGCTTCTTCCGCATGTCCAACCGCTACAGCTTCGGCGCGATCTTCGGGGTTGACCTGCTCGACGCCTCCCGCCGGGACCACTTCCGCCGGATGGCCGGGGACATGGTGGTCAGCTATCTCACCGCACCGCCCGACTCCGAGCCGACCGACCCGAGCTGACCGACCCGAGCTGACCAAACCAGCCCGACCGATAGCATCGGGGCAGGCGAAGGAAGCGCAGGCGGCGGCAAGCGGCGGCAGGGGAGGGCGCATGGTGGCGGTGCTCGTCGGCTTCATGGGAGCCGGCAAGACCACGGTGGGGCGCATCATCGCCGAGCGGCTCGGCCAGCCGTTCGTCGACAGCGACGTGCTGATCGAGCAGCGCCTCGGCCGCAGCATCAGGGACATCTTCCTGACCGAGGGCGAGGCCTACTTCCGGGAACTCGAGCACGCTACGGTCGCCGATCTCGTCCGCGGCCAGGAGGCGGTGATCGCGCTCGGCGGGGGGGCCGTCGAGGACCCGCGGACCCGGGCCGTGCTCCGCAACGCCCGGGTTATCTACCTCCGCGTCGGCTACGCCGAGGCCATGTCCCGGGTCCAGGGCGATGAGTACCGGCCGATGCTGCACCGCCCCGACCTTGACGAGCTCTACCAGAAGCGGCTGCCGGTCTATGAGGACCTGTCGGTCCTCACGATCGACACCGACGGCCGCCGTCCGGACGCGATCGCCCACGAGGTCCTGGCCGAGCTCACCCGCCTGCCGACGCTGCCGCCCGACAGCTCGAGCGTGTTCGTCACCCCGGTGGGCGGCACCTACTACGCGCACGTGGGACCGGGGCTGGCCGACCACGTGGACGCGCTGCTGCCCGCGCTCCCCGAGGTCGAGCGGGGCATGATCATCGAGGCCAGCGAGGACGAGGAGGTCGCCGGGCGGGTGGCCGAGCGGTTCGCGAAGGCGGGCATCCCGGTCCACCGCGTCGCCCTGCCCGACACCCAGGCGACGAAGACCTTCCAGTCGGCCGAGTACCTGGCCAACGCGTTCGCCGATCACGCCATCCACCGGGACGACCTGGTGATCGCCGTGGGCGGCGAGGCGACCTGCGACATCGCCGGCTTCGTGGCCGCCACGTTCAACCGCGGCATGCGGCTGTGCCTGATCCCGACGACGCTGGCCGCCCAGGCCGACTCGGCCGTCGGCGGCAAGAACGCGATCAACCTGGGCCTCGGGCGCAACCTGGTCGGGACCATTCACCAGCCGGTCGTGGTCATCAGCGATGTCGAGGTGGCCTGCGCCAACGCCGGCCGCGGGTACAAGGCGGGTCTGGCTGAGATCGCGAAGCACGCGCTCGTTAGCCCCTCGGATTTGCTTGGGTACCTGCGCGGCGCCCTCGAGCCGCTGGTGGCCCGCGACCTGAGCGCGGTCTGCGCGGCCGCCACCCGGAGCGTGGAGATCAAGGCCGACATCGTCAGCCGCGACGAACGCGAGCAGGGCGACCGCCTGGTCCTGAACTACGGTCACACGTTCGCCCACGCCATCGAGCTCATCCGGGGCGCGGCCGCCGACGACCAGGGCGAGGCGGTCGGGCTCGGCATGATGGCCGCCGCCTACCTGGCGTTCCGCCAGGGCCGGATCCCGGCTTCGGTGGTCGAGCAGCACCGAGAGATCATCGCCGGGCTCGGCCTGCCCGTCCGGGGTGAGTTCCGGCTCCAGGACATGCGGCAGGCGTGGATGCGGGACAAGAAGTACCGCCACGGCATCCGCTTCGTCGTGCTGAACGACCTCGGCCGGCCGGAGAGCGGCGTCACCGCCGACGCGGCGACGCTCGAGGGCGTGCTGAGCGACCTCGCGGCCCGCTAGGCCCGACCGCGGCCGGGAGGGGTGCGGGGACGGGCGTCTGACCGTGAAGTAGCCCCTTCGTCTCGGGTCACCCGGTGACGGCGATGACGTGCTTGCCGAGGATGCCGCCCCGGCTGAACGCCTGGTGCGCGGCGGCGATGTCCGCCAGGGGGAAGGTGTCGCTCACCACCGGGCGGAGCGCGCCGGAGGCGACATATCCGGCTAGATCCGTCAGCAGGGCGGTGTCCGGGTTGGCGCTGAAGGTGCGGATGCGACGGGACCCGTGGACGGTCGACAGCCCGATCGCGGCCAGCGCGGAGGCCGACAGCCCGATGGTGACCATCCGGCCGTTCCTGGTGAGCCTGCGCCGGTAGCACTCGAGATCGGAGCCGACGGTGTCGACGATCACGTCGAACGATCCGGTCTGCTCGGGGGTGGCGTCGTAGCCGAGTACCCGGTCGGCGCCGAGGTCACCCAGGGCTTCGGCATAGCGGTCGCGCGCGAGCGCGGTGACGTGGCCGCCCATCGAGTGCGCGAGCTGCACGGCGGCGGTCCCGACTCCGCCGGCCGCGCCCCGGACGAGGACCCGTTCCCCGCTCGCCAGGCGCGTGCTGTCCCGCAGCGCGATCAGCGCCGTCGTGCCCGCGACGACGAGCGCGGCCGCGTCCGTCGACGGGATGCCCGCCGGGGCGGGAGCGATGCGGTCCGCGGGAACGGCGACGTACTCGGCCGCCGCGCCGGCCGCGTGCCGTTGCCGGGGATGCACGGTGCCCCACACCCGGTCCCCGGAGCGGTAACCGGCCTGGCCGGGGCCGGTCGCGGCGACGACGCCGGCGAAGTCCAGCCCGGTGCCGAGCGGGAACTTGCGGCCGGAGATTATCTTGAGCCCGCCGGAGCGGACGATCACGTCGTGCCCGTTGACGCTCGACGCCTCGACCTGCACTAGCACCTCGCCCTCGCTGGGAGCGGGACGGTCGACCTCGTTGATCCGCAGGACGCTGGGCTCGCCGTATCGCCCGATCTGAGCGGCTTTCACGCGTGGTTCCTTTCCTTCGCCTGTCGCCTGTCGCCTGTCGCCTGTCGCCTTTTGCCTTGGTTCCGATCTTGGGCCAGGCAGCCGGAACCGTGGTCGTTCGCCTTTTCCTGGGACCGCCGGACCCACCCTCGCGGGCTGGCGATACTGAAGGCATGGCGACCGATTCGCGGCAAGAACTCGCAGAGTTCCTCAAAACCCGCCGGACCCGGATACGACCGGAGGACCTCGGCCTGGAACCGGGCCCGCGGCGGCGCGTGGCCGGACTGCGGCGCGAGGAACTCGCCCTGCTAGCCGGGGTGAGCACCGACTACTACCAGCGCATGGAGCAGGGACGCGACGTGCGGCCCTCCGGGCAGGTTCTCGACGCGATCGCGCATGCCCTGCGGTTCACGCCGGAAGAGTCCAGGCACCTGCACAACCTCGCGGCCGCCGCGCGCACGCCCGGCCTCCGGCCCCGGTACGGGCCGGAAGTGGTGCCGCCCAGCACGCTGCGGCTGCTGGAAACGATGAGCTCGCCCGCACTGGTCGTCGGGCGCTTCCTCGACGTGCTGGCGTGGAACCCGCTGGCGGGCGCGCTGCTCGGTCATTTCGCGCACCTTCCGGCATCGGAGCGGAACCTGCTGTTCCTGTTCCTGCACCCGCAGGCTGACCAGACGTGCCCGGACCGCAGGGCCACCGTCGCCGAGCTCACCGCCATGCTGCGTGCTCAGGTCGCGGCCGAGCCGGGGCACCCGCGCGCCGAAGAGCTCATCGCCACGCTCACGACCGGCAGCGCGGAATTCGCCCAGCTGTGGGGCCGTCACGATGTGGAGGAGGCAACGCGCGGCCGGATGCGCGTCATCCATCCGCTGGTCGGAGAGCTGAACTTGGACTGGGACGCCTACCCGATGCCCGGGACCCCCGGCCCGGTGCTCATCGTCTACACCGCCCCGCGGGACGGCCCCGACGCCGAACGTCTCAGCCGGCTCGCCGGCCTGCTCAGCGAGTCCGGCCCAGCGTCGGCGCAGGCGCCGATATCGGGCCGATCGAGCTGACGCGGACGGTCGGTACGACGATCGCGGTAACGGATGTCGGCGAGAGCTTTGCTTCTACGGGGGTGCTGGCTCCCTGGTTCGCCTGACCGGCGGTCACGACCCCGGAAGGTATGCGCTGAAGTCGACCGTTTCCGGGCCGCGGCCTTGATAGGGCAGCGGCTTCGGATCGAGCAGCTCGAGCAGGCTGTCCTTGAGCGCGTAGGCGAAGAAATGGTTCCCGCGCGGGTTGTAATGACCGTCCCCGCCGAAGAGCGGGACGCCGCCGGCGACGAGGTGATCGAGGGTGTCGGCGATCTTGTAATTCGGCTCTGGCGATGATCACGTGACTTGTGCTGGTCGGCGTGTCGTACGTGGTGTTCGGGGAGCGGTCGGCCAGGATGACCGGGTGCACGTCTCAGGGCATTGATGCGCTTTTGCCGCAGTTGGCCGCGGCCGTGGTGGACAGTGTCGAGCATGGCGAGGACCTGATGACGTTCCGGGTCCGGGCGAAGGCCGGCGACGGGGAGCCGACGACCTGCCCGAACTGCGCAGTCTCGCCACCGGCATGCGCCGCGACCTGACTGCCGTCATCAACGGCCTGACGCTGGAGCACAGCTCCGGTGCTGTCGAGGGCAACGTCACGCGCGTGAAGCGGATCAAGCGGGACGGCTACGGGCGGGCAAACTTCGATCTTCTAAGAGCCCAGATACTCGTCGCCGCCTGAGCGAGCGTCACGTGATCATCGCCAGAGCCGAATTACTTGATCGCTATCCCCTCAGAGCTGGGGAATTACATGCTCGCCGACAGCCGGTGCTCGGGCGGGGTCGTAATGGACGTAGCAATGGTGTCGGAGGCGGTGGCCGGGCTGCTGGCTGCTGGCGGGGTGAAAGAGCTGGGCGAGGCCGCAGGCGGCGGGCTGGCCGCGGGGATCATCGACTGGATCAGGAAGGTGTTCGGGTCGGATGCCCGGTCACTGGACGCACTGGAGCGGACGCGGCAGGGTGAACCTGGGGCGGTAGCAGAGCTGGCGTCGGCGCTGGCCTGGTATGCCGGTCAGAACCAGGTGTTCGCGCAGGAGCTGGCCGCCTGGGCGGCCCAGGCGGGGGCCGACCGGCAGGGTTTCACAGCAGGTGCGGGCGGGCCGGGACGCGTACGTCGCGGGCCGGGACCAGACCGTCCGCAACTCCCGCTAGCCCGGCGAGTAACACTGGCAACACGCGGTGACAGGTGACTGGACGGACCGTGACCAGCAGGGAGCCTTTCTGCGAATCAAAGTTCAAGTGCATAACATTCAGATCTGCGCTCCACAGCAGCAGCGCGACAGGTTGAAGGAAACCGTGCATAGCGGCGGCTACGCGCGCGCCGTGCTGGAAGTGACTAGCTCCGGCGTGTCGTCGGCCGCGCAGCCGGGACGCTTGCGCGGTGGAGAGCAGGCCAGCCGCCGGCGAGGAGGGCGGCGTGAATCTCCGGCATGCCCTTGACCTAACCCGGCCGTGACCTGGACCCGGCCCGGCGGGCGCCCCGCGGTGCGGCGCCGGGCCGACGGCAGGATGCTGGCTGAACACAGAAAGGCGGACATGCCGGAACTGCCGGAGGTCCCGGAATCTGCCGGTCTTCCCACGGAAATCGACACGTCCCAGCCGCACATAGCCCGGATGTACGACTATTACCTTGGCGGCAAGAACCACTTCGCGGCCGACCGGGAGCTGGCGGACAAGATCATCGCGGCCATACCCGGCATGCGGACCGGACCGCGGGAGAACCGGGAGTTCCTCGGCCGCGCGGTCCGGTCCCTGGCCGGGGAAGCCGGCATCAGGCAGTTCCTCGACATCGGCACCGGGCTGCCGGCCACCAGCAGCGTGCACGAGGTCGCGCAGCAGGTCGCGCCTTCGTCCCGGGTGGCCTACGCGGACAACGACCCGCTGGTCCTCACCCACGCCCGGGCCCTGCTGACGTCATCTGAGGAAGGCCGGACCGCCTACATCCAGGCGGACCTGCGCAACCCGCAGGAGATCCTGTCCTCGCCGGCGGCGCAGTCGGTGCTCGACTTCTCCCAGCCGGTGGCGCTGCTGC
>Ga0302314_10012737_pt1 | contig 14512 bp, 15 predicted proteins | sample III_Palsa_N2_3_FD_200533 | JGI IMG/M metagenome (GOLD analysis project Ga0302314, IMG submission 200533) | Peat permafrost microbial communities from Stordalen Mire near Abisko, Sweden - III_Palsa_N2_3 | ecosystem: Environmental > Terrestrial > Soil > Palsa > Peat permafrost | place: Sweden... | reverse complement strand
GTAGTCGACCTCGATCAGCTCGCACGCGTCCTTGGCGATGTACGGGTCGTCGGCGATGACGCAGGCCACCTCCTGGCCCTGGAACCGCACCTTGTCGGTTGCCAGCACCGCCTGGGTGTCATAGGAGAGCGTGGGCATCCAGGCGAGGTTCCTGGTCGCCATCATCTCGCCGGTCAGCACCAGGTGGACGCCGGGAAGCGCCCAGGCCTTGCTGGCGTCGATCGACCGGATGCGCGCGTGCGGCAGCGGGCTGCGCAGGATCTCCATATGCAGCATGCCGGGGAGCACGATGTCGTCGGTGTAGTTGCCCTCGCCGCGGATGAAGCGGTTGTCCTCGACCCGCTTGCGGCTAGAGCCGAGGCCGCCGATCTTGATCTCGTCCAGTGCCCGTGACTCGGTGGTAGTCATCTCACGCCTCCGTGTTTCCCGCACTCGTCTCCGCAAGCTTCGACTCGCGCTCAGACTCGCCACCCGCGCTCGCCTCCGGCTCACGCTCAGAAAGCTTCGGCGGCGCCATCTTCTCCGCCGCCCAGAGCACCGATTTCACGATGTTCTGGTAGCCGGTGCAGCGGCACAGGTTGCCCGAGAGCGCCCACCGGACGTCCTCCTCGGTCGGGTTGGGGTTGCGGTCGAGCAGGCCCTTGGCGGCCATCATCATGCCCGGCGTGCAGAACCCGCACTGCAGCCCGTGCTCCTGCTTGAACCCCTCCTGGATCGGGTGCAGTTCGCTGGCCGACGCCAGGCCCTCCACGGTCGTGATCTCGCGCCCGTCGACCTGCACCGCCAGCATCGTGCAGGACTTGATCGCGCGGCCGTCGACCAGCACCGTGCAGGCGCCGCAGTTGGTCGTGTCGCATCCCCGGTGCGTGCCGGTCAGCCCGGCCCCGCGGCGGATCAGGTCGGCCAGCAGGAGCCTGGGCTCGATCTCGGCCACCTTCTTCCTGCCGTTGATCGTGAACTTGATCCGGCGGACAGGGAACTCTTCTGCCTCGTCGCCGAGGTCGTCGTACACCATCGTCATCGTCAGGCCGCCCTTTCCGCGGTTGCCCCGGTCGTCGTCGCGGTGCCACCGAGGATGCGGCTGGTGAAGACGCGCACCAGGTGCCGCTTGTACTCCGCGCTGCCGCGATGGTCGGTCTTCGGCCGCGCCACGCTCGCGGCGAGCTCGGCCGCCTCGGCGATGCTGTCGGCCGTGAGCGGCTTCCCGGTCAGCGCCGCGGCCGCGTCGGTGGCGCCGATGGTCGACCCGCCGACGCCGGTAAGGGCGATGCCGGCCCGGATCACGGTGGACCCCGACGTCTCGATGGCCACCGCCACCCCGACGGTCGCGAAGTCCCCGACCCGTCGCTCGAGCTTCAGGTACCCGCCCGACCTGACCCCCCTGGCCGGCGGCACGACCGCCTCGACCGCGATCTCGTCGTGTTCCAGCACCGTCTCGAACGGGCCGGTCACGAACTCCGTCAGCGGGATGGCGCGCCTGCCGCCCGGGCCCTGCGCGATCACCGTGCCGCCAAGCGCCAGCATCACCGAGGCCCAGTCGCCATGCGGGTCGGCGTGGCACAGCGATCCGACCAGCGTTCCCCGGTTCCGCACCAGCGGGTCGGCCACCAGCGGGGCCGCCGCCGCCATCGTCGGCTGGGTGCCCTTGAGCAGGTCGGAGAACTCCAGGTCGGCGTGGCGGCAGAGCGCGCCGATGCGCAGGCTGCCGTCGGGGTCGGCCCGGTGGTAGGCCAGGCCGGGCACGTTGTTCAGGTCGACGATGAACTCCGGCGAGGCGAAACGCAGCTTCATCATCGGCACCAGACTCTGGCCGCCGGCCAGCACCTTGGCGTAGTCGCCGCCGTCGTGCAGCAGGCCGATTGCCTCGTCCAGGGAGTGCGGTGCCTCGTAACGGAACCGCGATGGGAACATTCACTTCCTCCGCTCTGCTGCCGTGTTGTCGCCGGGGGTGCCACCGGGCCCGGCGGCCAAGTGGGGGTCAGCGATCGAGTGGGGGTCGGCGACCGCCTGCGGTCCCGATTCGTAATCGGGGTCGGGCCTTGGCTCCTGATGCGGCGGCCACGGGCCGGAGACCGGCTGCCCCGCGATCTTGAGGTAGTCGACGAGCTGCGGCCACGCCCACACGGTCGGGCTCTTCCCGGTCTTGGGCGCGTCTTCGATCAACTCGTACAGTCGCGGATTGCCCTTGCTGTGCCCGTCGGACTCGATAGCCATGCCACGATCTCCCTCCGTCAGAGCAGTGCACCGGCGATGCCACCCAGGGTAACGAAATTTAGCCGTATAGTGACCCACCCTTAACAATGCCGCAACGGCCAAATAAGCTCATCCTTAATCGACTAGTTCACTGGGTGAACATGGCACGCAAATCGGCAGGTTCAGCTCCAGATCGTGACATAAACCGGGGGCTTGAAGCGGGACGGCGGGACGCCGGCGCCAGGCGAACGGATGAGGTGCATCGCCTCCGGGGTTCCGAGGAACCTCCGCAGCGCGCTCACCGCGGTGCTGCGGCGCTCCCGTTCAAGCAGGGTCACGTGCCAGCACTCCTCGGTGGGGAAGCCCGGCGTCTCGACCAGGGACAACTCGCCCCGCCGCAACTGCTGGGACACCAGGTGCTCGATCGCCGGCGCGACCCCGGCCCCGTCGGCTGCGGCCGCCCAGGCGGCGGTCTGGCTCTGGAAGACCCCGATGTTGCTGTCGGCGATCCCGAGCCGGCGCAGCAGCCGGGCCGTCTCGCTGCCCGGATCGGTTCCGGACGGGTCCACCAGCCAGCGCCACTGCCGGGCGGGCCCGCGCGGGCGCGTCTTCCCCGGGCCGACCACGACCAGCCGGTACTTGAAGATGGGCTCGCTGACGATCGGCAGCTCGTGCTCTCCGGCCACCTCCGCCCCGAAGGCGACGTCGGCCAGCCGGTTCGCGATCAGCACGGCCTGCTCACCGGAGGCCGCGACCCCGGTCGTGATCTCCACCGGCCCGGCGAACCGACGGCGGAACGCCTCCATCAGCGGCCCGGCCACGAACTCGGCGAAGGTCGACGTGGCGACCACCCGCAGCTGCTCGGGTGCGCCCTGCGCGTCACGGACGGCGGCGTGCGCATCGGCGCCGAGCATGACAATCTGGGAGGCGATGCCGAGCAGCCGGGTGCCGCCGGGCGTCAGCGTCATGCCCGCCTGGCTCCGGGCGATCAGCTGATCGCCGAGGTCCTGGCGGAGGGCGGTGATCGCCTGCGACACCGCGGACTCGCTGACGTTCAGCGCCCCGGCCGCGGCCCGCACCGACCCGAGCCGGGCGACCAGGACGAACGCGTTCAGCTGGGTCAGCGTCATCGCACACTCCATCGTGAGCATCACCGCACCGGGAGGGCACGCCACATCCCTGTGCACTCAGAACGTAACGTACGTCATCAGACGGAACCGCGCATCCAACGCGCGACGCCCTAGCCCGGGAGGTGGGAGTGCAGGTCCCCGCGCAAGTCGAGTACGAGAAGGCCGCCAGCGTGCAGCACGCGCTCGCGCTGCTGGCCAGGTACGCGCCTGGCGCGAGGATCCTGGCCGGCGGCCATAGCCTGATACCGATGATGAAGCTGCGGCTGGCGCAGCCCGAGGTGCTTATCGACATCAACGGGATCGGAAGCTTGCGCTATATCGAACGCGTCGGCGGCGAACTCCGCATCGGCGCGCTGGCCAGGCACGCGGACCTGCTGGCGGCGCCGATGGCGGGCGACCACTTCACGATCCTGCATGACGCCGAGGCGGTGATCGCGGATCCGGTCGTCAGGAACTGGGGCACGATCGGCGGGTCGCTCTGCCAGGCCGACCCGTCGGAGGACCTGTCGGCCGCGTTCGCCGCGCTGAAGGGCTCGATGATCGTCCAGGGGCCCGACGGCAGCCGCGAGGTGTCCGCGCGGGCGTTCCACACCGGGCCGTACGAGACCGTCGTCGGCCCGGCCGAGATGCTGACCGAGATCAGGCTCCCGATCAGGCGCGACAGCGGGAGCGCGTACCTGAAGGTATGCCGCCGCGCGGGCGACTGGGCGATCGGCGCCGCCGGGGCGGCGGTCTGGCTGTCGGGCGGGCTGATCGCGGACGTCGGGATCGGGCTGACGGCGGTCGGGGCGGCGCACTTCGTCGCGGCCGAGGCCGAGGAGTTCCTGCTCGGCCGGCCCGCCGACGAGGAGTCCTTCGCCCGGGCGGGCGAGATGGCGGCCGAGCACTGCAACCCGCCATCGGATCAGCGCGGCCCGGCCGACTACAAGCGGCACCTGGTCTGCGAGCTCACCACCCGGGTGCTCCGGGCCTCCGTTCGCCGGGCGCGCGGGCTTGAGCCCGCTGGCGGGCGGGCACCGTGAAGATAACCGTCACCGTCAACGGGGCCGACTACGCGCGCGACGTCGAGCCGCGACTGCTGCTCATCCACTTCCTGCGGGACGAGCTCGGGCTGACCGGCTCGCACTGGGGCTGCGACACGTCCAACTGCGGCGCCTGCGTGGTGTGGCTGGACGAGACGCCGGTCAAGTCCTGCACGGTGCTCGCGGTCATGGCGGACGGGCGGCGGGTCACCACCGTGGAGGCCCTGGCGATCGGCACCGCGCTCGACCCGGTCCAGGAGGCTTTCGCGGTCTGCCACGGGCTGCAATGCGGCTTCTGCACGCCCGGCATGATGATGACCGCCCGCTGGCTGCTCGATCACAACCCTGACCCGACCCCGGAGGAGGTTCGCGAGGCGATATCGGGTCAGGTCTGCCGCTGCACCGGGTACGAGAACATCGTCCGGTCGGTGCTGTGGGCGGCCAAGCACGACGGGCCGGCCGAAGACGAGGTCGCCGCGGACGAGGCGAGCGGGGGACACCAGTGAGCGAGCGGGAAACACAACCCATGAACCACGCTTACGGGCCGCTCCGGCGCAAGGAGGACGCGCGCTTCATCAGGGGGCAGGGCACCTACGTGGACGACATCGTGCTGCCGGGCATGCTGCACGGCGCGATCCTGCGCAGCCCGCTCGCGCACGCCAGGATCACCGCGGTTGACGCCAGCGCCGCGCTGGCCCACCCGGCCGTGGTGACCGTGCTCACCGGCGCCGACCTGGCCGAGCGCGGCCTGGCCTGGATGCCCACGCTCTTCGGTGACGTGCAGGCGGTGCTCGCCACCGACAAGGTTCGCTTCCAGGGCCAGGAGATCGCGTTCGTGGTGGCGACGGACCGGTACGCGGCGCGGGACGCGCTCGAGCTGATCGTCGTTGACTACGAGCCGCTGCCGCCGCTGATCGACGCCTCGACCGCGCTCGACCCGGGCGCGCCGGTGGTCCGCGACGAACTGCCGGGCGGCAACCACATCTTCGACTGGACCGCGGGCGACAAGGCCGCCACCGACGCGGTCTTCGCCGCCGCGGACGTGGTGGTCGGGTGCGCGATGATCTACCCGCGCTCGCACCCCGCGCCGCTTGAGACCTGCGGCGCGATCGCCGACTACGACGCGGTCGCGGGCAAGCTGACGTTGTGGTCGACCAGCCAGGCCCCGCACGCCCACCGCATGCTCTACGCGGCACTGACCGGGGTCCCCGAGCACAAGGTCAGGATCGTCTCGCCCGACCTGGGCGGCGGCTTCGGCGCCAAGGTTCCCGTGTACCCGGGCTACGTCTGCGCGGTCGCCGCGTCGATGGCGCTCGGGCGCCCGGTGAAGTGGGTAGAGGACCGCTCGGAGAACCTGATGTCGACCGCGTTCGCCCGCGACTACCACATGCAGGGCGAGATCGCCGCCACCGCCGACGGGCGGATTCTCGGGCTGCGCGCGCGGGTGCTGGCCGATCACGGCGCGTTCAACGCGGTCGCGCAGCCGTCCAAGTTCCCGGCCGGCTTCTTCCACATCTTCACCGGCTCCTACCAGACTCAGGCGGCGTACTGCGAGGTCACCGGCGTGTACACGAACAAGGCGCCGGGCGGTGTCGCCTACTCCTGCTCCTTCCGCATCACCGAGGCCGTGTACCTGGTCGAGCGCCTGACCGACATGCTGGCGCGCGAGCTCGGGATGGACCCGGCCGAGCTGCGGATGCGCAACCTGCTGCGCCCCGAGCAGTTCCCCTACACGACCCCGTCCGGCTGGGAGTACGACTCGGGCGACTACCCGCGGGCGCTGCAGCTGGCCCTGGACATGGCCGACTACCCGGCGCTCCGCCGCGAGCAGGCGGAGCGGCGCGCCCGCGGCGAGTACATGGGCATCGGGCTGAGCTTCTTCACCGAGGGCGTCGGTGCGGGCCCGCGCAGCCACATGGACATCATGGGCCTGGGCATGGCCGACGGCGCCGACCTCCGGGTGCACCCCACTGGCAAGGCGGTGCTCGCCATCTCGGTGCAGACACAGGGCCAGGGCCACGAGACCACGTTCGCCCAGCTGGTAGCGCACGAACTCGGCCTCTCCCCCGACGACGTGGAGGTGGTGCACGGCGACACCGACCGGACCCCGTTCGGCCTCGGCACCTACGGGTCACGGTCCACCCCGGTGTCTGGCGCGGCGGCCGTCGTCGCCGCGCGGAAGGTCCGCGAGCGGGCCCGGCTGGTGGCCGCGGCCATGCTCGAGGCGGCCGCGGATGACCTGGAGTGGCTGGACGGCAAGTGGCGCGTCCGCGGCGACCCCGACCTGGCCCTGGGCATCGTCGAGATCGCGAAGGCCGCGCACTCGACGCTCGAGCTCCCCGCCGGGGTCGAGGGCCACCTCGACGCGTCGGCGGTCTACAACCCGCCCAACCTGACCTTCCCGTTCGGCGCCTACATCTGCGTGACCGACGTGGACCCGGGCACCGGCCAGGTCAAGGTCCGCCGCTTCATCGCCGTCGACGACTGCGGGGTGCGGATCAACCCGATGATCGTCGAGGGACAGGTGCACCGCGGCCTGGCCGACGGCATCGGCATCGCCCTGATGCAGTCCATCTCGTTCGACGAGATCGGCAACTGCCTGAGCGGCTCGTTCATGGACTACCTGCTGCCCACGTCGCTCGAGTGCCCCTCGCCGGAACTCGGCGCGACCGTCACCCCGTCCCCCCACCATCCCGTCGGCGCCAAGGGCATCGGCGAATCGGCCACCGTCGGCTCGCCCCCCGCCGTCGTCAACTCGGTCGTGGACGCGCTCGCCCCGTTCGGCGTGGTGCACGCGGACATGCCGCTGACCCCGGCCAACGTGTGGCTCGCGATCCAGCGCAGCCGGGCCCGGACGGATCTGCCCGCCAGCTGACCGCCCGACTACGTCAGCCGTGGAGGCGGGCGAGCACCAGGTCAGTGACCAGGACCCGTCAGCGCATCGAACAGCGGCGAGCGTGCACTCGACTGCACCAGGGTAGGTAGCCGTGAGTTCTGGAAGGAACGAGCCGCGCCGTGGCATCGACAAGCGCCGTTATCAAGGCGCCACCGCAACCCTGAACCGGCCGCATCAGAACCCGAACCGGCCCCGTCAGCACAAGGAGACGCCCGATGACCGCCTGGACCACCGATGAGCTCGCCGCGATCGACGCGGCGGACGAGCTGGAGATCGCGCCGCATCGAATTGACGGCACGCAGCGCCCCCCGGTGACGATCTGGGTCGTCCGCACCGGCGACGACCTCTACGTCCGCTCCTACCGCGGCGGCGGCAGCGCCTGGTTCCGCGGCGCCGAGGTGAGCCACGAGGGCCACATCCGGGCCGGCGGCGTCGACAAGGACGTCACCTTCGTCGATGAAACCGACCCGGGAGTCAACGACCGGATCGACGCCGCCTACCGCGCCAAGTACCGCCGATTCGGCGCCAGCTACGTCGACCCCATGGTGGCCGAGCGAGCGCGAACGGCAACGCTCAAGCTCGTGCCGCGCTGAGCAAGCCGCTTGACTCAGCCCGCTCGCCAGCGGCGTCCGGCTAATCCCCGGCCGCCCATCCCGACTCGTCGTCCAGGCTTGACACTTCCCGGCTGAGATATATATGGTTCCCATGTCAAAATAGTTTTGATTAAGAAACCAAATTACCTGGAGGCGGCAATGGCACCGTCGGAACCGCTGACACCGTCGGCGCTGCAGGCGCTGCTGGACGCCGGCAAGCTGGCCGGGTCATGGACCCTGGACCCGGCCAGGTCCGAGGTCCTGCTCGAGACCAGGCACACGTGGGGGCTGCTGCCACTGCACGGCGTCTTCCGCCAGGTCAGCGGGAACGGCGCGGTGACGGCGGCGGGCGACGTCACCGGCATCATCACCGTGAACGCCGAGTCGATTGACACCAAGAACCCGCAGCGGGATAAGCACCTGCGCTCGGGCGACTTCTTCAACATCGAAGTTCACCCGGACATCACCTTCGCCGCCGAAGGCGTCAGCCCGGCCGGCGACGGCGTACGGGTCACGGGAACCCTCACCATCCGCGACCGCACCCGTCCGGCGTCGTTCGACGCCAAGGTCTCCGTCGCCGACGGCGAGATCCAGCTGGACGGCACGCTCCAGGTCAACCGGCGGGACTTCGGCATGACATGGAACTTCATCGGCATCGCGGCGACGGACAACTCGATCGTCGTCCACGCCGTGTTCACCCGACAGTAGGCGGCCCCGCCCGACGGACAGGCTTGCGCGACGCGCGCGGGCGAGGAGCGACAGCGCCGCGCAACGCATGCGGTCGAGGAATGACCGGCCCGCGCTACGCGTGCGGGGCGAGGAGTGCGTAGTAGGCGAAGGGCAGGCCGGTGCGCCGGCGGAAGCTCAGGCCGGCGGCATTGGCCATCGTGATAAGCGTTGGCAGCGTCACATGATGCCGGTCGGCGAACTCGCCGATGACCAGCCTCCCGCCTGGCTTGAGCACTCGCCGTAGTTCGCTGAGCGCGGCCTGCCGCTGCGGGATCTCACCCAGCACGGTCACCAGGTAGGCCGCGTCGAAGTGGGCGTCCGGGAACGGCAGCGCGTCCGCGCCCGCCAGGTGCGGGCTGATGTTACCGATCGAGTGCCGGGCTGCTCGCGCCATGACGTGGTCGAGCATCTGCTGCTGGATGTCGACGATGGCCAGCCGGCCGTCGGCGCCCAGCTGGGGCGCCACGTGCAGGGACTGCAGGCCGGTGCCGGGGCCGATCTCCAGTACCCGCTCGCCCGGGACCGGTTGCAGCAGCACGTCCAGCCGCCGGCCGGTGAGCAGCGGCAGCGGGAAGTCGAGCAGGCGGCGCCGCGCGTACGGGTACGGCGCCTTGTCGCTGAGCACCGCCGCCACGCCGGCCGCGCCCGCGGCCAGAACCCCGGTCGCCGCGACCGCACGCAATGACGCTCTCATCGGGTCTCCCTGGTGAGCACGATCGCCAGCCACCAGGCGGCGACGGCCAGCGGGATCTCGACCAAGGCCGCCTCAGCCAGCGCCATCGCGTGATCGCTGCCCGGCGCGGAGGTGCACACGTCGAACCACGCATCGATGAGCAACAGGGTCCCACCGGCGACGGCCGACAGGCTCGCCCGTTGATCGCCGCGGGATAGCAGCAGCGCGGTCGCCAGGGCGGCGGCTGCCTCCGCGCCGTCCAGGCCGGTCCAGGCCAGCGCCCAGTGCTGCGCTTGCGCGGTGGCCGGGAGCACGGCGCCGAGCACCACGATCCACGGCAGCAGGAAGCCACCGACCGCGAGCGCGGCCAGCCGGGCGCGCCGCCGCAGGACGGGGCGGGACTGGAGGGCGTCCCGCCGCAGGACGGGCTGAGGCGGCCGGGCGGGTCGCGCCGCGGACCGGGTGCGGAAGTTCAGCTGGCGTGCTAGGCGGCGCTGTCCCCGGCTGCCGAGGCTAAGGGCCGGGAGCGCTTGTGTGTGCATGGCTTCACCGTAGAACTACAGAGAAAGTTTTGCAAATGAATCTCTGCAGAACTCTGTCTGCAGTTCCTGCTATGCTGACGGCATGGCGATCAGCCCCCGACCGGTGACCGGTGACGCGAGACGGTGGAAGGCCATGTCCCACCCGCTGCGCCGGGAGATGCTGCGCTACCTCGGCCAGCACCGCACCGCCAGCTCCACCACCCTGGCCCAGGCGCTCGGGGAGAGCACCGGCACCACCAGCTACCACCTGCGGGTACTGGCCGACGCGGGGGTCATCGAGGAGGTGCCAGGACAGACCAATGGCCGGGAACGCTGGTGGCGCGCCGTCTCGGTGGACCTGCGCGAGCCCGACTACGACACCCTCAGCGAGCAGGACCGGGCGGCGTTGGACGAATGGCGCGCCAGCCAGATCCCGGACGAGCTCGCCTTGGTCAGCCGCTTCGTCCGCGACGTCCGCAAGCACGGCCCGTGGGCCAGGGCCTCCCGCGCGGGCGGCTACTACACCGCCGAGGATCTGGACGCGTTCTTCAACGATTACATCGCCCTGGTGCACAAGTACGGCCACAACGCCGAGGACGCCCCACCGGGCGCGCGACCGATGCAGCTCCGGATGTTCTACCTCCCGGAGGAGCCGGCCGTACCGGAAGAACCCGCGAAACCCGAAGAATCCGGTTCGTAACGGGCCGCGATTTGCTTTGCGCAAGTGTGAGAGTGCTCACGCTTTTTCGAGTGGTTAACAAAAGTGCGCGCCGGATACCCCCGGCCACCGGCGGCGCAGGTCATAAGGTTTAGACCTTGCAGCGTACGGGGGGGTCGGCACGTGATGTTACGCACTCAACAGATCAGCGTTCTCCTGTCAAGATGAATGATCGAAACTTTTCAGGCGAATAGCTTGACTGACGAGAGGACCGAGTTCGTGGTCGATGTTGATGCCATCCTGGAAGCCGCCAAGCTGAAAAATGAGCACGTACGCGAGTACGTCAAGTACTGGGCGGGGATCACTGGCGCCGACAACATCGAGGTCGTCAGCGCCAATGACGACGCCCGGCTGATCGCCGAAGCCCTGGCGGCTGGCGAGATCTTCCCGGCCGGCGAGGGCCTCTACTACTCGCGCAGCTACTACAAGGACACCGCGCGCTCGGAGGAGCGCACGATCGTCGCGACCAGCAATCCGGCCGACAAGGGCGTCTACAACAACTGGTACCCCGCGGCGGAGATGACGGAGAAGCTAACCGGGCTGATGCGCGGCGCCTCGGCCGGCAAGACCATGTACGTGATCCCGTACCTGATGTCGCCGCCCGGAGCCCCGCTGGAGAAGTACGCCGCCGGCGTCCAGCTGACCGACAACCGCCCCGTCGTCCTGCACATGATCCGCATGTCACGGGTCCACGTCGACTTCATCAACAACCTGGGCGACCAGGCCAGCTTCGTCCGCGCCGTGCACGTCACCGGCGACCTGGAGAACCTCGGCCAGGGCACGCCGGAGGACAAGCGCTACTTCGTGACCGTGGCCGACGAGCGGACGATCCTGCACTTCGGCTCGTCCTACGGCGGCAACGCGCTGCTCGGCAAGATCGCGCACGGGCTGCGCCAGTCGGCCTACGACGGCTGGGCATCCGGGAGGTTCCTATCCGAGCAGTTCATGCTGCTGGGCATCACCGACCGGCAGACCGGCAAGAAGTACCACATCGCGGGCGGCTTCCCCAGCGCCAGCGGCAAGACCAACCTGGCGATGACGCTCTCCCCCGACGCCCTCGGCGACCGCTACTACGTCGATTTCTACGGGGACGACATCGCCTGGCTCTGGATCGGCGAGGACGGCCGGCTGTACGGCATGAACCCAGAGAACGGCGTGTTCGGCGTCGCCAAGGACACCAACGAGAAGACCAACCCGACCGCGATCCAGTCGATCGAGCCGGGCACCAAGGCGATCTTCACCAACATCGCCTGGAATGAGAAGACGCACGAGGTCTGGTTCGAGGGCCGCACCAAGAACCCGCCGGCTGACGTGGACGGCTGGCTCGACTGGAAGGGCAACCGGATCGCCGACCGCTCCCCAGCGGAGGAGAACGACCCGTGGGCCCACCCGAACAGCCGGTTCACCACCACCCTGGCCAACGTGCCGAACATCGCCAAGGATTACAACGAGCCCCAGGGCGTGCCGATCGACGGGATCATCTTCGGCGGCCGCACCAGCGACCGCGAGCCGCTGATCCGCGCGATCACCGACGTGGCCGAGGGCGTCTACGACGGCCTCACCCTCGGTGCCGAGGCCACCTTCGCCGCCGACGGCCTGGACGGCCAGCTCCGCTACGACCTGATGTCGATGCGCCCGTTCATGTCCTATCCGGAGGGCCCGTACGCGGCGCACTGGCTGAAGATCATCGGCGCCGCGGCCGATCAGCCGATCTTCGCCCACGTCAACTGGTTCCAGCGCGACCCCGATGACGGCCACTTCCTCTGGCCCGGCTACCGCGACAACCTGCGCGCCCTGATCTGGCTCATGCAACTCAAGAACGGCGAAGTCGAGGGGGTCAGGACCCCGGTCGGCATCCTGCCGGCCAAGGGCGAACTGAACACTGACGGCCTGCAAATCGACCCGACCGACCTCGACACCCTCCTGTCCATCGACACCGCCCGCTGGCAACAGGAAATGGGCTTCCGCCAGGCCCACCTAGAGCAGTTCCCCAACCTCCCCGAAGAAATCTGGGCCGCCCACCGCCGCGTAGCCGCCGCCCTCGACGAATCCGCCGAGTAGTCCCGGCCCCATCTCCAGGAGCATGTGCCGGTCCCGCCGTCCCGCGGGCCCGGCGCATACCTCGCTGCCCGGCAACCGTACGCGGGCGGACAAGCGGCTCGGCACCGCAGTCACCCGCCTCGGCCATCCTCACCGCCCGCGTGAGCCCCTGAGGGCGGATTATGTGGGTTGCGTGCGCCGCGATGATGCAAGTGAGCAGCGGGATGCATGGCTAAAATTATGACAGATCACCCCATGGGCATGATCGTGTGCTGTTCAGGTCGTATAGCGCCCAAAACGGCACACGATGATGGCAGCAGGGCTGCGCCCGGAGGGCGGCAGGGGGAAATGCCGGAGATTTCCCGCGCCAGCCCAGACGAGGGAACCCGAACCGCTGAACGCCCGCGTCAGCCCAGAGGGGAATCCCTGGACCGGTCAGGTCCGCGTCAGCCCCCCAAGGGCGGCCGAAGGCCATTCCCACGCGTCTACCCGCAAGCCCCAGCAACATCAACCAGCTAGGCACCCACGCTCAAGATCGCCCAGACCCGCTTTCCATGCCACCCCGGCACCGCTTCCCAGCTCCAATCGTCAGACAACGCCTCAATCAACTCCAACCCCCGCCCCGACTCCTCGTCCTCGCCCGGGTGGCGCATGGCCGGCGCGCCGAGGATTGAGGGGAGCGTGTCCCAGACCTCGATCATGAGCCGGGAACGATCGGATGACAGCCGCACCCACAGCAGCGGGAGCTTCCCCTCGGCGTCATACACGAGGCTGCCGTCGGGATCGGTCACCGCCTGGACGACGTTGGTCGTCAGCTCGCTCACCACGAGTTCGGTGGTTTCGATGAGCGCGTCGAGTCCCCAGCCGTTGAGCACAACGCCGATGAAACCCCGGGCGAGGCGGGGGGCGGTCGGAAGGGCCCCCAGCGGCCCCAGATCTGACGTCAGCGGCCAGTCAGCCACGTGGCACTCGCCTGCGATTTAGATAGGACGGCCGCGTGTGGCAGTCGCCAACCGAACGGACTTTTATCCGCACGGCACGCTACATTACTCGCTCTTTTGCGCACCACGTCTCGACTGCCCGGGAATTGTGACAGATAGTCACATCTGGCGCAGGATGTTCTGCCGCGCTGGCTGATCACGTCGGATGTTACGCGCGCGCGCCTGGCCGGAATGACTCACCGTGGCCCGGGATTATCACGTCGGCGAACTCGAGCAGCAGCTGCCTGCTGTTCTCCAGCGCCGACTGGTCGACGCCGAGCGGGTCTTCCTCCGGCCCGTCCGCTGACCACCAGGCGTGCGTGCAGACGTAGACGCCGTCCGCAGCGGACGCGACGGTGGAGATGTCCTCGTTGGTGTGCCCCGGGGTCCGCACCAGCCGCACCGACGGCGCCAGCTGCGCGCCGTGCGCGTCCCTGGCGATCCACCGATCGCCCTCGTAAACCGCCCAGTGATCGTGGATTCGCGCGTTCAGGAAGAGCGCGGCGTTAACCGTGTGATCCGGGTGGTGATGGCTGAAGATCACGTCGGTGACGTCCTCCGGCGCCTTGTCGTGCGCCTTGATCGCGGCGAGCAGCGCGTCGCGGTCGGCCACCATCCCCGGATCGACCACGATTACCGCGTCGCCATCGAGGACCAGCGTGACCGTCCCGCTCACGCGATCATCGTCGCCGTCGCGGCCGACGTAGCCGTTGTGCAGTACGTGCACCTCAGCGGAACCGGTCGGTGGAATCTGCAGTGAATTCACATCGCTAACAATAGCGGCATAACGGGAGCTCGATCGGGACCTGTATCCCGTCGAGGGCGTGCGCGCAGAGATCGTCCTCGCGTTCCGCCGGGAGCGCGGCGATGGTCGTCGCCACCAGATCGCGTAGCCGCGCCATGTTCTTGCCGAACACCTCGAACACCTCGGCCTGGGTGACCCCGTCCCCCTCCTCCACGCCCGCGTCGGTGTCCGTGACCAGCGCGAGGGTCGTGTAGCAGAGCGCGAGCTCGCGG
>Ga0302314_10012735_pt1 | contig 14513 bp, 11 predicted proteins | sample III_Palsa_N2_3_FD_200533 | JGI IMG/M metagenome (GOLD analysis project Ga0302314, IMG submission 200533) | Peat permafrost microbial communities from Stordalen Mire near Abisko, Sweden - III_Palsa_N2_3 | ecosystem: Environmental > Terrestrial > Soil > Palsa > Peat permafrost | place: Sweden... | reverse complement strand
TGGCGTCGTAGGCGATGCCGTTCAGCACCGCGTCCGGATCGCCGCCTCGGTCCGATTGCGGGAGGAGGCCCGCCAGGTCGATCCAGCCCAACACCTTGCCGGATCTGGGATCGATACGGGCGATCTGATCGGTCTGCCAGATATTGGCCAGGATCTCGCCCTTGACCCATTCCAGCTCGTTGATGTTGCGCACCGGCTGGCCTCGGTCGGTCACGGCGATGCGGCCGGTCTCGGCCAGGGTCTCGGGGTCCAGGAAACGGATGAACTGGGTGCCGTCGCTCATCAGAATGTGCGCTCCGTCCTGGGTCAGGCCCCATCCCTCGCCCTTGTAGCGAAAGGTGCGCTCGGGCTTGAAGCTGGCGAGGTCGTACACGAAGCCGACCTCGGTCTGATAGGTCAGCTGGATCAGGTGGTTCTTCCAGTTGACGATGCCTTCGCCGAAATAGGCCGGCGCCAGCGCGCGCTGCCGCACCACCGCGCCGGTTTCCAGCTGCTCCTTGCGGATGTTCGACTGGCCCTCCAGCCCGGTGCTCTCGTAGAGATAGCCGTCCAGATAGAACAGGCCCTCGGTGAAGGCCTGGGCGTCATGCGGATAGGCGTGCACCACCACATAGCCGTATTCCGGCGTCCCCTTGGGCGTAATCGGCCCGCAGGCGCCCGCAACGAACGCCGCCGCGACGAGCGCGAGGACCAGACCGATACGCCGGATGACTGCCAATGAGCGGGCCCTTGGGGACGAAACCTACGCGTCCCGGGATGGGCGGCGGCGCGGCATGTTCCAGGCGTGGGCCTGTGCGGTCAAGCCACGGCCGCCGCGATCAGGCGCGTGACCTCGCTCCACGGGACTGGGCTTTGGTGCATGGCGTAGACCGTGTCGACCTGCAGGTGCTCGCGCTCGACCGCCTGCACGACTTCATGCGTCAGCTGGGGATCGTAAATGACGTGTTTGTCCGAATCGAACACCAGAGTGTCGCTGGCGTAGAGCAGCCGATGCTCGGGGAAATAGACCATGTACTGCCGCTCGGTGGCCGCGCCGCGCAGCGGAAACAGGACGATCCGGTTGGCGCCGGAGCCGATCTCCGTCCGCCCCGAAACCACCCGCCACTTGGCTGGCCGCGGCGCGCTTTGCAGCGCATCGGGACTCAGGACGTGAGGCGCGCTCATCATCCGCTCGAGCAGCGGCCGGTTCAGGTCCAGCATATAGACCGGCAGGGCCTCGGCGACGGCCTCGCGCACGCCCGCGACGTGGGGCCAGGAATCTGACGTGGTCAGCACGGCCTTGATCGGCAGCGACGGATTGTCGGCGCGCGCCTTGGCCAGCACCTCTTGGGTGAAGGTCGGCGAAATCGGGGCCTCCAGCACCAGGACGCCGTCGTCCTGCTTGATCAGGGTGACGTTCCAGGACCCCTGATAGAGATCGACGCCTGGCGCCAGCGCCACATGGTTTTTGTCGCTGAACGGACGGTTCCAGCCCTTCGATTGCGCGCTCTGCGCCGCCGCGGCGGGGTCCATGGCGAAGGTCTTGTCGTCAAGCGTCAAGTTGAACTTGGCGTCCAGTACCTGGGACGAATTCCAAACGATGCCGTTGCGCTCCTCGATCCGGTTGGTCGGATAGATGACGCCGCCGATCAGCTTCCAATTGTCGTAGTAGACACGCTGGGCCACATCGCCCCAGACGAACCAGAAGTCATTGAACGCGCGGGTGCTTTCGAAGGCGTCCGGCAGATGATTGTAGCCATTGATCAGCACCTTGACCGGCGCGCCGCGCCACTGAAACGCGACCACCGTGTGCGGCGTGGAGCGCAGGGTCTCGGCGGCCTCGAAATGCAGGTCAGGCGCCGCTTCGGCGGTCAGCAACAGCCGTTCCGGTCCCAGCTCCAGCGTCGCGCGGGTATCATCAATGCTGGACAGTCCCGCGCGCGAATCTCCGTTCTTGCCGCGCAGCACCGCCGCCGTGGCGGACGAAACCAGAATGCTGTCGGACTCGGCCGCGGCCGTACCGGGATCGTTTTCCGGCCAAAGACTTTTGGAATCGGCGTTCACCCGGCCCTTCCCAAAGTCCACGCTCTGCTGGGTCCGGTCGTAGGACGTGATGAAGGGCGCCTGCCGGTAGGACTGTTCGGTCAAAAGCGTATGGTCGACGATGTCCAGCTGCTCGTTCGAGATCGCCGCCAGAGCCGCCCGCCCGCCCATCGCCGTCATGGCCAGGCTCACGCACTGTTTGGCGTCCATTCCCTCGCATCCCGGGTGGTCGGCCCCCGCTTGCGCGGCCAGGCCGAGGGAAGGCCACGCCAGAGCCGCTGCGAGCGCGGTCGCCATCAAGATTGTATCACGCCGATCGTTCGCCATGCCGTTCCCCCAAATTACCGTAGGCGCCAACCCGCGCGCCGCCGTGTGGACCTTCGTCCCTGCAGCCCCAGATAGAAGGCGTTCTATGGCGAAAAAAAGGAGCGGCGGGGTGCTATCGCCGCGCGGCGTCCGTCACATCGCGCGCCGCCTTGAATTCGGAACCGTCCTTCCAGTGCGGCCACTCGTTCGAATTGGCCAGGTCGCGGCCCAGGTCGTAGTAAAGCGTCGCGTCCGCCACCTCCCCGCTCAGATCCCAGTCTGCGCTCCATTGGTCCGCGGGCTGGTGATATTTGTGGGCGACATAGTCGTCTTCGAGGGCTTTGCCGCGGGCCAGCCCGCCGTCGACCAGATCGTAGCCGGAGCCGATGGTGATCGCCGGCACCCCCGCCTTGGCGAACGAGAAGTGGTCGGCGCGGAAGAAATGCCCGGCCTCGGGCGCGGGATCGGGGGTGAAATAGCGGTCCTGGCGGGTCTTGGCCTCGGTGATCAGGTCATCCAGCAAGGACAGCTGGCCATCGCCGGATACGGTGATGTTGCGAGCCATCCCGTGCACGCCGAACACGTCCATATTCAGGTCCGCCACGGTCGTCGCCAGTGGATAGACCGGGTGGGCGGCGTAATAGGCCGAACCCAAGAGGCCCTTTTCCTCGGCCGTGACGGCGATGAACACCACTGAGCGCTGGGTCGCCGGTCCGGCGGCGTAGACCCGGCCAAGCTCCAGCAGCGCCGCGACTCCGCTCGCATTGTCGACTGCGCCGTTATAGATGCGATGCCCCGTCGCGTCCGGCTGGCCCACGCCCAGATGATCCCAGTGGGCGGAATAGATCACCGTCTCATTGGGCCGGGTCGTCCCGGGAATGCGGGCGATGACGTTGTGGGTGACAATCCGGCTGTGATCGACGCCGTAGTCGGCCGAGAAGCTGGCGCCCTTCAGCTCCACGGGCCGGAAGTCGGCACGCTGGGCGGCCTTTTTCATGGCCTCGAAGTCCAGGCCCGACCGCTTGAACAGATCGACCGCGACGTCGCGCTGGATCCAGCCTTCCAGCTCGGTGTGGGTCTTGGTCGGATCGTCGCTGACGATGTCGAACTGGGCGTTGGCGTTGGAGTTCTTGACCGTGTTCCAGCCGTAGGCGGCCGGCCCGGTCTCATGCACGATCAGGACGCCCAGAGCGCCCCGCCGTGCGGCCTCCTCGTACTTGTAGGTCCAGCGGCCGTAGTAGGTTTCCGACTTGCCGCCGAACAGGCCGCCAAGATCGGCCTCGTAGTCGGGATCGTTGATCAGCACGACCTCGATCTTGCCGTGCAGATCGACCCCTTTGAAGTCGTCCCAGTGGCGCTCTGGCGCAGTGACGCCATAGCCCACGAAGACCAGCGGCGCGTCCTTGATCGACACGTGGTCGATCGGCAGCAGGGTCCGCGTCACCACCTGCTCGCTCTGGACCAGGGCGTCGGTGCGTCCGCCGGCGGTCAATGAGAAGGTGATCGGCCCGGTGACCTGAAAGCGGGCCAGCGGCACGTCCTGGGTCCAGGCGCCCCAAGGCCCCTTAGAATCGCCGCCAGGCTGCAAGCCGGCTGCCTTGAACTGTTCGACGATGTAGGAGACCGCCTTGATCTCGCCAGGCGTGGCCGGGCCGCGGCCCTCGAATTCGTCTGAGGCCAGGATCTTGACGTGCTGGGACAGGGTCTGGGGGTTGATCCCGCCGCCCGGGACGTCGGAGGCGGCCTGGGCCGTGGCGGCGGCGAACAGGGCGAAGGCGAGGATCGATCCGAAACGCATCACGACTTCCTTGAACGGAGACTCTTAACTGGGCATCCTTCCATCCACGATCGAACGATCCAAATCCACTCTTTCGCGGCGGCGGATCGCGATTAGAGATGCTGGACCGGCCCTCGAAACACGAAAAAGGCCCCCGCCGCGATCAGCGCGAAGCCGATCAGCTGGTTCAGGCCGACCTTCTGGCCCAGGTAGAAGATCGAGAAGACCGCGAAAACCGCGAGGGTGATCACTTCCTGGATCGCCTTCAGCTGGGCCGCCGAATAGACCGCCGCGCCACAGCGGTTGGCCGGCACCGCCAGGCAGTATTCGAACAGGGCGATGCCCCAGCTGGCGACGATCACCAGCCACAGCGGCCTGTCGCGGAACTTCAGGTGGCCGTACCAAGCAAAGGTCATGAACACGTTCGAGCCGATCAGCAGCAGGATGGGCGCGAGCCTGGGCGGGATGGCGAACATGGCAAGTCTTTCGGAGGTTGACGATCGATACGGCTAACGCCCCATCACGGCCGGACGATCACTCCGCCGGTCATCGGCGAAGCCACGCCGGTGGTGCCTGGGAATGAAATCGGCAAACCGGCGGCGGTGCGGGCGGCCAAATAGGCGAAGGCTTCCGCCTCGATCGAATCGCCGCGCCATCCGACATCCTCGGCGCTTTTCAACGTGACGCCGGCGTGGACGCGGATCGCATCCATCAGGGTAGGATTATGCCGCCCGCCGCCGCAGGCGATGAGGACGGTGGGCGCGGCCTTGGCCGACCGCACGGCCACAGCGACCGTCTCGGCGGTGAAGGCGGTCAGGGTAGCCGCGCCGTCTTCCAGGGACAGGCCCTGCACCGACGTCAGCGGGAAATCGTAGCGGTCGAGGGACTTGGGGCCGGGCGCGGCGAAATAGGGGTGGGCCAGCAACACCGCGAGCGCCGCCGGATCGACCTTGCCCGCCGCCGCCAGCCGGCCGTCGGCGTCGAACCGCGCGCCGGTTTTCGCCTGGATCCAAAGGTCGATCATCCCGTTGGCCGGGCCGGTGTCGAAGGCCAGCATCTGGCCATCCGACCCGATCAGGGTGATGTTGGCCACCCCGCCCAGATTCAGCACGGCGACCGGCGTCGCAAGGCCCGCCATCGCCGCCAGCGCGGCGTGATAGATCGGCGCGAGCGGCGCCCCCTCCCCGCCCGCGGCGACATCGGCGGTGCGGAAGTCATGGACCACGGGCACGCCCAGGCCCCGCGCGAGCAGGCCAGCGTCGCCCAACTGCACAGTCCGGCCGATCCGCCCGGCCGTCGGCCGCTCGTGCAGCACGGTCTGGCCGTGGAAGCCCGCCAGGTCGAGATCGCTCGCGGAAATCCCGTGCTCGGCCAGGAACTCCCGCGCGGCGTCCAGGTGCTCTTGTCCCACCGCCCGCGCCGCTTCATCGAACACCGCCGGGCGCGGCGCCTCGCGCGGCCATTTCAGCGCCTCCGCCGTCGCCTGCATCACCACGGCGCGGGTGACCGCGGTGAGTTTGCGCTCGCCCGCGGGACCGCAGGCCGTGACCGCCTCGCCGTCGGTCTCCAGCACGGCCATGTCGACCGCGTCCAGCGAGGTGCCGCTCATGAAACCCAGGACCCGCATGAACCCGCTTCCCTTGACCGCCCGGCGCGCCGCCATTAGGAGACGCCCATGATCGCTCGCAACCCCGTTCGCAAGGCCTATTACCCCGCGCACCACTAGCGCGCGGGTGTTCGATCATACAGGTCCACACGCCGCCACCTCGGTCGGCGGCGGGTCTGAACTCAAGAGACGGTCTCCGGCCCTCATTCGCCAGGAGCCTCTCATGACTAGCCCTTCCAATCCTATCGCCGCCGATCCGCCGCCCGTGCTAGAGCGCGCTGCGTCCATGCGAGAATCCCCGCCCATGCCGTCCGATTTCAAGCCCCGCTCCGACCTAGTCCGCGTCCTTCAGGAGCGAGGCCATATCTACCAGGCGACCGACCTGGAGGGCCTGGACCGGCTGGCGCTGGAGGGACCGATCTCGGCGTATATCGGCTTTGACGCGACGGCGACCAGCCTGCATGTCGGCAGCCTGGTTCAGATCATGACCCTGCGGCGGCTGCAGCAGACCGGCCACCGGCCGATCGTGCTGATGGGCGGCGGCACCACCAAGGTCGGCGATCCATCGGACAAGAACAGCCAACGCCCACTGCTGACCAACGCGGTGATCGACGCTAATATCGCGGGGATCAAGCGCGCTTTCACGCCCTTCCTGCGCTTTGGCGACGGGCCGAGCGACGCGGTCATGGCCAATAACGCCGAGTGGCTGGACAAGCTCGGCTATATCGAATTCCTGCGCGATTACGGCGTTCATTTCACCATCAACAAGATGCTGAGCTTCGAGTTCGTCAAGAACCGGCTGCAGAACGAACAGCCGCTGACCTTCCTCGAATTCAACTACATGCTGATGCAGGCGGCGGACTTCCTTGAGCTCAACCGGCGCTATGGCTGCCGGCTGCAGTTCGGCGGCTCGGAGCAGTGGGGCAATATCGTCAATGGGATCGAGCTGATCCGGCGGACCGAGGGCCGCGAAGCCTTCGGCCTGACGGCGCCGCTGGTCACCACCAGTTCCGGCGCCAAGATGGGCAAGACGGTGGACGGCGCCGTCTGGCTGAACGCCGACCTGCGCAGCCCTTACGAATACTGGCAGTTCTGGCGCAACACCGAGGACGCCGATGTCGGCCGGTTCTTGCGGCTCTTCACCGAGCTGCCGATGGACGAGATCGCGCGGCTTGAACGCCTGGATGGGGCCGAGATCAATGAGGCCAAGAAGGTGTTGGCCAACGAGGCGACGGCCCTGCTGCATGGGATTGAGCAAGCGATGGCTGCCGAACTTACGGCAAGGCTTAGCTTCGAAGACGGTCAGATATCGTCCGGGTTGCCCACTGTCGAGATAAGCAGGTCGGAACATCCAGCCGGCATTTCCAATACCGCGCTAGCCGTTTCGACGGGTCTTTTCTCCTCGAATTCAGAGGTCCGCAGGAAGATCGCCGAGGGGGCTGTTCGCATCAACGATACGAAAGTTACAGATCCGAACGAGGTGCGAAATTGGAGTGACGTGCATCCTGATCTGGGCGTGTTCAAAGTCCAGTTCGGAAAAACCAAAATCGTATTAGTCCGCCCGATCTAGTGTTTCAAGATGACGCCATAAAAGCCTCTCCCCCTCGATGGGGGAGAGGTTGGAGTGGGGGTGCGTCCACAGCTGGCGACGAAGAAATCTCGTTAGGCGCCTCACGCGTTCTTCACCCCACCACGTGCGTTCACCCCCAACCCTGCCCTTCCCCCATCGAGGGGGAAGGGTTCAAGCTGGAAAACAAACCAACCTCACCAGGAGACAAATATGTCTGACGCTCCGAAAGCCGGCGACAAGGCCCCCGACTTCGACCTGCCCGCTGACGGCGGCGGTCGGGTGCGGCTGGCGGACTTCGCCGGCAAGAAGCTGGCGCTCTATTTCTACCCAAAGGACGACACCAGCGGCTGCACCAACGAGGCCAAGGGCTTTACCGAGATCGCGGCGGAATTCGCCGCCGCCGGCGTCGCGGTGGTCGGGGTGTCCAAGGACAGCGTCGCCAGCCACGACAAGTTCAAGGCCAAGTACGCCCTGAACCTAGCCTTGGGCGCCGATATCGACGGCGCCATGGTCGAGCGCTACGGCGTTTGGGTCGAAAAGAGCATGTACGGGCGCAAATATATGGGCATCGAACGGGCGACCTTCCTGATCGACGGCGCCGGCCGCATCGCCCGGGTCTGGCGCAAGGTCAAGGTACCCGGCCATGTGCAGGACGTGCTGGCCGCGTCGCATACACTGTAAGGCCAGCCCTGCGACAATCCGCCACACATCCAATTCCTGGCGGTCACATCCGGTGACACCCGCCAGTCGCCAAAGGGTTAACGCAAAGTAAACGTCGCTGCTCGGCGACGCCGGCGTCCGTAAAGGCCGGCTTCGCCAAGCTCAGCGACTCGGCTTAGCTTTGATACGAATTGGCGCATGTTCCAGCGCCCGGCTCTTCAAGCTGGGCCGCGTGGTTGCGCGCTCCGTGAAGTTCATTGCATATCGCCTCCTCAGTGCAAATTTGGGGGGCGAGCACGGATGGCCGACGCCAGACTGGCGCGCATACGGCGTTTCCTTGAAACGTTGTTTCCCGAACGGCATCTGTACATCCGCTCGCGCGGCGAAATGCGCGGCGTGGTGCTGACCACCGCACGGCAAATCATGCTCAGCAGTGCGGTCGGCCTGATCTTCCTCTGGGTCGGAGTCTGTTCCGCCGCCATGCTGGTCAGCCTGGTCTCGGCCAACGCCGCCGACCAGAAGACCCAGCAGACCCGCGCCTATTTCGAGCGCCTGATCGCCGACCGCCAGGCCCGGCTGGACAGCGCGGTGGCCCAGCTGACCGACACCAACAGCTCCATCGACCAGATCGCCCAGGCGACCGAGAAACGGCATGCGGCGCTGGCCCTGCTGCTGACGGGGCTGCGCGGCGAGCCTGGCCTGGCCCAGGCGATGACGCCGGCCTCGCTGACATCCTTCGCCGGACGCGGCCCCGTTGACGTTATCCGCGCCGTGCAGGTCGATCAGAACCGCCTGATTACCCAGGCCGAGACCTTCGCCAAGTCTCGCGCGGACCGCCTGCGGCTGGCCTTCCGCCTGGCGGGCTTGGACCCGGCGGCGTTTCGCCCGGTGGACACCGAGAATCTGGGCGGCCCGCTGATCGAGGCCAAGGATCCGCGCGCCCTGGCGGCGGTGCTGGATGTCGATCCCGAGTTCGCCGAGCGCATCCAGCACGCCGCGACCGACTTTTCCGACATGCGCGGCCTGGCGGACGCCGCCACGCGGCTGCCCCTGGCCAAACCGACGGCCGAGGGCCGGCGGACCAGCCCCTTCGGCGCCCGCATCGATCCGATCAACGGCCAGGCGTCCTTTCACCCGGGCGAGGACTTCGGCGGGGTGATGATGACGCCGATCTATGCGACCGGGCCCGGCGTCGTCGACTTCGCCGGCGCACGCCAAGGCTATGGCCAGATGATCGAGATCGACCACGGCCGAGGCTTCAAGACCCGCTACGGCCATTTGGCCCGGATCAATGTGGCGGTCGGCGAGAAGGTGGCCCTGGGCCAGCGGATCGCCGCCATGGGCTCGACCGGCCGCTCCACGGGCCCGCACCTGCACTATGAAGTGAGCATGGACGGGCGCCTGCAGAACCCCGAACGGTTTGTCGAGGCCGGGGAATATGTTCAGCAGACAAACTAAGGCGCCGGCGCGCCCGCCGTTGGGACCCGCCCTCGCCGACCATGGCGGTGGGTCCGCGCGCAAGCCCGGGCCGCCCAAGGCCGCCTCGATCATCGCCGCCGATGTGACGATCGAGGGCGATGTCAGCGGCGATGGCGAGTTGCAGCTGGACGGGCTGATCCGCGGCGACGTGCGGGTCGCCCGCCTCAGCGTCGGCGAGACCGGCCACATCGAAGGCGCCGTGCAATGCGAGGCGGTGATCGTCCGTGGACGGATCATCGGCTCGGTGACGGCCAAACAGGTACAGCTGTTCCCGACCGCCCACGTGGACGGCGACGTCACCCACGAGCAGCTGGTGATCGAAGCCGGCGCCTACTTCCAGGGACGCAGCCTGAAGTTCCAACGCCCGCCGCCGCCCTCGATCGCCGGGTCCGCCGACGGAAGCGATCCCGCGTCGCAGCCGGTTGGCTCCTAACGGCTCAAAGACCAGTCGCGAATGGCCTAAGCGAGCGCCTTGGCCAGGACGACAAGTTCAAGGGGCGGCGTCAAGGGTATGGGGAAGGGTCTTTTTTCCCCGGTCAGGGCGTAGCCGCGCCGTTCGTAGTAGGCGATCAGCTCCGAACGCTGGGCGATGACGGTCAACTCCATCGTTTCTGCGCCGAAGCTGGACTTGGCCTCAGCCTCGGCAGCCTCGATCAGTCGCCTGCCCAACCCGCCGGTCTGGAGGCCCGGATCCACGGTCAGCAGGCCCAGATAGGCCTTGGCCGCCTTCAGGTTCGATATCTGAACGCTGCCGACCAACTGGCCGCCCCGACTGGCGACCAAAAGCCGCTCGTTATCGTCGGCGACGATAGCGGCCAGGGTGGCCATCTCAATCCTTTGGCCCTCGATCAGGTCCGCTTCGTGGGTCCACCCGCCCCGGGCCGCATCGCCGCGATAGGCGCGCTCGATCAGCGGATGCAATTCGGCGAGATCGGCCGCCAGCGCGGGCCGGATACACAGACTTGGTTCGTTCATGGTTCCCCGTTCGAAAAAAGACATTTGGCGAAGCCCTACCCCGCCTCGCGCGTCACCCCGACCCGCTGGGCCAGCGAGGCGCCCATGAAGGCGTCGAGGTCGCCGTTCAGGACCCCTTGCGTGTCCGAGGTCTCCACGTCGGTGCGCAGATCCTTCACCATCTGGTACGGCTGCAGCACGTAGGAGCGGATCTGGTGGCCCCAGCCGATGTCGGTCTTCTGGTCTTCAACGGCCTGGGCGGCGGCCTCGCGCCTTTGCAACTCGATCTCGTACAGCCGCGCGCGCAGCATCTTCCACGCCTCGTCGCGGTTCTGGTGCTGGGAGCGGCCGGCCTGGCAGGCGACGGCCACGCCGGTGGGGATGTGGGTCAGACGCACGGCCGAGTCGGTCTTGTTGATGTGCTGTCCGCCCGAGCCCGAGGCGCGATAGGTGTCGGTACGCACATCGGCCGGGTTGATGTCGATGACGATGGTGTCGTCCACCACCGGATAGACCCAGACCGAGGCGAAGCTGGTATGCCGCTTGGCCGCCGAGTCGAAGGGCGAGATCCGCACCAGCCGGTGCACCCCGGCCTCGGTCTTCAGCCAGCCATAGGCGTTCGGCCCCTTGACCTGCAGCGTCGCCGACTTGATCCCGGCCTGGTCGCCGTCGGTCTCCTCGATCAGATCGACGCTCATGCCGTGGGCCGTGGCCCAGCGGGTGTACATGCGCAAAAGCATGCCGGCCCAATCGCAGGACTCGGTGCCGCCGGCGCCGGAATTGATTTCCAGATAGGCGTCGTTGGCGTCCGCCTCGCCGGACAGCAGCGCCTCCAGCTCGGCGCGAGCGCCGCGGGCCTTCAGGTCGGCCAGTTGGGCGCGGGCGTCCTCCAGCGAGGCCTCGTCCCCCTCGGCGTCGGCCATTTCGGCGAACTCGACCGCATCGGCCAGGCCCCGCTCCATGGTGCGCACCGCCTCGATTTGGCCGGCCAGCCGGTCGCGCTCGCGCATCAGCGCCTGGGCCTCGGCCGGTTTGTCCCACAGAGTCGGGACTTCGGCCTTGGCGTTCAGCTCGTCCAACTGTCTTAGCGCTGGATCCCAGTCAAAGACGCCTCCTGAGCAGTCCGATGGACTGCTCGATGTCGGCCGCGGCGGCCTCGACATCCGCTCTCATGAGGGGCTCCTTGGGAATTGGTGGACGCGCGGGATAGCCCAGACGCGGGAGGCGTTCAATGGGCGAAACGTCGGCATCGATATGGTCCGAAGGTCGAACACACGTTCTGCACGGATGTCAAACAATTGGAACCCTTTAGCTTCGGACGGAATCATCCGAAGCGCGGAGCAAGATTCTAGGGGATCTCAGCCATCTGGGCGTTGGGATTGAGCGCTCGATCCATGGCCGCCAGCAGCGCAGCCAGTTCGACAGGTTTGGCGACCACGTCATCCATCCCCGCCGCCAGATAGTCGCGGGCCTGGTGGGCCATGGCGTTGGCTGTGACCGCAATGATGGCTGTTCTAGCGCGCCCCTCTTGAGCCTCGCGGGCGCGGATCGCGCGCGCCGCCTCGATCCCGTTCATCTTGGGCATCTGAATGTCCATCAGCACGATATCCCAGGGCTGGGCCGTCCAGGCGGCCAGAGCCGCCTCGCCATCGTCCACCAGAACCACATCGACACCGGCGGCGCCGAGCAGGGTTTGCAGCACCATCTGGTTGACCGGATTGTCCTCGGCCACGAGCACCCGGAGCGAATCGGCCGGCAACCCGGGCGCGTCGTCGCCTCGTGTCTCAGTGTTCAAGGCGCCGACAAGGCGCGCCAGCGGCAATTCGACCGTGAAGACGGAGCCCTCGCCAAGCCGGCTTCTCGCCTCGACGCGGCCACCGAGAAGTTGCGCCAGCTGGCGGCTGACCGCGAGGCCGACCCCTGAGCCGCCATACCGCCGTGTAAGACCGGCGTCGACCTGGAAGAACGGCTCGAACAGACGGCCGACGTCCTCTTCGCAAATGCCAGGTCCGGTGTCGGAGATCTCGAACCGCACAGGGTCGCCCAATGCAATCACAATCAGACGCACCTCACCGCGGTCGGTGAACTTCACGGCGTTGTCCAGAAGATTGAACACGATCCGCCGAATCCGCGCGCTATCGCCCCGATAGCGCCCGTTGGCCGAAGCGGCGATTTCACAGGAAAACGCAAGGCCTTTGGCCTCTGCCGCGAGCCGATGGGCGCCGACCACGCCGCGCAGCAGTTCGTCGAGTTCGAAGTCGACGTCCTCAGGCTTTAGCGCGCCCACCTCGATCTGGGTGAGATCAAGCAGATCGCCGATGATGCCGAGCAGACTTTCGCTCGACTGACGGATCACCTCGACGTGCTGTCGCTGCGTCTCGTTCAGCGCGTCACCCGCCAGCGCCTGGACCATGCCGAGCACGCCATTGAGCGGCGTGCGCAGCTCGTGGCCCATGGTGTTCAAGAACACGCTCTTGGCACGGCTCGCCGCCTCGGCGGCGTCGCGCGCGGTCTCTAGCGCTTCCGCTTGAGCCTTAAGGGCCGAAATATCAGTGCCGACTGTGATGGCGCCTCCCTCGGCTGTCCGCCGGCTATCGATATGCATCCAGCGTCCATCCGGAAGCTGACGCTCGATCGTCCTGAGCTGGAGGCGGGACTCCAACACCTGCGCGAGTTCCTCTTCGCCGAGCGGGCCACGCAGAAGATCGGCGAACCGTAGGCCCTGGCGAAGCACCGATGGGTCCTCGAAAAGCCCCGCATAGGTCGCATTCCAAGTGACCAGCCGGTCCTCGGCGTCATAGAAGCCGAGCGCGGCCGGCATCACATCGATCGCCTCGCGCAGCCGCTGTTGGGCCCGGTGCTGTTCGCGAATTCTATCGACGAAAGCACACAGGAGGCCGAGAAAGACCAGCAGCACTACACCCGCGACGACCGCTCCGGCCAGGATATCCGCGTGAACCGCGCCGTCGAGGCGGCTGAGATTAGCCGGCCCGGCGACGATCACGGTCGCGGCCATCCCGGTATAGTGCATGCCGCACACCGCCAGGGCCATCACCAGGGCCGCTGCACCTCGCTGCCAGGCGAAACGAAGATAGTAGGCCAGCCAAAGGGCGAGCGTTGCGGCGGCGACGGCGATGAGGACCGACAAAGCGAAGAGACCCGGCTCGTAGTAGACTTGGCCAGGAAGACGAAGGGCGGCCATACCGGCGTAGTGCATGGTCGCGACCCCGAAGCCGACCAGTACGCCGGCGACGACGATACGCGGCCATGTCGCCTTGTTCTGAACGACTTGCAGCCCGCACGCGACCGCGCCGATCGCGACCATCCCGGAAAGGATTGTCAAAAAGGGGTCATAGGCGTGGCTGAGAGGAATCTGGAAGGCCAGAATGGCGATGAAATGCATCGACCAGACACCGCCGCCCAGAACGATGGCGGCCGCAGTCTGCCAGAACCATCGCGCGTATCCGCGCGAGGCGCGCAACCGTTCCGCCAACTCCAATGCGGTATAGGAGGCGAACACCGCAACGATAAAGGATACGGCCACCAGCAGGGGATCGTGGTGGCCCGTCACGCCGTGCGCGGTTCCGTTGAAGCAGATGCCTAGAATAGTCATTTGCGCTCATCCCCGGTCACCCACTTTAAATCTGGTCCGGTAAAGTCGCGTTAAATGGCCGACACAGCTTTTGTGGGCAAATCGTCGCAGTCGCGTGGCCATATTATTCCAGTCCACCGGCCGACAGGACAAGAATAGCTATTTCCGAGCGGCCAGCTGATAGATTTCGCTGCGGGCGCGGCGCTGGCAGCACCCGCCATCGCTTCGCGAAAAGCCTGCTCGCCTTCCTGGGTGCGCCCAGAATACGAACCCCAACTAGGGATTGCGGCCAGGACAGAACGAACACCGGGCGCCGACCGCGGCCCCCTCCTCGCCTAATACAGCCCGTTCAGATCCGCCGGCGGCTACTTCGGCGGCGGCGCGCCGGCGGCGGCGACGTTGGGCGCGCCGGGCGCCGGGCCGCCGGGGCCGACCACGACCGGCAGGCCGCCGACGGCGGTGATGGTCGGGGCGCGGGGCTTGGGTTCGGTGCCGGGGCGGAAGGCCTCGGGGATGCCGTTGACCAGGATGATCTTGGCGTCCTTGG
>Ga0302314_10012734_pt1 | contig 14514 bp, 14 predicted proteins | sample III_Palsa_N2_3_FD_200533 | JGI IMG/M metagenome (GOLD analysis project Ga0302314, IMG submission 200533) | Peat permafrost microbial communities from Stordalen Mire near Abisko, Sweden - III_Palsa_N2_3 | ecosystem: Environmental > Terrestrial > Soil > Palsa > Peat permafrost | place: Sweden... | reverse complement strand
TCGACAGGCCGGCGGCCTTGATCGAGTTCATCACCATGATGCCGGCGCTGCCCAGGGCTTGCGAGGTGTTGCCGCCTTCGGTCGCGATGGTGAAGCTCCAGCGCAGGCCCGGATGCTTGGGCTGCGAGGCCTTCACGCGGGCCACCAGCGCATCGACCGTGGCCTGGCTCTGGCCGGCTTCGATGTCGAAGTCGACGCCCGCGAGACTGGACGATGCGTAGCGGTTGACAAAGGTCTCGAAGCCCGCGTCGGTGCCGCAGGTGAACGAGCCGGCGGCGCCGCCGGTGGACAGCACGTACTTCTTGCCTGCGCTGACGAAGGTCTGCACGTTGGCCGAAGCGACAGCGGCAGGCGCCAGGCCGCCCCAGGTTTCGCTGCCGCACTCGCCGGTGGCGAAGGCCCACGTCACCATCGGCAGCTTGGCCGGGGTCACGGTCAGCAGCGGCGACAGCGTGCCCGTCACCGCGGTCGAGATGACGTTGGTGTTCCAGTTCATGCTGACCGTGATGTCCTTGTACGGACTGAACACGACGCTGCCGGTCGACGGGGTCGGTGCGGGCGCGGGTGGCGTCGGCGTCGGAGCCGGCGGGGTGGGCGTGGGGGCCGGCGGCGTAGGCGTCGGCGCAGGCGGGGTGGCCGAGCAGCCGCTGGACAGCGTCCACGGCTGGCCGGAGCCGGAGCCGCCGTTGTTGGTGATCGGCTCGTTGCCTTGCGTCCACCAGTTGGCGGTGTAGGTCTTGCCTTGGTCGACGACGACGGCGCCGGCCGTGTAGGCGATCGAAGAGCTCCAGGCGGAGCAATTGGCCGGGTTGGCCATCGCGGCCACCGGGCAGGTGGCTGCAACGGCAGCCGACAGCGCAGCCAGCAGCTGCAGCTTGCGTTGGCGCGAGGTTTCGTTCGTGGACATGTTTCTTCTCCGTGATGTTCCGGGCAGGGAGCGTCTCAGGGGAGGGGACGCCGGATTCGACGCGAAAGAAGGAGTCGCCACGTTTTCAACGCTTCGGGTGCGGCGGCACCGGAAATCTTTCGAGTCGAGACTCAGCGTAAGGCCGCGTCAAGAAACTGACATGATGGATAACCACTACAAGACCAGTATGAATGTCAAATAATAAATCAGTAAATGCATACTTTCATAGAGCTGAATCCGGGCAGCGCTCGACAGAAGCGGTGAGTTCGGAATATTCGACGGTTCTGCCTATATCGATGGCTTCGTTCTGACGATTTCACTGTGACCGACTCGACCTTGCCCGGAGGTGTCCGAACCGCTGCATACAGCATTGGCAACTGGTATTTATTGGTCTGAAGTGGTTATGTATGAGAGAATTTTCAGTGAAAACCAAGGCCGTCAGGTCAATACCCGGAACAGGGGATTCGAGACGCGCGATGAAGCCGCCGCGACGGCGTCGCGGCGGTCATGCGGCGGTTTCGGCTACTTGACGAAGGAGTTCAACTGGATGATCGGCAGCAGCACCGACAGCACGATCATCATCACGACGCCGCCCATGGCGACGATCAGCAGCGGCTCCAGCAGCGTGGCGAGCGCGAACGCGCGCCGCTGCACCTCGTTGCTGAGCTGGCGCGCCGCGCGATCGAGCATCACCGGCAACTGGCCTGTCTGCTCGCCCAGGCGGGCGAACATGGCCAGCAGGCCTGGGAAGCGCTTGTGTGCGGCGAGCGCCGAGGCGAGCGGAGCGCCTTCGCGCACCTGCACCAGGGCTTCCATCGCGTCCGCGCGCAGCGCGTGATTGGACAGCGTCTCGGCGGCGGCCTGCAGCGCCTTCAGGATCGGCACGCCGGCACCGGCCAGCATCGCGAGCGTGCCCGCGAAGCGCGCGGCGTTGTAGCCGCGCATGAGGCGGCCGGCCAGCGGCACGTTGAGGAAGGCCGCGTCGAAGCGCAGCCGGAACGCGGGCTGGCGCAACGCCGCGCTGAACAGGAAGCCGCCGACAACCAGCACGATGGCCACCAGCAGGCCCCACTGGCGCACGAATGCGCTGATCGAGAGCATCATCTCGGTGAGGAACGGCAGCGCGTGCTTGCTGCTCGTGAACACCGAGGCGACCTGCGGCACGACGTAGGTGACGAGAAACGTGACGATGATGATCGCGATCACCGACACGATGCCCGGATAGAGCATCGCGCCGATCAGCTTGCCCTTGAGCGACTGGCGCTCCTCCAGGTCGTCGGCCAGGCGCTCGAGCACGCGGCCGAGCGCGCCGCTCTGTTCGCCTGCGGCGACGACGGCACGATAGACATCGTCGAACTCGCGCGGGATGCTGCCCAGCGCGCGCGCGAACGTGGCGCCGCCGTTGACTTCGCTGCGCAGGTGCGCGATCAGGTCGCGCTGGCGCTGTTCCTCGGCCTCGTCGGCGAGCGCGGTGAGCGCGCGTTCGAGCGGCAGGCCCGCGCCCACCAGGCCGGCGAGCTGGCGGGTCCACACGGCCAGGCCCGACGACGAGAACGCCTTGCGCGAGAAGCGCTTCTGGCCGCCCGCGGCTTCGGTCACCGCGATCGGCGTCAGGCCCAACGGCACCAGCTTGAGGCCGCGCAGGTGCGTGCGTGCGGCCTTCATCGATTCGGCTTCGACGATGCCGTTGGACGACTTGCCGTGGTCGTCGAGCGCTTCGTATTTGTAGGCGGGCATGTGTCTTGGTCAGTCGCGGGTGACGCGAACCACTTCCTCGAGCGACGTGATGCCTTCGGCCACCAGGCGCTCGCCGTCTTCGCGCATCGAGCGCATGCCGTTGGCGATGGAGGCCTTGATCAGTGCGCTCTCGGCGGCGCGGCCGTGGATCAGCGCCTGCACCTCGTCGTTGACGACCATCAGCTCGTAGACGCCCGTGCGGCCCTTGTAGCCGGAGCTCACGCAGTGCTCGCAACCCACCGGGTGCCAGCGATGCTGTTCATCCTCGCGCTTGCAGTACTCGCACAGCTTGCGCACGAGGCGCTGCGCCAGCACGCCCAGCAGCGACGAGCTGAGCAGGAAGGGCTCGACGCCCATGTCGATCAGGCGGTTGACGGTGGATGGCGCGTCGTTGGTGTGGACGGTGGCGAGCACCAGATGGCCCGTCAGCGAGGCCTGGATGGCGATCTGCGCGGTCTCGAAATCGCGGATCTCGCCGATCATCACGACGTCGGGATCCTGGCGCAGGATCGCGCGCAGCGCCTTCGCGAACGTGAGGTCGATCTTCGGGTTGACCTGCGTCTGGCCGATGCCGGGCAACTCGTATTCGACCGGGTCTTCCACGGTCAGCACGTTGGACGTGCGCGTGTCCAGGCGCGTGAGCGACGCGTACAGCGTGGTCGTCTTGCCCGAGCCGGTCGGCCCGGTCACCAGCACGATGCCGTGCGGTTGCTGCACCAGCCGGTGGAACTGCGCCAGCACGTCGCCGTCCATGCCCAGCGACTCGAGGCTGAACTTCTGCTCGCCCTTGTCCAGCAGGCGCAGCACCGCGCGTTCGCCGTGCGCCGACGGCAGCGTGGAGACGCGCACGTCGATCGCGCGCCCGCCGATGCGCAGCGAGATGCGGCCGTCCTGCGGCAGCCGCTTTTCGGAGATGTCCAGCTCGGCCATGATCTTCAGGCGCGAGATCAGCGCGGCGTGCAAGGCCTTGTTCGGCTGCACCACCTCGCGCAGCGTGCCGTCCACGCGGAAGCGCACGCTGGAGCTGCGTTCGTACGGCTCGATGTGGATGTCGCTCGCGCCGTCCTTGGCCGCCTGCGTCAACAAGGCGTTGAGCATGCGGATGATCGGGGCGTCGTTGGAGGCCTCCAGCAGGTCTTCCACCGCCGGCAGCTCCTGCATCATGCGCGATAGGTCGACGGCGCTTTCCACCTCGCCCACCACCGACGCGGCGCTGCCCTGGCCGCCGGAGTAGGCCTGCGCGATGCGCGTCTGCAGCGCGGCCGGCGTATCGCGTTCGATACGGTTGACCGTATGCAGGCGCAGCACCTCGGCGAGCGCCGTGCGCGACGTGCCGTCGCTCACGTGCAGCACGCGCTCGCGCCCGTCGTCCTCGATCAGCACCGAATACGTCTTGGCCCAGGCGTAGGGCAGGGGGTGGCGTGCGCCCATGGCGGTTCTCCGTAGGGTGGCTGCGGCGAGGCTCACTGGCCCTGTGCGGGCGCGGGTGCGGGCGTCGAGCCGGGCTCGGGGTTGGCGGGAGCCGGCTTGACAGGGATCAGCGGCGCCACCGGCGCGGCCGGCACGCGGCGCATGTCGGGCACCGGCGTCGGCGACGGCAGGCGCACGGATTCGGTCTCGGGGTCCTGCGGCACGGTCGGGTCGATCTGCGTGTCGCTCTTGACCTTCGGGATGATCGGCGTGTCGTTGATCCGCATCACGTAGCTGTTGTCCGGCTGGAAGCTCTGCTGCTGCGAGCGGATCGAGTTGTAGCGGTCGACGGTGAGCTTGTTCGCATCGCTCTGGTCGCGCATCACGATCGGGCGCAGGAACAGCATCAGCGTCTGCTTGTGGCGCGTGCGGGTCGAGCTCTTGAACAGGTTGCCGATGATGGGAATGCTGGAGAGCAGCGGCACGCCGTCCTGGGTGTCGCCGTACTCGTCGCGGGTCAGGCCGCCCAGCACCACCATCGCGCCGTCGTCGACCGTGATGTAGGTCTCGACCGACGTCTTGGTCGTGATCTGGTTGGTCGCGAAGTTCGGGTCGACGGCGGAGTTCTCCTCGTACACCGTCATGCGCACGGTGCCGTTCTCGCCGATCTGGCTCTTGATGCGCAGCGTGATGCCGATGTCCTGGCGCTCGACGGTCTGGAACGGATTGACCGTGCTGGTGGAGGAGCCCGTGCTGGCGTAGCTGCCGGTCGTCAGCGGGATGTTCTGGCCGATGACGATCTTGGCTTCCTCGTTGTCGAGGGCGACGATGTTGGGCGTGGCCAGCACGTTGCCGCCGACGTTGGTCTCGAGGAAGTTGGCGAGCGCGGCCAGCGTGTAGATGCCGTTGATCTTCGGCACGAAGCCGATGTTCAGGCCGGCGTTGATCAGGCTGGACGGCGTGGTCGTCGTGGTGGTGGTGGTGCTCGACGTGCCCGTCGAGAGCTGGGCGGCCCCGACCGCCGTGTTCACGATGTTGCCGGCGCCGCTGGCGCTGGTGAAGTTCGTGCCGCCGCCGATGAAGGATTGGCCGGCGCCCAACAGCCCTTGCCACTGGATGCCTGCCTGGGCCGCCTTGGTCGCGTCGACGCTGACCATCATCGACTCGACGTAGACCTGCGCGCGGCGCACGTCCAACTGGTCGATCACCTGGCGCATCTGGCGGTACACCGGCTCGGAGGCCGTGATGATCAGCGAGTTCGTGGCGGGATCTGCCTGCACCTGGCCGCCGGTGGACGGCCGTGCCGACGTGGCGACCGGGGTCGTCGATTGGGCCGAGGGACCGGTGCTGCCGTTCGTGCCGCCCGGCGTGGTCGGGGTCGGCGTGGCGCCGGTGCGGTTGTCGGTGCTCGGCGTGCCGCCGGAGCCGCCCGCGGCGGCGCCTGCACCGCTGCCGCTGGGGTTGCCTGCCGAGATGGCTGCGCGCAGCAGTTCGGCAATCTTGGTGGCGTCGGAATTCTTCAGGTAGACGACCCAGATGTTGCCGGCCGGGCCGCCGTTGGCGGTCGGCTGGTCGAGCTTGTCGATGATGGACAGCGCCGACGCCATGCGCGACTGGTTGGACGCGCGCACGATCAGCGAGTTGGTGCGGTTTTCGATGATCACCGAAGTGGCGCCGCTGCTCTGGCCCTGGACGCCCGGCGTCGCGGTGCTGGAGCCGTCGATCAGCTTCTGCACGGTCTGCACGATGTCGGCGGCGACGGCGTTCTTCAACGGCACCACCTGCAGCTCGCCGCCCGCGGGCTGGTCGAGTGCCGTGATGATCTTGCCGAGACGCTGCAGGTTGTCCGCGTAGTCGGTGATCACCAGCGAGTTGTTGCCCGGGCTGGCGTTGATCGTGTTGTTGGCGGTGATCAGCGGACGCAGCACGGCCACGAGGTTGTTCGGGTTCTCGTAGTTGAGCTTGAAGATCTGCGTCAGCACCACGTCGCCGCGCTGCGACGGGGCGCCTACCGAGACCACGCTGGTCTGCAGCTTGGCGTCGGCCTCGGGCACCACCTTCAGGAAGCCGCCCGACTCCACCACCGTGAAGCCCAGGCCGCGCAGCGCCGACAGGTAGTTGCGATAGGCCTCGCCGAGCGGCTGCGGCTTGTCGTTGTAGACGGTGATGTTGCCCTTGACGCGCGGGTCGACCAGGATGTCGCGGTTGAGCATGGCGCCGATCGCGCGCGAGACGGCTTCGATGTCGGCGTTGACGAAGTTCAGCGTCACCGGCGTGCCGCGGGCGCGCGACGTGGGCACCGCCGCGTCGTCGGCGCCTGTCGTCGTGTCGGCGGCCGGTGCGCCCTGGGCGATCGGTGCGACGGCGGTGGCGAGCAGGGCGATCGCGAGCGAGCTCGCGTGCAGACGGTGGGAAGTGAATCTGAGAACGGAATTCACAGATTCAGAGATAGCGGTACGTTCCATGGATCACCCGATCGAGATGGCGGACGACGCACCGTTGCGGCGTCCAATGAGATTCAGCAAGTTGTTCAACGCGGCTTCGGAGCCCGCAGCGGCATGGGCCTCGGCGCGGATGCGCACGCCCGTGGCGCCGATCAGCCCGCGGCCGTCGATCAGCAGTGCGCCGTCCAGCGTGGAGATCCACACCAGCGCGCGCGAGGCCCCGTCGCCCGGCCTGATCTGCGTGCTCGGATCCGGCTGGATCAGCACGCGGTAGGTGCCCAGCGTGTCGAGCGTGGTCAGCCGCGACGAGGCCTGGCGGATCTCCACTTGCGCGCTGCCCAGTGTGCGCCAATGTCCGCCCTGCAGCGAGAACTGCAGATTGTGCGTGGTCAGCGTCAGCACGCCGCCGGGATGGATCGTGTTCCACGGAAAGCCGCGGCCTTCCAGCCAGCCCATGGGCCATTGGCCCAGCGGCGTGGCGGCCGCCAGCGCGGCGGCGTCGGCGCCGCCCGCACCCGGCGTGCCGGGCGTGGCGTTGGCCGATGTCTCCTGCTCGCCGGGCCCGACGATCTTCACTTGCCAGGCATCCAGGCTGCGGCGCACGCTCAGGTCCACGCCGTGGGCCAGGCAGCAGTCCTGCGTCAGGTGCAGCGCCACGCCGTTCCAGCGCGGGCGCAGCCGCCATTCGAGGCGGGTGGGCAGCACCGAGGCGTCGGTGCTGCCTTTGCCGCCGGTGAGCACCGTGAGCGCGCTACCGCTCCAGATCGTGCCCTCGGCCTCGGCCAGCACCACCGTGTCGCTGGTGGCGTTGGCGACGGCATTGGCGAGCAGGCTGGCCGGCAGCGTGGCGACCACGCCCACGACCAGGCCGACGATCGCGCCGACGATGGCCAGCCGCCGATGGCGCTGCAGCAGGCGCACCTGTCCCTCCACCGGCGGCGGCACGAAGGCCGGACGGCCCTTGCCCTTGGCAGGACGCATGCGGATGACGCTCATCTGACGCGACCGGAAACAGGAGGGAACACGGATGCGGGCATCACTGGGGAGAGCCGATGGCGACGACCAGCGTGCCGTTGTAGCCGTCGCCGGCGCGGGTCAGGGTGGCCTCGATCGGGCGGGCGCGCGCACCCCCGCGGGCCTGGATCAGCCACTTGCGCAGGTCCTCGCCGTTGGCGCCGGTGACCGACAGGATCGCGCGGTCGTTCTGCACCGACAGCTTGCCCTTGCCGCCCAGGTCGTCCGTCGCGGCCTTGAGCACCTGCTCGGCCACCGATTGCGGCACCGGTGGCAGCGCGCGCAGCTGCTTGGCCTCGTTGGCGATCGCCTGCATCTGCAGCAGCTGGGCATCGGCCTGCGCGCGCAGCGCCGGGGCGTCATCCAGCGTCTTCCAGGCCGGGCGCACGAAGATCAGCCAGACGATCAGGAAGGCGAGCGCGCCGCCGATGAGGACCACCATCTGGCGCTCGCGCTGCTCGAGCTTCGCATAGCGTGCCTGCAGCTGGTCGCGGGTTTCGGTCAGTGCACTCATGATCTGCTCCGGGCCGAAGATTGGCGATGGCTCAGCAACAGCTTGCCGGTGTCCGAGCGCACGTCGACGTTGGCGGCGCGCAATTGCGTGGTGAAACGTTCGATTTCCTGCGGCGACCAGCCGTCGGCCGGCAGCGTCAGGCGACCCGGCTCGAACTTCAGGTTGCCGATCGGCGAGTGGCTTTGCGGCCACGCCGACTCGGCGGCCTGCAGCAGCGTCTCGATGTCGCCGTCACCGGGGCGGCCGGCGGCGGCGCGCAGCGTGTCGATCTCCTTTTGCGCCTGCGCGGCCGGCTCGTAGATCGTCTTGAGGTTGGGGAAGGTCGCGGCCACCACGGTGGTGAGTTCGGCCTTCTTGCTGGCGATGCGGCGGTTCTCCTGGAACGCGCGGATGTTCAGGCCCACCAGCGTCACGGCCACCAGCGCGGCCAGACCGATGCGGGTGACGCGCCACGCGGGGTCGAACGCGAAGCGGGCCGCCACGTCGCGCACCAGCTTCACGCCGCGGCGTTGCGGCGCGAGCTCGAACTGCAGCAGATTCCAGCCGGAGCGTGCGGCGCGCAGCGCCTGCTCCTCGTCGGTGACCGAGGCCACCGGCATGCCGACGAACTCGCTGGCGTCGAGCGCCGTCTCGGGCGTGGCCGTCCAGCGCACGACGGTGTCCTCGGGCAGCGCGGCGAGCAGGGCGCGCGACACGGGGCTGGCGAGCGGCACGCACAGCACGCCGGCGTCGTCGCGCCAGGCGAGCTGCGCCGGCTCGTCGGGGCCGCCTTCGCGGAAGGTGTGTCCGGCCACGCCCTGGTCGGGCCACCACGACGGCACGGCGCGGTCGAGCGCGACGTTGCCGGCCTCCAGCGCGTCGAGCTGCGTGCGCAGCCACGGCTTGTTGACCACCGCCACCCAGTGCTCGCCGCCCGGCTTGGCGTCCGGGGCAAGGCCCAGGTGGACGTCGTCCTCGTCCTCCAGCAGCCCTTCCTCCATCACGCCGGTGAGCGCGGCGCGCATGCGCGCGGCCGGCGCCTTGGGGATGGCGGTGCGCTGGAATGCCACGTCGCCAGGACGCAGCACCGCCACCACCAGCGCGGCGCGCGGCAGCGCCGTCGGCGCGGCCCGGCCGTGCTCGGTCACGCGCTGGCCGTCGACGCTCAGCACGTAGTCGAACTCGACGGGCACGGCATGGCCGGCGGTCGTCGGGGCAGCGAGCCGGGGCTGGGCTGCGAGCAGGATGATCAGCGTGGACATGGGTGGGCAAAGGCGAATTTACAGCCTGCGTGTGAAGGCAGGGCGGCGCCCGGGGCGGGGCGACGGGGCGTGTCCAGCGGATTTCCCGGCGCGCGACGGGGCGCCCGACAGGTCCGCGGGGGCAAAGCGGCGTATTGTGGCCTGTGACGGTGACGGTTCCGACGACTTTTGGTGACGAGGCGCTGCGGGAAAACGCCGAGACGCGAACCAGCTCTGCCGCTGAAATCCCTCATTCGAGGTGTCGCGACGGGCTCGTTCATGTGGCGTCGGGCGGAATGCGCTCGCGGCGCAGCACCTGCACCGGGGTGAACTGATCCTTGCGGTAGACGACGGAGCGCTCGCGGATGACGTGTTGTTCGTAGCGGAGCTGGCCGTAGATCTCGAAATAGCTGGACCTGACGTCCATGGCGTCCTTGGGAGCGCCGTCCTTGGGCGCGTCGCGGCCGGTCTTGGCCAGATTAAGCGCATCGAGTACGCCTGCGACATTGTTGAACGGCTGCTGCTGCCTGCGGAGAATGATCTGCTGGGCCTGGGCACGCGAGATCCCGGGGTATCCCACCATCAGCACCTCGGCAGGCGCGGTGTTCGCGTTGATGGGGGTGGCGTCCGCTCCCGTGTACGGGACGATCTGCACGAAGGGCTCCAGTTGCTTGATCACCTTCGGGTCGATGCCGTACCAGGCGAGATCGGCCACCTGGATCGGCATCAGCACGCTGTTGGTGGCGTCGGCTTCGCCGGGTGTGGTCACCAGCCGCTGTTGCGCCGAATAGCTCGCTTGCATGCCGGCTGCAATCGTATTGGCCACGTCTTGCGAGACGCCGATCGCCGTGCACAGGATCTGCAGGCGCTGCAGCTCGGCGGTCTTGCTGGCGACGTTGACGATGCTGTACAGGTTGTATTTCGATTGCGCATCGGTGATCTGGCCAGACAGGTAGGCCTCGGGGCCGCCGTCTTCGGATTGGCTGCCATCCGCGGACAGGAAGCTCGACAGTTTGGTTTCGGCCAGTGGCGTGGCCCAGGGTTGGCCCAGGTCGTCTTCCTTGTCCCCATTGCGGATCGACGACTTCAGGATCAGGTTGCCCCAGTCCAGCGACGCGTTCAGCAGCCAGTCGCCTTGCGTGCGCGCGCGCTCGGCCGATTCCACCTCGATGCCGCGCCACTGCAGCCACACCATGCCGGCGGCCAGCGTGGCCACCAGCGTCATGATCAGCAGGGCGAGGAGGATGGCGGCGCCGTGCTGGCGCCGCGCAGCGCGAGGCTCGTTCATGCCGTCGCTCCTCCGAAACGCGGCAACTCGCGTTCTCGCGTGATCTCGCCCTCGGGCAGCTTCAGCAGGATGCGGATGCCGTTCGGCTGGGCGACGGCGGGTGGTGTCGTCGGGGCACCGGGGACGGCAGGTGTCGCCGGTGCCGCCGCGCCTTGTGTCGACTGCACGTTGTTCCAGCTGCAGCCCGATGTGGCGATGGTCGCGGGGTTGCACGCGTAGACCTGGAAGTCATCGACGTCATCGAGCACCGTTATCGCGTTGCCGCTGATCGCGTTCCATTGCTGACTGCGCATCCACGCGTCGGTGAGGTCGGTCATGTGCGTGTAGGGTGGGCTCGCCCAGCGTTGCCAGTGCCGGTCCTGCAGTGTCCACAGCACCAGCTGGATGCCGTCCGGGCTGCGGCGGGCGACGCGCAGCGTGGCGCCGTCGAACATGACGGGTTGCGGCAAGACCTTGCTGTCGACGACCTGCGACATGTCGTACTCGAACTGGGACATGCCCGTGTTGAGCTTGAGCGTGCGGTCAGTGGACGCCAGCGCGGAGTCCTTCGCGTGCACGATCGCGTCGACGCCGCGGAAGGCCATCGCCGCCAGGATCGCCATGATCACCAGCGCCACGAGCACTTCCACCAGGGTGAAGCCCGTCGAACGAATGCGCGCGTGGGTCATATGTGCGACATCACCGTGGAGATCGTCAGCAGCTGACGGCCGTTGGTGTCGGCGACGGCGGAGTCGACGCGGCGAAAGCTCGGGTTGGGCGTCGCCTGCACGTTGATCGTGCCCTTGAACTCGCGGCCCAGTTGCGTGCAGCTGAACGGCGTCTTGCCGACCGGCGGCAACTGGTCCTGCAATCGCAGCTCGGTGAGCTGGTTGTCCGCGCACCACTGCGCGAGCACGACGTCGGACAGGCGCTGCGAGGTGTCCACCACCGAGCTCGCGGCACGCGAGCCCGCGGCCAGCGAGATGGCGACGATCGCGAGCGCGACCATCACTTCGATCAGGGTGAAGCCGTCGGCACGCCGGGCGAACGGCGTCGTCATTGCGGGGATACCGCGGCGGCGGCGCCGACGATCTCGAACGGCGCGAGGCCGTCCGTGCCGACGGCGATCTCGCGTTCGCCCAGGTGCAGCACCACGCGTTGCGCGGGCAGCAGGGGCTCCGGGCCGAGCAGCAGCTGCGGCGCGCCGACGATGGTGGCGGTGGTATCGCTGTCGAGCCAATTCGTGGGTAATTCCTTGGACGCGAGCGCGGGCAGCCCCAGGAACTGGAATCCACTGCCGCCGGTGAGCGGCTGCCAGCGCACGTCGGTGCCGACGATGCGCGACTGCGTGCGTGCGGTCTCGAGCAGCGCGGACAGGCGCGCGCCTTCTTCCTCGAGCTTGCTCTGGGAACGGTCTCTCAACGACAGCGCGACCGTGGCCGTGGCCACGGCCACGATCAGCACCACCACCATCAGCTCGAGCAGCGTGAAGCCGGCCGCGGCGCGGCGCGGCCTATTGCCAGGAACCGATGTCCGCGTCGTCACCTTCACCGCCGGGCTGCCCGTCGGCACCAAAGCTGAACACATCGATTTCTCCGTGCACGCCGGGGTTGGCGTACTGGTAGGGGTGGTGCCACGGATCGTCGGGCAGCTTGTCCAGGTAGCTGTGCCAGTTGCCCGGAACGGTGCCGCTGGTCGGCTTGGTCACCAGCGCCTGCAAGCCCTGGTCGCCGTCGGGGTAGCGACCGTTGTCGAGCTTGTACATCTTCAGCGCGTTCATCAGGTTGGAGATGTCGGATTGCGCTGCGGTGATCTTGGCCTGGCCGACCTTGGACAGCACCGACGGCGCGATCAGCGCCGCCAGCACGCCGATGATGACGATCACGACCATCAGTTCGAGCAGCGTGAAGCCGCGCGATCGGCGTCGTGCGATGAGGGCTTGATTCATGAAAGATTCCAATAGGCCGGATGCCACCAGGTCTTGAATCATAATCCGCGCATGAGTTCCCGCTGGACTGGCTTTTTCATCTGGGCCCTGGTGGCGGCAAGTGCCGCCTTCTGGTGTATCAAGATCTTCGCCGCCGCGCGGCCCGTGCCCCCCGGGGCGCAGGCCCCGCAGGTGGTCGCGGCCAATGGGCCGATGGTGCGCCTGTTCGGCGCCGTCCTGGTGCCCACCGAGGCGGTCGCAGCGGTGCATCCGGAGAGCGAACGCTTCCAGCTGGTGGGCGTCATCGCGCCGCCGAGCGGCGTGGCGCGGGCCGGCTACGCCATCGTCGCCATCGACGGGCAGCCGGCGCGCACCTGGCACGTGGGCGCGCCGCTGGATGGCAACACTTCTTTGCTTGCCGTGAGCAAGCGCGGCGCCGAGTTCGGGCCGTCGGGCGGCCCCACCGCGTTCTCGTTGCAGCTGCCCGAGCCGGCCGCCGCCGAAACGGGCACGCTGGCCCCGGCGGTGTCGCAGTCCGACCAGCCGCAGATGACGCCACGGCCATCCGAGAACGCGCAGCATGTGGCGCAACCGCCCATGCCCGCCGGCGCGCGCGGCAGCTTCGGTGGCGCGATGCCGGGACGCGCCGGCATGCGTGGCGGCTTCCAGGGCCCGCAGGGTGGCGCCGCGCCGCCGAACGCGGCCACCCCGACGCAGCCCGACGCCACGCCGCCGCTGCAGCAGTGATGCGCGGGCGAAAGCCCCGCTCTACACACCCAACGCTTGCGCGACCTCGATGAGGTCGGCGAACCGGTGCGCGCCCGCGCGCGGAGCCGCGCTCGCGTGCGCGCCGTCCGGTCGGCAGATCCAGCCGGCGTGCAAGCCGGCGGCCAGCGCGCCATCGACGTCGGTGTCCAGGTCGTCGCCGAGATGCAGCACCTGGGTCGGCGCGGCGTTGGCGGCCGCGCACGCCGCCAGGAAGATCGACGCGTCGGGCTTGGCCACGCCGTGCAGGCGTGCCGAGACGGAGCCGCAGAAGAAGCGTTCCAGCCCGATGCGATCCACGTCGGCGTTGCCGTTGCTGACGGCGACGAGGCGGTAGCGCGAGGCCAGGCGCTCGAGGCCGGGCAGCACGTCGTCGTAGAACGTGACGGCGTGGCGTGCCTCGAAGAAGACATCGAATGCGACATCGGCCAGCGCCGGATCGTCGCCGTGCCGGCGCAGCGCGCGCCGAATGGTTTCCAGGCGGATCGCACTCAGGTCGTGCGCCCAGTGCGGGTGCGCGGCGGCCACCTCGGCGCGCAACGCCAGCATCGCGCCCGGGCCCATGCCTTGCGCGGTGGACGGCGCATGCGTGCGCAGCCAGTCGGCCAGCACCTTCTCGGCGGCGATCAGCGTCGGGCGCACGGGCCACAGCGTGTCGTCGAGATCCAGCGTGATGGCCGTGACCTGGTGCAGCGAACTCGTCATGCAGCCTGCTCCGGGTCGTTGGCCAGCGTGGCGAGGCAATCGGCGCAAAGGCAATCCGACCAGCGTGCGCGCAGTTCGGCCAGGCGCTCGGCGCCCAGCGCATACGACACGCAGAAGCACGGCGCCGCGCGGTCGGCGCCGACACCGCAGGCGAACGGGCCGCCGCAACGCGGGCACGTCGTCGCTCGGTAGCCGGCGATGAGCGGGTCCGTCATGCGAACAGCGTCGCGAGTTCTTCGCGCAACAGCTTCTTCTGCACCTTGCCCATCGCGTTGCGCGGCAGCGCATCGACCAGGCGCACGTGCTTGGGCACCTTGAAGTGGGCGATGGCGGACTTCAGCTCGGCGACGATCGCGGCCGGCACCAGCGTCGCGCCGGGGCGTGGCACGACCAGCGCGACGACGGCCTCGCCGAAGTCCGCGTGCGGCACGCCCACGACCGCCGATTCGGCCACGCCGGGCAGGTCGTTGATGCGGTCTTCGATCTCGGCCGGGTACACGTTGAAGCCGCCGCTGATGATCAGGTCCTTGCTGCGGCCGATCAGCGTGAGCACGCCGTGCGCGTCGAGCCGGCCGACGTCGCCGGTGCGGAACCAGCCGTCGGC
>Ga0302314_10012733_pt1 | contig 14514 bp, 14 predicted proteins | sample III_Palsa_N2_3_FD_200533 | JGI IMG/M metagenome (GOLD analysis project Ga0302314, IMG submission 200533) | Peat permafrost microbial communities from Stordalen Mire near Abisko, Sweden - III_Palsa_N2_3 | ecosystem: Environmental > Terrestrial > Soil > Palsa > Peat permafrost | place: Sweden... | reverse complement strand
TGGGCGGCCTGGGCTATCCGACCTACTTCCTGGTGCTGCTCGGAACCTGGAAGGTGCTGGGTGCGATCGCCCTGCTCGTTCCGCGGCGGGCGTTGCTCAAGGAATGGGCCTATGCGGGCGCCTTCTTCGCCTACACCGGGGCGATCGTCTCCCATCTGACCACGGGCTACGATCTCGGCGAGCTGGGGCTGCTGGCCATCCTCGCGCCGCTGACCGTGGTCTCCTGGGCGCTACGGCCCCCCAGCCGCCGCACGAGGTGAGCGACGATGGCCCGCACGCTCAGCCTCGTCGTCCGCAATCTCGTGTTCACGGTCGTGGTGCCCGGGCTGGGGGGAGTCTGGGTTCCCTGGAGGATCGCGACGGGCCACGGGGGTCAAGGGCCCGCCGTCGCCGCGGTCGGGTGGGCGGCGATTCCGGTGATCGCGGCCGGGACAGCCCTGTACGCGTGGTGCGTCTGGAACTTCGCGGCGGTGGGACGCGGCACTCCAGGCCCGTGGGACGCGCCGTCGCGCGTCGTCGCGGCCGGTCCCTACCGCTGGGTGCGCAACCCGATCTACCTGGCCGCGCTCCTGGTCGTCCTGGGGGAAGCGTGGCTGTTCATGTCGCTGTGGCTGCTGGCTTACGCGGGCCTGATGGCCGTCTTCTTCCACCTGTTCGTCACCGGCTACGAAGAGCGGACGCTGCGCCGCCGCTTCGGCCTAAGCTACCTGGAGTACCGGCGCACGGTCCCGCGCTGGCTCCCTCACCCGCTCCGTCGTCGCGATCGCTCCCAGGGCCCGGCCTGACACCGGAGGTCGCCGTCGCGCTAGGCCCCGTGGCCAGCGCTATCCTCGACGACCTCCGCGCGGTCCGCCGCTGACGATGTCAGACCTTGGTCCCGGCGGTCAGTGACCCTCGTTACTTGCCGGCCGGGGCCAGGCCGGCTGCGCTGGCAGTAACAGCCAGAGGACGTGATGAACATGCGAGCACTGATCGTCTACGAATCGATGTACGGGAACACCCGCGTCGTGGCCAGTAACATCGCGGACGGCCTGCGGGCCGGGCACGACGTGATCGAAGTTCCGGTGGCCGTGGCGACCGGAGAACTGCTTGCCTCGGCCGATCTCGTGATCGTCGGCGGCCCGACGCACATGCACCGGCTGTCCACCGCCTCCTCCCGGCGGATGGCGGCCCAGGCGGTCGCCGACCAGGCCAGCGGGCTGACCCTAGAACCGGACGCGGTCGGCCCGGGTCTGCGTGACTGGTTCGACGGCATCGCGCCCGGCCTCGTTCTCGCCGCCGCCTTCGACACCCGGATCAACGCCAGGTCCGTATTCACCGGCCGCGCCAGCCGTGACATCCGCAGGCTGCTCAAGCAGCACGGCTATCACGTCATCGCGGCCCCGGAGAGTTTCCTGGTCACCTCGCGGAACGCGCTGCTCGGCGGCGAGGCCGCGCGGGCCCGCCGCTGGGGTACCGCGCTCGGCATCATCGCCAGCGACGTCAAGCACCCCGCGCACGCCTGAGCCCGCGACCGGAGGCGGGCCTTTCCGTGCTGCCTGTCCCATGGTCTGCGGAAGCACCGGGATTCTCGCCGCCCACCTCAGATCGAGAAGTCCTGGTCGTACCACACCTCTGACGTCGCAGGGCGCCGCGGGTGAGCCGCGCCGTCGGCCTTCGCCTCCAGTTCCTCGATCCGGACAAGCAGCGCGTGCAGGCTGATGCCGACGAGGTCTGGCAGCAGGGTGTGATCCAGGTCCGCCGGCGCGGTGGCCGCCCGGGGCTGCCTGCGGTGGATGACCTGACCGGGTACGCCGACAACGACCGAGTCCGGCGGTACTGACTTGACCACGACGGCGTTGGCGCCGATGCGGCTGTCGTGGCCGATCGTGATCGGGCCGAGTATCTTGGCGCCGGCCCCGATGGTCACCCGGTCGCCCACGGTCGGGTGCCGCTTGCCGCGCGCCAGGCTGGTGCCGCCCAGCGTGACGCCGTGATACATCGTCACGTCGGTGCCGATTTCCGCGGTCTCCCCGATCACCACGCCCGTGGCATGGTCGATGAACAGCCCGGGGCCGAGTATCGCGCCCGGATGGATGTCCACGCCGGTGAGCCACGCGGTCAGCGCCGAGCAGAGCCGGCCGGGCAGCCTGGCACCCCGCCGCCACAGCCAGTGGCTGATCCGGTATCCCCACACCGCGTGGATGCCGGGATAGCACAGGACCAGCTCAAGGGTGCTGCGCGCAGCCGGATCCCGGTCCCTGGCGGCCTGAAGATCTCTCCGGATGGCGCTGAACACCGCTAGTCATCCAGGCCAGCGAACAGGGGAGTGCTGAGGTACCTTTCGCCGAAGTCGGGAACCACGACCACGATGAGCTTGCCGGCGTTCTCAGGCCGGTGCGCCAGGGCGACCGCGGCCCAGACCGCTGCGCCGGATGAGATGCCGACGAGCAGGCCCTCCTCGCGGGCCATCCGGCGGGCCGTTTCGATCGCGTCATCGTTAGCGACGGTGATGATCTCGTCGATGAGGCCGACATCAAGGACGGTGGGCACGAAGCCGGCGCCGATGCCCTGGATCGGGTGCGGTCCCTTCGTGCCCCCAGAAAGCACGGCTGAGGCGGCCGGCTCGACCGCCACAACCCGCACCGACGGCTTGCGCTCCTTGAGCACCTCGCCTACGCCGGTAATGGTGCCACCGGTGCCGACCCCGGCGACGAAAAGGTCAACGGCGCCGTCAGTGTCCCGCCAGACCTCCTCGGCGGTGGTCGCCCGGTGGATCGCGGGGTTGGCCGGATTGTCGAACTGCTGCGGGACGAAGTACCGCAGGTCGGTCTTGGCGATTTCCGCTGCCCTGGCTATGGCGCCAGGCATGCCCTCGGCGCCTGGCGTGAGGATCAGATCGGCGCCAAGGGCGCGCAGCAGCTGGCGCCGCTCCTTGCTCATCGTCTCCGGCATCGTCAGCACGCACGGGTAGCCGCGGGCCGCGCACACCATGGCCAGCGCGATGCCGGTGTTGCCGCTGGTGGGCTCGAGGATGATGGTGTCCGGCCCGATGTGGCCCGCCTGCTCCGCGGCGTCGATCATGGAAACGCCGATGCGGTCCTTCACGCTGCTCGCGGGGTTGAAGAACTCCAGCTTCGCCACCACCTGCGCCCCGGCAGCGTCGGTCACCCGCCGCAACCGCACGAGCGGCGTATTTCCTGTCAGCTGTGTCACGTCATCGGCGATTCGCATAGCCCGTTCCCTCCAATAGGTTGACCGGCCAGTTCACTTCGCTGGCAGGCTTGTCGGCTATTCCCGGTTCGAGGCGGGCTTTTGAAATTGAGCGTTCGGCCGACCCAGCTGCGTTATGGGTGAACGAGGATCTTGACTGCGGTGTCCTTGTGGTGGATCAAGGTGCCGAAGCCGTTCTCGACTAGGTCGTCAAGCCCGATCCGCGCGGTGATGAAGGGCTTGAGGTCGATTTTCCCTTCCTGGACTAGCTCGTTCCCGCCGCAGAATTACGCTTGCTGCCTGGGCGCGGGTATGAGGATCCACACCACGGGGCGGCCAGGGGCAGCAGCAAGCTCCGTCGTCCATCCCTTCAGCCTCGCGGGGGCAGGTCGTCACCGGCAGGGTCCTAGCTCCTGAATCCGTGGGTCTAACGTCCCGGCCAGCTGAAGATCAGCTCAGCGGGTGACCGGGCGGTCCGTTCCGGAGAAATTCGCTGTCTTCCTCGCCATCGGCCGGCCGCTCTGGAGGGGTCATGGTCGTTGGTTGGCGATTCGCGGGCCCTTGATCCCAGTGACGTCAGCGGGAGCGGCCGGTTGAGGCTCAGCCCGTATCCGGCCTTAGCTGCGGTCCTCCGGGGGGATGACGACGACCGGGCAGTGCGCGCGATGGGCGATCCGGGTACTGACCGATCCCATCAGCAGGTAGGTGAACCCGCCCGCGCCACGCGACCCGACCACGATCATGTCAGCGTCCCGGGATGCCGGAGAAGTTCTTCGGTCGGGGTGCCGCTAGGGCCTTCTGGGATCAACGGCCGGGTCGAAAGTAAGGGACTTAAGGCCCATGAGGATGGGGCGATACGTCTCTTCCCGTCCGGGCCTCGCCCGGCGAAGCTGGAACCATGAACACGAGCTCCATGCACCCGTCAGCCGGGAATGACGACCCGGCGGTCAAGCAGTCGCCCCGTAACGTCGCCAGCATGCCGGCAAATCTGGCCGACCTGGCCGGCATGGCTGACCTGGCCTGCTGCTGCCCGGCACAGGCGATGGTACGGGTCATCATGCCGCCCGCCGCTACCCGGCCGCATGAGACGGAGCTTCTGCTGTGCGGTCATCACTACCGCGTCGCCCGCCAGGCTCTGACGGCGGCACACGCCGCCGTCTGCGAACTGCCATGGACCCCCCGGGACACCGCCGCGTGGATTCTCGACGATCCTGACCGTTCCCTCGAGCCGGTCAGCTGACCATCGATAGGTCAGCCTGCAGCGGAGCCCCATCGCTCAGATCGGGTAGCGCGTCGGCTCTGTGGTGTACTGGCGGCCCGACGGGGCCGTCCACCGGAAGGTTCCCGGCGTGACCTGCTCGACTTTCCAGCGGCGGTCCTGTTTGAGCCGATGCTCATGGCGGCACTTGGGTCCGGCATTACACAGGCACGTTCGGCCTCCCGCCTCGTACGGGACATTATGCTCGAAGTCGCACTGCTGGGCGGGTCGTCGGCAGGTCGGCCCGGTGCAGGTGGCGTGCCGGATCTCGGACAGGTGCCGGAGCTTGACCCCCGGGTCATGACCGCGGGCCTCGAACCGGTGATCACACGTCTCCAGGGCGATCGGGTCGAGCGCGATCAGCAGGTCCGGCCGCCCGGGCACCCCGGTGGATAGCCGCCAGGCCCCGTAGCCGCCGGGCGGCCCGTCATCACCGGAGGCGGTGAAGGTGAACCCGGGCCGCAGACCGGTGCCGGGTCCGCCGGGCGGGCCGTGGCCGCAGACCGGTGCCGGGTCCGCCGGGCGGCCCGTGGTCGCCGGGCGGGCCGTGGCCGGTGCGGGTGTGGTTCTTGGGTTCGGGTCTGGCGCAGCCGTGGCCGATGGCGTGGCCCTGCTGGTCGGTGACGGTGACGCAGTAGGTGCTCTTGGGGTTGGCGGCGGCGGACGTGGCGAGGTCGCGGGCCAGGGCGGGGTCGATGGGGCCCAGGCCGGCGATCTCGCCGGGCCGTTGGGCCAGGTTCAGCAGGGTGGCCAGGGGGATGGTCAGGTGCAGGCGGCCGGCGAACCCGGCCGGCAGCACGCCCGCCGCCGGCGGCAGACCCGGCCCGGCCGGAGCAGCCGGCCCTGACCCGCCGTCTGCCGGCCCGTGCGGCCCGTCACCGTCCGGCCCGCCGCCCGGGCCGTCCGTGCCGCCGGGGCCGCGGTCCGAGCCGCCGGGGCCGCCGTCCGCGCCGGCGGGCTCGGGGTTGGCGGGGTCCTGGGCTGCGTCCGGCCCGGCGGGCTCGGGGTTGGCGGGGTGCCGGGCTGCGTCCGGCCCGGCGGGCACGGCGGGCCGGGAGTCCCGGCCGAGCATGATGTCCATGTAGGCCAGGGCCCGGAGCTGGTCCATGTCCCCGTCCAGGCCCGCCTTCTTCAGCTGCCTGGCCCACCAGGTGATGCGCTGGTCCGCGGCCAGGACGTCGGCGGGGGGCAGCTCGCGGCCCATCAGCGCGGCGTTGCCGGAGTCCTCCATCCACCGCTGCACCCGGGCGTTCCGCTCTGCTTTCTCCCGCCGCTCGGCCGCCTTGTCCGGCGCGACCTGGATCGCCGCGCGCTTGATCGCGGCCGCCAGCCCGCCCGGGGTCAGCCGCCCGGCCCGGTCCAGCACCAGCGTCTCGGCCGCCCGGGCCTCGGCCGGGTCCAGGTGCGCGGTGGCCCGGGCGATGATCTCCACCTTGGACAGGCGCAGCACCCCGGACCCGAACGCCGCCTTGGTCCCGGGCAGCCTGGTTTCCAGGTCATGGGCCAGGTCGAGCATCCCGGCGGCGGCACAGCGGGTCTCGGCCAGCGCGGCGGCCAGCTCGGTCTCGGCGAACTCGTCGTAGCTGCCGGGCATCTGCGCCGGGCCCTCCAGCGCGCACCCATCGTCGGGGTTGCGGCGGATCAGCTCGGCCACCGCGGCATGTTTGAGCGCGCACGCGGCGGCCTCGGTCCGGTCCAGCCCGCAGATGATCCCGGTCAGCTCATCATCAGAGGCCCCGGCGAACCGGCCATCCTCCCCGGCCGCGTGCTCAGCCTGGCCGAACACCACCGCCCCGCCCGGCGCGGTATCCAGCAGCTGGCCGGTGCCGAACGCGCCGACCGGGCCGGGCGACCCACCCGGGACCCGCCGCGCCGAGCCAGGCTGCCCCGGACCACGGCGCGACCCCTTCACGGCGCGAGCACCCCGGCCGGCCCGGGCTCCCTTAGCGCCACGGGAGCGCGGCCCGCCGGCACCCGGCCGCGCAGGATCATCGGGGCCGGGATCGTCCTCGGGGTCCTCGGCCGGCGGCTCTTCGGGCTCGATCGAGGACAGCCACGCCACCCATTGCTCCTCGGTCAGCCAGTCCTCACCAGAACTGGGCACCTCTCGCCAGCCTCCAGGGAAGTCATCCGGAGTGCCCCCGCTGCCCTGCCTGGACCCGCCGGACGCAGACCCGCCGGACGCAGACCCGCCGGACGCAGACCCGCCGGACGCAGACCCGCCGGACAGGGACCCGCCGGACAGGGACCCGCCGGGCTCGCCAGCGTCCCGGGCGGGGTCCTCGTCCCGCCCGGGGTCCGGGGAAACCGGTCCTGAGGTCACGCACCACCGCCCGTTCCGGAGAAATGACCTTTGATCCTGGCCATGCCTACTATCAAACATAATAGCGAATGATTCGTTTGATGGCAACACATTTTGGCTGATTAAGGTCATCAAATCGAATACAGTGATGGTTGTTATTACTGTGGCAGAACTTGAAGTTGCGCAACCAGAGTGAGCGCGGATTTCGCTCATAGCGCGTACATAACATTGCTTCAGCCGGGGCGGAGTATGGTAGCCGAGTCTGGAAGACATGAAGGTTCTGCAGGTAGATGTCGTTGTGCCGGTCCGCAACGAAGAGCGTGACCTGGTACCGAGCATCCGACGGCTGGTTGCCTATCTGCGCGAGAGCTTCCCGTTCACCGCCCGGGTAACGATCGCGGATAATGGCAGCACCGACACCACCTGGGCCATCGCCACCGGGCTGGACCGCGAACTAGCCGAGGTGCGGGCCGTCCACATGGAGCTACCGGGACGCGGCCGGGCCCTGCGGGCCATCTGGTCGGAGAGCGACGCCGAAGTGCTCGCGTACATGGATGTCGATTTGTCGACGGACCTCAACGCCCTGTTGCCACTGGTGGCGCCGTTGCTCTCCGGGCATAGCGACCTCGCCATCGGCACCCGGCTAGCCCGGGGATCCAGGGTCATCCGCGGCCCCAAGCGCGAGCTCATCTCGCGCAGCTACAACGTGCTTCTTCGCACCCTGATGGGAGCGCGCTTCTCGGACGCCCAGTGCGGCTTCAAGGCGATCAGGCGCGATCAGGCCCAGGCGCTGCTGCCGTTGACCCAGGACACCGGCTGGTTCTTCGACACCGAGCTGCTGGTGCTGGCCGAGCGGGCCGGGCTGCGCATCCATGAGGTCCCGGTGGACTGGATCGACGACCTCGACTCGAGGGTCGACATTATTGGCACCGCTCTGGCCGACCTGCGCGGAATGGCCCGGCTCGGCGCCGGTTTCGCTCGCGGGACCATCCAGGTCCCCCAGCTGCGCGGTCCCTCGCTCGCGACCCGCCGCAACGGCTCCAAGCCGGTCGAGTTCAGCAGCCTGCCATTGCAGATCGCAAGGTTCGCGGTCATCGGAGTTGGCAGCACGATCGCCTACCTGGGGCTTTACCTGCTGCTGCGCGGCAGCATGCCGGCCCAGGCCGACAACCTCATCAGCCTGCTGCTCACCGCCGTGGCCAACACGGCCGCCAACCGGCGACTGACGTTTGGCATCAGCGGACGGCCGAACGCCGCCAGGCACCAGTTCAAGGGATTGCTCACGTTCGGCATCGGGCTGGCGCTGACCGCTGGCGCGCTAGCCGTCCTGGATGCCGGCTCGCCCGATCCCGGCCGCGGCACCGAGATCGCGGTCCTGCTCGGCGCGAACCTGGTGGCCGCCGCCCTCAGGTTCGCCCTGTACCGCACCTGGGTCTTCGGCCGATCGAAGCGCGGCGCGGGCCGCCCGCCTGCCGAGACGGACGACGGCGCGAGAGCCGAGCCAGTGCGGCCCAGCCCGGTTGAGCGATTCGGATCAACCGTCCAGGTAACAGCAATGACAGCTCAGAGGGAGAAAACCAGTTGAGCGCGACCACCTCTATCTCGCGGCACGCGATAGGCAGCCGCCCTCTACCGGCCGGGAACCGGGTTCGGCGCCTGCTCCGCGGGCCGGAGGCCGATCCCAGCTGGGCTCGCCCCGCGATGTTCGGGCTGCTTGCGCTCACCGCCGTCCTGTACCTATGGGATGTCACCAGGAACGGCTGGGCGAACGACTTCTATGCGGCCGCGGTGCAGGCGGGTACCAAGAGCTGGAAAGCCTTCTTATTCGGCTCGTTTGACTCCTCCAACTTCATCACGGTCGACAAGACTCCGGCGTCCTTGTGGGTGATGGAGATATCCGGCCGGATATTCGGTTTCAACCAGTGGTCAATGCTGGTGCCGCAGGCTCTGGAGGGCGTGGCTTCGGTCGCGCTGCTCTACGCGGCGGTCAAGCGCTGGTTCGGGCCGCAGGCGGGCCTGATGGCGGGGCTCGTGCTCGCGCTCACTCCGGTCGCGGCGCTGATGTTCAGGTTCAACAACCCCGACGCACTGCTGGTGCTGCTCATGACCGCGGCCGCGTACACGCTGGTGCGCGCGGTAGAGAGCGGACGGACGAAGTGGCTGGTGTTCGGCGGACTGCTGCTCGGATTCGCGTTCCTGGCCAAGATGCTGCAGGCGTTCCTGGTCGTGCCGGGATTCGCGGTGGCCTATCTGGTGGCCGGGCCGCCTCGGCTCGGCAAGCGCATCTGGCAGACGGTGCTCATGGGCGTCGGCCTCATCGTCGGGGCCGGCTGGTGGATCCTCGCCGCGCAGCTCACGCCCGCCGCCGACCGGCCTTACTTCGGCGGCTCCACCGATAACAACATCCTGCAGCTCGCCATCGGATACAACGGCCTGGGCCGGCTCGACGGCAACGAGACCGGTTCCATCGGCGGCGGCGGTAACGGGCAGGGTACCTCGTTCGGCGGCGCGACGGGGATCCTGCGGCTGTTCCACTCCGAGTTCGGCGGCCAGATCAGCTGGCTACTGCCCGCGGCGCTCATCTCGCTGGGCGCCATGCTGTGGGTGTCCCGGCGGGCGGTGCGGACCGACAGGACCCGGGCCGCGGCGCTGGTGTGGGGAGGCTGGGTGCTCATCACCGGCCTGGTGTTCAGCTACATGAGCGGCATCATCCACCCGTACTACATGGTCGCCCTCGCGCCCGGCATCGCCGCGCTTGTGGGTATCGGCGCGGCGGCATTGTGGCAGGCAAGGCTCGGGCTGGCCGGGCGCATCACCGTGGCGGTGGCGATCGTGGCCACGGCCGTGTGGGCCTACGTACTGCTCGACCGCACACCGGACTGGCTGCCGTGGCTGCGCTGGGTCATCGTGATCGTGGGGGTAGCCGCCGCGGGTTCGGTGCTCGCGGGCTCGTACCTTTCCAGGCCGGAAGGACCTCTGGGGTCTTCGGGGTCTTCGGGGTCTTCGGGGTCTTCGGGGTCTTCGGGGTCTTCGGGGTCGCGTCGCGCCCGGCGGGCGCTGGTACTGGTGCCGGTCGGACTCGCCATGGTAGCGGGGCTGGCCGGGCCGACCGCCTACGCGCTCGATACGGTGAACTCCGCGCATACCGGTGCGATCGTGAGTGCCGGACCGCAGACTGAAGGGTTCGGCAGCGGACCTGGCGGCGGGGGCGGGTTCCCTGGTGGCCGGGCCGGCCAGTTCGGGCGCGGAACGGGGACGGGCGCGAGCGGCAGGGCAGGCTCTGGGACCGGCAGTGCCGGGACCGGGGTTACTGGCGGACCCGCTGGGTCAGCCGGTACGCGGCCCGGTGGTAGCGGGACTAGCGGCTCAGCAGGCACGCTTCCCGGCGGTAGCGGCTCGGCGGGTACGCGGCCGGGCGGGATCTCGGGTGCCAGCGGTGCGGCCGGCCGTACGGGCGGCTTTGGCGGCGCGGGCGGCGCGGGCGGGGGCGGCGGCCTTGGCGGCAGTACGACCGTGAGCAGCGCCCTGGAGAAGCTGCTCGAGCAGGATGCGTCCAGCTACAAGTGGGTGGCCGCCACCGAGGGTTCAGAGGCCGCGGCGCCCCTCGAGCTAGCCACCGGTGACGCGGTGATGGCCATCGGCGGGTTCAACGGGACCGACCCGTGGCCCACGCTGGCCGTGTTCGAAGGGCTCGTGGCCAAGCACGAGATCCATTACTACGTAGGCCAGGACGGCGAGAGCTTCGGCGGCGGGCAGGGCTCCGCGGCCATCACGAAATGGGTCGCGGCCCACTTCACGAAGCAGACCGTCGGCGGCGAGACCGTCTACAACCTCACCGAACCAACGTCGTAGGGTACCTGTTTGCGGAGGACCCGGGGCCGGCCATCGGCTCCGGGTCATCGGCACCAGCTACTGGAGCGGGAGTCAGGGAACTCCCAGTGCTGTCAGTGCAGGAGCACCGTAACCAGATCCTTTATCTGGTCAACCGTCGCGAGCAGCGTCGCAGTGGAACTCGTCGCCTTAGTGAGCCGGGAAAGCATGCTGCGGATACCTTCGGCGCTGGGCCTCCGGCTGTGCACCTCGGTGTGCAATCGCTGGACGTCGTCGATAACGTCCTCGGCCTGCTCGCCCTCCAGTATTACCGCCTCGGCCTCGAGCTTGCTCAGCAGCCGGTCGATCATTTCCAGTGGATCACTGGCGGCCGCGCCGTAGTTCATCTGCTTTGCCTTTGCACCCTTACCTAGCGCAACTGCACCGATAGTCCCGCCGGTCATGTAAATCCCTCGGTTAGCACCTGATTCCGGCCCAGGCGGTCCGACTGCAGAGCTATCGCGATGTTCCATTCTCTCTCCTGTCGACGGGAGGCGTCAGGCTGTAGCCTGCACACTCGATCCGCCATTATTTTGTACCTTGACCTTGCCGCCCTTGAATGCCACTCCCCCTATTGAACCCCCGGACATCATTACCCCGCCACTGTTGTTGATGATGGCTTGCGCACTTTCTCGGTACGCGCCGGTATCGACACCTTTATCCTCCAGGAAATCAAGCACCGTGTCGTTGACCAGACGTTCGATCATCTTGGTATATTTAGCCGCATCGAGCTGCTGAATATATGTACGTGGTGAAAGTGCCGCGCGGATTTCCCGGACACTGAGCCGCGCACCGACGTCGGCGTAAACATAGTCCCTGGGAGAGCCGGCTTCCTCTTCGAAGGATCGCCGTTCAACCATTGTTCTATGCCACGTACTGGCTACTCCGATCGGGGCGCGCAGCATGTCGCGGCATGCGGTGCTTGCCGCGCTCAAGAAGACCTTCGTCAGGAAACTGCCAGCCGTAGTCCTCGGCAGCCGGTCGACCAGATGATAACGCTGCAGGATAGGCGGTAGCACTGCAGGTACGAACTCCAGGTAGAGCATGCGTCCTTCAACCGCGATATAAATGAACGCCGAGACCGCGATCTCCTGGTCGGCTGATCCTATGACCTCACGCTGGCCTGACCAGACAGGCTGCCCCTCGTCGCTAACGCATATCCACTGGTAATAGCGCATGCCAGCCTGCGGGTGACGGATGAGGGCATCGATAGCTTCGGGGCTCGCCTGCGAGTATGGCATCGCCCTCTCATGGTCGATGACGGGACTGTCCCAACGGCTATGTCCGTCCCCGACGAGGTGATCGTGCACCGTGAGGTTGGCGACCCGTTCATTTTCGGGAAGTTCCTGGTCGCCGAGTTTGAGGAGGCGAGCCCGGATCACGTCATGCAATTCCACTGGGTCGATGGGCACGTAACCACGAGATCTCAGTCTATGCCACGCCCGGTCTTTACCCGGGCCGGACGCACGATCGAGCTCGATGGCGATGGACCAGATCTTGCCGGTAATACCCGAACCTATGAAGGGATTCGCTCCGCCGTAGAGAGCTACGTTTCCCCATTGCGCCGCCCCTACCTCCGCGATGCGTGCCTCAACCTGTGTCCCAAGCCGATCAAAGTAGCCGCCCGCGGATCCTGGACCGAGCCGGTCAATAAATATTCGGTAGATCGAATATGAATAGCCGAAGAGCGTCGTACCGACGAGACCGAGAAACACGAGCACAACGAAACCAGTCAGGCCTCCCGTGCCTGCCGCTAGCCCGAAGTCCGAGGGACTTCTGCTGGCAAAATCGAAGACCGGAAGGAGCAGCGCAGAGACGACAAATCCTCCCAGGCCTATGGTGATCACCGCGCCGATAAGAACTTTGAACCCGATTGAATGGCGCTCCCAATTGATTCCTGGCAGCACCAATCCGAGCAAAAACGCGATGATCAGGATGCCAAAAATGGTTGTGGCAGCAAGAAACAAGCCAGCCAGCAGAAAAACAGTAAGCATGAGATCTCGAATAAGTTGCATCCTGCGGGCATTCAGGCAATGCCGGACGATCGGAACGAGATCAATTCCGAGTGAAGGGACGACCCCGCGGTGGGAAGCTATCAGCTCACCGATCACAGTATTCGCATAGCCCGGGTCGAGGTAGGCGGCGGCACATAGATAGCGAGTCGCATTGCTCAAGGGGCCAGCGGGCGGGCTGGCCGCATGGCTGAAGAACCGGTCCGGTGCTGATGCCTCCATCCACTGAGCCTGCTGCCGCGCTTCTCGTTCTGCGTCCATATGGGACGTAACGCCTGCGCGAGGTGCTTGCCCCGCATCGCCGGGCCACGGCTGCCCGGTCACAGGTGGAGCCATAAAGCCAGTCCGGGGGGGCGCCTCCGGCGCAAACGACGCGCCTGATTGAATCGGTACGCCCGCCTGCACTGCCGTGCCTGCCGACGAGGTGTCGGGTCCGTAAGCGCTAGCGGCGGCACCGCAGATCCCGCAAAATACGTCGTCGGGCAGTAGCGAAGAACTACAATTCATACATTGCCGTTGAGTCACTTATCCTCCAGCTGTATTAGACCAGACGCAAACCCACTGCTATGGCAGGTGTCACTGGCATGCCGCATAGGTGGCATGATAAGTGGGCGGAGGCTGGTCAATGAGATATTCGCCGCCGTCCTGCTCGAGGAACAGCGAGATGTTCCAATCAGTGCAGGATTCCTGCTGATTCGGACTGGCCGCCGGGTCCTGGTGACTGGTGAACGTTACATTCGCGACAAGATCTCCGTCTGTGGCGGTGGAAATGCTAAGAAGCGTCACAGCTGAGTCAGTCGTAGAATCGTACCCATTATCGAACTGCTCTTGCGTGAGACCTTGCTGCTCAGGCGCCGTGAGCAAAGACATGTATGACTGATAGTCATGAGTGTTGATGGCGTCGAAAAACTGGTCGAGGAACGTCGCGACTGACGCAGCATCCGGGTCCTGCGACGCCTCCGCGGAAACCGTTACCTGGACCGCCATCGTGATGCTCGGCGAGGGGCTTGATGGGCTCGGAGCGGGGCCAGAACCCTGAGTCGGCGGCGGTGTCATCCGCGTGGACACGCCGGAGTTCCGGACCGCATCGATGCGCGGAGCATGATGCCCGAAGTGCAACTGGCTAGCTCCGGCCACCCCGCCCGCAGCGAATATGACCGCCACTACAGCGGCCACAACGGACTTGGACCTCAACCATGATGACGTTGGCCTGGGTAGGTTCGCTGGATAGGGAGGGTCGTCGTCAGGAAACCGCTGCCCGCAACCTGTGCAGAAAGCAGTTCCCTCTTTTCGCGGCCGCCCGCAACTTCGGCAAACACTCATGGCGTAGCCACCGCCCCATGGTCAGCCCCACCCATGACGCCCGCCGGACGCCACTGATGGCCTGAGTATCACGGGATCCGGTACCAGGGTCTAGTGGCTTAAAGGTCTTTGTTTTATTACCATTCACGAGAATCAGAAGAAAGCGCGTTACAAGGCGTGCTCAATCCCGACAATCCTGACATTAGACCCGGGGAGGCGCGAAACCTTACATAGCTACGCTATTGGTGCTATGAGCACGGCAGGAGGTGGTAGGCCTGCTTGGCACTGAGTACATGCATTACAGCAGAGTTTACGACGGCGCGGAAGGCGGTATCAGCCGCAGTCAGCTTGAGAATGACGCTATCCATTGTTGCCGCTGCGGCGAGGCTCTGGGAGGTGATCAAGTCACCGCCTGCGGTGAGGAATTCGATTCCGCGGACAGCCGGTGAAATGCTGGCGACCGCGGTGGCAGCACCCAGATCATCAGAGACGATCACGCCCTTGAAGTGCATCTGCTGGCGCAGGATCACGCCCATCACCTCCGGCGAGAATACCGCGAGATGACGCGGATCGATGCG
>Ga0302314_10012732_pt1 | contig 14514 bp, 14 predicted proteins | sample III_Palsa_N2_3_FD_200533 | JGI IMG/M metagenome (GOLD analysis project Ga0302314, IMG submission 200533) | Peat permafrost microbial communities from Stordalen Mire near Abisko, Sweden - III_Palsa_N2_3 | ecosystem: Environmental > Terrestrial > Soil > Palsa > Peat permafrost | place: Sweden... | reverse complement strand
GCCGGCTTCCCCGGCCCCGGCCGGGGCGGTGCCGGCCCCGCCGGTGAGCGTCGGCGGTGCGGCGACCGAGCGCCGACTCCGCTGGCGGCGGGTGGTGACGGTGCCGCTCCGGCTGGTCGGCACCGGCCCGGAGGCGGAGCGGATCACCCTCGCGGCGGCCTGCTCCTCGCCGGAGGCGGTACTCCGGCTCACGCCCCCCTCGCTGCTGGTCCAGCCCGGGACGACGGCGACCGCCCGGGTCCGGCTGCGGCTGCCGCGGCACTGGCTCCGGCCGCCCGAGTGGGTGGAGTGCCGGGTCTCCAGCACCGCGGCCGAGGGCGGCCCGGTGCTGGCGATAGCCCACTGGCCGGTGCTGCCACTGCCGCTGCTGTGGCTGCTCAGCCCGTCCGTGCGGCGCTGGTTCGGCCACGGCGGCCGGGCCGGGTTCGCGGCCGGCACCGCCGTCCGGAGCGGCGGCAGGTCGGCGGCCGAGGCCGGCCGGTCGACGGTCACCCTCGGCGCCGGCGGCTACGCCTCGAACCCGCCGCGCCGGATCAGCGCCTCGCCCGCGCACGCCCGGCGACTGCTGCGGCTGCCCGCGCCGGTGGTCACCGCGCTGGGCGCGGTGGTCGTCGCCGGACTCGCCTTCGGCGGGCTGACCCTGGCCGCCGGCAGCACCGTGGAACCCGGCCGCTCCGCGCTCGGCCGACCCGTGGCCACCGCGACCGGGACGCCCCCGCTGAACGCCGTGGACAACAACGGGCCGCCGGTGTCGGGCACCTCCTCCGGCAGCCCCCGCGACGGCGGGGGCGGCGCTGCCGTCCCGCTCAAGGGGCCGGTGACCACGACCGCGCGCAGGGTGTCGGCCGACACCGGCTGCCAGGGCTCGGCGGCCGTCCCCGACGTCTCCCGGCTGGCCTACCCGGCCTCCTCGCAGGCCCTGCTGGACGCCGGGTTCCCGGGACTGGACATCGCGGAGCACTCGGCGACCCTCACCGCCGGCCGCACGATCTCGGTCAGCCCGGCCCAGGGCTCGCGGCAGTCCTGCGGCGCGCAGGTCACCCTGGTCTACTCGGCCGGGCCGACCCCCGTGACCACCCCAGGGACCCCGGCCGCGGCGGTGCCGCTGTGCACCCTCCCGGCCGCCGAGGGCGCCGCGACGGCGGTGCTCGGCGAACTGCGCTCACTGGTCGCCGGTGACCACCGCACCCGCTGCGGTCTGCTGGTGACCGGGATGACCGGCTACTCGGCCACGGTCCCGGCCGGCCGGGTGATCGGGGAGAACCCGCTTCCCGGCACCCAGGTGGGGGTGGGCTCGGCAGTGATCATCACCGTCTCGCTGGGCGCGCCCAGCTGCGTCCTGCCCGAGGTCGTCGGTGCTGCCTCGGCCTCGGCCACGACGCTGCTCGGCCAGGTCAGGGCGGCGGACGGCAGTGCCTGCCGACTGGCGGCGGCGACGGTCGCGGTCCCCTCGGCGACCGTCCCGGTCGGCACGGTCGTCTCCCAGAGCCCGGCCGCCGCCACCGCCGTCGCCCCGGGAGCGGTGGTCACCCTCGACGTCTCCGACGGCCCCGACGGCACGACCCCGCCGCCGAGTTCGCCGCCGAGTTCGCCCCCGGCCGGCTCGCCGTCGGCGACGACCCCGCCGCCCACGGGCAGCCCGTCGACCGGCGGCGCCCCCGGTGGGCCCTCGTCCTCGACGGTCGTCAGCGCGTCCTCCGTCGGCAGGGCTCCGGTGACCTGCTCGCTGCCGAACGTCGCCGGACTGACCGCGGCCGGTGCCACCGGCCAGTTCGCTGCGGCGACCTCCAGCAGCGGCACGGCCTGCGGGCTGGTGGTGCTGCAGGTCGACGAGGGCTCGACGCTGGTCGCCACCGGGCTGGTGGTCGACCAGGTCCCGGGACCCGGCGCGACGGTGGCGGTCGGTTCGACGGTGACCATCAACATCTCCACCGGGCCGCCGGCCGCCACCGGCGGCGACAGCGCCTCGGCCGGCGCCCAGGACGACCGTCGGGGCGGCCTGCTCGGCGAGGTGGCCGTGCCGGTCAGGGCCGGACCGACGGCTCGCCGGCCTCGGTCAGCCCGGTGACCCGGATGGTGATGTTCAACCGGCCCGAGGCCAGCCCGGTGGCCGGGTCGCCGGTGCCGGGCCGGACCTTCGGCACCCCGTGGTAGGCGAACCGGGAGGGGCCGCCGAAGACGAACAGGTCGCCGGAGGCGAGGGTGACGTCGGTCCACGGCCGGTTGCGGTTCTCGGTGTTGCCGAAGCGGAAGGTGCAGCTGTCGCCGACGGTGAGCGAGACCACGGGCGCGTCGGAGCGCTCGTCCTGGTCCTGGTGCAGCCCCATCGCGGCCCGGCCGTCGTAGAAGTTGATCAGCGCGGCGTCGGGGGAGTAGCCGTCCCCGGCCCCCGGGTCGCGGTAGGCGTCGACCAGGGCCCGGCGGCCCAACTCCAGCATCCAGTCCGGGAAGGGCGCCACCCGGGCCCCGTTCACGTCGTCCGCGGTGCGGGTGTACCGGTACGGCTGCCAGTGCCAGCCGATGCAGACGGTCTGCACCGACATCACACCCCCGCGCGGCAGTCGGGTGTGCCTGATCGGCACCGGTCCGGTCGCCCAGCCCCGGCAGGCGGTGACCAGCGCCCGCTGCTGATCGAGCGTCAGCCAGCCGGGCAGGTGCACCGCCCCGGGCGCGACCTCGACCCGGGCGCGGGGGCTGCCGGGCTCTCCGCTCCCGTCCGCGAACAGCGGCAGGACTCCGCTCACCGGAGGTCCGCCGGGCGCTCTGCCATGAAGTCCATGGTAGTCGCGCCCACGGCGGCCGGGCCCGCGCGGCGCTGCTGCGCCGCACGGGCCCCGGCCGGAGCGGCTACACCTCCAGCTCCGAGATGCTGCCGACGGCCCAGATCGCGAGCAGGCCGATGACGGCCGCGAGTGGCAGGCACACCAGCATCTGTCCGGCCATCTGCGAGCCGGTGAGACTGCCGGCGGCGGTGACCGCGAAGAAGACGACGTAGCCCAGCGTCATGATCGCCGCGAAGACCGGCAGCGGGCGGGGGACGGACCGTTCCAGCAGTGCCAGCAGCGCCACCGCGATCAGGGTGGCGGTGATGACGCCGACGGTCAGTGCGCCGGAGTTGGGGAAGCCGCCGCCTCCGGTCTGCGCGCCGTCCTGGAAGGCGTCCAGGTTCAGCATGCTGCGGACCAGGTAGGTGATGACGAACCCGGCCGCGATGGCGCCGGCGCAGGCGGTCAGGGCGCGTACCGCGAGGGTGCCCGGCGACATGGCGGGGCGCCGGGCCAGGGTTCCGGAGGCGGGCAGGTGGGAGTGGGTACTGTCGATCATCGCGGGCTCCAGTCGTCGTCGGAACCTCGTAGGAAGGACTTGCCTTCCCGGTATAGCCCCCCTCCCGGGCGGCCGCGCTTCCGGTTAGGCCGACCGGGGGACGCGACGGGCCGCCGTCGAGCCCGCCCGACGATTCCGCCGGTGGCGTCCTGGTGCCGCCGGTATGCTGCTGCGCGCGGGTCGGGTGTCCCTGACCAAACCCTCCCCGCGCCACGTCAGCGCGCCTCGCCTGCGGTGGCCGACGGGAGCAGGGTGAACGGTGGGGCACAGGATGAACGCTGGCGACCAGGTGATCGCGACCGATCTCTTGGACACCCGTCAGGTGCTGCTCGACGATCTCGCCGACCTGCCCGATTCGGTGCTGGCACACCTGCTGCGCCGCGTGGTCGACGAGGCGCTCACTCCTTCCTGTGAGCCGGTTTCGGCATTCCAGTCCGCACTTTGAGGTATGGTCAGTCAGACATGTGCACGGCAATCAGGCCAACATCCCAGGTCCTGGTACGGCGCACCGCGCCGGGAGGCCGGGATCCGGCTGTTCGAGGAGATCGCCGTGTGAGCTCTTCCGGGCGATCGCCGGGGGACGCGGCGGCGCGGCCGGGGTCGAACTGCTGCGGTCCGGCCAGCTGAGCAAGCGCTGTCTGCTGCTGGTGGCCCTGCACGGCCGCGTCGCCGGCACCGCGCCGGCAGCGGCCGGAGCCGTGGGGTCCGACCGCCGCGACTGGTTCGACCGGGTCTACCGGGAGGCCTCCGGCTGGCAGCGGAACGACCCCTCGCGTTGGGAACGGCTGCTGCTGCGCCCCCAGTTCGACGTCTGGGCCACCCAGTGCCTGCAGGAGCTCGGCTCCGGGCGGCCGGGCCGGCTGACCGGGCTGGCGGACTTCGCCGAGCTGCCGCCGGACCTGCTGCCGCCCGAGTCGCCGCCGGGCTCGACGGAGGCGGTCGGCGGGCACGAGCTGGCCTTCGAGTCGCGGGGCCGCCGCTGGCGGCTCACCCTCCAGGACCGCGGGCCCTACCGGGACATCTTCGGGTACGCCCCCACCGGCCCGCTCGGCGCGGCCGACCTCGGCGCCTGGACCGCCGCCCTGGACGGCGCCTGGGAGGTCCTGGTGCACCGCCACCCCTGGCACGCCGAGGCGGTCGGCGCCGCCGTCACCACGCTGGTGCCGCTGCGCCCGGCGGCCGACGGCAGCCCGGTCAGCGCCGCCGCGCGCCGCGCCTACGGAGCCGTCGCGGCCTCCCGGCCGGCGGGGCCGGTGCAGTTGGCGCTGACCCTGGTCCACGAGTTCCTCCACGTCCAACTGGGGGCGCTGATGGACCTGGTGCCGCTCCACCGGCCCGACTCGGGGGCGCGCTTCCACGCCCCCTGGCGCCCGGACCCGCGCCCGGCCGGGGCGCTGCTCCAGGGCCTCTACGCGCACCTGGGCGTCGCGGACTTCCAGCACCAGGAGCACCTGGCCGAGCCCGGGGACGCGGAGTCCGCCCGGGAGTCGCTCCGTTGGCGCACCCACGCCGCCGAGGCCGCCCGCACGCTCCTCGCCGGCGACGAACTGACGCCGATCGGACGGGAGTTCACCGGTGATGTGCTCCACGCCCTGGACCGGTCGGCCGGCCCGGAGGCGGCCGCGCGGGCGCCGGCCCGGGGGCGGCCGCAAAAGCAGGTGCGTCCGGCGGTGATCGAGGTGACCATGTAGCACGTGACCTCACCCTCCACGCACACCCTCGTTCTCGCCGCGGCCCGGAACAACGCCGACTGGTGCGCCGCGGTCTCCCGGTCCCACGGCCTCCCGGGAGCCTTCGGCGAGGCGGTCTGGACCAGTTCCGACCGGACGCCGCCGTACTACCCGGACGCGGTCACGCTGCACCCCGGTGCGGTGCCGGCCGACTTCCTGCCGCGCATCGACACGGCGTCACCGGGCTGCTCGGTCAAGGACAGCTTCGCCGCGCTCGAACTGACCCCGGACGGCTTCACCGAGCTGTTCAGCGCCCAGTGGATCCACCGCCCGGCGGGCGTCCCGGTTCCGGCGACGCCGCGGCTGCGCGCCGAGCCGGTGCGCTCGGCCGGGACACTGGAGGCCTGGCAGGCCGCCTGGCACGGGGAGGGCGAGGCCCCGGACGTCTTCCGGCCGGCGCTGCTGGCCGACGCGACCGTGCTGGTGCTGGCGGTGCACCAGGGGGAGGCCCTCGTCGGGGGCGCCGTGCTGAACAGCGGCGCGGGTCTGGTCGGGCTCTCCAACCTCTTCGCCACCGACGACGCCGACGAGGCCGAGGTCCGCTCCTGCGTGCTGCGCGCTGCCGCCGGGCACTTCCCCGGCCTGCCGGTCGTCGGCTACGAGCACGGTGGCGCGCTGGCCGCCGCCCTCGACAGCGGTTTCAGCGCGATCGGCCCGCTGCGCATCTGGCTGCACGGCGGCTGACCCGGCCGGTCACGCGCTGAGGGCCAGGCCCGCGCTGCCGGCCCTGCTGCGGAGCGACTGGTCGTGGCGGAGCAGGAGCAGCCGGGCGAGCTCCGGGGCGGCGCCCAGCGGGTCGGCCAGGGCGTCGGCGCCGGCCGCGGCGGCCTCGGCGGCGATGCGGTCCGGGAGCAGGCCGGGGGCCAGCAGGTAGGGGGCGACGGCGATGCGGCGGGCGCCCCGGGCACGGAGCGCGGCCACCGCGTCGGCGACCCGGGGCGGGGCGGCGGAGGCGTGGGCGACCTCGACCGCGGCCCAGCCGTGGGAGCGCTGCCAGTCGGCGGCGACCCCGCAGGTGACCGCGTTGGCCGCCTCGTCGGAGGAGCCGGCGGCGGCCAGGACGACGCCGGTCCGCCGGTCGGGGCGGACGCCCGCCTCGGCCAGCCGCCGGGTGAGGGCGTCCAGCAGCAGCGGGGACGGTCCCAGGACCGCCCCCTGACGGACGGTCACCCGGGGGTTGCGGCCGCTCGCGGCGGCCAGCACCCCGGGGATGTCGTGCTTGGCGTGGAAGGCGCGGTTGAGCAGCAGCGGCAGCGCGACCACCTCGCCCTCCAGCCGGTCCAGCTGCTGCTCGACCCGGGGCGCGCAGTGGTCCAGGTAGCCGACGGCCACCGGCAGGCCGGGGCGCAGGGCGCGCACCCGCTCGGCGAGTTCGGCCGCGACCGCCGCGTGGCGGGGGTCGCGGCTGCCGTGGGCGACCAGCAGCAGGGTGCTGCCCGCTGCCGTGCTCATCGGCGGGTCACCAGCAGGCCGCGCGAGCGCAGCACCCGGCGCTCGACCGGGGCGAAGCAGAGCAGGTCGATGCCGACGCCGACCAGCAGGATCAGGATGATCGTCGCCAGCACGGTCGGCATGTCCTGCATCTCGCGGGCGTTCTCCAGCGCCTGGCCGAGGCCGAGACCGAGGGCGGGGGAGCTGGCGATCAGCTCGGCCGCCATCAGCGAGCGCCAGGCGAAGGCCCAGCCCTGCTTGAGTCCGGCGACATAGCCGGGCAGCGCGGCCGGCAGCAGCACGAACCAGATGCCGCGCAGCCCGGTCGCGCCCAGGGTCCGTCCGGCGCGCAGGTAGAGCGGCTGGACCTGGTCGATGCCGGCCACCAGGCCGTTGGCGATGGAGGGGACCGCGCCGAGCAGCACCACCGCGTAGATGGTGGCGTTGCTGAGGCCGAACCAGATCACCGCGGCGGGGACCCAGGCCACCGAGGGGATCGACTGGAGGCCGGAGAGGATCGGTCCGACGGCGGCCCTGACCACCTTGTTCCTGGCGACCAGCAGCCCGATCGGGGTGCCGATGGCCACGGAGGCGAGGAAGCCGAGGATGCCCCGGGAGAGCGAGGTCCAGATGGTGCTGAGGATGGTCCCCTGCAGCCACTGGTCGTACAGGCTGTCCCACACCTCCAGCGGGCTGGGCAGCAGGTAGTCGGGCTTGAGGTGGGCGGCCCAGGCCGCCTGCCAGAGCGCGAGCACGATGAGGATGGCGACCAGCGGCGGGACGACCTTGGTCAGCAGCACCCGGCCGAGGGAGGTGCGTTCGACGTCGTGGGTCTCCAGCGCGTCGAGGCCCGCGCCGAGTGCGGCGGCCTCGGCGGTGCTGTCGGCGGCCTCGGCTGCGGCGTCGGTCCCGGTCACGGCCTCGGTCCCGGTCACGGCGTCGGTGGGGGCGGTCTCAGTGCTGGACATGGCGGCGGATCTCCCCACGGAGCTGGTCGGTGATCTCGACGGACAGGTCCGCGACGCCGGGGGACTCGATCCGGCGCGGCTGCGGCAGGTCGATCCGCCACTCGCGGGCGATCCGCCCGGGACGGGAGGACAGCAGCACCACGCGCTGGGCGAGCCGGACGGCCTCGCGGACGTTGTGGGTGACGAAGACGACGGAGAGGTTGGTCTCGGCCCAGATGCGGGTGAGCTCCTCGTGGAGGACGTCGCGGGTGATGGCGTCCAGGGCGGCGAAGGGCTCGTCCATCAGCAGGACGTCGGCGTCCTGGGCCAGGGCGCGGGCCAGGGCGACGCGCTGGCGCATGCCGCCGGAGAGCTCGTGCACCCGCTTGCGGTGCGCGCCCTCCAGCCGGACCAGCGCCAGCAGCCGTTCGGCCTCGGTGCGGCGTTCGGCGCGCGGCAGGCCGCGCAGCCTGAGCGCCAGCTCGATGTTCTGCCCGGCGGTGAGCCAGGGGAAGAGCGCGTGCTCCTGGAACATCAGCGCGGCCCGGCCGCCGGGGACGGTGATGGTGCCGCTGCTGGGCCGGTCGAGCCCGGCGACCAGGTTGAGCAGGGTGGACTTGCCGCAGCCGGAGGCGCCCAGCAGGCAGACGAACTCGCCGGGGGCGACGGTCAGGCTGATGTCGTCCAGGACCGGGTTGGCGCGGTCGGCCCGGCCGAAGGACTTGGAGACGTGGTCGAGGGTGACCGCTGCCGTTGCCGGCGCGGCTGACTCTGCGGGCGTGCCGAGCGTGTCCTCGGCCGGTTGTCGGGTTGCTGCCGGAGCCATCCGGACACCTCCTTGGCGGGTTGAGCCGGGGCCCGCCCCGGTCCCTGGTGATTGGGCATCGACGAGGACCGGGACGGACTCCGGAGCGGGTGGGCGGGCGGGGGCCTGCTACTGCTGGCCGAGCCCGTCGGCGGAGACGGCGGTCTGGCCGCCGGCGGCCAGGATCTGGTTGAGGATCGACAGGTCGTAGATCCCGCTCAGGTCGGGCTGCTTGAGGAAGCCGGCGGTGACCGCGTGCTGGGCCTCGGTCTGCAGGGTGGACGCCAGCGGGTCGTTGGTGACCGCCAGTTCGGCCCAGGCGTTGTCGAGGACCTTGGTCGGCAGGGCCTTGCCGCTGAGCTGCTTCAGCGCGGCGTTGGCGTCGGTCTTGGCCTGGGCCGGGTTGGCCAGGATCCAGGCGTTGGTGTCGACCGAGGCCTGGAGGACGGCCTTGACCACGTCCGGGTGGGCCTTGAGGAAGGACTGGGAGACGATCACGTTGGTGGTCGCGAACTGGCCGTTCGGCCAGAGCGAGCGCTCGTCGATGAGGATCTTCGCGCCCTCGGCCACCAGCTTCGAGGCGGTCGGCTCGGGCACCCAGGCGCCGTCGATCTGGCCGGTGGAGTAGGCGGTCGGGGTGATCGAGTTGTCCGTCCGGATGACCGAGACGTCGCCCGCGCCGGTCTCGGCGTTCTCCTTGAAGCCGTGGGTGTCCAGGTAGTTGAGCAGCGCCACGTCCTGGGTGTTGCCCAGCTGCGGGGTGGCGATCTTCTTGCCCTTGAGGTCCGCGATGCTCTTGATCTTCGCCGGGTTGACCACCAGCTCCGCGCCGCCGGTGGTGGCCCCGGAGATGATCTTCAGCGAGGCGCCGTGCGACTGGGTGTAGCCGGTGATCGCGGCCGAGGGGCCGATCCAGGCGATGTCGATGGCGCCGGCGTTCAGCGCCTCGATCTCGGCCGGGCCGGCGTTGAAGATCTGGGTCTTGATGGTGGTCGAGCCCAGGTCCTTGGCGAACTGCCCGTTCTCTATGCCGATCAGCGGGGTCGCGTGGGTCAGGTTGGCGTAGTAGCCGATCCGCACCGTGCTCGCGGACAGTGCCGCCGCACCGCTGCTGCTGGAGCTCCCCGCAGCGGGAGTGGCGGCGCTGTTCGTAGAGGCCTTGGAGCCGTATCCGCCGCAGGCGCTGAGCAGCACGGCGGCGGCGAGCGCGGTGGCGGCGGTGACGACGGTCCGTCTGGTGCGGACGCGCGAACGGGAGGTGGCAGCGGAGACGGTCATGGGTGGAGTCCTCACGATGACAGGTGAAGTGGTGCGCGGACGGCAGTGCGGCAAGCCGGGCCCAGGTGCGGCACGGTGACGGGCATTCAGAAGCCCGTCAGCACCCACATCGGGCGACGCCGCCCCGGCCCGCGCCGAGCGCGCCGCTGCCGACGCGCCCGCCTTCCTTCGCCATGCGGGAGAATGCCTCGCCGCTCATCGTGGTGGATCCCTTCGTCATGAGTCCGGCCCGCTGCCGGCGCTCAGAAGGACTCGCCGGCCATGCCGGCGGTCAGAGTGGTGCCGTCGGCCGGATCGATCAGCAGGAACGATCCGGTGCGGCGGTTGGTCGCGTACGGGTCCAGCGCGAGCGGCTCGGCGGTGCGCAGCACCACCCGGCCGATGTCGTTGACCTGGAGGCTTCCGGGTGCCTCGACGTGCGCCAGGGTGTCGATGTCGATCAGGTAGGGGATGTCCTTGACGATCGCCCGCACGGTACGGGTGGTGTGCTTGAGCAGCACCCGGTCGCCGACCCGCAGCGGGCGCTCGTTGAGGTGGGAGACGGTCGCGGTGACGTCCTGGGTCGGCTCGGCCGCCGGGCCGGCCGCGATCAGGTCGCCGCGGGAGACGTCGATGTCGTCGCTGAGGCGGACGGTGACCGACTGCGGCGCCCAGGCGATGGCGGTCTCCCGGCCCAGGACGTCGATCCCGGCGACGGTGCTGGTCAGCCCGGAGGGCAGGACGGTGACCGGGTCGCCGGTCCGGAGCACGCCGGAGGCCAGCTGTCCGGCGTAGCCGCGGTAGTCCCGGTGCTCGCCGCTCTGCGGCCGGATCACGTACTGGACCGGGAACCGGGCCGGCTCGGTGGACGGGTCGCCGCCGACCGGGACGGTCTCCAGGTGCTCCAGCATGGTCGGGCCGCCGTACCAGTCCATGTGGGCGGAGGGCTCGACCACGTTGTCCCCGGCCAGCGCCGAGATCGGGATCGCGACGATGTCGTGGACGCCCAGCGAGGCCGCGTAGGCGGTGAACTCGGCGGCGATGGCGGCGAAGACCGGCTCGGCGTAGTCGACCAGGTCCATCTTGTTGACCGCCAGCACCAGGTGCGGGACCCGGAGCAGGGCGGCGACGGCGGCGTGCCGGCGGGTCTGCTCGACCACGCCGTTGCGGGCGTCGACCAGCACCACGGCCAGTTCGGCGGTGGAGGCGCCGGTGACCATGTTGCGGGTGTACTGCACGTGCCCGGGGGTGTCGGCGAGGATGAACCGGCGCCGGGGCGTGGCGAAGTAGCGGTAGGCGACGTCGATGGTGATGCCCTGCTCGCGCTCGGCCCGCAGGCCGTCGGTGAGCAGCGCCAGGTCGGGGACGTCCTGGCCGCGGTTGCGGGAGGCGTGGGCGACCGCCTCCAACTGGTCGGCCAGGACCGACTTGGAGTCGTGGAGCAGCCGTCCGACCAGGGTGGACTTGCCGTCGTCGACGGACCCGGCGGTGGCGAAGCGCAGCAGCGCCGTCGCCCGCCCTGACTCCGACGCGGTGGGGACGGGGTGCAGTTCGGTGCTCATCGGTTAGAAGTACCCCTCGCGCTTGCGGTCTTCCATGGCGGCCTCGGAGACCTTGTCGTCGGCCCGGGTGGCGCCGCGTTCGGTGAGCCGGCTGGCGGCGATCTCGGTGACGACGTCGGCGACGGTCACCGCGTCGGAGTCCACCGCGCCGGTGCAGGACATGTCGCCGACGGTGCGGTAGCGGACCAGGCGGCGCTCGACCGGCTCGCCCTCCTTGGGGCCGCCCCAGTCGCCGGCGGTCAGCCACATCCCGCTGCGGGAGAAGACCTCGCGCTCGTGGGCGTAGTAGATCTGCGGGAGCTCGATGGACTCGCGCTCGATGTACTGCCAGACGTCCAGCTCGGTCCAGTTGGACAGCGGGAACACCCGGACGTGCTCGCCGGGGGCGTGCCGGCCGTTGTAGAGCGACCACAGCTCGGGACGCTGGCGGCGCGGGTCCCAGGCGCCGAACTCGTCGCGGAGCGAGAACACCCGCTCCTTGGCGCGGGCCTTCTCCTCGTCGCGGCGTCCGCCGCCGAAGACCGCGTCGAAGCGGTTGGACTCGATGCCGTCGAGCAGCGGCACGGTCTGCAGCGGGTTGCGCAGCCCGTCCGGGCGCTCGCGCAGCCGGCCGTTGTCGATGAAGTCCTGGACCGAGGCCACGTGCAGGCGCAGGCCGTGCTCGGCGACGGTGCGGTCCCGGTACTCGATGACCTCGGGGAAGTTGTGCCCGGTGTCGACGTGCAGCAGCGCGAACGGCACCGGCGCCGGCCAGAAGGCCTTCAGCGCCAGGTGCAGCATGACGATGGAGTCCTTGCCGCCCGAGAAGAGGATCACCGGGCGTTCGAACTCGCCCGCGACCTCGCGGAAGATGTGCACGGCCTCGGCCTCAAGGGCGTCCAGGTGCGACAGCGCGTACGGGTTGACGCGGTCGTGGGCGTCGGACGGCAGGATGTCGGCAGCGGTGGTCACGCCAGTCCCCTCTCGGTGAGCAGTGCGTGCAGGGCGGCGGCCGAGTCGGCCACCGGCTGGGTGTGGGCCTCGATGCGCAGGTCGGGGGCGGCGGGGGCCTGGTAGGGGTCGTCGACCCCGGTCAGCCCGGTGATCTCGCCGGCCGCCTGCCTGGCGTAGAGGCCCTTGACGTCGCGGACCGAGCAGACCTCGACCGGGGTCGCCACATGGACCTCCAGGTAGGTGGTGCCCCGGTCGGCGTGGTGGGCGGCGACGGCGGCGCGGGAGGCGGCGTAGGGGGCGATGACCGGCGCCAGCACCTTCACGCCGTTGGAGGCCAGCAGCTCGGCGACGAAGCCGATCCGCTGGATGTTGGTGTCCCGGTCCTCGGGGGTGAAGCCGAGCCCGGCCGAGAGGAAGGCGCGGACCTCGTCGCCGTCCAGCACCTCGACCCGGTGGCCCTCGGCGCGCAGCCGCTCGGCGAGGGCCAGGGCCAGGGTGGTCTTCCCGGCGCTGGGCAGGCCGGTCAGCCACACGGTGGCGCCGCACTCCTGCACGGCGGCCGCCGTGGCGGGCGGTGCGTCGTCAATGGTGGTCATCTGGTCTGCTCCATCGGGTGGCAGGGCTTCCATGGGTAAGAGTGGTGCATGAACCTGTGTCGAACCTGGGTCAGAGGTGAATGCCGCACTCGGTCTTGCCGGCCCCGGCCCAGCGTCCGGAGCGGGCGTCCTCGCCGGCCAGGACCCGCCGGGTACAGGACTCCGGGGCGCAGCCGACCGAGGCGTAGCCGTCCATCAGCAGGGTGTTGAGCAGGATTCCGTGCTCGGCGACATAGGCGTCGACATCGTCCTGGGTCCAGCGGGCGATCGGGGCGATCTTGACCTTCCGCCGCTTCGGGTCGTAGCCGACGACCGGGGTGTTCGCCCTGGTCGGCGACTCGTCCCGGCGCAGTCCGGTGGCCCAGGCGTCGTAGCCGGCCAGGCCCCGGTTGAGCGGCTCGACCTTGCGCAGTGAGCAGCACAGGTCCGGGTCGCGGTCGTGCAGCCGGGGCCCGTACTCGGCGTCCTGCTCGGCCACGGTCTGACGCGGCGTCAGCGTGAGCACGTTGACCGGGTAGACGGCGGCGACCGCGTCCCGGGTGCCGAGGGTCTCGGCGAAGTGGTAGCCGGTGTCCAGGAAGATCACGTCCACCCCGGGCAGGGCGGTCGAGGCCAGGTGCGCGACGACCGCGTCCTCCATCGAGGAGGTGACCGCGAAGCGCCGGCCGAAGGTCTCGGCGGCCCAGCGCATCACCTCCTGCGCGGAGGCCGTCTCCAGCTCGCGGCCGGCCGTCAGCGCCAGCGCCTCCAGCTCGGCCGGGGTCCGTTGCGGTATTCGAGAGTCCGCAGCCGCTGAGCCCGCGGGGTCAGTGTCCGTGCTCATTCGTGGCTCCCCCGTGGGCGGTGGCAGGCGGTGTCAGCAGGCCGAGGAACTTCAGCGAGAAGGCGCGGCGGCAGGAGGCGCACTCCCACGACCCGTGGCCGCCCTCCTCGCTGGGGCGCAGGTCCTGGTCGCCGCAGTAGGGGCAGTGGAAGGGGGCGGCGCGCTCGCTCACGACAGCGCCCCCTCTTCCGCGCGCAGCGCCCACTCGGCGAAGCGCTCGCCCTCGGTGCGCTGCTCGTCGAAGCGGCGCAGCACCCGCTCCACGTAGTCGGGGAGCTCGTCGGCGGTGACCTTCAGGCCGCGGATCTTGCGGCCGAAGGCGGCGTCGAAGCCGAGGCTGCCGCCGAGGTGCACCTGGTAGCCCTCGACCTGCTCGCCCTTGTCGTTCAGCAGCAGCTGGCCCTTGAGGCCGATGTCGCCGGTCTGGATCCGGGCGCAGGCGTTGGGGCAGCCGTTGACATTGATGCTGATCGGCTGGTCGAAGCCGGGGAGCCGCTGCTCCAGCTCGGCGATCAGGGTCTGTGCGCGGCCCTTGGTCTCGACGATGGCGAGCTTGCAGTACTCGATGCCGGTGCAGGCGATGGTGCCGCGCCGGAACGGGGAGGGGGCGACCTGGAAGTCCAGCGCCTCCAGACCGGCGACCAGCGAGTCGACCTGGTCCGGGGCGACGTCCAGGACGATCATCTTCTGCTCGACGGTGGTGCTGAGCCGGCCCGAGCCGTGCGCGGCGGCGAGGTCCGCGACCTTGGTGAGCTGGGTGCCGTCGACCCGGCCGACCTTGGGCGCGAAGCCGACGTAGAAGTTGCCGTCCTGCTGCCGGTGGACGCCGACGTGGTCGCGCCACTGGGTGCTGGGCGCGCCCGGGGCGGGGCCGTCCAGCAGCGGACGCCTGAGGTACTCGTCCTCCAGGATCTGCCGGAACTTGGCCGGACCCCAGTCCGCCATCAGGAACTTGAGCCGGGCGCGGGTGCGCAGCCGGCGGTAGCCGTAGTCGCGGAAGATGCCGACCACGCCGGCCCAGACGTCCGCGACCTCGTCCAGCGGGACCCAGGTGCCGAGCCGCTCGGCCAGCCGGGGGTTGGTGGAGAGGCCGCCGCCGACCCAGA
>Ga0302314_10012731_pt1 | contig 14514 bp, 14 predicted proteins | sample III_Palsa_N2_3_FD_200533 | JGI IMG/M metagenome (GOLD analysis project Ga0302314, IMG submission 200533) | Peat permafrost microbial communities from Stordalen Mire near Abisko, Sweden - III_Palsa_N2_3 | ecosystem: Environmental > Terrestrial > Soil > Palsa > Peat permafrost | place: Sweden... | reverse complement strand
TACCGCCGGGGCGGCCACCGCCAGGCCGGCGGCAGGTCCGGGAGCCAATCTCGCAGCGCTGCGCACAGCGCTGGAGGCCGTCGTCCGGGCCGGGGCGCCCGGCGTCTTCGCCCAGGTCCAGGACGGCTACGGCGCCAGGAGCTACACGGTCGCCGCAGGCACCGGCGACACCGCCACGCGGACGGCGGTCAATCCCGGCGGCGAGTTCCGCGTCGGCAGCATCACCAAGACCTTCACCGCCGTGCTGGTGCTGCAGCTGGTCGCACAGAAGCGGGTCGACCTGGACGCGGCGGCCACCCGCTACCTGCCGGCCGGCCTGCTGCCGAGGAACTCGCCCATCACCGTCAGGGAGCTGCTCGACCACACCAGTGGGCTGTACGACTACACCGACGACCTGCTGACCGGAGACACGGTCACCGGCTACCAGCGGTTCCGCTACCGGACCTTCACCCCGCAGTCCCTGGTCGCGGACGCGGTCGGGCACGGCCCGCAGTTCCGGCCCGGCAGCCGGTACAGCTACTCCAACACCAACTTCGTGGTGCTCGGGCTGCTGGTCGAGCGGGTGACCGGGCTGCCCTACGGCACACTGCTGCAGCAGCGCATCCTCAAGCCGCTGCACCTGACCCACACGTTCTTCGTGGTGCCGCGGACCACCGTCCCGGGGGTGCACTCCATCGGCTACCTCACCCAGGACCGCCCCGGCCGGCCGCTGTTCGACGCGACCGACCAGACCGCCTCCTGGCTGTGGGCCGCCGGGGCGCTGATATCCAGCACGTCGGACCTCAACACCTACCTGCGGGCACTCGTCACCGGGCGCCTGCTGCCGGCCGCCCAACTGGCCCAGATGGAGCGGACGGAGTACGTGAACCGGACCACCCGCTACGGCCTCGGCCTGCGGGAGTACCGGCTCCCCTGCGGGGTGGACGTGTACGGCCACGACGGCATCATCGAGGGCTACCAGACCTACTCCTACACCACCGCGAACGGCTCCCGGCAGGTCACCGTCTCGGCCGACGCCTCCAACAACACGAAGGTCTACGCCGCCGAACTGCTGACCCTGACCCCGGTGTTCTGCGGCACCGCGGCCACCGCCGCCGCAACGGGGCTCGCGGTCGCCGACTCCGCCCAGGTCGCCCGGGAGGAGACCACCGGCTGAGCAGCCGGCCCGGCGCCCGGCTGATCCAGCGTCAGCAGCCCGCGCTCAGGCGCTCGATGACCTTCGCGCCCAACGGCAAGAAGCCCCCGGGGGCCGAACCACCCTGGTACCTTCGTGGTACCACCATGCTCAACTCGTAGGGGGAGAGATGGCCGGATTCGACGAGATAGAGCTCTCCAGCGCGGTGCACGCCATCCGCGAGCAGCTCACACAGGCGATGCAGCACAGTGCCGACTCCCCCATCCAGATGACGGTCGGTCCCATCCAGATGGACTTCACCGTCGAACTCCGGCGGGAAGCCACCGCAACGGGAGGCATCAAGGCCTGGGTGGTCAGCGCGGACGCCGAAGCGAAGAAGTCCCGGGGCACGACGCACCGGATCTCGTTCACGCTCACGCCGAAGGACTCGGTCACCGGTCGCGACATCGAGGTCGGCAACGACGATCCGGGCCGTGTCTCCCGCTTCGGCGGTGCGCTCCCTGGAAACTGACGAACCATGCACCCCGAGCGGGAACGCATCGCCGCCGTCCTCGCGAAGAACCAGGGCAGCGGCTATCTGCTGACGCCCTGGCTGGTCCTCACCTCCGCGCATCTGCTCGGCGGCAATCCGCCGGTGGTGGTGGTCCCCGGTGGCGTCGGCCAGGTGCCCTTCCGCGTGGTGTGGTCCCGGTACGAGGAGGACTGCGACGCCGCGCTGCTGGTCTCCGAGCAGGCTCTCACCCGTCCCTTCACCGCACCCGGATGGACCCGGATCGAGGACCTGGCGCCACGGCCGAACGCGGTCTCCATCGGTTATCCGCAGGCGCAGCGGGACGCCGTCGGCGCGCTGGACAGCGAGCAGCTCAGCGGAACCCTCAAGCCCGGTTCCAGCCTGCTGCGCCGTCTCCACGTGCTGGACAACGTCCACGGCGGACCCTTGACCGGCCAGGGAGGCGGCTCTCCCTGGGCCGGGTTCTCCGGATCGGCCGTCTTCCACGAAGGCCGGCTGGCGGGCGTGGTGCACGCCGATCCCGGTGGCCTCTGGCAGCACCACCGGCTGGAGATCACCCCTTCCACCACCCTGCTCGACGACGAGGACTTCGTCCGCGCCTGCGAGCGCTACGGGGCCCGTCCCGATGTCAGCCGCTCGGTGATGCCCGACGCCGACGACTTCGAGGACCAGCTGCGCCGGGTCATCATCGAGCAGTCCAGCGCGCTGCAGATCATCGGGTTGAACCCGCCCGGCGGCGGCGAGGAGTTCTGGTCCCTCGACACCAGCTACCTCAGCCTGGAGCTGCTGGGCGGCGGCACCTCCGTCGCCAAGCGGGCCGAACAGGCGCTCTCCGGCCAGAGGCGGGTCCTGGTCCGGGGGCAGGCCGGTTCGGGGAAGACGACGCTGCTGCAGTGGCTGGCGACCGCAGTCGCACGCCGTGAGCTGCCACCCTCGCTCGGCGATCTGGACGGATACATCCCGCTGCTCATCCGGTTGCGGTCCGTCCCGGCGGGCGGAGTGCTGCCCTCGCCCGAGGAGTTCCTCTCCTACGTGGCGCCGGGCCTGACCGGGCGCAGCGAGGCCCGGGGCTGGGTGACCGGGAAGCTGACCCAGGGCAGGGTGCTGCTGCTCATCGACGGGGTGGACGAAGTCCCGGAGGAACGCCGGTCGCAGACCCGGCAGTGGCTCAGGCAGCTCATCGTGGCCTTCCCGGAGAGCCGCTGCGTGATCACCACCCGCCCCTCGGCCGTGCGCGAGGGCTGGCTGGGCGGCCTGAAGTTCCACGAACTCGAACTGCTGCCGATGAACAGCACGGACGTCATCGCGTTCATCGACAAGTGGCACCGGGCCGCAGCGAGCGGGCAGCCGAACGACGAACGCATCGTCAAGTGGCGCGACGATCTGACCACAGCCGTGGTCACCAAGCGGGACCTGGGCCGGCTGGCCACCAATCCGCTGCTCTGCGCCCTGATCTGCGCGTTGAACCGGGACCGTCGCGGCTACCTGCCCAGCGGTCGCATGGAGCTGTACGCAGCCGCGCTGGAGCTGCTGCTGCAACGACGCGACGACGAACGCGGTGTCCAACTCGCGCGGGACCTGCGGCTGGACCCCGCCCATCCCCCGCAGCTCCTGCAGCGGCTGGCCTACTGGCTGGTCAAGAACGGCGCGACGGAGATGCGGTACAGCCAGGCGGTACGGATCATCGAGGCCTCGCTGCCGGCCCTGCGCCACCTGACGGCCAATCCCGACCGGGTACTGAACCAGCTGATCGACCGCAGCGGACTGCTGCGCCAACCGACGCCCGACTCGGTGGACTTCATCCACCGCACCTTCCAGGACTACCTGGCCGCCCGAGCCGCCATCCAGGACGACGATCTGGGCGTCCTGGTCCTGAACGCCCACAACGACCAGTGGGAGGACGTCCTCCGGATGGCGGTCTGGCACGCCACGCCGCGCGTGCGCAGCAAACTGCTGGACCGACTGCTGCGGCAGGCCCGGCAGGACACCGTGCACCACGACCGGCTGGTCATCCTGGCCATGACCTGTCTGGAGCACGCGAGCGAGCTGGACCCGCTGATGCAGCAGCGCGTGGAACGGGAGGCGGCCCGGCTCATCCCGCCGCACAACGCGCGGTCGGCGGCCAGCCTGGCCTACGCGGGCGGCACGATACTCGAACTGCTGCCCGGCCCGGAGGGCCTCGACGACGCGACGGCCCGTGCCGTGGTGGCCACCGCCACCCTGACGGCGGACACCCGGGCCCTGCCGCTGCTCGCCCGCTACGCCGGCCACCGCGACCCGGAGGTGCGCGAGATGCTCGCCTCGGCCTGGGGCCGCTTCGACACGGTCGAGTACGGGCAGCAGATCATCGCCCAGCTCAGGTACGACGACCTGATGTTCATCAGCACCACCTCGCAGGCCCAGATCGACTTCATCGCGACGGTCGGCGGGCGCCCGTACATCTCCCACACGGGACCGCTCAGCGGATCCCAGCTCGACTCCCTCGGCAAGGGGCAGCTCGAAGGCCTGTGCCTGATCGATCCGCTCGCCGGGATGGACCTGGCCCCGCTGGCCGAGTGCCGCACCCTACGGTTCCTCATGCTCCAGGCCGCACAGGCCGACCTGCAGCCGCTGGCCGGCCTGCCGCTCCGGTTGCTGCTGCTGGAGGGACACTTCGATTCGCTGCACAGCCTGGCCTCCATGGTCCGACTGACCGGCCTGGTCCTGCACGCGGTGAAGCGGGGGGACGTGCCCAGGACGCTCGGCCACCTGCCCCGGTCGCTGGAGCTGCTGCGGATGAGCGTGCCGGGTGGTGAACTGCAGCTGGAGGATCTCCTTCCGCTGCAGCGGCTGATCCAGCTCGAACTGGAGGCCTTCGCGATTCCGCCCAGGTTCCGCGCACCGTTGGCGCAGCTCCCGGAGTTGCGGACGCTGGTGCTCGACGGTGAGATCCTCCCCACGCTGGAGGGCTCGCCGACACTGCCCGACATCAGGAACGTCGTGCTCCACCGCCCTCGCGGCCTCCCCGAACTGCGGCTGCTGGCCAAGGTCTACCCGGCCCTGGAAGTCCTGGTCATGCGCGACCTCCCCAACCAGGTCGTCGATGTCGGCCCGCTCGCGGAACTCCGCGGTCTGCGCCGGATAGCGCTGAAGGGCGCCGGTGAAGTGCGGGGCCAACAACTCCTGCCGAGCCACGTCGTGCTGGACGTCGACCGCGATCAGGAGGACGACGACCGCCTTCCCTTCACTCCCGTGGACGAGCCCTGACCCGGGTCCCGGGTGCGGGCGTCGCGCCATCGACGGGTCAGTGCCAGGCCGCACAGGGCGGTGACGACCGCGGCGGCCTCGGCGACGGCGGAGAGGGTCTTCTCCGGGTACCAGACGGGCTCGTACATGTTGCGCAGCGGCCCCAGGGCTCCGACGTCGACGTAGCGGTACAGCAGCACCGCGCCGGTACCGGCGAGCGCCACCAGCAGCGCGTACGCCCACACCAGCGGTCGTGTGCCGAGGAGGATCAGCAGGAGTGCGGCCAGGGCCGCGGCGGCGGCCTCGACCAGGAACAGGTCGCCCTGGCTGATTCCCCGGCCGGCGAAGTCGTATCCGGGGGCGAGGTCCGCGTGCACATAGGCGTCCACCGCCAGGGCGGCCGCGGTGACCAGGCGCAGCAGCCACAGTCCGGCGACGGCGTTCCGGGCCCGGTCGGTCCTCATCTCCTCCGCCTCCCGCCTGCGGCTGCTCGGCTCGCGCGGTACCTCGTCATCGCCGGCTCCCTTCGGTGGCGCCCGCCCCGTCGACCCCGAGGCTTCGTGGAGTGACTACGCCGGGCGCACGGGAAGGGTTCACGTCCGCGGACGCCGCGAAGGGTGAACCGCTCGCGGCCGCACCGCGTATGCCAGGCAGGACCCGCCGAGGGCGGGCCGACGGACCGACCGCCCCGCATCGGGCGGCGCGGTGGTTCCAGCGGAGGAGGTCCCCCATGAACCGTCTCATCGCCATCTCGGCCGGTGCGGTCGCCGTCGCGGCGCTGGCCGCCGGGTGCAGCAGTTCCGGTACCACGGCGTCCTCGCCGCCGGCGAGCAGCAGCGCACCCGCCGCCACGACCGCGCTGCACGCCCAGAGCTCGAAGTACGGCGAGATCCTCGTCGACGGCTCCGGCCACACCCTGTACCTGCTGACGGCCGACACCGGCGCGAAGTCGAGCTGCTACAGCGCCTGCGCGGCCGTGTGGCCCCCCGACACCACGACCGGGACGCCGACCGACAGCGGGGTCACCGCCTCCCTGGTCGGCACGAGCGCCAGGACCGACCACACCACCCAGGTGACCTACCAGGGCCACCCCCTCTACACCTTCGCCCACGACGCCCAGCCCGGTGACGTGAACGGCGAGGGCATCGCGAGCTTCGGCGGCACCTGGTACGTCGTCGGCGTCGACGGCAACGCGATCACCAGCGCCCCCGCCGCACCCGCCACCTCGCCCGGCACCGCACCCACCACCACGCCCAGCACGTCGGGAGGCGGCTACGGATACTGACCGGCCGGCCTCGGGGGTCCTCCGCCGGTCCGGACGGTCCGCCGTCGGGTTGAACCTTCCGCGCGGCGGAGGCGTACTGGAGCATGTGGAGCAGATACCGGCGCGCGGATCAGAGTTCGTGCGTGCCCTGTACGCCCAGTACGGACGCTCGGTGCTGGGGCGGGTACTCGGGCTGGTCCACGGCGACTACCAGCGGGCGGAGGACATCGTGCAGGAGACCTTCCTGCGTGCGTGGCAGCACCAGGACTCGCTCGACCCGGACCGGGCGGCACCCTGGCTGCACACCGTCGCCCACAACCTGGTCGTCTCGGCCCACCGGCGCAGTGCGGCCCGGCCGCCGGAGTCGCCGCTGCCGGAGGGCGAACTGCCGCTGGCGGGAGGCGGTGAGGCGGAGCTGGACCGGATGCTGGAGCGCTGGCAGCTGGTCGAGGCGATGCGCGGGCTGCGCCCGGAGCACCGCGAGGTGCTGATCGAGGTGTACTACCTGCGCCGCACGGTCGCCGAGACGGCGGAGCGCCTCGGCGTCCCACCGGGTACGGTCAAGTCCCGCTGCTACTACGGGCTGAGGGCGCTGCGCGGAGTACTGGAGGAGAAGGGAGTGACATCCCCATGACGTCGCCGTGCCAGGAGAGCGTGTCCCTGGGCGCCTACCTGCTCGGGGCGCTGGAACCGGAGGAGCGCAGGGAGCTGGAGCGGCACATCGCGGGCTGCCGGCACTGCCAGGACGAGCTGGTGGCGATGGCCCCGCTGCCCGGCCTGCTGCGGCACACCGCCTTCGAGGAGCTCCCGGAGAGCGCCGCGGCGGCCGAGTCCTTCAGCCCGCCCACCGCGCCGCACACGACACCGCCCACGACACCGCCCGCCGGGCCGGTGGGGGCGCCGGCGGCGGTTTCCGGCGCGGTGGAGCTGCCGCTGCCGGTCCTCCCGGCGCAGCACCGGCGCCGCCGCCCGGGCGCCCGGGCGCTGGCCGGGGCCGGACTGGCGCTGGCGGCCGTCGTCGGTGGCACCGTCGTCTACGCCACCGTCGCCCGCGACCGTCCGGCCGCGGCCCCGGTGGCGGCGGCCACCTGGAGCGCGACCGACCCGACCACCCACGTGTCGGCGACCGCAGCGGTGTTCCCCGAGACCTGGGGCACCGAGTTCCAGCTGCGGCTCGGCGGCCTCCCCGCCGACATCACCTGCCATCTGGTGGTCCTCGGCAAGGGCGGGACCGACGAGACCGCCGGGACCTGGGGCTCCGGCTACTCGGCCAGCGCCACCGTCCCCGCCTCCACCTCGATCAGCCCGGCGCAGATCAGCGGCCTGGCGGTGGTGGACGGCGCAGGCACCGTCCTGGTCCGGCTCACCCCGAGCTGAGGGCCCGCGCCGCCCGCTCAGCGGGCGAGCCGCTCCACGGCCGCCGCGGTGACCGGGGTGAAGAAGTTGACGAGGTTGCCGTCGGGGTCACGGAACAGCAGGGCCCGGTTGCCCCAGGGCATGGTGGTGGGCTCGTTGACGAAGTCGTCGACGAAGCCCGCCAGGTTCCGGTGGATGCCGTCCACGTCGTCGACGAGGAACTCGATGATCACGGTGTTGTTGTCGGCCGGACGGGCGGAGCCGGGCGCGAACAGCGCCACCGTGCGGGTACTGGCGATCGCCAGGGTCGCACCGGCGGTGCGCAGCTCGGCGAAGTCCTCGGTGGACCAGTCCGCACTGACGCCGGTGGCCCGCTCGTAGAAGCCGACGAGGCGCGCGACGTCGTCGGTGATGATGCGGATCGAGACGAAGTCCATGGTGATCTCCTCGGGTCGTGAAGCCGTTGCACCGCACACGCTAGAACGAATACCGGACAGAAACGGTCCAGTATTCCCGCTAGGCTCTGTCCATGGTTCGACCCACCGGCCGCGTGCTCACCCTCCTGGAACTGCTGCAGTCGGGCGGTACCCGGACGATGGCCGAACTGGCCGACAGGCTCGGCGTCGACGGGCGCACCGTGCGCCGGTACGTGGAGCACCTGATCGACCTCGACCTGCCCGTCGAGTCGGTCCGCGGCCGCTACGGCGGGTACCGGCTCGCTCCCGGGTACCGGCTGCCCCCGCTCATGCTCGATGACGACGAGGCGCTCGCCGTGCTGCTCGGCCTGGTCGTCGGACGCCGGGCAGGGCTGCTGACGACGGTGGACACGGCCAGCGAGACGGCGGCCGCCAAGATCCGTCGAGTGCTGCCCGAGCGGCTCGCCCATCGGCTCGACGCCCTCCTGGAGTCCCTGGCCTTCACGGCCCCGCCCGGCGAGTTCGCCGCTCCCCCGACCGGGGTCCTGCTCACCGTCGCCGATGCGGTCCGCCATCGCCGACCGGTCTCGATCAGGTACACGTCCCGGGACGGCCGACGCAGCGAACGCACCCTGCACCCGTACGGGATCGTCACCCATGCGGGCCGGTGGTACGTCACGGGCAGCGACCCCGGGATCGACGAGGACCGCACCTTCCGGCTCGACCGCATCGCGGACGCGAGGGCCCTGCCGGGCTCGTTCGAGCCGCCCGCCGACCTCGATCCGGCGCAGCGCGTCCTGTCGGGCCTCGCCAAGGCCGCCTACCGCTACGAGGTGACCCTGCGGATCCAGGGGACGGTCGAGCAGATCCGCGCCCGGCTCCCCGCGAGCGTCGCCGAGGTGGCGGAGCCCGCGGCTGCGGCAGGGGCGGACCCGGACCCCGGGCGCTGGCTCCGCGTCGAGATCCGGGCGGAGCGGCTCGACTGGCTGCCCCCGGTACTCGCCTCGCTCGACCGGCCGTTCGTCATCGAGCGCCCGGAGGAACTCCGGAACCTGGTGACGGCACTCGCCGACCGGCTCGCCGCCTCGGCCAGCCGACCCCGGGGGCACCCTCCGGAGTGAGGTGTCCCGCTGCGCCGGGTTCCGGTTTGAACGGCCGCATCCGGGCAAGTCGCCCAGCGAGCAGGGTTCATGTGCAGGTGGGCTGTCCCAACCGCAACGGAGGGTACGACCATGGGAATCGGTGGCTGCGTCATCGTGATCGCGGTAGGCGCCATCGCGACGTTCGGCGTCAACTGGCACGTGGCCGGAATGAACATCCACGTCGTTGGGGTGATCCTGATGATAGCCGGACTGCTGGGGCTGGTGACCTACGTCAGCATCTACCGGAGCCGCCTTCCGCGCCGTCGGCTGGGCGGCGACGAGGTGGTGGTGGAGGATCGCCGCTACTACGACGGACCGTGACCACGACGGACCGCGGGCCCGTGGACAGCCGGCTCCGGGGTGGCTGCGCCTTCGTCCTGGGCGGCGGCGGCTCGCTGGGGGCCTACGAGGTCGGCATGCTCAAGGCGCTGCTGGAGGCCGGGATCGAGCCCGACCTCGTGCTCGGCACCTCGGTGGGCGCCATCAACGGAGCACTGGTCGCCGCCGACCCCTCGGCCGCCTCGGTCGAGCGGCTGAGCACCCTGTGGCAGGGGCTGGGCCGGGCCGGGGTCTTCGCCGGTTCGCTGATGGGCCGGGTCGGCACCGCCGTGCGCAGCCGCACCCACATCTACTCCAACAGCTCCCTCCGCGTGCTGCTGGAACGGGACCTGGGCAAGCCGGCGATCGAGGACCTCGCGGTTCCGTACCAGTGCGTCGCCGCCTGCATCGAGCGCTCGGCCGAGCACTGGTTCAGCAGCGGCCCGCTCGTGCCGGCGATCCTGGCCTCGTCGGCCGTGCCCGGGCTGCTGCCGCCGGTGCACATCGACGGCGAGCACTTCCTCGACGGCGGCCTGGTGAACAGCATCCCGGTCGGCAGAGCCGTCGCGCTGGGCGCCCGCACCGTCTACGTCCTGCAGGTCGGCCGGATCGAGCAACCGCTCACCGCGCCCCGGCAGCCCTGGGAGGTCGCCTCGGTCTGCTTCGAGATCGCCCGTAGGCACCGTTTCGCCAGGGACATGGCCGACCTGCCGGACGACGTCACCGTCCATGTGCTGCCCACCGGGACCGGCCCCGAACAGCGGGTCGGTCCGGCGCAGCAGCTGCGGCACCGGGACTTCGGCTCCGCCCGGGAGCGCATCGAACGCGCCTACCTGGCCTCCCGTGCCTACCTGGCGTCGCCGGGCCCGGCGACGGCGACGGCGACGGACGGACGCCGGTGAAGCCGGACCGCCTCCGTACCGCAGCCCGCCGACTGGCCACCGTACCGGCCCTGGTGGTGCTGACGCCGGTCGCCGTGGCCGGGTTCGCGGTGTGCCTGCTGCTCACCGGCCCGGTGTCGCTGCTGCTGCGGGGCGCCTGGCGCCCGGTCCGGCTGAGCGGCTTCCTGGTGCTCTACCTGGCGGCGGAGCTGGTGGGCCTGGCCCTGTCGGTGGCGGACCTGTTCGGCCCGCGAGGCAGCCTCCGGGCGCGTTCCTACGCCCGGCTCGGCTCGCTGCTGGCCTTCCTGTGCCGGGCAGCCGTACCGGTCTTCGGCCTGCGGGTCGAGGTGACCGGCGAGCGGCCCCCGGCGTCCGCCCCCCTCCACCCGGACCGCCCGCTCCTGGTGCTCGCCAGGCACGCCGGCCCCGGGGACTCGTTCCTGCTGGTCCACGTGCTGATCACGCATGTCGGCCTGCGCCCGCGGGTGGTCCTCAAGCAGGCGCTGCGACTGGACCCCTGCCTGGATGTCCTGCTCGGACGGGTCCCGCACTGCTTCGTGCCGCGGAACGCCGCACCGCGCCACACCACCGCCGCGATCGGCGCACTGGTCTCGGACATGGGTCCGCGCGACGCCCTGGTCATCTTCCCGGAGGGCGGGAACTTCACCGAGCGCCGCCGGCGGCTGGCGATCCGCTGGCTGCGGCGCCACGGTCGGCCCCACGAAGCCGCGCGGAGCGAGCGACTGAGCCATGTGCTGCCGCCCAGGACCGACGGGACGCTGGCGGCACTGGCGGCCGCACCCTCCGCCGACGTGGTGTTCGTCGCCCACACCGGCCTGGACGACATGGTCTCGGTCCGCACCCTGTGGCAGGGCATCCCGCTGCGCCGGACCGTCCGCGCGAGCTGGTGGCGGGTCGCGTCGGAGGACGTCCCGGCCGAGGCGGAGCAGCAGGCCGACTGGCTGCGGGCGCAGTGGGCCCGGGTCGACTCCTGGATCGACGGCCGGTCGTAACCCTGCCCCGGTGGAACCGGACCCGGCCGGACCGGGCGCGGCCGGTGGGCGCAGGTGCCAGACTGGCAGTCCCGACGCCACCTGGCTGGCGCCCGTCCCGGGCGGCTGCACCGCACCCGGACGGGAGGAGACGGAGCAGGGTGGAAGCCGAGCCGCACGACGACGATCCCCGCTCCCTCGACGTGGACCGGGCCGTGCAGGACGCCCTCGACTGGCTGACGCTGGTGGCCGAGGCCTCCGAGGCGCTGGCCAGCACCCTGGAGGTCGAGCCGGGACTGCGCCGGCTGTCCCGGGTCCTGGTCCCCGCCCTCGCCGACTGGTGCGCGATCGACCTCACCGACGACACGGGACGGCTGCGCAGAGCGGTGCTGGAGCACCGTGACCCCGAGATGGCGACCGCCGCGCTGTCCGAGCTGCTGCTGCCCGAGGCGGACCACACCTCGACCGCCCCGCTGGCGCGCGCGCTGCGGGGAACGGAGCCGCTGCAGCTGTCGGACTTCCCCGATCCCGATCGGGCCACGGACGCCCTGCACCGGGCGGAGCTGGAGGCGTTCGCCCTGCTCGGCGCGGATCGGGCGGTGCTGGTGCCGCTGCGCGCCAGGCACCGGGTGCTGGGCGTGCTCACCCTGGTCCGCACCGGCCCGGAGGGGCCGGACGAGCAGGGCCGACTGCCGCTGATCACCGAGCTCGCCCACCGCATCGCCCTGGCCGTGGACAACGCACGGCTGCACGCCCTGGTCGCCCGCACCGCCGAACGGATGCAGCGCTCGCTGCTGCCCGCGCTGCCGCAGAGCGGACCGCTGGAGCTGGCCGCCCGCTACGATCCGGCCCGGGCCGGCGCCGAGGTCGGCGGCGACTGGTACGACGCCTTCCTCCTGCCCGACGAGGCCCTCGCGCTCATCATCGGCGACGTCACCGGGCACGATCTGAAAGCGGCGGTGGCCATGAGCCAGCTGCGCAACATGCTGCGCGGCATCGCGGCCGACCGCAAGGAGCCGCCCGGCAAGATCCTGGCCCGGTTGGACGCGGCCAACCACATCCTCTATCCCGGTCAGATCCTGACCTGTGCCTACGCCCTGGTCACCAAGCCCGAGCCGGAGGGCGGCTGGCTGCTGCACTACGCCGTCGCCGGACATCCGCCGCCGTTGCTGGTCACCCGCGAGGGCGACGCCCGCTTCCTGGAGGGCGGCCGCAGCCTGCTGCTCGGGGTGCGCCCCGGGAGCGTCCGTACCGACGCGGTGGAGCCGCTGCCGCCGGGGTGCACCGTGCTGCTGTACACCGACGGGCTCGTCGAACGGCGCGGTGAGGTCCTGGACCACGGCCTGACCCGGCTGCGCGGGCGGGCCGCCGCTCTGGCGGAGGAGCCCGTGGAGACCTTCTGCGACCGGCTCATGGACGAACTGGCGGAGGGAGGCACGGACGACGTCGCCATGATCGCCGTGCGGATCCCCGACACCACCCCCCGCTCCTACACGGCAACCGCCGAGTAGCAGCGGGGGTGCCGGCCGAAGGCCCGGCGCTCAGTCCTTGACGACCTGGTAGATGCCGTAGACGACGCCCGGCACATGGCCGCACAACTGCAGCAGGAACGCCCAGAGGACCTTCAGGCACGGCCCTTCCTTGATCAGGACTGCCAGAAACGGCAGCACCAGGCACAGCAGCACCAGCAGAACCTTGATCATGGTCTTTCCTTCGGTAGCGGTCGATCCGCACGGAGCGGCCGGCTCGTGGCACGGTTTCGCCCGTACTGGCAGACGGGAGGGCCCTCGGCGGGGGAGCCGAGGGCCCTTCCGGGGCGGTCCTGGGGACCCCGGGGAGGGATCGTCCCGTCCGGGCCGCCGCACTGGACGCCTACCCGCCCAGCGTCGGCGAAACCTGTCGGTCCGGAGGCCACGGCGGCGTGATGCCGGGCGCGGTTCCGGGGTAGACGCCCAGCGCGACAGCGATGGCACGGAGGTGCACGACATGGGCAGGTCCCGGAGGAATCCGCGGAACGACACGGCGGACGCGGTCCGCAGCGTGCTCGCATGAAGGGGCCGGAGCGGCTCCTGCGGGGCGCCGACCGCTGGCAGCAGCGGCACACCCCGGCGGCCTTCACCCTCGGCGTGGTCAAGAAGTACGGGGACGACCGGGGCGGACACCTCGCCGTGCTGATCACCTACTACGGCTTCGCCGCCCTGTTCCCACTGCTGCTGCTCCTGACGACCGCCCTCGGCTTCGCGCTGCGCGGCAACCCGCAGCTGCAGCACGACGTGCTGAACTCGGCGCTGGCGGACTTCCCCATCATCGGCGACCAGTTGCGCGGAAACGTGCACTCCCTGCAGGGCAGCGCCCTGGCGGTCACCGTCGGCTGCCTCGGCCTGCTCTACGGCTCCCTGGGCATCGCGCAGACCCTGCAGTTCGCCATGGCGCAGGTCTGGAACATCCCCGGCACCCGACGCCCCGCGTACTGGCCGCGGCTGGCCCGCTCCCTGCTGCTGATCGTCACCCTGGGGCTGGGGCTGCTGCTCACCTCCGCCGCCACCGGGCTGCTGGCCACCACCGGCCGCGGCACGACCGCCACCGTGCTGGGGCTACTGGCCTCCGCCGCCCTCAACGCCGGCCTGTACCTGGCCTGCTTCCGGATCCTCACGCCACGTCAGATCCGCTGGCGCCGGCTGCTGCCGGGGTGCCTGGCCGCCGGCCCCGCCTGGACCCTCCTCCAGGCCTGCGGCGGCGTGCTGATCGCCCACGAGCTGCGCCACTCCACCCAGGTCTACGGCCTGTTCGCGACCGTCCTGGGACTGCTGTGGTGGATCTACCTCGGCGCCCAGCTGACCGTCTACGCCGCCGAGGCCAACGTGGTCCACGCCCGGCGCCTGTGGCCCCGGGGCATCATGCAGCCCCCGCTCACCCACGCGGACAAGAAGGTCCTGGACGCCGTCGCCGAGCAGGAGCGCCGCCGCCCCGAGCAGTCGGTCGACAGTCACTTCGACGATCCCGCGCCCGAGTCGCCGGACCGGCCGGACGAGAGCCCGGACAGCTGACTCCGGGGCGGACCCACGGACTCCGCCGCCCGATCAGCAGGATCCGGATCGGCTGCCCCTGCGGCAGGACCCCGGGCGGGTGCCCGGCGTCGGCCTCGAAGAGGCCCGCCGCGCGCTCCAGCTGCCCCGTCTCGAACAGGCCGAGCACCATGGCCAGCAGGGAGAAGCCGCGCGGGTCGGGGATGCCGCGCGCGATCAGCCCGAAGACCTCCAGCTCGGCGGGCTGC
>Ga0302314_10012730_pt1 | contig 14514 bp, 12 predicted proteins | sample III_Palsa_N2_3_FD_200533 | JGI IMG/M metagenome (GOLD analysis project Ga0302314, IMG submission 200533) | Peat permafrost microbial communities from Stordalen Mire near Abisko, Sweden - III_Palsa_N2_3 | ecosystem: Environmental > Terrestrial > Soil > Palsa > Peat permafrost | place: Sweden... | reverse complement strand
GCTATCTGCGCGGCGACGCCAACTTCGACAACTGGGACGACATGCTGGCCCAGATCAAGCTCGACGCCGCCCAGGCCCGCGCGATCCTGCTGCCGGAATTCTGATCGGGCGCGAGGCCTGAAGCTCGACTAGCCCCGGGGCTTCATCACATCCTCAAAAGCAAAAAGGCCCGCCCTTGCGGGCGAGCCTTAAAGCGTCTCGCGGCTATGGCGTGACGGCTTAGCGCCAGACGCAGACGCGGTGGTGACGATGCATGCTGCACACCTGATGGCGGTGCGGTGCCGGACGGGCGGAGGCGGCGGTCGCCGCGACAAGCATGGACGCGGTCATAAGGAGCAGGGTGAAAGTTTTCATGGAGGCCTCGTTGAAAGACCCGCAACGTAAGGGACAAAGCTTTGATGCAGGTGTCCCGCAAGACACAACTTGGCGTCGAAAAGTTATATTGTATGTCTGAGCAGATTTATACTGTCGTAAAGACGTAAGACTTGGGCGATCGAATAGCTTGACCGCAAAGTTGGACGTGTCTCATATCGTCGGAAGAATGTCCTGAGGGACACGCTCGTCCGGTTCTATAATCCACACTGTGCCGAAACCCCATGCGCCCCCGACCAAGCGAATTGGCCTCCTCGGATTCGAGGGCGTGGCCGCTTTGGACCTCGCGGGCGTGCTTGACGCCTTCAGCATCGCCAACTGGCTTGAAGACCCGCCGCGCTACGAGCCCGTGGTGGTGGCGACGACAGACGCGCCGTTCAGGGCTGAGTCGGGCCTGCGGCTGGCGCCGGATTACAGTTTCGAGACCGCGCCGAGCTTCGACACCCTCGTTGTCCCTGGCGGGTCCGGCCTCCGCAATCCCGAAGTCCTGGTTCCGGTCGCGGCGTGGCTGAGGAGCCGGGCCCCGCAGACCCGACGCATGGTGTCGGTCTGCACGGGGCTCTACGGCCTCGCCGCCGCCGGGTTGATGGACGGCAGGCGCGCCACCACGCACTGGCGCCACGCCGCCGCCCTCGCTTGCCGCTATCCCGCGGTGAACCTCGAGCCGGACGCCATCTTCATCAAGGACGGCGCCTTCTACACCTCCGCCGGCATGACCGCCGGGATCGACCTCGCCCTAGCCCTGATCGAGGAGGACCACGGCCCCGCCCACGCCCTGAAGGTCGCCCGCCAGATGGTGGTCTACATGAAACGGTCGGGCGGCCAGATGCAGTATTCCGAACCGCTCCGGTCCCAGACCCGCGCCGGAAATCGGTTCGCTGACCTGACCGCCCTTCTTCTGGGCGATCTCGCCGCAGACTGGACGGTGGAGACCATGGCCGCCCGCGCCGGCCTCAGCCCTCGCCAGTTCAGCCGACGCTTCAAGGCCGCGTTCGCCACCACCCCGGCCAGCCATCTGGAGACCCTTCGCCTGGACGAGGCGCGCCTGCGCCTAGCGTCGGGGCGTGACGGCGTCGCCCGCATTGCCCACGCCGTGGGCTTCAGAAGCGACGACGCTTTTCGCCGGGCTTTTGAGCGGCGCTTCGGCGTCACTCCGACCGCCTACCGCGGCCGATTCGCCGCCGCCCTGCCCACAGATCAGGACCTCGACCATGAAGCCACGTCTCACCTTTAGCCTCGCTGTCGTCGGCGTGAGCGCTCTGGCCTTGCTTGGCGCCGTCGCGGGCTCCGCCCAGCCGGTGGCGGTCGATCCCGGCGTCCCGCAGTATGACGCCAAGGGCGCGCTGCTGTTCCCTGCCAACTATCGCGAATGGGTGTTCCTGAGTTCGGGCCTGAACATGAGCTACAACCCGAGCCCGGCGACAGCGGGCATGGACATGTTCGGCAACACCTTCGCCCCGCGCGCCGCCTACGCCGCCTTCCAGAAGACCGGGGTGTGGCCCGACAGGACGGTGCTGATCCTGGAGAACCGCGGCGGCGCCACCAAGGGCTCCATCAACAAGCACGGCCAGTTCCAGACCACGGAGATGATGGGCGCAGAAGCCCACGTGAAGGACACGGCCCGCTTCGAGGGCGGCTGGGGCTTCTTCGCCTTCGATGGCGACAAGCCCGCGCGGCAAATCCCCTACGCCGCCGCCTGCTACGCCTGCCATCAGGCCCATGCGGCGGCGGACACGACCTTCGTCCAGTTCTACCCGACGCTCCTGCCGGTCGCGACCAGGCTGAAGACCCTGAACCCGGCCTATCTGACCGACGAGGCGGCGGCGAAGTGAGGCGCGCTAAGTCTTCGGCTTGACCGCAATACCCATGATCTCGAAGTGCGCCCCGCCCAGAAGGTGGTCGACGCCCAGGAAGGCGCGCGCCGGCAGCGGCCCTTTGAAGTAGGCGCGGTAGACCTCGTTGAACTGCGAATAGTAGGCAAGGTCGGAGCAGAAGATCTGGACCCACACGAGGTCGTCCATGGTGAGGCCCGCGCCCTCGACGGTGTGCTTGATGGAATCGAGCGCCAGCTTGGCGCCGGCCTTCGGATCGGCGGGAGACTTGCCCGTGGCGCGGTCCATGTCCGTCGTCCCGGAGATGTAGAGCGTGTCCCCCGCCATCACGGCGGCGCTGAAGGCGGGTCCGCCCGTCGGCGAGACCGCGCCGGCGGGAAGCATGCCGCCCGCGGCGAAATGTTTGGTCTGCTCGGCGGCGAGCGCCGAGACCGGGAGCCACAGGGTCAAAGCCGTGATGGCGGAGACAAGTCGGGACATCATGCTGGCGTTCGCCTCTGGCTCTGAAATGGGATGGGCGGACAGCCGAGGCGCGACTCAGTGCGCCGCGGGCTTCACGCCCTCGATCTGCAACACGTCCCCCTCCGTCACCGGCTTCGGATAGGCGTTGCCGAAGTGGGTGCGGATGTAGGTGGCCACGTTGGCGATCTGGGCGGGCGGCAGGAGGTCTGTGAAGCCCGGCATGGCGCCGCGGCCCTTGACAATCATGGTCACCACATAGGCGTCCGAGCCGAAGCGCGGGTTGCTGGCGAGCGCGGGAATGGTCGCCGCGCCCGAACCGCCCCTGGCGTCGACCATGTGGCAGGCCTGGCAGACCTGCTTGTAGACCTGCTCGCCCGAGGTCGGCGGCGTGAGCCTGGTTGCGCCGCCCGCCGAGTCGCCCCGGTCCTGGGCGGAGGTCGCCGAAGGGGCATTTTGGGCGAAAGCCGGAGACGCGGCCAAGGCGGCGAGGGTCAGGGCTCCCGCCAAGACCGCAAAAAGGGATGCGCGTGTGAAAAGGGTCATGGGATCAGGCCTCCAGCGCGCGCTTGTGCAGACGGGTGATGGCGTCGATGGACGAGAGCAGCGCGCCCTCCATCCAGCAGCCTACATAGGAGGCGTGCTCTCCGGCCAGCACCACCCGGTCGTCCACAGCCACCAGGGTCTGGTAGTGCTCCTTTCGGGTGTCCTCGTTCCAGCGGGCGCAGCAGCCGAGCGTCCACGGCACGCGGCTCCAGGCCACCGAGGCGCCGTCCATGAAGTTCTTGCGATAGTCGGCGGGGTGGAAGACCGAGCCCTGCTGCAGGGCCGTCTCGATCCGCTGCTCGGGCGTCATGCCCGCCAAGCGATAGGCGCCGAGGCCGCTGGCGAAGGCGCCGATCAGCACCGCGGGTCCATCGGTGAAGAGGTGATTGTTGGGGTAGGACACCAGACTGATGTCCTGGCTGGTGAAGCTGTGCCCGCCATAGATGAAGTCGTCCTCCTCCCAGAAGCGGCGACGCATCTCCAGGCCGATCTTCACCGAGTTGGAATAGGGCACGGCGGCGACGGCGGCCTGCTTGGCCGGCTGCAGGTTGTTCTCGATCTGGTTCAGGACGCCGAGCGGGATGGTGCAGACGCAGAAGTCCGCCTTGGCCTGTGTCGCCGCCCCCGTGACCGTGTCGGTATAGCTGATGGTGACGCCGCTCTTGTCCTGGAAGAGCTTGGTCACCTTGGCGTTGTGGGTGATCATCGGCTGGACCTGACGGGCGAAGGCCTTGCCGATCATGCCCATGCCGCCCACCGGCTGGAACATGGTGGTCTGCATCTCGTGGTTCATGAAGAAGGACATGTTCTTCCAGACCTGCGAGGCCAGGACGTCGTGGAAATCGAAGACGTTGGAGGGGATCGGCGCCCCGTCCACACCGCCGCCCGGGGGCCGCTCGTAGCCGCGGTGCTCGGAGGAGATGAGGCCCGTCTTGTACTTCATGTCCTTGTCGAGCATGCCCCAGCCGCGGAGCGCCTCCTTCAGCTTCTCCTTGTCCTCGGCGGTGACGTCCGAATCGAGGGCCTTCTGGTCGATGGCCTTGCCGAGGAGTTCGGCCACATTGCCCTCGAAGTCGGCGGCGACCTCGCGATAGCGCTTGGGCTGGCTGCCGAAGGCGTCGGTGGAATGGACGTAAGCGGCGTGATTGAACTGGATGAAGGGCTCGAGCTGCACTCCGAACTGCTTGCAGTAGTGCAGGAGCGTGCGGTGGTGATGCGGGATGCGCCACGGGCCGGGGTTCATATAATTGCCCTCGGCGAACCCGACCTTCTGGGTCGCGCCGCCGAGCTCGGTGTAGGTGTCGCCGCCATAGAGGGACCAGTTCCGCCCGCCCGCGCGCGCCTGATATTCCAGGATGCGGACGCTGTAGCCCGCCTTGGTCAGCTCATAGGCCGCTAGCATGCCCGAGAGCCCGGCGCCCAGCACGATGACGGTCGCGCCCTTGCGGGCTCCGGTAAGCTGGGGCGAGCCGTGGAATTGGGTCTCCGCCGCATGTCCCATGGTGGTCATGGCCTGATAGAGGGCGGCCGATCCGCCCATCATGCCGATGGCGGTCAACAGTTGCCGGCGCGTGGTCCTTGGCGTTCCCGTGTCCATCGCTGGTCGCTCCCCGTCTTGTATGTTGGAAGGGGCTTAGCGTGGCTACGTGTCTGCGCTGCAACCGTCGGCATCTACGGCGCCAAGAATTTGCCCATGGGGCCGGACGGCATGTTTTTACGGCGCCGGTGAACAGGGAGCGGGCAGCCCTAGCGATCCGCCCCACCCTCTGCTAAATCAGCCTCATGGTTCGTCCGATCGCCATAGCGCTCCGAATTATCCGCCCGGCGTAACGCTTCCGGGCCTCCCCGCTTGCGCCGGTTTTCGCACCTTACCTTTGATCCAAGCGGATAAGCTTTTTCCTATGGCCGATGACCACACTTCACCCAATACCGAGACGGCGCAGCGCGACTATCGCGAGACCGTCTTCCTGCCGCAGACCGCCTTTCCCATGCGCGCGGGGCTGCCCAAGCTGGAGCCCGAACTCCTGGCCAAATGGGCCGAGGGCGAGGGGCTCTATGAGAAGATCCGCAAGGATCGACGGTCGAAGAACGCGCCGCTCTACGTGCTGCACGACGGCCCGCCCTACGCCAACGGGGCGATCCACATCGGCCACGCCCTGCAGAAGACCCTGAAGGATTTCGTGGTGCGGAGCCGCTTCGCCCTTGGCTACGACGTCGATTATGTGCCCGGCTGGGATTGCCACGGCCTGCCCATCGAGTGGAAGGTGGAGGAGGCGTTCCGCGCCAAGGGCCGCACCAAGGATCAGGTCTCCAAGGCCGAGTTCCGCGCCGCCTGCCGCGACTATGCGCTCGGCTGGATCGACGTGCAGCGGGACGCCTTCAAGCGGCTCGGCGTGCTCGGCGACTGGGACCACCGCTACGCCACCATGGACTATTCGTCAGAGGCGGCCATCGTAGCCGAGTTCCACAAGTTCCTGATGAGCGGCCAGCTCTATCGCGGCTCAAAGCCCGTGATGTGGAGCCCGGTGGAGCGCACAGCGCTGGCGGACGCGGAGGTGGAGTATCACCCGCATGTGAGCCCGACGGTGTGGGTGAAATTCCCGCTGAAAGATCTCGGATTGTCCGAAGATCCAGAGGGGCGAGACGGAGAAAAGCTTAGGGATAGGCTGGCGGGCGCAAGCGTCGTGATCTGGACCACCACGCCTTGGACAATACCAGCCAACAGGGCAATCTCTTACAACCCATCAATCGACTATGCCCTGTTTGAGGTAGAGGCGATGAAGGAGGGGTTGGCTTTTGAACCTTGGGCGAAACCTGGTGACCGTCTAATTATCGCCGAAAATTTAGCGTCGAACGTCTTCCATCACGCACAGATAGATCGCACCAAATACCTTGGTCGTGTTCAATTTCGGAAGGGCGATCTCGACTTCAAAATTCAATGCGCCCACCCGCTGGCGCACCTCGACGCCGGCTACGGCTTCGAGGTGCCGCTGCTGGCCGGCGACCATGTCACCGACGACGCCGGCACGGGCTTCGTGCACACCGCCCCCGGCCACGGCGCGGACGACTACGCCCTCTGGATCGCCACAGGCCACAAGGAAATCCCCGAGACGGTGGACCCGGACGGCGCCTATTACCCCGCCGTGCCCCTGTTCGGCGGCATGAAGGTGATGGAGACCGAGGGCAAGAAGGCCGGCAAGTTCGGCCCCGCCAACGGCGCGGTCATGGAGAAGCTGATCGAGGCCGGCAACCTCCTGGCCCGCGGGCGGGTGGAGCACTCCTATCCCCACTCCTGGCGCTCCAAGGCGCCGATCATCTTCCGCAACACCCCGCAGTGGTTCATCCGCATGGACGAGCCGATCGAGGGCAAGCGGACCCTGCGCGAGACCGCCCTCGCCGCCATCGACGCCACCGCCTTCTATCCTGAGACCGGCGGACGGCGGATGCGGGGCATGGTGGAGACCCGGCCGGACTGGCTGATCAGCCGCCAGCGCGCCTGGGGTACGCCGCTGGCCATGTTCGTGGACAAGCGCACGAACGTTCCGCTGCAAGACCCTGCCGTCAACGCCCGCATCGTGGAGGCGGTGAAAGAGCACGGCGCGGACGCCTGGTACACCTTCGATCCCGCCGTCTTCCTCGGCGAGGGGCGCGATCCGGGCGACTACGAGCAGGTGCAGGACATCCTTGACGTCTGGTTCGACTCGGGCTCGACCCACGCCTTCACGCTGGAGGGCCGCGAACACACCCATTGGCCCGCCGACCTCTATCTGGAAGGCACCGATCAGGCGCGGGGCTGGTTCCAATCGAGCTTGCTGGAAAGCTGCGGCACGCGGGGCCGCGCGCCCTATAACGCGGTGCTGACCCATGGCTTCACCATGGACGAAAACGGTGAGAAGCAGTCCAAGTCCAAGGGCAACACCGTCGATCCCGCCGACGTGATCCGGCAGTCGGGGGCGGAGATCATCCGCCTCTGGGTCGCCATGAGCGACTACGCCGAGGATCAGCGGATCGGCCCCACCATCCTGCAGACCACCGCCGACGCCTACCGCAAGCTCCGCAATACCATCCGCTACCTCTTGGGCGCGCTGGAGGGGTTCGACGAGGCCGAGCGGGTGGACTACGCCGATATGCCGCCGCTGGAGCGCTTCATCCTGCACCGCCTGTGGGCGCTGGATGGGCATGTGCGCGAGGCCTACGAGGGCTACAAGTTCAACGAGGTGTTCCGCCCGGTGTCTGAGTTCTGCGCCGGCGACCTTTCGGCGCTTTACTTCGATATCCGCAAGGACAGCCTCTACTGCGACAAGCCGTCGGACGTGAAGCGACGCGCCGCACGGACGGTGATGCACGAGGTGTTTATCCGCCTCACCGCATGGCTCGCGCCGCTCGCGCCGTTCACCATGGAGGAGGCGTGGGGGACGCGCTTCCCGGACGCCGGTCCGAACGCCCTGCGGGTGCTGCCAGAGCGGGTGGCGGGTTGGGAGAACGAGGCGGAGGCGGAGCGCTGGGACGTGCTTCAAGATGTGCTTAAGAACGTCACCGCTGTTCTGGAAGACGAGCGAAAAGCAAAAAGAATTGGCTCCGCGCTAGAAGCCGCGCCGATCATCTTGTTCCACGGGAGAGTAGACAAGTGGATTGAGGCATTTGAGAACGCTTTCAACGGGCTTGATGCAGCAGAAGTATTCCGCACGAGCCAAGCGTCTTTGAGGTTGCTTTCTTATCCGTTAGACGATGAGACGCTCGGGCTTCGAAAGGGACGAGGTGACGGCTACGATGACACTATGGATGTCATCCCGCATCACGCCCAAGGCGAAAAATGCGACCGCTGCTGGCGCATCCTGCCGGAGGTGAAACCGGCGACGAAGCTCTGCCTGCGCTGCACCGACGCCGTGGCCGACTGGGATGCCCGGCATGAGCATTAGCGCTGTTCCTGCACACCCCTTGATAACTGTCATCCCGGAAAGTCGCGAAGCGGCTTATCCGGGACCCAGCAAGCGCGACAAAGAAACTGGGTCCCGGCGCTCCGCCCTTCGGGCTGCGGCCGGGATGACAGGGAATTGGATATCGTTTTGACCCTCGAAACACCCTCCCCCACCGAACCGCCGCTGGCGGCGCATACGCCGGGCGCGCCGGCCGTCACGCGCTGGGGCTTCGGGGCTTACGGCGTGGCCGTCGCCACCCTCGCCCTGGACCAGCTCTCCAAGTTCTGGGTGCTGGATATCCTCGACCTGCCGTCGAAGTTCACCGTCAAGCTCCTGCCCATACTCAGCATGACCATGGTGTGGAACCCCGGCGTCAGCTTCGGCCTCCTGAAGGCCGGCGGCGAGGTCGGGCGGCTGATGCTGGCCCTGTTCGCCGCCGTGGTGGTGACGGCGCTGGGCTTTTGGGCCCGCAACGTGGTGCGGCCCCTGACCGCCATCGGCCTTGGCATGGTGATGGGCGGGGCGGTCGGCAACAACCTCGTGGACCGGCTGCGATTCGGTCGGGTGGTGGACTTCATCGACGTCGGCGGCCTCGGCTTCTTCCCCTGGGTGTTCAATGTCGCCGACAGCGCCATCTCCATCGGCGTGGTGCTGCTGATCCTCGACAGCGTGCTGCCGAGCGTGAAAACCCCCGCCAAATCATAGCCTAACCCTGCGACGCTGCGCCCTTTGCACCGGGCGGGCGAATACGCTAACCAAGCGCCCTGAGTTTTGATCGGCCGGGGGCGGCTTTCGGAGTCCGTTGATGAGCACCAAGTCCAGCACCCTTGAGGGCGCGGCCCTTCGCCGGGCGCTTCTGGCCTCCGCCCTCGTGGTCGTGGCCCTCTCCACCCAGGCCTGCGCCAGCCTCGGCACCAAGCTCGGCCTCGACAGCCAGGCGCCCGACGAATTCAAGGTGGTGGCCAAGGCCCCGCTGACCGTGCCGCCGGACTATTCCCTGCGCCCGCCCGCGCCCGGCGAGCCCCGCCCGCAGGAACTTCAGCCCGAAAGCTCGGCCCGCATCGCCCTCATGGGCCAGCAAGAAGCCGCGCAGCGCAGTCAGGGCGAGAACCTGTTGGTCGCCCGCGCCGGCGGCCAGAAGTCCGACCCTCTGATCCGTTATGTGATGGACGACGAGTTCGGCTCCATCGCCCACAAGGACAAGAGCTTCGCCGACCGGGTGATGTTCTGGAAGAAGGGCGCCCCGCCGCCGCCCTCTCCCACCGTCGCCGGCTCGACCACCGCGACCCCGCTGGATCCCGTGGAAGAGCAGGCCAAGATCAAGGGCCTGACCGGCGGCAACCCGGTGATCATCGCCCGCGCGCCCGAAAAGAAGGGCTTCAAGCTTCCGGGTCTCTAACCCCTAGCCTGACGCCCGCGTCATCGTGGTAGGCTTCCTGAAAAATCAGGGAGCCGCTCATGTCAGACCTCGAAACCTCCATGCCGCCGGTACAGTATGCCGACGTGAACGGCGTTCGCATGGCCTATTACGAGGTGGGGCCGCGCGGCGTCGGGACGCCGGTCGTCTTCTGTCACGGCTTTCCCGAGCTGGCCTATTCCTGGCGCCATCAGCTGAAGGCCATGGAGGCGGCGGGTCGCTGGGCCATCGCGCCGGACCAGCGCGGTTATGGGCTGACGGTGGGCCCTGCCGACGTCGAAGCGTACGATATGGAGCACCTCACCGCCGATCTCGTCGGCCTGCTCGATCATGTAGGCGCCCCTAAAGCCGTCTGGTGCGGGCATGACTGGGGCGGGATCGTGGTCTGGCAGATGCCGCTCCACTACCCCGACCGCACCGCCGGCGTGATCGGCCTGAACACCCCCTTCATGCGACGCGGGCCTGCAGACCCGATCGCCATCATGCGCGCGAGGCTTGGGGAGGAAATGTATATCGTCCACTTCCAGAAGCCCGGCGAGGCCGACGCCATCCTGGGGGCCGACGCCCGCAAGAGCATGAACTTCTTCATGCGGCGGCCCATGCCGGCCTCGACGCCCAGCGGCGACAACGCCCTGGCCGCCATCAGCGGCGAGGGGTCCAAGGGGTTCGCTACCGAGCGGAAGCCGGGTGATCCCTCCGTCTTCCCCCTGGTGCGGATGGTGGAGGCCTACAGCGCCGAATTCGACCCGCGTCCGAAATTCCTGACCGACGCGGAATTCGACGTTTTCGCCGAGACCTTCCAGCGCACGGGCTTCACGGGCGGGATCAACTGGTATCGCAACTTCACCCGCAACTGGGAACGGTCGGCGAACCTGCCCAACGCCGTTTCGGGCGTGCCGACCCTGATGGTGATGGCGGAGATGGACGCCGTCCTCCCGCCTTCCGCCGCCGACGGCATGGAAGCCTATGTGGAAGGGCTGGAAAAGAAGCTCGTCACCGGATCGGGCCACTGGACCCAGCAGGAAGAACCCGAACAGACCAACGCGATCCTGCTGGAGTGGATGGACGCCAAGTTCCTCAAGGCCTGAGGCGCGTCCGCCTGCCTCCCGCAACGGGGAGGCAGGCCTTTAGCGCTTAGCTGACCACGATGACCCGGCGGGGCCGGTCGGTGAAGTGATGGGGATGCCGCGAACCCTGCACGCCGCCGAACAAGGCTGCGCCCAGACCAATCAGCATGGCGGCGAAAGCCCAGAAGGCGGTCTCCGCCGTGCCCTTGGCGATATCGTGCGCTTCGGCCTGCGCATCGCTTTGCGCATCCGCTTCCGCCGCGTGCTGCTGAGCCGCCGTCGGTTCGGCGAGCGTCGGCGCGGTGGCGTCGGCTGCACCCGGCTGACCGGCGACAGCATTCTGCCCAGCGACAGCGCCTTCGGCCATCTGAGCGGCGCTTTCGGCTGAGCCGCCCGCAGCTTCGCCCATGGCGGCACTGACGGTCTTGCTGGCGCCGGCGCCGAGAATGGCGAAGGCCACGACGAACGAGAGCGCCCACACGGCCAGGCCATGCAGCATGCCGTCGTGGTGATCCGGGTGGTTGGCCGAGCGCGCCGCGACGAAGCCGCCCGTAAAGAGGGCGATCAGATTGGCGATCCCGCCGAATACGCCCAGCAGCATGGCGTTGTCGCCCGCCTGCCCGGTCTTGGCGATCTGGTGCATGGTCGCCGCGGCGTCGAACACGGCGACCAAAAGGTTCAGCAGCACGCCGATGGCGATGGCCGCAACGGCGCCCAGGATCACCGATCCCCAAGAGATCAGGGGGTGGGCGTAGCTTCGATAGGCGGGGGTGGTGTCCACCGTGGTCATGTCAGGCTCCCTCTCGCGCGCACCCGTCCTGGGCGGCCATTGCTGGCCAAACGCCGCTCCGCTCGCGAAGGTTGCCTGATCAGGGTTTGGGACCCGACTGAGGTGATTGCGGCGCCGGGCTGGCGGCGCCGGCTGATCCATTCTAAGCAACAGGCTCGCCGTATCGCTCCGGGTCCCGATGAACGCCTACGCCTCCCCGCAAGACGGCAAGTCCCGCCGGCTCCTGTTCAACGAGAACGAGCCGATCGCCACCGGCTTCATGCCGACCGAGGACGGCCACCAGATCTATTACGAGGAATGCGGCGCCAAGGCCGGCAAACCCTGCGTGATCCTGCACGGCGGCCCCGGCGGCGCCATCAACCCCACCATGCGCCGCTTCTTCGACCCCAAGCGCTGGCGGATGATGCTGTTCGACCAGCGCGGCTGCGGCAAGTCCCAGCCCAACGCCTCCCTCGCCGCCAACACCACCTGGACCCTGATCGAGGACATCGAGCGCCTACGGGAAAAAATGGGCGTGGAGAAATGGACCGTGTTCGGCGGCTCGTGGGGCTCGACCCTCGCCCTCGCCTACGCCGCCAAGCACCCGGACCGGGTGGATGGGCTGATCCTGCGTGGCATCTTCCTCCTGACCAAGCGGGAGCTCAACTGGTTCTACCAGGATGGTGCCTCCATGGTGTTCCCCGATGCGTGGGAGCGGTTCCTCGCGCCCATTCCCGACGCGGAGCGGGGCGACCTCCTGACCGCCTACCACCGCCGCCTCACGCACCCCGACCGCAAGGTGCAGGGCGAGGCCGCTTCGGCGTGGAGCCAGTGGGAGGGCGACACCATTTCCATCCGCGGACCGGAAGCCCGCCCCGCCAAGTTTAACGAGGTGGACTTCGCCATCGCCTTCGCCCGCATCGAGTGCCACTTCTTCATGAACGGCGGCTTCTTCGAGTACGACGGTTGGCTGCTGGATCAGGTTGAGCGCATCCGGCGCATCCCCACCTGGATCGTGCAGGGTCGCTTCGACGTGGTGACGCCCATGGACACGGCCTGGAAACTTAAGACCCGCTGGCCCGAAGCCAACTTCGACCTGATCTGGGATGCGGGGCACGCCTCGACCGAGCCGGGCGTGATCGACGGGCTGGTGCGGGCGACCGACGCAGCGCTGAGAACCTAGACCTAGAAGAGCACGCCCCGCCCGGACGGCATCTCTTCGTAGCGATGCACCCGCACGGCCTGCACGAGGCCGAAGCCGATCATCACCGTCAACATCACGGTGCCGCCATAGCTCATCAGAGGCATGGGCACGCCGACGATCGGGGTCAGCCCCATCACCATGGCGGCGTTGATCAGGACATAGAAGGCGAAGGTGAAGGTTACGCCCGCCGCGGACAGCCGCCCGAAGTGGCTGTGGGAGATCGACGCGATCCTAAGCGAAATGACGATGATGATCGCGTAGAGCGTTAGGAGGCCGAAACAGCCCACGAGGCCGAACTCCTCGGCGAAGGTCGCGAAGATGAAGTCGGTATGTTTTTCCGGCAGGAAGTTCAGCTGGCTCTGGGTGCCGAGGCCGAATCCCTTCCCGAGCAAACCGCCAGACCCCAGCGCGATCTTGGACTGAAGGATGTGATAGCCCGCGCCGGACGGGTCCTGTTCAGGATGCAGGAAGGTGAGGATGCGGTCCCGTTGATAGCCCTTCATGACGAAGGTGATGAAGGGCACGATGCCGACGCCGAGCAGGATGCCGCCCGCCACCAGCACCCGCCACGTCAGCCCCGCCAGGAACATCACAGCCGCGCCGGTGAACGCCAGCAGGAGCGCGGTGCCGAGGTCAGGCTGCTTGGCCACCAGCAGGGTCGGCGCGCCGATCAGCATCACGGGGAAGATGAGCTTCCACGAGAACCGCGCCTCTCGCGCCGATATGCCGTGGTAGAAGCGAGCGAGCGACAGCGTCATGCCGATCTTCATGATCTCCGACGGCTGGATCTGCACCGGCCCGTACTGCAGCCAGCGCGCCGCGCCGAGGTGGTGTCGTCCCACCACCATCACGGCGGCCAGGAGCAGCATCCCCACCGCATAGGTCGGATAGGCCAGCTGGAACCAGATGCGCAGATCCACCAGCGACAGGATCAGCATCAGGCCAAGACAGAGGCCGAACCGGATCATGTGCTTGTCCGCCCACGGGCTCCAGCTATTGCCCGCGGCGGAGAAGAGGATCATGGCGCCGAGGCCGGCGATCACGCACAGGAGCAGCGACAGCCGCCAGTCGATCTCGACGACCTTCTCCGACAGCCGGTTGCGCTGTCCCGGACGACTGAGGGCGGACGAGGTCACGTGGGGGACACGTTCGGATCGACGTTCATAGGCATGGGGTCGGGCGATGGCACATCGATCCCAGAACTTGCGGATGAGGCGTCGGGCATGGCGGGCGGCTTGGCGTTGATGTCCGGCAAGGGCACTTCGATGCGGGCGCGAATCTCGGGATCCTTGAGCAGGGCGATCTTCATGATCTCTCGCGCACGAGGCACCGCCGCCTGGGCCCCGAAGCCGCCGTGCTCGACCAGCACCGCCAAGGCGTAGCGCGGCTCGTCAGCCGGGGCGAACGAGATGAACCAGGCGTTGTCCCGCAATTCCCAGGCCCCCTGGGCTCCGTGAGCGCCGTGGCCGGACTTGTAGGTGTGATCCTGGGCCGTGCCGGTCTTGCCCGCCATGACGACGCTGCCGAGCTTGAGATCGGCTGGACGATTGCCTTCGTAGCCGCTGCCACCGGGCTCATTTACAACCCCCCACATGGCCTTTTGCACAAAGGCGACGTGTTCGGGATCGACGGAAAGATCGGCGGGTTCGGTCGTGGACGGCTGAATGATGCCGCCGATGGAGTGGACCAGGCGCGGGTTTATGGCGCGCTTCCCGTTAGCGATCCGGGCGACCATGGTGCAGAGCTGCAGCGGGTTGACCACCGTCGCGCCCTGCCCGATGCCCATGGAGGGCGTCTCGCCGGGAAACCATTTTTGGTTGGCCGGAGTCCTTTTGAAGTAGGCTGCTTTCCACGCCTTGTCGGGCACGATGCCGGCCTTCTGGCCGGGGATGCCGATGTCGAACTTCTGACCGAGACCGAAACGACGCG
>Ga0302314_10012728_pt1 | contig 14516 bp, 13 predicted proteins | sample III_Palsa_N2_3_FD_200533 | JGI IMG/M metagenome (GOLD analysis project Ga0302314, IMG submission 200533) | Peat permafrost microbial communities from Stordalen Mire near Abisko, Sweden - III_Palsa_N2_3 | ecosystem: Environmental > Terrestrial > Soil > Palsa > Peat permafrost | place: Sweden... | reverse complement strand
CCTCGAAGCTGATGTCGGTCAGCACCGGCGCGCCCGGGTCATATTCGAAATCGACATGCTCGAAGCGCAGCACCCCGCCGGTAGGCGCGAGCACGGGCGCGTTCGGCTTGTCGGCGATGGTCGGGACGATGTCGAGAATCTCGAACAGCCGCCCGCCGCAGGTGGTGGCCCGCGCCGCCGACATGACGATCATAATCACCTGCCGCACCGGGCCCTGCAGGATGTTGAGATAGAGGATGAACTCGGTCAGCCGGCCCGGCGACATGGTCCCGGCCACCACCTTGTGGCCGCCGTACCAGAGCACCAGGGCCTGGGACATGTAGAAGGCGAGCGTCGTCGTACGCATGGCCCGCATGCGCAGGATGATGCGCTTATAGGCCTCGAACAGGGCCTCGGTGGCCGCCTTGTCGAACTTGGCCATCTCGAAAGTGGTGGACGCGAAGGAGCGCACCACCCGGATGCCCTGAAGGTTCTCCTCCATGGTCAGGGTGAGCACGCTCATCAGGGTTTGCACCCGCATCCAGGCGATGCGCAAAAGGAAGCCGACCCGGCCCAGGGTGATGACGCTGATCGGCACGAAGGTCAGCGCCAAAAGCGCCATGATCGGATCGGCCGCGAACATCATGAAGGTCGCGACCACCAGCAGAAGCACCAGGGTGAGCGACATCATCATGCCGTTCTGGATGAACATCCGCGTGCCTTCGAGGTCGATCATGCCCCGGGTGATCAGGTCGCCGGAGTGGATCTTGTCGTGGAAGCCGAAGGACAGCCGCTGAAGTTGGCGGAAATAGTCCAGCCGCAGCACATAGGCGACCTTCTGGCTGACCCGCTCGCCGTTGTAGCCGCCGACGCCGGTCAGGACGCCCTGGATCGAGGTGGCGACCACGATCATCGCCGCGGCGATCCAAAGGGCGTGGATCGACTGGGCCTCCAGCAGTACCTGCTGGGCCGCCGGCATGTGGACAGCCTGGGCGTGGTCGTGCGCCTTGAGCAGCGCCGCCACCTGGTCGACGGCCGGCCCGAACAACCTCGGCACGATCAGGCCGGCGATCGCCGCGCCCAAGGAACAGCCGATGGCCAGCGCCACCTGCACCGGGTCGACCTTGATGCCGAGCAACACGATACGCCGGATGATATGCGGCATCGCCTTGACGTCGATTTCGGGACGCAAAGCTTCACTGAGCGGCTCGCCTAAAGGCGCGCCCTGGGAATCAGACATTCAAATAATCCGTCTTCGGTAATGTCCCCTATTGTGGACCCGCTTCGCCCCGCGTGCAAATTCACCCATGACACCCGACCTTGCTCCATTGCTGCGCGCTGAGCGCCTGCCAGACGCCTACGAAGCCGTCGTCCGGCGCCTTCATGTCCCCTTCGCCGCCCGCATCGCCGAGGCCGCGCGCGCAAGCGGTCCGGGCCTGCGCGTGGGGATCTGCGGGCCGCAAGGCTCGGGCAAGACCACCAGCGCCCGGGTGCTGGAACGGCTGCTGGCGGCGGATGGCCTGCGTGTGGTGATTTTGTCGCTGGACGACCTTTATCTGCCGCTGGCGGCGCGGCGGAAACTGGCGGCCGATATGCATCCGCTGCTGATCACCCGCGGCGTGCCGGGCACGCACGAAATCCCGCTCGGCCTCGACCTGCTGCACCGCCTTTCGCGCCCCGGCAAAATCCTCATGCCCCGCTTCGACAAGGCCAGCGACGACCGCCTGCCGCAGAGCCAGTGGACGCCGCTCGAAGGGCCGTTCGACGTCATCCTGTTCGAAGGCTGGTGCGTCGGAGCCATCTCGCAAAACGCGGCGGCCCTAGCGATGCCGGTCAACGACCTGGAGCGCGACCGCGACCCCGACGGCGCCTGGCGCGCCTACGCCAACACCCAATTGGCCGGCCCCTACCAAGACCTGTTCGCCGACTTCGCCCGGTTGGTCATGTTCAAGGTCCCGAGCTTCGAGGTCGTGCTCGGCTGGCGCCAGGAACAGGAGCGCAAGGCGCCCGTGCGCGGCATGACCGACGCCGAGATCGCCGTCTTCATCGAGCACTACGAACGTCTGACCGACCACATCCAGGCCGAAATGCCGGCCAGAGCCGATGTCGTGGTGAGGCTGGGCCGGCGCCGCGAGATCGACGACGTGACGTTCCGGCGCGCGCCCTAGAGTCTCACGCCGCTGATCGCCTCAAGCACCGGCATTAAGTGTCTCAAAAACGCCTGCGGATTTTCCGACATCGGGAAGTGGCCGACCCCCTCCATGCCGGCCCAGGTCGAGCCGGGGATGGCCGCGTGCGCCGCCTGGCCGAGCTCCATCGTGCCGCTCGAATCGTATTCGCCCGAGAGGATGTGGACCGCGACCTTTTGGGTGTCGATCGCGCCAGCCTCGGCCCGAAGGTCGTAGTCGACCAGGTAATAGTTCAGGTCGCCCAGGAAGACCGGCGGCCAGCCCGCCGCATAGACCTGGCTGGTCTCCTTCCGGTACGCCTCCGGCGAGGTTGGGCTCATCAGCGCGTTCATAAGCCGCGCCTTGTATTCGTTGCTGATCTGCGGATGCCAGAGCGCGCTCAAGGCCTCGATGCTTCCGTCGATCTTCAGGCCGCCCTCCAGCGAGATCACCGCCCGGAAGGCCTCGGGATGGCGCCGCGCCAGGTCCAGCGCCAGAAGCCCGCCGACCGAACAGCCCATGAAGACCGGCCGATCCAGCCCGAGCGCGGCCGACAGGGCCAGCGGCACGGCGCGCAGGAATTCGCCGGTGAGCCGGTATTCCGACGCCCACCATTTCGGCCCCACCGGCGGCAGCGACTTGCCGTGGAACGGCAGGTCATAGGCGATCAGGCGGAAATGGTCGGTGATCGCACGGCATTCGAACAGATGCCGCCACTGGCTGCCGTGACAGCCGGCGGTGTGCTGCAGCAGCATGGGGATGCCGGTCCCGGCCTCCTCGAAATAGACCCGGTGGTCCTGGCCTTCGATATCGAGGTGCACATAGCGGCCGACCGGGCTGTCGAACGTCCCTGGACGAACCGCCGGCGGCGAGGCGACGCCAACCTCCGGATCGGCGGGGCGTAGCAACTCCACCGCCCGCATTATGGCCGGGTAATATTGCGCGAACAGCACCCGGTCGGCCTTCGGCGCGATCCGCCCGGCCCCGACCAGGCCGGTGATGTCGTTGAGCAAGCGCGGCGGCTTGGCGGCCAGGAGCAGCGCCCAGGCCTCCGACGGCCCGGTGAGGGTGACAACGCCGGCCGCGTCGGCCCCCGGATCGCCGGCCGTCGCCGCGCCGTCGGTGAGGGTGACCGCGGCCAGGTCGGCCCCGCCTTCCAGCCGAAGCCCGCCGGTCCAATGGCGCGCCGCGATGCGGAACTCGCCGTCGCCGGCGCACAGGGCCGCCAGGGTCTCGGAATTGAAAGCCTCGGTCACCGGCATGGGTTCGGTCTCGCTCAGCAAAGGGTGGCTGAGCTTAAGCGCGTTTCCACCGCGCGCCGATGGCCCCGGATCACGATGACCTTGGATGGAATCCAAAATCATAAACGTGATCTGTCTCTTGGCGTCGAAGCGGGTTACGGGCCGAACCGCGCTAGGCCCTCGGGTCGATCGGCGTGTCGAGCCCGAGCCGCGCCTCGACCGCCTCGGCGGCGTCCAGGCAGAGGTCCTCGCGGAAGCGCTGTCCCGTCAGCAGCACCCCGACCGGCAGGCCGCTGCCCGCATCCAACCCCGCCGGCACGCAGGCCGAGGGCAGGCCGAGCAGATTGGCCGGACACACCGGCGCCATCAGCGCCTTGGTCGCCGCCGCCGCGCCCGGCCCGTCGATATCGAAGCCGCTCTCGAACGGCAGCATCGTCCAGGTCGGGGTCAGCAGCAGCGGGTAATCGGCCATGAACACCGACCAGTCGCGCGCGATCCCGTAGCGCTGCACGAAGAGCTGCGACATCTCGGTGGTGTTGGCCAGCGGAGCGACGGTCCTGTTGAAGGCTTCCAGGAAACCCCGCCCATCCTCGCCCATGATCGGACCCATCTGGGCGAAGGCGGCGGCCATGTCGCCCATCAGGAAACGCGCCCAGACCTCGACCGCCTCCTCGTAGCGTGGCGGGCAGGCTTCCACGATCTCATAACCCGCGCCGGCCAGGGCGTCGGCGGCGCGGCGCACCCCATCGGCGACCGCCGGCTCGACCGCGCAGCCTGGCGGGACAGCGGCCACGGCGACGCGGATCGTCCCCTCGATCGGGCGGCCCTCAAGCGGCGCGTCGATCGCCCAGGGGTCGCGCGGATGGGCGCCCATGATGATCTTCAGGCCCAGCCGCACGTCGGCGACGCGCCGCGCCATCGGCCCCTGGACGGCCATCAGCTGGCTGACCATGAGCTTGTCTTCGTTGGGCAGCGAGCCGGCGTCGGCGACCCGGCCAGCGGAGGGGCGGATCGAGGCGATGCCGCAGACACTGGCCGGGCTGCGCAGCGAGCCGCCGATATCGTTGCCGAGGCCGAGCGGGCTCATGCCGGCGGCCAGGGCCGCCGCCTCGCCGCCGCTGGAGCCGCCGGCCGTGCGGGCGAGGTCCCAGGGGTTCCGCGTCAGGCCGTGCAGGGAGCTGTCGGTATGCACCCGCATCGCCATGTCCGGCAGGTTGGTGCGGCCGATGGGAATGGCCCCGGCGGCCAGCATACGCTCGACCACCGGCGCATTCACCTGGGCGATGGCCCCGGCCATGGCCTTGACGCCGTTGGTGGTCGCCAGGCCGACCATGTCGATATTCTCTTTGACCGTGATCGGCACGCCGTGCAGCGGGCCCAGCGCCTCGCCGGCGGCGACCATGCGGTCGGCTTCTATCGCGGCCGCGCGCGCCTCGTCGGCCAGCACGCGGACAACGGCGTTGAGCTTCGGATTGACCGCCGCGATCCGCGCCAGATGCGCCTCGACCACCTCGGTCGAGGTGACCTCGCGTGACGCGATCGCCTCCGCCAGACCGATCGCCGACCGCCGCCACAGGTCTTGCATGTCTTTGGTTCCTCCCGCGCCGCGACCCTATCGACGCCGACCGGCTCGTGAAAGCCCGCCAGGTCCCCGTTTCGGGGCGACGCCGAAGCAAATCTGAGAACCCTTCCCGTTGGCGGATGGGGGAAGGGCAGGGTTGGGGGTGTTGGCAGTGTGATGACAGGCAGGCGTTGCTGGGCGCCCACGCCCACTTGCCCTCATCCCCCAGACTCAGCAGGCACCCCCATCCAACCTTCCCCCATCGAGGGGGAAGGCTCGTTTGAATCGAATCCCGAGGCTCAACCTCGCGGCTGCGCTCGGTCGCCGGCCGGGGCGGCGAACGCCTAGTCCATCAGCTTTTCGATGAAATAGGTCATTTCCAGCGCCGAGGTGTGAGCCCGCTCCTTCAGGTTCGCGCCGGAGCCGTGGCCACCTTCGATCACCTCATAGAACAGGTACGGATCGCCCAGCGCCGACAGCGCCGCGGCGAACTTGCGGGCGTGCTGCGGCCCGACCCGGTCGTCCTTGGTGGTGGTCCAGATGAAAGGCTCGGGATAGGCGACGCCGGGCTTGAGGTTCGCGTAGGGCGAGATCGAGGCCAGAAAAGCGCGCTCATCCGGATTGGCGACGCTGCCATATTCGCCGACCCAGGAGGCCCCGGCGGCGATCTGCTCGAAGCGCAGCATGTCGAGCAGCGGCACCTGGATATCCACCGCATGCCAGAGCTCCGGATGCTAGGTGAACTCGACGCCCATCAGGAGCCCACCGTTGGAGCCGCCCTGGATGCCCAGCCGGCGCGGGCTGGTGATCCCGCGCGCGATCAGATCCTTCCCTACCGCCGCGAAGTCGTCATAGGCGACCTGGCGATGGGTCTTTAGCGCCGCCTCGTGCCAGGCCGGGCCGAACTCGCCGCCACCGCGGATATTGGCCAGCACGAACACCCCGCCCCGCTCCAGCCAGAGCTTGCCGATATTGCCGGAATAGAAGGGCGTCTCCGAAACCTGGAAGCCGCCATAGGCATAGAGGATGGTCGGATTGGTCCCATCCAGCGCCATGCCTTTCGGATGCACGACGAAATAAGGGATTTTGGTCCCGTCCTTCGACGTCGCCTCATACTGGTCGACCATGTCGCGCGAGGCGTCGAAGCGCGGCGGCAGCGACTTGACCAGGGCGCTGGATCCGCTGGCCGCGTCGGCCGCATAGAGCCGCGACGGGTCGAGAAAACCCTCGACGCCGTAATAGAGGCTGTCGTCCAGGTCGCTGGTCGTCGTGATGGTGGCGGAGGAATTGGCCGCGACCGGCAGGCTGGCCGACTGGCAAAGGTGCCAGTGCGCCTCGTGCCGCTCCCCTGGCTCACAGGGACCGTGACGGAAGACCAGCAGCGAGCCGCGCACATTGTCATAGACCGAGGCGACCACCGTATTGGCCGTCACCGCGACCTGATCGACCGACTGGCGCGGGCCGGGTTCGAAGATCAGCGGCACGTCTAAGAGGACCGCGACCTGACCGGGCGGCGGCGGCGTGAGCTGCTCGGGGCTGGCGGCCATCACCGAGCCGGGCTTGAACCCGACGCCATCGAGGCTCCAAGTCTGTTGGGTCGTAAAGACGATGCGGTTGTCCAAAAGGCCGTCGAGCGTCAGTTGTTCCGGCAGGGCGAGCCGCACCAGCCCCTGGCCGGTCAGCCATCGGGTCTCGGAATGGAAGAAATCCACCCCGCGGGTGATCAGGGCGACCTTGTTCCCCTGGCCGTCGTGCAGCACCACGGGATCGACCGAAACGTCGCTCGGCTGGCCGCGATAGACCTCGACGGCCTGATCGAGCGACTGGCCCCGCTTCAGCGTCTTGACCACGAACGGATAGCCGGACGCCGTCATCGTGCCGGGACCCCAGTCGCGGGAGACGATCAGGGTGTCGTCGTCCAGCCAGTCGATGGTCTGTTTGCTGTGCGGCAGCACAAAGCCGCCGGTCACGAAGGCGCCGGTGGTCAGGTCGAACTCGCGCTCGGTGGTGGCGTCCTCGCCGCCGTCGGAGAGCGAGATCATGCAGCGCTTGTAGGTCGGCGGCGGGCAGTTGGCGGCCTTGAACACCCAGTTGGCGTGCTCGGCCGTGGACAGCGCGTCGAGATCGAGCACCGTGGTCCAGTGCGGCGCGGCGCTGGCGTAGTCGGCCTTGGATGTCCGCCGCCAGATGCCGCGCACATGGGTGTCGTCGCGCCAGAAATTATAGACTTGGTCGCCGATCAGGGCCGGGTCCGGGATGCGATCCGTGGCCTCGGCGATCTTCAGGGCGTCGGCGTTCAGGCCGGCGAACCGTTTGTCGCCCTCGAGCACACTGAGCGTCTTGGCGTTCTCCGCCTGCACCCAGGCCATGGCGCGGGGGCTGGACACGTCCTCCAGCCAGAGGAAGGGATCGGGCGCCTCGGCCGCACGCGCGGGGGGCCCCGATAACAAGAAAGAGATCGCGATCAGCGCTGGGATGCGGTGCAATCGATCCTCCAAAGGTCGGGTTTTCGCCCGACCCATAGCATGGGTTGAAACCGGGGCCAGATATGAGGCCCAAGGATTGGAGACCATGACCACACTGAACTACTGCCTGTTCGACACCGCCATCGGCGCCTGCGCCATCGCCTGGGGCGAGCGCGGCCTGAAAGGCTTACAGTTGCCGGAGGCCGACGCCGCGCGGACCCGCACGCGCATGGCCCGGCGCTATCCGGACGCGGTCGAGGCGCCGCCCCCAGACGAGGTGCTTGAGGCGATCGCCGCCATCGCCGCCCTGACCGCCGGCGAGCCGCGCGATCTTACCGCCATCCGCCTCGACATGGAGGGTCTGGGGACCCTGCCGCGCGGCGTCTACGAGATCGCCCGCACCATTCCGCCAGGCCAGACCCTGACCTATGGCGAGATCGCCAAACGCCTGGGCGATCCGCTGCATGCCCGCGCGGTCGGCGAGGCGCTCGGCCGCAACCCTTTCGCGATCGTCGTCCCCTGCCACCGGGTCCTGGCCGCCGGCGGCAAGCTCGGCGGCTTTTCCGCCAATGGCGGCGTGGTCACCAAGCTGCGCCTGCTCGAAATCGAAGGCGCCCAGATCGGCGACCAAGGCCCGGGCCTGTTCGACGACCTGCCGATGGCGGTGAAGGCGCCGAGGCGGCGGGATTGAGGTCCAATCAGAGCACCTATTTTAATCCGCTCATCCCCGCGAAAGCGGGAGCCCAGGTTTTTCGAACCACAAAGCACACAAAGGGCACAAAGGGTCAGAACTGACCTCTTTGGAGCGCCCCCCTCTGGTGAGACAGTTTAATAAGCCACAGTGGTTGTTGTAGCTGTGGGCCGCTGGAGGCGGTCCACAGGGGCTGTGGATAAATTTTCGATGTATGCGGCTTCGAACTCCTCGGGCGATTGGTAGCGCAGGGCCGAGTGCAGGCGCTGGCGGTTGTAGACCTGGTCGATGAAGCGGCCGATGTCGGTCCTGGCGTGGTCGAGGTCGCGGTAGAGGCGGCCATCGACCTCTTCGGCCTTGAGCGTCTTCATGAAGCTCTCGGCCATGGCGTTGTCGGTGGGGCGGGCGATGCGGCTCATCGACGGCTGGATCTTGGCCTCCAGCAGCCTCTGTACGTAGCCGCCGCTGGCGTACTGGACGCCGCGGTCGGAGTGATGGACGAGACCGCCGGCCTGCACCTGGCGGCTTTGTAGCGCCCGCTCCAGCGCGGTCAGGGCCAGTTCGGCCCTGAGGTGGTTCTCCATGGCCCATCCGACCACCTTGCGGCTGAAGGCGTCGAGGATGACCGCCAGGTACACGAAGGCCTCGGCGAGCCGCACATAGGTGATGTCGGCCACCCAGAGCTGGTCCGTCCCGGTCGGGACCAGCTTGCCCGCCAGGTTCGGCCAGATCGGCCAGGCGTGGCGCGAGTTGGTCGTCGCCGGTCGGAACGCCTTCTTCGGGACGCAGAGCAGGTTGTCGGCCTTCCTGATCCTCTCGATGCGCTTGTGGTTCACCGGCCAGCCTTGGCGGCGGATCAGCGCCGTGATCCGGCGCGCCCCGTACTTGCGGTGGGCCAGTGAGAGCCGCTGCACCAGGTCGCGCAGCGCCATCTCGCTGGCCTTGGGCGCACCTCGCAACGCGCCCCGGTAATAGCTGGCCCGGCTGACGCCGGCCGCCGCGCACAACGGCTCGATCGACCTTAAGCCCTGCAGCCGCGTCATCGCTTCGATCTCGGCGAAGACACCGTCGCGCCAGGCCCTTTGCTCGGCCGGCGCGACGCCTCGATACGCTGCAAGGCGCCTCTGAAAAAATCGATCAGCAGCGCCTGCTCGCCAAGCTTGCGCTCCAGCAACGCCATCCGCCGCTGTTCGTCCTGAAGCTCAGGCGGCGCAGCCGACGGCCTCGGCCGGCCAGAGCCCTTCAACGCTTGCGCTCCGCCAGCGGCGAACTTCTCCCGCCAGTCGTACAGCAGCTCGCGCCGCACCCCCAGCTCATCGGCCAGCGCCGAGACGTTCCCGGCATCCTCCATCCGCCGGATCGCCGCCAGCTTGAACTCCCGGGAGAACAATCGTCGCTCCCTCTGTCTCGTCGTCTTCGTCACACGTCCCTCCTTCAGGGCAGTGTGGCCTATTTCAATGTCTCAAATCAGGGGGGCGCTCCAGGTCACTCCAAACCTCTTGTTCGTGTCGTTCGTGTTGTTCGTGGTTCAAAAAATTGGACAGGGCCGCTTCGCGGCGGGCGTCCAGCTATCGCCCGTACCTCAACCGTCCCAGGGCCGTGGCCAGTTGGGTGGCGAGGTCGGCGGGGCGGAGTTTGGCCTTCCAGGTCTCGTAGGCCATGACCCGGCCGATCTGGGTCGCCAGGTGGTCGCTGGCGGCCGCGGGCCCGGCGTTCAGGCGGATGGCCAGGGTCGAGACCAGGATCGCCGCCAGGATGGCCCTCTTGGAATAGTGGTTCTCGTCGGTGGCGCGGTCGCCGGCCCAGCGCCAGATCACATCAGCGCTTTCCCAGACCAGGCGTAGCGCCAGTGGCAGATTGGCCGGCAGGGCAAGGAAGCCGGCCCAGCGCCGCACGGCCTCGCCATCGGCCGCCGCCGCGTCCAGCCGGGCCTCCACGCCGCGCGAAATGCGCTCGCGCATCTTCAGGGTCTTGGGCTCGACCTCGGCGAGAGCGACCAACGCGGCCTGGTCGTGCCGGCGCGAAAACAGCGCCGCGAGGTCGCGGGCGCCGCCGGGCATCAGCAGCGTAGTCTCGCCCGGCGCCAGGCCCGCCTCGAGCCCCGCACGGGCGACCAGGCGGCCGCTCCAGCCCAGGCTGGGCGCCAGCGAGATGGCCGCGTCCAGGACGCGGATCTCGGCCTCGTCGGCCCAATCGGTTTCTACGGCGCTCATGCGACCAGCACCTTATACCGTACGGACCGGGACGTCTCGCCGTGGACATCGGCCTTAGGCTCTGGTATCAGCCCGCCCAACGTACGCGGGGGTCACTCGCGGACGCGAAATCGTATTCGCGGCTTTCGGGACCGGGCTCCCGAGGACGCGCCGGGAGAATTGGTCATCGTTCAGATTTTCGTCCGCGACAATAATGTCGACCAGGCGCTGAAAGCCCTGAAGAAGAAGATGCAGCGCGAAGGCTCGTTCCGCGAAATGAAGCGGCACGTGCATTACGAAAAGCCGTCTGAAAAGCGCGCCCGGCAAAAGGCCGAGGCCGTTCGCCGCGCCCGCAAGCTGGCCCGTAAGCGCATGCAGCGCGAAGGCCTGTTGCCCGCGCCGAAGAAGGTCGTCCGGACCTAGAGCGCTCTCCGCTCCGATGGCATCGGAGCGGCGTTCTAAATCTTTCGCTTGTCACGCTCTTTGACGACGACCTGAATTCCGGTTCGTCGTCGAGCGTTTTGGGCGGCCTACTCGCCCGTTCGCCGCGCCAGGCTGGCGAAGAAGTTCCGAATTTCGAACCTGCCAGACGATAGCGCCCCCGACTTGAACGCCGGGCCGGCGACCCATAGCTCGAGCGCCGTGGTGGCGAACATCAACGCCCCCGTCCCCGCGATCTGCCACAGCGGCGGATCGCTGGCCGCGCGCGCCGCCATCATGAACGGCGTGAAGACCGGAACCCATGAGAGGGTCGCCAGGACCGGCGAGTCCGGGTGGGCGATGGCCTGGGTCATGAAGACCATCGGCAGCGACAGAAGGATCATCATCGGTCCGAGCAGGGTCTGAGCCTCGCGCGTGGTCTCACAGAAGGCGCCCACCGTCACATAGAGGGTGGCGAACATCAGATAGCCGCCGACGAAATAGAGGGCGAGGTAGGCGATCATGCCTTGAGTCAGCAGCACCGACCCTAAGTCGGCAGCGATGCTGGGCGCGGTGACCGAAAGCGCAATCCCGCCGATGGTCAGCCAGACGCCGAGTACGGTGGCGGTGACGCAGGCGACGCCCAGGATCTTGCCGCCCATGATCTGCGGCACCGACGCCGAGGTCAGCAGAACCTCCAGGATGCGGCTCGACTTCTCCTCGATGACGCTGTTCAGCAGCATGCCGGCGCCGGTGAAGACCACCATCCAGAGCAGAAAGCCCATGCCGACGCCGGCGAAGCCGCGCACCTTTTCGCGCTGCGATGTCCGGCCCCCGACCTTGGCGGAATAGTCGGTCACCCGCGGCGAAAGCGAATCAGCGCTGGCCAGGGCCTGGGGCGCGATGCCGTCCTTGGCGAGGCTGGCCCGCCGCATGGCCTGGCTGACCGCCTGGTCGATGGCGAACTCGCCTGACCGGTCGGCGACGTTGCGACTCCAATAGTCGATATCGACGCCGCCGGGGCCGGACTTGATGATGGCCGCCGCCTCGAGTTCACCGCCGCCGGGCAGCTTCTCCACGCCCGCGACATAGGGCTTAAGATGAGCTGCGGCGCTGGCCGGATCGGCGAAGGGGCCGCCGGGCGGCTCGACCAGCCGCGCGACCGGTCTTTGGCCCGCTGAGGCGGGAACAAGGAACTTGCCGACCGTGGCGACATAGCCCTGGCCGGTGAAGTCGACCACCGCCAGGTTCGCGACCGGCTCGGACCGGCTGACCAGCAGCGGCGCGCCGCCGAAGACGAAAATCCCCAGCGGCATGAGCAGGATGGAGAGCCAGAAGCCCGGCGTGCGCACATAGGCGATGTAGTCGCGGAAGGCGATTTTCAGCAGCCGGTTCACGCCTGGCCTCCCGCAGTGTTGGTCAGGACGATGAAGGCGTCGTGCAGGTGCGGCTCCCTAAGCTCGAAGCGGCGGATATCCAGGCCGAGCCCGAAGGCGGCGATCAGCGCGGCCTGGGCCGGCGCATCGGCGGCGAGGGTCGCGGTCACCCGGATGACACCATCGTCGAGAGCCTCGACTGTGCGCTCACCGAGGCCTGGCAGTTCGGCCAGGGCGGCGGGATCGAACTGGCCTTCGAAGATCAGGCTGCGCGGCGCGGCGGCGCGGGCCTGGTCGACGGTGCCGTCGAACACCTTGCGGCCCTTGGCCAACAGCACGACCTGGTCGCAGAGCCGCTCGGCGTGCTGCATGACGTGGGTTGAGAAGACCACCGTCGCTCCGCGCGCCGCCAGGCCCTTGATCAGGGCCTCGAGCGACTGCTGATTGACCGGGTCGAGGCCGGAAAAGGGCTCATCGAGCAGGACGAGGTCCGGCTCGTGCGCCAGGGCCGAGAGCAGCTGCACCTTCTGCGCCATGCCCTTGGAGAGGGCGCGGATCTGCCGGTCCTTGGCTTCGCTCAGGCCCTGCTCTTCCAGCATCTTGCGGGCGCGGTTGCGGCCTTCGGCGGGCGCGACGCCCTTGAGGCCGGCCAGAAAGGAAATGGCGCTCACGGGCGTCATGCGGCGATAGAGGCCGCGCTCTTCGGGCAAAAACCCGATGCGGTCGCGCACCTGGCGCACGTCGCGCGCGCCCAGCACCGTCACCGAGCCGCTGGTCGGCGCGATAAGGCCGAGGATCATGCGAATGGTCGAGGTCTTGCCGGCGCCGTTGGGGCCAAGAAAGCCCAGGATCTTGCCGGGCTGGGCCTGGAAGCTCAGGTCCCTGACCGCTTCGAAATCGCCGTAGCGCTTGGTGACCTGCTCAAGTTCGAGCGCTGGCTGCATGCCCCCGTCCGTCTTCTCGTCGACGCCGCCCTCGCGCGTCGCCGGCTATTTGGCCCGGCTCGCCTTAAGGACTTGTTCTATCGCCTCGACAATCGGGTCGGCGAAGGCGAGACCCAGCAGGCTGGCGTGGTTGGCCCGCTCGACATAGGCGATATGGCCGTGGACCGCTTCGGCGGGCCCGGCCTGCAGGTCCTTCAGACGCGAGGCGCCCCGAGCGACGCCCGCGGTAACCACCGCGACCGGCCAGGCCGGATCGAGCGGGCCGGCGGCCAGGGCCTGGTCGACCGCCGCCTCCCACTGGGCGATCTCGTCGGCGGAGGCGCGGTTGTGGCCCGCATCGGCGAAGGCCCAGCGCTTGTGCGCGTGCGCGTCGCCGTCCAACCCGATCATGTCACCCCAGCGGCTGAATGGCTTGAACAGGCCAATGGCCGTCACCGCCGCGACCCCGTGCGCCAGACGGCGATAATAGCCGGCGTAGCGGCTGACCTCGGCATCCCGGCCCATGACCGGGGTGACCGCGTCGACCAGAACCAGGCCCAGAATGCGATCGCGATTGCGGCCGGCGAAGATATGGTTGTGCAAACCAGCCATGGAGTGGCCGACCAGCAGATAGGGGCCGGCCTCATCGGCGGCGGCCAGCAGCCGCTCCAGGTCGTAGGCGATGGCGACGCCGTCGCGCGGCGAGGGGCCGGGATCGGACAGGCCCATACCGGCGCGGTCATAGGCCAGCGAGCGCAGGCCCAGCGCCGCCAGCTTTTGCTGCACGACCGCCCAGTCGGCTGAAAAGCCAAAGGAGCCCGCCTCCAGCACGATCAGCGGGCTGGCCTGCGGCGGCCCGGCCGGGACGACATGCAGGCGCCGGCCGTCGATATCGAGGTAATGGCCGCGCGGATCGGGACGCGCCACGACCGGCCCTATCTCGCCGCGTCGCAGACGAAATCGACGCCGCGCACGATGGCGTCGGCGTATCTGTAACCGAGCACGGTGGTGTGGCTGGCGCCCGCCACGCTCTCCTCATAGCCATGGGCGGATTGGCGCGCCGGGGCGGCGCGGTTGTCGCTGAGGCCCCCGTTCGGACGACCATGGCCGGCGACGATCACCGCGACCGGCCATTTGGGGTCGAGCGGCCCGGCGGCCTTGGCCTCCTCGGCGGTCTTCAGCCACTGGTCGACCTCGGCCGAGGCCCAGCGATTGTGGGTCGGCGAGGCGAAAGCGCGGCGTTTCTCCGCCGACGCGGCTGGGTTAAGGCCAATCTTGTCGCCCAGCCGCGTGCCGGCCAGCGGCGCGTAGAGGCCCATACGCGCGCCGAAGGCGGCCAGGCGCGAGGCGGTCCCGAACTGGCGGGCGAAGGACTGGCCCATCGGGGTGTCGGTGGATTCCGGCGTCGCCGCGTCGACCAGGACCAGGCCGACGACCTTGCCCGGGTTGCGACCCGCGAAGAGGCGCAGGTAAAGCCCGGCCATCGAATGACCGACCAGG
>Ga0302314_10012727_pt1 | contig 14519 bp, 13 predicted proteins | sample III_Palsa_N2_3_FD_200533 | JGI IMG/M metagenome (GOLD analysis project Ga0302314, IMG submission 200533) | Peat permafrost microbial communities from Stordalen Mire near Abisko, Sweden - III_Palsa_N2_3 | ecosystem: Environmental > Terrestrial > Soil > Palsa > Peat permafrost | place: Sweden... | reverse complement strand
CACGCTCAAGGCGGTCAAGGAAGGACGGATTTCGCTCGACACACTGCTCACGGTGTCGCCTGTCGCCGCCTCGCAATCGCCTTCGAAGATGGGCTTCAAGCCCGGCACCCAGGTCACGGTCGACAACGCGCTCAAGATGATGCTGGTGAAGTCGGCCAATGACATGGCCGTGGTGCTGGCCGAAGGCGTTGGTGGTTCGATCGACGGTTTCTCGGCGCAGATGAACCAGGCCGCGCAGCATCTGGGCATGACGCAGACGAGCTACGTCAATCCGAACGGCCTGCCCGCCGATGGCCAGATCACCTCGGCGCGCGATCTGGCGATCCTCGCCCGCGCCATCATTCACGATCTGCCGGAATACGAATATTTCGTCCACATCCCCTCGATCCGCTTCGGCCGCAAGGTGACGCAGAATTTCAACAAGCTGATCGGACGCTATCCCGGCGCCGATGGCTTCAAGACCGGCTTCATCTGCGCATCCGGCTACAATCTGGTGGGATCGGCGACGCGCGACGGCAAAAGACTGATCGCCGTCGTGCTCGGCGCGTCGTCCGGCACCATGCGCGCGGTAAGGGCCGCGCAATTGCTCGATCGCGGCTTTGCAGGCAATAGCCTGTCGTGGCTGCGTCCCTCGCTCGGCACGGTCGATCAACTGGCGCCGATCGACACTTCGCCGCCGAACCTGCACGACGAGATGTGCGGCGGCAAGCACCATCATCCCGCCAGCGACGCCGACGAGGAAGCCATTGCCGGCAACGCCGGCTCTTCCAGCACCGGCGAAACCGGCGTGACGTTCTTTGCCGCCGGGCTGCAGCCGCCGATGGTTAAACCGTCCGACCTGATGGCGGCGGCACCGGCCGCTTCCGAACCGATCCCGGTTTATACCGGTCCGACCCGGACCGTCGCCGCGGTTGAGGCGGATACCGAAAAGCAGACGGTGCGCCCGAAAGGAAAGAAGGCGCGGCTTGCGGCGAAGAAGCCTGACGCCGCCGCTGAAGCCAAGACGGATGCAAAGACCGACACGACGTCTGACGCACCGGCCAAACCCGCCGGCGTCAAGCACGCCAATGCCAAACCGGACACCGCAGCCAAGCCCGCCGCAGCGGCCGACCAGGCACCCGCCAAGCCGGCAAAACCGAAGACCGCGACAAAACCTGCCGCCAAGCCCGCCCCCAGCGGCGACAGCAAGCCCGCGGGTTAATTAACAGGGCCGCCGGCACACGTTAGCGGATCGCGGCCCAGCGGGCTCCGCTACCGTCGGCAGGGCAACAGGCCCCATACCCATCCGCTTGCCATCGCTGGCCTCCTCGCCAATACTGCCCAAAACAACCCGTGCGGTCCCGAGAGCGGGCATGAAACGGGCAAAAACCGATAAATAAAACCAGAGGGGAATACCATGGAGCGGATCTGGCTCAAGCAATATCCGGCCGGCGTGCCCGCCGATATCGATGTGACGCAATACACATCGCTCGTTGAGTTGCTGGAAGAAAGCTTTGCGAAGTTCGCCGACCGCAAGGCGTTCATCTGCATGGACAAGTCGATCAGCTACCGCGATCTCGACGAGATGTCGCTGGCGCTTGGCGCCTATCTGCAAAGCAAGGGCCTGCAAAAGGGCGCCCGCGTCGCGCTGATGATGCCGAACGTGTTGCAATATCCGGTATCGACCGCGGCCGTCTTGCGCGCAGGCTTCGCGGTCGTCAACGTCAATCCGCTCTACACGCCGCGCGAACTCGAGCACCAGCTGAAGGATTCCGGCGCCGAGGCAGTGATCGTGCTGGAGAATTTTGCCACCACGGTGCAGCAGGTGATCGCCAGGACCGCGGTCAAGCATGTCATCATCGGCAGCATGGGCGATCTGCTCGGCCTGAAGGGCATGATCGTCAATCTGGTGGTGCGCCGCGTCAAGAAAATGGTGCCGGCCTATTCGCTGCCGGACGCCGTCGCCTTCAACGACGCGATCGCGGCCGGCCGCGGCATGAAGCTCAACAAGCCGAAGCTCGTACCCGACGACGTCGCCTTCCTGCAATATACCGGCGGCACCACTGGCGTCTCCAAGGGCGCGACGCTGCTTCATCGCAACATTCTTGCCAACGTGCTGCAGAACGACGCCTGGCTGCAGCCGGCGCTGAAGAAGCCGCCGCATGTCGACCAGCTGTTCATCGTCTGCGCGCTGCCGCTCTATCATATCTTCGCGCTGACGGCGTGTTTCCTGCTGGCGATGCGCGCCGGCGGCGTCAACCTCTTGATTCCCAACCCGCGCGACATGGCCGGCTTCATCAAGGAACTGGCGAAATACCAGGTCAACAGCTTCCCCGCCGTCAACACGCTCTATAACGGCCTGCTCAACAGCCCCGGCTTCGACAAGCTCGACTTCTCCAAATTGAAGACCGCGTTCGGCGGCGGCATGGCGACGCAAAAGGCGGTTGCCGAAAAATGGCTCAAGGTCACCGGCTGCGCGCTGTCGGAAGGCTATGGCCTGTCGGAGACCTCGCCGACATTGACGTGCAATCCCGCCGATACCGACAAATTCTCCGGCTCGATCGGCCTGCCCGTTCCCTCGACCTGGCTCTCGATCCGCGACGATGACGGCAATGAATTGCCGCTCGGCGAAGCCGGTGAAATCTGCGCCAAGGGTCCGCAGGTGATGACCGGCTACTGGAACCGGCCGGACGAGACCGCGAAGGTGATGACCGCGGACGGCTTTTTCCGCACCGGCGACATCGGCGTGATGACGCCGGACGGCTATACCAAGATCGTCGATCGCAAGAAGGATATGATCCTGGTGTCCGGATTCAACGTCTATCCGAACGAGATCGAGGAAGTGATCGCCAGCCATCCGGGCGTACTGGAATGCGCCGTGATCGGTGTGCCCGACGCGAAATCCGGCGAGGCGGTCAAAGCGTTTATCGTCAAGAAGGACCCCAGCGTCACCGCCGAGGACATCATCAAGTTCTGCGGCACCCAGCTGACCAACTACAAGGTCCCGAAGCAGATCGAGTTCCGGACCGACCTGCCGAAGACCAATGTCGGGAAAATCCTGCGCCGCGAATTGCGCGACGAAAAGAAAGCTGCCGCTTAAGTAGGCGGCTTGCGCGTCGTCGCGAGCGTCAGTGTCATTCCGGGGCGATGCCAACGGGTCGGCGCTCTGCGCCGCCCGATGACAGGCTCCGCATCGAACCCTGAATGACGACCTGAGCCATCAAACGGCTGTGAACCGGGTTTCCTCCCGGCCCCAAAATGCTCTAAGACACTTCCGCACATTGCAAGGAGAATGGACGATGACCATCAAAGTTGGCGATAAGCTGCCGGAAGCAAAATTTCGCGTGATGACGGCGGAAGGTCCGCAGGTCAAAACCACAGACGATATCTTCAAGGGCAAGAAGGTCGCCTTGTTCGCGGTGCCCGGCGCCTATACCGGCACCTGCCACAAGATGCACCTGCCGAGCATTTTCCTCAACGCCTATGCCATCAAGGAAAAGGGCGTGAACTCGATCGCGATCGTTTCGGTCAATGACGCCTTCGTCATGAACGCGTGGAAGCGCGACACCGACCAGCGCGATGAGGCGACCTTCCTCGCCGACGGCAACGCCGAATTCACCAAGGCGATCGGCATGGAGCTCGACGCCTCGGGCAACGGCCTCGGCATCCGCTCCAAGCGCTACTCGATGCTGGTGGAGGACGGCGTGGTCAAGAAGTTCAACCTTGAGCCCGCCCCCGGCAAGGTCGAAGTCTCCGGCGGCGACACGCTGCTCGGGCAGCTCTGAAAGCTAATTAGCTCCGACGGAATCCAAGCATGACGTCATGCCCGGGCTTGTCCCGGGCATGACGATAAATCTACTTCAATCTTGCCATCGCCACGCCCTCGCGCGCCAGTTGATCGGCGCGCTCGTTTTCGTCGTGGCCGGCGTGGCCCTTGATCCAGTGCCAGCGCACCTGATGCGGCTTGAGGGCTGCGTCCAGCCGCTGCCAGAGATCGACATTCTTGACCGGCTTCTTGTCGGCGGTGCGCCAGCCGTTCTTCTTCCAGCCGTGGATCCAGCCGGTGATGCCCTGGCGCACATACTGGCTGTCGGTGGTGAGATCGACCGTGCAGGGCTTCTTAAGCGCCTCCAGCGCCGAGATCGCGGCCATCAACTCCATGCGGTTGTTGGTGGTATGCGACTCGCCGCCCTTCAATTCCTTTTCGACATCGCCGAATTTGAGGATCGCGCCCCAGCCACCCGGCCCGGGATTGCCCGAGCAGGCGCCGTCGGTGTGAATGACGACCGTCGGAAGCTCGCTCACGCCACCAGCCCTGACGCGGCGATGCCGTAATCGCCGACGCCGGCGACGTTCTGGTGAAAGCGCAGCTTGCGGACATATTCCAGCGGATCTTTCGGCCGCACCAACGCGCCCGGCGGCACGTTGAGAAAATCCACGAGACGCGTGAGCAAGAAACGCAACGCCGCGCCGCGCGCCAACAGCGGCAGCGCGTTCTGCTCGGCCTTGGACAGTTCACGCTCGCGGCCATAGGCATTGAGAAACGCCCGTGCCTTGGTGACGTTGAACGAACAATCGCTCTCGAAGCACCAGGCGTTGAGGCAGATCGCGACGTCATAGGCCAGCATGTCGTTGCAGGCGAAGGTGAAATCGATGATGCCGGAGAGCTTTTCGCCGAGAAAGAAAACATTGTCCGGAAACAGGTCGGCATGAATCACGCCGGACGGCAAATCCCTTGGCCAGACATTGCCTTCCAGATAATCCAGCTCGGCGCCGATGAACGCGCCCAATCCGGGCTGCACTTCGTCGGCGCGCGAAGCGGCCTGTTCGAACAACGGACGCCAGCCCGACACCGACAGCGCGTTGCCGCGCGACATCGGAAAATCACGCCCCGCCAGGTGCATCTTCGCCAGCGCCTGACCGACGCCCGCGCATTGCGATACGTTCGGCTTGCGCGGCCAGATGCCTTCCAGAAAATTGATGATTGCCGCGGGACGGCCGGCCAGCGTGCTCAGCGTTTCGCCAGACTTGTTCTTCAGCGGCTGCGGGCAATTGATGCCGTTCGCGGCGAGGTGGGACATCAGGCCAAGAAAGAACGGCAGGTCGCTGCGCGCGACGCGCTTCTCATAGAGCGTCAGGATGAAGGAGCCGGCTGTGGTGTGCAGCAGGAAGTTGGAATTCTCGACACCTTCGGCGACGCCCTTGTAGGACAGCAATTCGCCGATGTCGTACGCCCCAAGAAATTCCGCAAGCTCGTCGGCGGCGACGTCGGTGTAGACCGCCATGGAGATTACTCGGCGGCGTCGGGCCGCAGCGAACGCGGCAACGGAAAGAATTCGTTCTCTTCCGCGGCCGAGACCGTTTCCACATGCAGTTCGTAGCGTTCGGCAAACGCGCCCATGATCTCTTCGACAATCACTTCCGGCGCGGAAGCTCCCGCGGTAATGCCGAGGCTCTTGATGCCCTCGAATTTCGACCAGTCGAGATCGCCGGCGCGTTGCGCCAGCACCGCGATCGGACAACCCTCGCGTTCGGCGACTTCCCGCAAGCGCTGCGAATTCGACGAATTCGGCGCGCCGACCACGATCAGCGCGTCAACCACCGGCGCCACCTTCTTGACCGCCAATTGTCGGTTGGTGGTGGCGTAGCAGATGTCTTCCTTGTGGGGTCCTGAGATGTTCGGGAAACGATCCTTCAGCATCGCGACGATCTCGGCGGTATCGTCGATCGACAGCGTGGTCTGGGTCACAAAGGCGAGATTGTTCGGATCCTTTGGCATGAACGTCTTGGCGTCTTCCGCGGTCTCGATCAGCGTCACCGCGCCGGCCGGCAATTGCCCGAGCGTGCCCACCACTTCCGGGTGATGGGAATGCCCAATCAGCAGGATTTCGCGGCCGCGCTTGAAATGGATCGCGGCCTCGCGGTGCACCTTGGTGACCAGCGGACAGGTGGCGTCGAGCGAGAAAAAGTTGCGGGCCTTGGCGTCGGCCGGAACCGATTTGGGAACCCCGTGGGCCGAAAACACCACCGGCGCGTTGGTATTGTCAGGGATTTCGGCCAGTTCCTCGACGAAAATCGCGCCCTTGGTCTTCAGGCTGTCGACCACATAGCGGTTATGGACGATCTCGTGGCGAACATAGACCGGGGCGCCATAGATCGTCAGCGCCCGTTCCACGGTATCGATGGCCCGCACCACGCCGGCGCAGAAGCCGCGGGGAGAACAAAGCACGATCTTGAGGGCTGGTTTGGCCTGCATCAGAGCGATCTCGGGACCGAATCACCCCTCGCCGCCGGGCAGGGAACGGTCGTTGCAAAGCTAGGACTTGGGGCTGCTTTCGGGCGCTGTCAAGGCCGTTTAGCAGGCCCATTGCGTGGTTAGCCCCGGACGGCTTATATAGGGCGTAATTCCCGTCATCGCTGATGACTACCGGCTTCGCCTCCGAAAGAGGTGGGCGAAGCACAAAGGAGATTTGCCATGAGCAATGCACCGCTGATGCCCAAGGCGACGGCCGTGTGGCTGGTTGATAATACCGCGCTGACCTTCGATCAGGTGGCGGATTTCACCAAGATGCACCCGCTGGAGGTTCGCGCCATCGCCGACGGCGACGCCGCCCAGGGCATCAAGGGCATGGACCCGATTTCGAACGGCCAGCTGACCCGCCAGGAGATCGAAAAGGGCGAAACCGACCCGAATTATCGTCTCAAGCTCGAGGAGAGCAAGGTGACGCTGCCGCCCGCCGCCAAGAAGAAGGGCCCGCGCTATACGCCGGTGTCGCGCCGCCACGAGCGGCCGAGCGCGATCCTGTGGCTGGTCCGCAACCATCCCGAATTGAAGGACGCCCAGATCATGCGGCTGGTCGGTACCACCAAGACCACCATTGCCAGCGTGCGCGACCGCACCCACTGGAATGCGTCGACCCTGACCCCGATGGACCCGGTCACGCTCGGCCTGTGCTCGCAGATCGAGCTCGATTTCGAGGTGCAGCGCGCGGCCAAGGAAAAGCCGATCGATACCGCCTATGGCGGCGCCACCCTGCTGCCAGCCTCGGAAACCACGCGCAAGGAACCGGAATTCGAGCCGTCCGAAAAGCAGCGCGACGACCTCAACGTCGATGCCGTGTTCGCCAAGCTGAAGAACATCGGCGGCAAGAAGCAGGACGAGGAGTAATCGTACGGCCGCCAACGCTAAAAATCGCTGGAACGCGGCGGGTGATCCCGCCGCGTTTTCGTTGGCCCCAACGCCATGCCATGGCACCGCGTCCATACGCGCGCCGGCTTTGTTGACCTCACCCGTAGCGATACGGAATTGTTTTCCCGGATAAAACGGCGGCAAGTGCCCTCCATCGAAGAGGGCGCATGCTATGGCAGGAATCTCTTTTCTACTGGCGCTGCTGCTTGGGGGAGCAGCATTCCTGTTTCAACAAGCGGCCGGCGAGATCGCGGTCGGGACCGCCTGGGCCAGCAACGTCTGCTCGACATCGCAATTGTTTTGCCATCATCCGGAATATCTCGCTTACGCCGCCGGCGTAGCGTTGGTGATCGCTATCATCAGCAAATTCCTCAGCATCGTGAGCTGAACGCCGGAACCGCTACGGGTGATCCGGATGGTTCAGCATGAACTCGCCGAGATCGCGCTGCTGGCGATCGGCGCGCGCATTGGCATTGTTGCGCTGAACGTCGCGGTCCTTGCGGCAGGCAATATATTCCGACGAACCGGGCTTGACGTTGTTGGCGCGGCAGAACGCATCGTCGTCATCGCCGTCCGCATTGACCATGGTCGGCTGTCCCTTCTCAAGGAAGCAGCCGCCCAGCATCGGCGAAATGAGCGCCAGCGCGATGAGGTAGACTGAAATATTAGGTCGCATGCAAAATTCCGTCTATTGGTCCGAATTCGTCATCGCCGGGCATGACCGTCCGAGGGACGACGTCGCTTCCGCTCGCCTATGACCCGGCAATCCATCAAAAACAAGGCATTTCGTTGAAGATGGATGCCCGGGATCAAGCCAAGTCTAAACCAGTCCCGGCATGACGGCAGGGTGTGTAGGAGGCTGCCGAATGTCTCCGAGCCCCTCACACCCTTGCCTTCAGCGCGTCGCCGATTTCGTCCAGCACTGTGGGGTCTTCGATGGTGGCGGGCATCGTCCAGGGGTCGCCGTCGGCGATCTTCTTGATGGTGCCGCGCAGGATTTTCCCCGAGCGGGTTTTCGGCAGCCGGCCCACCGTGATCGCGAGCTTGAACGCCGCTACCGGACCGAGCTTGTCGCGCACCAGCGCCACCACATCCTTCTCCACCTCGGCGTGAGGCCGGGTCACGCCGGCCTTGAGCACCAGGAAACCGCAGGGCACCTCGCCCTTGATCGCATCCTTGATGCCGAGCACGGCGCATTCGGCCACGTCGGGATGGGAAGCGAGGATCTCTTCCATGCCGCCGGTGGAAAGCCGGTGGCCTGCAATGTTGATGATGTCGTCGGTGCGGCCCATCACGAAGATATAGCCGTCCTCGTCCTTGTAGCCGGCGTCGGAGGTTTTGTAGTAGCCGGGAAATTCGTGGAAATAGGCTTCCTTGCAGCGCTGGTCCTGCTCCCACAAGGTCGGCAGGCACGCCGGCGGCAGCGGCAGTTTGATCACGATCGAGCCCATGGTGCCGGCAGGCAGCGGCTTTGCGGCTTCGTCGACCACATCGACCTGATAGCCCGGCATCGGCACCGTCGGGGAGCCGTGCTTGACCGGCAGCATGCCGAGGCCCACCGGATTGCCGGCGATGCACCAGCCGGTTTCGGTCTGCCACCAATGGTCGATGACCGGCACGTTCAATTGCTGCTCGGCCCACTCCACCGTCGGCGGATCGGCGCGCTCGCCGGCCAGGAACAGCGTGCGGAATTTCGTCAGGTCGTACTGGCGGATGAATTTGCCCGCGGGGTCCTCTTTGCGGATAGCGCGGAAGGCGGTCGGCGCGGTGAAGAACGCCACCGCGTTGTGTTGGGAAATCACCCGCCAGAACGCGCCCGCGTCGGGCGTGCCGATCGGCTTGCCTTCATACATGATCGAGGTCGCGCCATGAAACAGCGGCGCATAGATGATGTAGCTGTGGCCGACCACCCAGCCGATATCGGAGCCGCACCACCAGACCTCGCCGGGCTTGACGCCGTAGAGATTGAACATCGACCATTTCAGCGCGACCAGATGCCCGCCATTGTCGCGCACCACGCCCTTCGGCTTTCCGGTGGTGCCGGACGTATAGAGGATGTAGAGCGGATCGGTCGCGAGCACCGGCACGCAATCGGCGGATTTTTTCGCAGCAATGGCCGCGGCGCGCAGCCCGGCCCAATCGTGATCGCGGGCGGCGTCAAGTTCGCAACCTTGCTGCGGCCGCTGCAGGATGATGCAGGCCTCGGGCTTGACGCTGGAAAGCCGGATCGCCTCGTCGAGCAGCGGCTTGTAGTGCACGATGCGGCCGGGCTCCAGTCCGCAGCTCGCCGAGAAGATCAGTTTTGGTTTGGCGTCTTCGATCCGGGTGGCGAGTTCTTTCGCGGCGAAACCGCCGAACACCACCGAGTGCACCGCGCCGATCCGCGCGCAGGCCAGCATCGCGACCACGGCTTCCGGCACCATCGGCATATAGAGGATGACGCGATCGCCCTTGGCGACGCCGAAATCCCGCATGATGGCGGCCAGCGTTTTTACCTCGTGCAGCATCTGCGCGTAGGTGAATTTGGTGACGCCGTCGGCCAGCGGCGAATCGTGGATCAGCGCCAGTTGATCGGCACGGCCGCCGGCGACATGACGGTCGAGCGCATTGTAGCAGGTGTTGACTACGGCACCGGCAAACCAGCGGCCGTAAAGCCCCAGTGAAGGATCGAAGATCTTTTTTGCCGGTTCGATCCAGTCGATCTCGCGCGCCGCCTCCCCCCAAAAGCCCTCGGGATCCCCCAGCGAGCGGGCATGAACCTCGCGATACCGGCTGTTGTCCTGGATGTTCATGGCGTCGCTCCCACTATCTATTGCGCGCCATTGTCACGGGAAGTGGCGGCGATTCAAGCCGAAAACATTGCGCCATTGGGCTAACGCGGCCGCGCTGACAGCCTTGCGCGGCTAGTTCCGCCCGATCGCCAGCAGATGATCCAGCCGCTCCCGCATGATCTTCCGCAAATCGTAATCCGGCCGGCCGAAGGCGGCATTGCGGCTGCCGATAAAATCGTCCTGCTCGCGCTGCAAAGCGCGGCCGGCCCGCGGATTGTCGCGGCTGGCGTCGTGAACCACCCTGGTATTCACCGCATTGATCTGGCGATCGAGATTGGCGAGTTCGGGATTGGCGCAGATCGCCTTCTCCACCGCGCGCCGGGCAGTTGCGCAATTGAAGCTCGGTTTGTCATTGACTGCGAGCAGCGCGCCGAGACGCTCAAGCTCCAGCGCCAGCGATTTGTAATTGCTTTTGGCCGCGGGCAGATCCGGATTGAGCTTGAGTGCGGCGCCGAAATCCAGCAGCGCCTTGGGCCGGTCGCCCTTCCTGCGCCAAAGCTCCCCGCGCGCATTGTAGATATCGGCCAAGGTCGGGTCGAGCCGCAGCGCCGTGCCATAATCGTCGATCGCGCGGTCGGTCATGCCCTTGCGATCGTAAGCTCCGGCCCGCGCGATCAACGCCTTGACGCGGGCGGCCTTGACGGTCTTTTCGCTGTCGATCAATGCGCCGCACACCGCGACGATCCGCTCGTCATCATTGGCCGCCACCGCCGCGACGCAGGGCGCCGGATCGAGCTGCGGATCCGCAGGCAGTTCGGTGCCGGTCGCGCCGACGCCGTGCGGCAGCAGAGCCCACAGCACGGCGGCGAACATGGCGTTCCGGATCGAGACTGTGGGACGAGATCGCATTCGCTGGCTCTAGCAAATCGCAGCGCCGCCATCCAGCCGGGCGATCAACCGACCTTCAGCGTAACTCCGCCGTCGACCACCAATTCGATCCCGGTGATGTATTTCGATTCATCGGATGCGAGGAACAGCGCCGCATTGGCGACATCCCAGGCATCGCCCATGTGGCCCATCGGCACCTGGGCGTCGCGCGCGCGCCACATCGCCTCGACGTCGCCCTTGGCGTAGCTTGCCGCCAATCCCGCCGAATGCTCGACCATCGGCGTTTTCATCAGGCCCGGCAGGATCGCGTTCACCCTGATACGCTGCGGCGCAAATTCGACCGCCGTAGAGCGCGTCATCTGGTTCATCGCGGCCTTGGTGGCGGCGTAGGTGACATAGGAAATTCCGAGATGACGGATCGAGGCGATCGACGAAATGTTGATGATCGAGCCGCCGCCCTCCTTCTCCATCACGGGGATAACATGCTTCATGGCCAGATAGGCGCTCTTGAGATTGACCGCGAACACGCGATCCCACTCCTCCTCCTCAACGTCGACCACGCCCCCCATCGAAGCGATGCCGACATTGTTGTCGAGTATGTTGATCCGGCCATAGGCCCTGAGGCAGGCGGCGACCATCGCCTCGACATCGGCGGCGCGGGAGACGTCGGCGGTAAACGCCGTGGCCCTGCCGCCTTCGCCCGTGATGATCCTGGCAGTCTCCTCCGCAGCCGCGCCGTTGCGATCGACACAAAACACCTGCGCACCATGGCGGGCAAAGGTCACCGCGGTCGCCTTGCCATTGCCCCAGCCCGGCCCAATCGAACCGGCACCGACCACCATCGCTGTTCTGCCCTTGAGCCGTTCCATCGACTTCTCCCTTATCCTGGTTATCGTTTTGTCTTGATCGTTATCATTCGCAGCCACGCATGATGGTGACATTAGCACCAATCGGATGTTCGAAAATCTCCGACAGCGTCCGGCACATGCCATCATGGCACAGCCGCCATTCCCCGGCGTCGCCGGAATTGGCCAGCGCGACCTCCGGCATCGGCGCGCGCTTCGGCCGCCATTGAAACCAGCCATCGACCAGCCGCGCCTCGGGCGGCGGCTCCATGCCGGCGCCGGAGCCCTTGATTCGGGCCTGCACCAGTTCGAGCCCCTGCGGGATGATGCGCCAGTCTTCCTGCCAGGCGGTTTTTTCGACCGAATGGGTCCAGGCAAGCGTGAAGGCCGCGAGCGACAGCACCTTCACAACACCGGCGGAGGTCAGGCACAGGCTCAAGCCACTGCCACCGCGCCACGCAGCCGTTGCCGCCATTGCCAGAATATACAGGCCATCGCGAGGACAAAGCCGGCCGTATCGCTAAAGCGAAAATCGCCAAGCAGGCACAGCGCCGCGATGAAGGCGATGCCGCGCTCGAGCGGCGTCAGGCGCGCAAACAGGAAGCCGATTGCGACCATGCCGAACAGGCCGATCGCGACCAGCGCCTTGAATGTCGCAAACGCCACCGCGCCATAAAACCCGAGTTGAGCCTGCATCGGATCGCCGGGCTGCAGCATCAGCGAGGGCGAATATACAAAGACGAACGGAATGACATAGCCGGCGAGCGCGATCCGCATCGCCTCCCAACCGATCTTGTCGGGGCTTTCCCTGGCGATCGGCGCCGCCGCCAGCGCCGCCAGCGCCACCGGCGGGGAGAGATCGGCCATGATGCCGTAGTAGAACGCGAACATATGGCTGACGATCAGCGCCACGCCGAGCTTGGCGAGCGCGGGGGCGGCCAATGCGGCGGTGATGATGTAGGTCGGGATGGTCGGGATGCCGGTGCCGAGCAGGATCGACAGCAGCATGGTCATCACCAACGCCAGAAACAGGCTCTTGGCGCCGAGCCCAATGATCCAGCTGCCGAAGATGGTGCCGACACCGGTCTGCGTCATCATGCCGATGATGCTGCCGACGATGGCGCAGGCCATGCCGACGGCGAGCGCCGACTTGGCGCTGTCGGCCAGTGAATCGCGGCATGCCGCGAGCGTCGCCCGGCCGCCGCGCGTGATCGCGGATATCAGCAGCAGGACGCCGACGACACTTGCCACCGGCACGATCTCGAGACCGTTATGCGAGACGGCCGCGAATACCAGCGCAAGCCCGATCCAGAACACATAGCGCAGCACATTATTGGAAAAGCCGAGCGTGATGCTGGCGCCGAGGATCAATGTCACCGTCAGCGCGAGGCCAATGCTGCCGGCATAAAGCGGAGTAAAGCCTTCGAACAGCATGTAAGCCAGCGCCGCCAGCGGCAACACCAGGTACCAGCGCGCGACCAGCGCATGCCAGGCGCTCGGGATCTCCGAGCGCTTCATGCCGACCAGACCGCGCTTGCCGGCTTCGAGATGCACCATCCAGAACGCGGAGGCAAAATAGAGGATCGCGGGGATCACCGCGGCCTTGACGATGACGGAATAATCGACGCCCAGCGTCTCCGCCATGATGAAGGCGACCGCGCCCATCACCGGCGGCATGATCTGACCGCCCATCGAGGCGGTGGCCTCGACGCCGGCGGCGAAGCTGCGGCGATAGCCGAACCTGATCATCAGCGGGATCGTGAACTGGCCGACGGTGACGACATTGGCGACGCCGGAACCCGAGATCGTTCCCATCATGCCGGAGGCGAACACCGCGACCTTGGCGGGACCACCGCGGGTGCCGCCGAACAGACCGAGCGCCACGTCGGTGAACAGCTGGATCATCCCGGCGCGCTCGAGGAACGCGCCGAACAGGATGAACAGGAAGATGTAGGTTGCCGAGACGTAGATCGGCACGCCGTAAAAGCCTTCGGTGCCGTAGGACAGATGGGTAATGATCTGGTCGAAATCATAGCCGCGATGGTTGAACGGCGCCGGCAGATGCTGACCGAAGAACCAGTAGAGAATGCACGCCCCGCACATCAGCGGCAGCGCGAGACCCATCAGCCGCCGCGTGCCCTCGAAGATCAGAACCGCAAGCAACGTCCCAATCGCGAGATCGAGCCGGGTCGGATCGCCGTCGCGCGCGATCAGGTCGGCATAAAAAATCCACTGATAAAGCCCGCACAGGAAGCCGGCGCCCCCGATCAACCAGCCTGCGGCGCGCCCGGAATTGCCTTTGGCGGTGAAATTGCCGATCAGCCCAAAGGTCATCAGGATCAGGAAGCCGACGTGAACGCCGCGCACCACCTGGCTCGGCAGCACGTTCCACGCCGCAATGACCAGTTGAAAGGCTGCGAACGCGATGCCGACGGCATAGGCCAGATGTCCCCAGCCGCCCGGGCCGAAGCCTTCCGGAAAGCCATGCTCGAAATTATCGAATTCGACCTTGACGGGCGCTTGTGCACCCTCAGCGTCAACCATCCGCCCTACCCCCCGCGCGTCCCGTCCCCGCGACGCTTATAATCACTGGGGCCCACCCAGGCTACGGCATGACCAAGAGATAGCGCTTGCCTGCACAGGTGATGCAAACTTAGCTGCGTGGCGATGCAGAACTTAGCTGCGCTGCCGGCCCATCCAGATCTTCAATGCAGCGCCCGAAATCACAAGCGCACACGGAACGCGTTACTTGATCAAACCATTTTCCTTGTAATACCTGACAGCGCCGGGGTGCAGCGGTATCGGGCTGCCGGTTGCCGCGGCCTCAAGCTTAATCTCCTTGCCGGC
>Ga0302314_10012725_pt1 | contig 14521 bp, 12 predicted proteins | sample III_Palsa_N2_3_FD_200533 | JGI IMG/M metagenome (GOLD analysis project Ga0302314, IMG submission 200533) | Peat permafrost microbial communities from Stordalen Mire near Abisko, Sweden - III_Palsa_N2_3 | ecosystem: Environmental > Terrestrial > Soil > Palsa > Peat permafrost | place: Sweden... | reverse complement strand
CTCGTGCACTGCGTCCTCGCTAGTGTTTTGTGCATCAAAGGAACCTCGTCCGATCAACGGACGGGGTATCAACATATCTGGCGTTGACTTTTGGCACGCTGTTGAGTTCTCAAGGAACGGACGCTTCTTTCAAGACCCTTTCACCGGTCTCTCCAGGCGCTCCTGTTCTTTTGCTTGACCAACCGTAGCAGACCTTTTCAGTGGTCCATTCCAATCGGTTTCCGCTCCTGCCGTCAGGCACAGGCTGAGACCCGCCCAATTGTCATCGGGTTGGAAATAGTATGTGCTGCTGGCATGCGTCAACCTTGTGGGGTTGTCGCGGGCAGAAGCCCAACGTTACTCCCCGGTCGGGCTAGGGGCAAATCCGCCGCGCCCGGCAGTACGGGCCGACCTGGACCGGGAGCACTGCCCTGGCGAAGTGCCCCGGTTTGACTAGATTGAGCCTGAACGACGCGATGCCGCCAGGCCGAAGCGACTTCATGAGGAGTACCGAGCATGACGACAGTGACGTCCCCTCTGGCCGGGCGCGCCATCGGACTCGCCGCTGTACCCGATCCGATCTTCTCGGGGGCGCTGGTGGGCCCCGGTACGGCGATCGATCCTGTTCGGGAGCCCGGCGAGGCCGTCTCCCCGCTCGACGGGACGATCGTGTCCATGCACGCGCATGCCTTCGTGGTGGTCGACAGCGAGGGACACGGGGTGCTCACCCACCTCGGCATTGACACCGTTCAGCTCAATGGAGCGGGATTCGACCTGTTGGTGGCGAAGGGCGACCTGGTGAAGCGGGGTCAGCCGGTGGTCCGGTGGAACCCGGTCGATATCGAGGCAGCCGGGAGGTCCCCCATCTGCCCGGTGGTGGCGCTGGACGCCGTCGCCGGCGAGCTGACGGACGTGCGGGAGAGCGGTGAGGTGGTCCCCGGCGGAAGCCTGTTCACCTGGAGCTGAGCAGCGGGCACCCACGTGGTACGACGACGGGGACGGTTCGGAGACGGAAACGGAGACGGTGGCGAATGGCTGAGACGCTGCGCGGCGTTGGTGTGAGTCACGGGGTCGCGATCGGACAGATCCGGCACATGGGCATGGCGGTGCTGGAGCCTCCGGCGAAGCAGGCGCCGACCGAGGGGGCGCCGCGCGAACAGGCTCGGGCCCGGCAGGCGGTGGAGGCGGTGGCCGCCGATCTCCAGGCGCGCGGCAATCTGGCCGGGGGTGAGGCGCAGGCGGTGCTGGAGGCGCAGTCGCTGATGGCGCTGGACCCGGAGCTGCTGGCCGACGTCGAGCGGCGGATCACCGTGGGCAGCACCGCTGAGCGCGCGGTGTACGACGCCTTCGCCTCCTACCGGGCGCTGCTGGCCGGCGCCGGCGAGTACCTCGCCGGCCGGGTCGCGGACCTGGACGACGTGCGCAACCGGATCGTGGCGCGGCTGATGGGTGTGCCCATGCCTGGTGTGCCGGACAGCGACGAGCCGTATGTGCTGGTCGCCCGGGACCTGGCGCCCGCCGACACCGCGCTGCTGGACCCGGGCCTGGTGCTCGGGTTCGTCACCGAGGAGGGCGGCCCGACCAGCCACAGCGCGATCCTGGCCCGGGCGCTGGGCGTTCCGGCGGTGGTCGCCTGTCCCGGGGCGACCGGGCTGGACGAGGGGGCGACGGTCGCGGTGGACGGCAGCACCGGGGACGTGCTGCTCGATCCGTCCGAGGAGCGGCAGATGGAGCTGCGTCGGATCGCCGCCGAGCGCCGGGCGGCCATCGCGGCCTCCTCCGGTCCCGGGCGGACCTCGGACGGGCACCGGGTACCGCTGCTGGCGAACATCGGCGGCCCGGCGGACGTACCGGGCGCGGTCGAGGCCGGGGCGGAGGGGGTCGGCCTGTTCCGTACCGAGTTCCTGTTCCTGGACGACTCGACGGCGGCACCCTCCGAGGAGTCCCAGACCGCCTCGTACCGGGCGGTGCTGGAGGCGTTCCCGGAGGGCAGGGTGGTGGTCCGGGTGCTGGACGCGGGCGCGGACAAGCCGTTGGAGTTCCTGAGCCCGGGCGAGGAGCCGAACCCTGCCCTCGGCGTGCGCGGGCTGCGGAGCCTGCTGGAGCATCCAGAGGTGCTCCAGGCGCAGCTGCGGGCGCTGGCAGCGGCGGCGGCCGGACTGCCGGTCCACCTGGAGGTGATGGCGCCGATGGTCGCGGACCGGACCGACGCCAGGGCGTTCGCGGACGCCTGCCACGAGGCGGGTCTGCGGGCGAAGTTCGGGGCGATGGTGGAGATCCCCTCGGCGGCGCTGCGGGCCCGGTCGATCCTGCAGGAGGTCGAGTTCATCTCGTTGGGCACCAATGACCTGGCGCAGTACACCTTTGCGGCGGACCGCCAGGTGGGGTCGCTGGCCCGGTTGCAGGATCCGTGGCAGCCGGCCCTGCTCGACCTGGTGGCGTTGGCGGCGGAGGCGGCCGAGGCGACTGGCAAGGGCTGCGGGGTCTGCGGTGAGGCCGCCGCCGATCCGGCGCTCGCGTGTGTGCTGACCGGGCTCGGGGTGACCAGCCTGTCCATGGGGGCGGCGGCGATCCCCTATGTGCGGGCGAAGCTGGCGAAGCACACGCTGGCCCAGTGCGAGCGCGCCGCGACCGCCGCGCGGGCGGCGGACACGGCGGAGCAGGCCCGGGCAGCGGCCGAGCAGGCGCTGTCCGGGGACTAGCGTCCATGGCGTCCCGCAGCGCACGGGCGCGGAAAGGGTCAGGACGGGCGGCCGGCGGCCAGGGCGAGGAAGGGGTCCAGGGCCGAGGGGTTGTCCAGCGAGCCGGGGTTGACCGCGCGGTCGAGCGGGGTTCCGGACAGGATCCGCTTGACCGGGACCTCCAGCCGCTTGCCGGTGAGCGTGTGCGGCAGCGCCGGGACGGCGATGACCTCGTCCGGGACATGCCGGGGCGAGAGCTGTTCGCGCAGCGAGTCCCGGATGGCGGCGCGCAGCTCGTCGTCCAGTGCCGCGCCCTCGGCCAGGACCACGAACAGCGGCATCCAGTAGCCGCCGTCCGGCTGCTCGATGCCGACCACCAGCGACTCCCGGATCTGCGGCAGGCGTTCGACGACTTCGTAGATGTCGGCGGAGCCCATCCGGACGCCCTGGCGGTTGAGGGTGGAGTCGGAGCGGCCGTGGATGACCACGGTGCCGCGCTCGGTGACGGTGATCCAGTCGCCGTGTCGCCAGACGCCGGGGTAGGTCTCGAAGTAGCTCTCCCGGTACCGCGTGCCGTCCGGGTCGTTCCAGAAGCCCAGCGGCATGGACGGGAGCGGCTGGGTGACCACGAGTTCGCCGACCTCGTCGGTGAGCGGTCGGCCCTGGGCGTCCCAGGACTCGACGGCGACGCCCAGGCAGGGGGCCTGGATCTCGCCGAGGTAGACCGGCAGCGTCGGCACGCCGCCGACGAAGCAGCTGCAGACGTCGGTACCGCCGCTGACCGAGGCGAGCCAGATGTCGGGGCTGACCTGGTCGTAGATCCAGCGGAACCCGTCCGGCGGGAGCGGCGAGCCGGTGGTGCCGATGGCCCGCAGCCGGGAGAGGTCGAGGTCGCGGCCCGGGTGGACGTCGGCCTTGGCGCAGGCGGTGACATAGGCGGCCGAGGTGCCGAAGACGGTGGCTCCGGCGCGGGCGGCGATCCGCCACTGGGCGTCGGTGGTCGGGTAGCCGGGGCTGCCGTCGTAGCTGACGATGGTCGCGCCGACGAGCAGTCCGGCCAGCAGGATGTTCCACATCATCCAGCCGGTTGAGGTGTACCAGAAGAAGCGGTCGTCCGGGCCGAGGTCGAGGTGCAGTGCGACCTGTTTCAGGTGTTCGACCACAATGCCGCCGTGGCCCTGGACGATGGCCTTGGGCAGGCCGGTGGTCCCGGACGAGTAGAGCACCCAGAGCGGGTGGTCGAACGGGACTTGTTCGAACTCCGGCTCCTGGGCGTGCGCGGTCAGCTCGGCCCAGTCGAGCGCGCCCTGCGGGGCGGGGGTGCCCAGCAGCGGGATGTGCACCACTTGGCGCAGGGTGGGCAGTTCGCGGCGCAGCTCGGCGACGACCGCGCTGCGGTCGTGCTCCTTGCCGCCGTAGCGGTAGCCGTCGACGGCGAACAGCAGCACGGGTTCGAGCTGCTGGAACCGGTCCAGGACGCTGCGGGCACCGAAGTCGGGGGCGCAGGAGGTCCAGATCGCGCCGACGGCGGCGGTGGCCAGTAGCGCGACGGCGGCCTGCGGGACGTTGGGCACGTAGGCGCCGACCCGATCGCCGGGGCGGACGCCGAGTCGGCGCAGCTCGGCGGCGAGCGCGCCGACCCGCTGCCGCAGCTCGGCCCAGCTGGTGGCCTGCGGGTCGGCGCCGCTCTCGTCCAGGTGCAGGATGGCCGGGCGGTCGGCGTTGGCCGGGTCCTCGCCGTGGCGGAGGGCGTGTTCGGCGTAGTTGAGCCGTGCGCCGGGGAACCAGACCGCGCCGGGCATGGCGGGGTCGGCCAGTGCGGCGGTGGGCGGCGTGGAGAAACGGACGTCGAAGTACTGGCTGACGGCGGTCCAGAAGCGGTCCAGGTCGTCGGTGGACCAGCGGTGCAGGTCGGCGTAGTCGCCCTCGGGAGCGCCGTGCTGCCGCGCGGCCCAGCGCTGGAACCGGACCAGCCGGGTGTCCTCGGCGGCGGCCGGGTCGGGTCGCCACAGCGGGGTGGGCCGGGTCGCGGCGTGCTGGGCGGGAGGGCGCTGGGCGGCACTGCTCATTCTTCGGGCTCCCATGGTCAGGGGTCGCGGCGCAGCGGGGTGGGCTGCGGCACCGGACAAGAATCTGCCATGTGAAATCTGCCATGTGAACGCCGGTTAATCCAGGGACCGCCCGGACGGGTCGTCCCGGTCGGCCGGCCGCAGCAGCGCGGGGTGCAGGGTCGTGGCCCCGCCGGAGCGGTAGAGCCGGGCGCGCGGGCCGCCCTTGCTGCCGCCGCGGGTGGTGGTGCGGCCTGTGCTCTCGACGAACCCGGGGACGGACAGCACCTTGCGGTGGAAGTTGCCCGCGTGCAGCGGTTCGCCCCAGATCTCCTCGTAGACGGCGCGCAGCTCGGGGATGGTGAACTCGGGTTCGAGGAACGCGGTGGCCAGCGGGGTGTACTCGACCTTGGAGCGAGCCCGGTCGAGGGCGTCGGCGAGGATCACCGCGTGGTCGAAGGCGAGCACGCCGGGTATGGAACCGGGTATCGAGCCGGGCACGGGGAGCGGTGACCGGTCGCCGGACCCACCCCCGCGAGGTCCGGCGACCGGAGTCCAGGCTGCCGAGGCAGCGTCGCCTCCGGCCCGGGGGTCGGGCAGGTCGGGGGCGAAGGCGAGATAGGCGACGGAGACGACGTGCATCCGCGGGTCCCGGATCGGCGACCCGTAGCTGCCCAGTTGCTCCAGGTGGATCCGGCGCAGCGCGGCCGGGTCCACTCCGGTCTCCTCGGCGAGTTCGCGTGCGGCGGCCTGGCCGAGGTCCTCCTCTCCGGCGCGGACGAAGCCACCGGGGAGTGCCAGGCACCCCTGGTAGGGAGGGCCCGCCCGCTCCACCAGGAGGACATGCAAGCGGTTGTGACGCATCGTCAGGGCGGCGATGTCCACGGTGACGGCGACCGGGGCGAAGGCGCGGGGGTCGTAGGCCGCGAGCCACTCCCGTTCGTCCGCGCGGACGAGCGGGAGGTCGGGCTGCGCTGCCATGGATCCCCCGGGCGTGCTTGTTCTCGGTCGACCGCTGTCGTGCCCAGTCGTTGTTCTCAGTTGGAGTCTTTCTTGGTCTGAGAAGAACGTAGCGCGCCCGACGCCAGGGCGCCAGCGGTTTTGCTCAGGAGTTCGATCGCGGTGAGCATTTCTTCGGTCAACTCCGTTCCAACCTGGGCGTGTTCGTTCATCAGCCGGTACCACATGGCTCCGTAGACCATGTCCACGATGCTGTCCACCGGCAGGTGCCAGTCCTGGCCGCAGCGTTCGAGCAGGCCGCGCAGCAGGGCGCGGCGGCCCGCGATGAAGCGACGCAACTCGGCCGAGAGCGCCGGGTCGGCGACCGCGTCGGCGGTGAGTCCCAGCAGGACGACCCCGACCTCCGGGCGGGTCCCGGCCAGGCCGAAGGTGCGGTCGAGGAAGGTGCGCACATCGGCCCAGGGGTCGGCCGTGGGCGTGGGCGGCGCCGGCGCCGCGCCGCCTTCGGCCAGCACCTCCATCAGCACCGCCCCGCGCGTGGGCCACCAGCGGTAGACGGTCTGCCGGCCGACCCCGGCGGTCTGGGCGATGCCCTTGATGGTGACGGCGGTGTATCCGTCACGGGCGACGAGGGCGAGGGCGGCGTCGAGGACGGCGCGGCGGGCGGCGTCGCTCCTCGGTCTGCCGATGGGGAGTCCGGTCATGCCCGCAGCCTACAAGCTTTACAAGGCACTGTGTCTCGATACATAATCGAGGCACAGTGACTCGAAAGAGGGTCGCCGAGAGAGATCTGGTGGGGATCAACATGTCCGAACACACCGAGGCGTCCGCACGCGGCAGGCGCGTCGTCATCGTCGGCGGGACCTCCGGCATCGGGCTGGCCACCGCGGAGCTGCTGCTGGCACGCGGGTACGAGGTGGTCGTCGCCGGGCGCAGCGCGGACCGGCTGGAGTCGGCGCTGAAGCAGCTGCACTCGGGGGCGTCCGGGCCGGCCGCCTCGGGCCGGACCCTGGACGCGACCGACGAGGGGCAGTTGGCGGAGTTCTTCGCCCAGGTGGGGCCGTTCGACCACCTGGTGGTCACGCTCACCGCGCAGGGCGGGCTCACCTCGCTGGCCGACCTCACGGCGGCGGACCTGCGGCGGCACAGCGAGGGGAAGCTGATCCCGCACCTGCTGACGGTCAAGGCCGCCCTGGGCACGCTGCGGGCCGACGGCTCGGTGACCCTGCTCGGCGCCATCAGCTCCCAGGTCAGCGGACCGGGGCTGGTGCTGCTGGGCTCGTCCAACTCGGCGGTGGAGACGGCGGCCCGGATCCTGGCCGCCGAGTTGGCGCCGCGCCGGGTGAACGCGGTCTCCCCCGGGATCATCGCCACTCCGTGGTGGGACTGGGTGCCCGAGGAGGCCCGTGCCGGAACGCTGGCCGCCGCCACCGCGACCACCGCGATCGGTCGGCCCGGCCGGCCGGAGGAGGTCGCGCACGCGGTCGCTTTCCTGGTGGAGAACACCTTCACCACCGGCGTGGTGCTGCCGGTGGACGGCGGCGCGCGGCTGGGCGTCATCGGCGGCTGACCAGCGCACCAGCGCAGCGGCCCGCCCCCCTGGAATTCGCCGCGCGGGGGCGGGCCGCCGCTGTGCGCGGGGGCTGTGGTCTGATGTGTACCCGATTCACTCTCCCCGGCGATGGAGTAACAGCGCGTCACCTGTCAGACTCTGGAGAGAATGAATCGCGGTCGACATACCCATATGCTGTTCTGCATTGTCGACCACATCCCCTGCGGAGGTGTGTGATGCCCGGCCCGATCCAGTCCCTTGAGCGCGCGGCGGCCATCCTGCGACTGCTCGCCGGCGGCGAGCGCCGCCTGGGGCTGACCGAGGTGTCCGCCTCGCTCGGACTGGCCAAGGGCACGACCCACGGCATGCTGCGCACCCTCCAGCAGGAGGGCTTCGTCGAGCAGGACCCGGAGAGCGGGAAATACCAGCTCGGGGCGGAACTGCTCCGGCTCGGGCAGAGCTACCTGGACGTGCACGAGCTCCGCGCCCGGGCCCTGGTCTGGGCGGACGACCTGGCCCGGGCCAGCGGCGAGACGGTGTACCTGGGCGTGCTGCACCAGCACGGGGTGCTGATCGTGCACCATGTGTTCCGCCCGGACGACAGTCGGCAGGTGCTGGAGGTCGGCTCCATGCACCCGCTGCACAGCACCGCGCTCGGCAAGGTACTCCTGGCCCACGACCCGGTGGCCCGGGGCGAGTTGGCCGAGAACCCGCCGGAGTCCTTCACCGCGCGCACGCTCACCGACCTGGCCGACATCGACGCCGAGTGCGCGCTGACCCGCGAGCGCGGGTGGAGCGCCGCCGTCGAGGAGACCTGGGAGGGCGTGGCCTCGATCGGCGCGCTGATCCAGGACCGCAGGCGCAACCCGGTGGGGGCGGTCTGCGTCAGCGGCGCGGTCGAGCGGCTGTGCGAGGCCGGGGTGCCCCGGCCGGAGCTGGTGGTCGCCGTCCGCGAGGCCGCCCGGGCGATCTCCCGCGACCTGGGCGCAGCGCGCTTCTGACCGCTTCCGACCATTCTGTTCCGGGCTGGAGCCGGTGACGTATCCGCCCGGGGGCGATTTGTCATTGTCTGTGACCTTATGTCGCAACCGACGTAGCCGTTCTGGCGTTCGGCCTTGACGCGGGCCATCCCGAGCGGAAAACTGCCGCATGGCGGTCGACAATGTCGAACATTGTTCATAGTGGCGCCCGCTCCCCCCGCTCCCCCCCACACACAGCACGGGGCTAGGACGAAGGAGTCCATGTGTCCAACCTCCATATCTTCTTTGGCGAAATGCTGGGAACCGGGCTGCTGATCCTGCTCGGCGGCGGTGTGTGCGCCGCCGTGAGCCTGAAGAAGTCCAAGGCCTACGGAGCCGGCTGGATCGCCGTCGCCTTCGGATGGGGCTTCGCGGTGCTGGTCGGCGCGTACGTGTCCAACTCGCTGTCCGGGGCGCAGCTCAACCCGGCGGTGACCATCGCGGTGGCGATCAAGAGCGGCCAGTGGGGACATGTGCCGCTCTACATAGCCGGGCAGATGATCGGCGCGATGATCGGCGCCGTCCTGGTCTGGCTCGCCTACCTGGGCCAGTTCCAGGCCAACGAGGAGCCCACCCTGGGAATCTTCTCCACCGGCCCGGAGATCGACAACCCCGTTCAGAACCTGGTCACCGAGATCATCGGCACCTTCGTGCTGTGCATCCTGATCCTGGTGGACGGCCTCAACACCGCGCTCGCGCTGTCCGGCACCGGCATCCTCATCGTCGCCCTCACCGTGGTCGGCATCGGCTTCTCGCTCGGCGGGCCGACCGGGTACGCCATCAACCCGGCCCGCGACCTCGGCCCGCGCATCGTCCACTCGCTGCTGCCGATACCCAACAAGGGCGGCTCCAACTGGCGCTACGCCTGGATTCCGGTCGCCGGACCGCTCATCGGCGCGGCGCTTGCCGGGCTGCTCTACAAGGCGCTGTTCTGAAGGCACCCCTACAAGGCACCGTTCCGAAGGCTCCGACCCCCGTCCACCTCCACATACTGAGGACTCCAGCCGTGACCACACTGTCCAATGGCGGCCAGTTCATCGCCGCGCTCGACCAGGGCACCACCTCCAGCCGCTGCATCATCTTCGGCGAGGACGGCCGCATCGTCGCCGTCGACCAGCAGGAGCACCGGCAGATCTTCCCCCAGCCCGGCTGGGTCGAGCACGACGGCGCGGAGATCTGGACCCGGGTCCAGTCGGTCATCTCCGGGGCGCTCGGCAAGGCCCACCTGTCGCGGGACGACATCCGCGCCATTGGCATCACCAACCAGCGCGAGACCACCATCCTGTGGGACAAGCACACCGGGCAGCCGGTGCACAACGCCATCGTCTGGCAGGACACCCGGACCGAGACGCTCTGCAAGGAGCTGGGGCGCGGCGTGGGCCAGGACCGGTTCCGCAAGGCGACCGGGCTGCCGCTGGCCAGCTACTTCGCCGGGCCGAAGATCCGCTGGCTGCTCGACAACGTCGACGGGCTGCGGGAGCGGGCCGAGGCCGGGGACATCCTCTTCGGCACCATGGACTCCTGGGTGATCTGGAACCTGACCGGCGGCCCGGACGGCGGCGTCCACGTCACCGACGTCACCAACGCCTCGCGCACCATGCTGATGGACCTGCACACGCTGGAGTGGGACCAGCGGATCCTGACCGAGATGCGGGTCCCGGCGCAGGTGCTGCCGCAGATCCGCTCCTCGGCCGAGATCTACGGGACCGCGGTCGGCGTGCTCGAAGGGGTGCCGGTCGCCTCCGCGCTGGGCGACCAGCAGGCCGCGCTGTTCGGCCAGACCTGCTTCAACATCGGCGAGGCCAAGAGCACCTACGGCACCGGCACCTTCCTGCTGCTGAACACCGGCGAGAAGGCGGTCGACTCGCACCACGGCCTGCTGACCACCGTCGGCTACCGGATCGGCGACCAGAAGCCCGTCTACGCGCTGGAGGGCTCGATCGCGGTCACCGGCTCGCTGGTGCAGTGGCTGCGGGACCAGCTCGGCATCATCTCCACCGCCGCCGAGATCGAGACCCTGGCCACCACCGTGGCGGACAACGGCGGCGCGTACATCGTCCCGGCGTTCTCCGGCCTGTTCGCCCCGTACTGGCGCTCCGACGCGCGCGGTGTGATCACCGGCCTGACCCGGTACGTCACCAAGGGCCACCTGGCCCGCGCGGTGCTGGAGGCCACCGCCTGGCAGACCCGCGAGGTGGTCGACGCCATGGCCAAGGACTCCGGGGTGACCCTGACCGCACTGAAGGTCGACGGCGGGATGACCAGCAACAACCTGCTGATGCAGAACATCGCGGACGTGCTGGACGCCCCGGTCGAGCGCCCCTTCATCGCCGAGACCACCGCCCTGGGCGCGGCCTACGCGGCCGGTCTGGCGGTCGGCTTCTGGCCGGACCTGGAGACCCTGCGGGCCAAGTGGCACCGGGCCGCCGAGTGGACCCCGCACATGGACGAGGACACCCGGGCCCGCGAGTACAAGAACTGGGTCAAGGCCGTCGAGCGGACCATGGGCTGGATCGAGGAGGAGGACGCGGCCAGGGACTGACCGCCGGCGCCGCCGGCGCTCGGGCGGGCGCTCCCCCGGTTCCTGGGAGCGCCCGCCCCCATCCGAGACAGCAGTACCGAGACACACCCCCGAGAGGAGTACGACCGGACCGCGCAGCCGCGGCCTGTCGGACCATCAGATGAACAGCATCCCGACCCTGGGCGCCAACCACACCGTCAACCGTGCGCAGACCCGGCAACTGCTGGACAGCGCCACCTACGACCTGCTGGTGATCGGCGGCGGCATCCTGGGCACCGCGGTGGCCTGGACCGCGGCCCAGTCCGGGCTGCGGGTGGCCATGGTGGACGCCGGTGACTTCGCCGGTGCGACCTCCAGCGCCTCCTCCAAGCTGGTCCACGGCGGGCTGCGCTACCTGCAGACCGGCGCGGTCAGGCTGGTCGCCGAGAACCACAAGGAACGCCGGGCGCTGGCCACCGACGTGGCCCCGCACCTGGTCAACCCGCTGACCTTCTTCGTCCCGGTCTACAAGGGCGGCCCGCACAGCGCCCCCAAGCTGGGCGCGGGAGTGTTCCTCTACTCGGCGCTGTCCGCGTTCCGCGACGGCATGGGCCGGGTCTCCACCGCCGCGCACGCCGCGCAGCAGGTTCCCGCGCTGCGCACCGAGGGGCTGCGCTCGGTCGCGGTCTACGGCGACCACCAGATGAACGACTCCCGGGTGGCGGTGATGACCGTCCGCGCCGCCGTCGACTCCGGCGCGGTGGTGCTCAACCACGCCGAGGTCACCGGGCTGCGCTTCAGCAACGGCAAGGTCACCGGCGCCGAGCTGCGGGACCGGCTCGACGGCACCGAGTTCGGCGTCAACGCCCGGCTGGTGCTGAACGCCACCGGTCCCTGGGTGGACCACCTGCGCAAGCTGGAGGACCCCGGCTCCGACCCCAGCATCCGGCTGTCCAAGGGCGCGCACGTGGTGCTCAAGCGGAAGGCCCCCTGGCGGGCCGCGCTGACCATCCCGATCGACAAGTACCGGGTCTCCTTCGCCATCCCGTGGGAGGACCACGTGCTCTACGGCACCACCGACGAGGAGTACACCGGCGACCCGGCCGACGTGCGGGCCACCGACGCCGACATCGACCAGATCCTCGGCGAGGCCGCGCACGCCGTCCGCGACGGGCACCTGAACCGCGACCTGGTCACCTACGCCTTCGCCGGGCTGCGGGTGCTGCCCGGCGGCCCCGGCGAGACCGCGGCCGCCAAACGCGAGACGGTGGTCACCGAGGGCCGTGGCGGGATGCTGTCGGTGGCCGGTGGCAAGTGGACCACCTACCGCCACATCGGCCGAGTCGTACTGGAGAAGCTGGCACAGGTGCCCGGCACCGGACTGGCCGACGACATCTCGGTGATCCCGCGCACCGTCCCGCTGCCCGGCGTCGCCAGCCCGAACGCGGTCGCGCACCGACTGCTGGTGGACCGCGAACCGGGGGCGCGAATGGACCCGCTGGTGGCGCGCAACCTGGCCACGCACTACGGCACGCTGTCCTTCGAGATCGCCCAGCTGATCGACGAGCACCCGGAGCTCGGCCGGCCGATCCACCAGGACGGGCCGGACGTATGGGCGCAGGTCGCGTACGCCGCGAGCCGCGAGTGGGCGCAGACCGCGGACGACGTGCTGCGGCGGCGGACCACCATGGTGGTGCGCGGACTGGACACCCCCGAGGTCCGGGCCGAGGTCGACGCGTACCTCACAGCCAATCGGGAGGTGTGAACCGGCGACCGGCGGGCAGAGGACCCAGCGTTGGACCGCAGCGAGAGACGGGGAGCTGCTGCGATGGGGAGACGTGTGACGGACCGGTCCCGGAAGGCGCGGGCCAGGCTCCTGGTGAGCCTGGCCATGACGCTGACCGCGCTGCTGTACACGGTGGTGGTCCAGTTCGCCCACAGCGGCTACACCGCGCTGGGGCTGACCCTGACCGGCATCGGCATCTTCGCCACCACCTGGTTCCTGCTGGACGTCGGCATCGCCTGGCAGGAGGACCTGCAACGGCGGCGTACCTTGCAACAGGCGCGGGTCCGGCGCTGAGCCCTGGCCGGGCAGGTGCGGGCTCGGTGACCGCGGATGACCGGTGCCTGGCGGATGCAATATGGTGCCTGCCATGAGCCTGCCGATGCCGCTGGAACCGCCGGACCCGAAGGCGGTCCGGGTCTCGCACGAGGACCGCGACCAGGTCGCCGAAGCCCTGCGGGTGGCGGCCGGGGACGGTCGGCTGAGCCTGGAGGAGCTGGACGAACGGCTTGAGGCCGCCCTGTCCGCCCGTACCTACGCCGACCTGGCCCCGCTGCTGGCGGACCTGCCTGGGCAGGGCGCGGGCACGCTCGCGCTGCTCGGCGCGGCGGCATCAGCTGTGCCGGTGGCGCCCAAGGACGTGGTGCGGGTCAAGCGCAGCGGCGGCTCCATCCGGTACGAGGGGGCCTGGCTGGTCCCGAAGCGACTGGAGTTGGAGGCCCACGGCGGCTCGGTGGTGCTCGACTTCACCCGGGCCACGATCGCCGGGCCGCTGACCGAGGTCGACGTGGCCATGCGCGGGGGCGCGCTGCGGATCATCGTGCCGCCGGGCTATGTGGTGGACGCCAACGAGGTGAACATGCGCGGCGGCGCCGTGCGGGACCGGACGCACGGCGACTCCCGCGACGGGGAGCCGACGCCGGGGGTGCCGGTGGTCCACCGGATCGTGATCACCGGAAAGATGACCGGCGGCAGTGTCAACATCCAGCTGCCCCGCCCGCCGCGCCGCCCGGGCCGGCTGCGCCGCCTGTTCCGCCGCGGCGAGCCGACCACCTAGCCGGGCGGGCGTCAGCTCACTGGGCGGCGGTAGATGCGGGTGGAGGTCAGCTCGCCCTGGATCTCCGGGCCGTCCGGGTCGACCATGGGCAGGCCCGGGCGCAGGTGCTCCTCGACCGAGATGAACTTCTGCCCGGCCCGCAGGTCGGCGTCGTTGCGCAGCCGGATGATCAGCGGGAACTCGGCCAGCGCGTTGGCGTCCAGCAGGCCGGTGGTGTAGATCAGCTGGACGCCCAGCGCCGAGGCCACCGCCCGCTGGAGCTCGATCAGGTAGGTGGCGTTGGCGCGGCCGATCGGGTTGTCCAGGAACAGCGTGCCGGCGTGCGCCAGCCGGGCCTGTCCCTGGTCGTTGGAGCGCAGCGCGGCCATGGTGCAGTAGAGCGCGATGGCGGCGGTCAGCAACTGGCCGCCGGAGAAGACGTCCGACATCTGGCTGACCGAGACCCGCTCGGCCCGCAGCACCGCGTCCGGCTTGAGGATCTCCACCGCCACGCCCTTGGGCTCCAGCGCCGCGTGCACCCCGCGCAGCAGCAGCGACATGCCGTCGCGGCGGCCCCAGTCGCTGCCGCCGGTGGCGGCCCCGGCGCCGCTGGTACGGCGGACGGCGGCGCGGGTGGCCTCGTCGATGACCTCGCCCAGGCGCTCGGTCAGACCGGCGTGGTCCGGGTCCTCGAAGCGGATCCGCAGGAACTCCTGCCCCGACCACTCCCCCAGGCCCTCCGGCAGCCGGGACAGCCGCTGGGCGGCGCGCAGCGTCGCCAGCGAGGTCTCGACCAGGCCGCGCAGCCGGTCCACGATGCTGTCGCGGTTGCGCTCCAGCTGCTCCAGCTCGTCGGTGAGCACCCGCAGCCGGGGGGCGAAGGCGGCGGCCCAGGCGACGGCGTGGTCCGGCAGCAGCGCTGCGGGCAGCTCCCGGATCTGCTGCCGGGCGGGGGTGCGCACG